>Ga0079224_100005135_pt1 | contig 17141 bp, 14 predicted proteins | sample Stecom2015_FD_80414 | JGI IMG/M metagenome (GOLD analysis project Ga0079224, IMG submission 80414) | Agricultural soil microbial communities from Utah to study Nitrogen management - Steer compost 2015 | ecosystem: Environmental > Terrestrial > Soil > Agricultural land | place: USA: Utah... | reverse complement strand
TGATATTTTTATTAATTCTCTTTGTATGTATTTTTGAGATATTATCCGCGCATGGTATTCAATATTCGCAGCCGAAACAACCCTGTCGGTAAGCTGAGTTAAATAATAGGCGCCACCAATAATGTCTAATGAACCCATTTTCCGTAATTCAGCCGTCACCGTAAGTAAGTCAACGGGAGAAGACTTTTGGAATAAATTAGTGATGGCTTCAAATATCTTTTGATGGGCATCATTATAAAAGGATTCCGCTTTTACAATATCGATTACTACGGATAAGGCATCTTTTTCCAACATGAGTGCTCCTAAAACCGCTTCTTCAAGATCAACAGCCTGGGGTGGAAGTTTTCCCATACCGCCTAAAGGACTTACTAAAGGCTTACGCCGCTCAACAAAGCCACTTTTCTTTTGATTAAAAGAAGGGTTGAAATTATTAGGTGTATCCATTTTGGTAAGTAATTTTTAAAATTAAATATTCGGTAGCAAAACTCTCAGCAAAAAACAAAGATAATTATTTTTTATGCGGCACTACTATCTACTTACGAACATGCCATAAATGTGTTATTTAATTAACTTGAGATTGAGGCAATTTGCAAGGAGTTTATTAACATCAAATGTGAACAAGTTGTTAGTTGACATCCATGTGAGCTGTTAATCAATATTTTAAGAAAATGTTAATAAAACATAATATGGTCTATTAAAGAAGAGAAATAGATTTTTTATCTAAAATATTAATTGAGAATAGTTTAAATGATTAACTTCGAAAAAATATATAGTATGCAAGATTATTCAAGACCTGTTAAACGTGAAACCAACCAAATGATATTTGGTATTAGAGCGGTTATTGAGGCAATAGAAAGTGGAAAAGAAATTGAGTCCTTATTTATTCAGAGAGGGATTGCAGGAAGTCTTATTGCGGAATTACGCGAGCTGTTAAGAATACATAATGTTGCTTATCAGCAAGTTCCACCAGAGAAGTTAAATAGGATAACAAAGAAAAATCATCAGGGTGTTATCGGTATTATTTCTCCAATAACTTATCAGCGAATTGAGGATATCGTTCCGATGATCTACGAGAAAGGGGAGGTTCCATTGATTTTAATATTAGATGGAATAACCGATGTTAGAAACCTAGGAGCTATTGCTCGGACCGCCGAATGCGCGGGCGTACATGCCCTTGTAGTGCCAAAGAAAGGGTCTGCAGAAGTTAATCCTGATGCTATAAAAACATCAGCAGGGGCTTTGTTTAACATACCTGTTTGTAGAGAAGATAGTCTAGCAAAAACAGCGCGCTTCTTACAGGAGTCAGGAATACAGCTTATTGCTTCTAGCGAGAAGACAAATGATACGATCTATAAACCAGATTATACCGTACCAACCGCCATTATAGTGGGAGCGGAGGACGTAGGTATCTCCAATGAGCTATTGCGTACAGCAGATCATTTAGCCAAAATTCCGATGTTTGGAGAGATAGCGTCTTTAAATGTGTCTGTCTCAGCAGGTGTGTTAATCTATGAAGCAATTCGTCAAAGAAATCTTTCCTAAGATTTCTTTGACGAAATAAACTATTTTAGAAATGCTTAGCTAAATAAATTTTTGACCGTATTTAGTTTTTACATCCGCTAGTACTTGTTTTAGATTTTGTTCGTCCTTACGAGGAAATATTAGGAGAGCATTATCTGATTCTACGACGACGTAATCATTTAATCCTTTTAATACCACTAATTTTTCTGGTAAAACTTTAACTAAACAATTTGTTGAGTCATACAGCATAACCTTACTGTCTGCCTTATAAAAATTGCCATTGGTGTCTTTCTCTGCAAGATCGTGCACCGAGCCCCAAGTTCCCAAGTCTGACCAGCCAAACTGAACGGGAAGAACGTAAACGTTGTCCGCTTTCTCCATGATTGCAAAATCTATGGATATACTTGGACTTCTTTCATAGGCCATGGCTATAAAATCTTTCTCCGTGTCCGTGTTGTAATTCAGCTTTCCATTATTAAACGTGTCGCTTAATTCTGGAACATATTTATTTAAAGAATTTAATATCGCTTTAGAAGACCAAATAAAAATTCCTGAATTCCACAGAAAATCACCGCTTTGTATAAATGTCTTTGCTAAATCCTCATTCGGTTTTTCAGTAAAGGTTTTTACTTTTTGAAATCCACCGTCCAAGGTATCGTTAGTATACTGTATATACCCATAACCTGTGTCTGGACGAGTAGGCATTACTCCGAGTGTGAAAAGGCAATCATGTTGGCTACATGCATCTAGCGCTTTAATAATACAGTCAGAAAACTCGTCGGCATTGATAATTAAGTGGTCAGATGGAGAAACAACAATATTTGCATTCGGATTTAATGCATTTATCTTATAACTTGCATAAGCGATGCAAGGTGCCGTATTACGCATAATAGGCTCTGCAAGGATCTGATTATCATTGATGTCAGGAAGTTGTTCCTTGATGATATCAAAGTAATTAATATTAGTAACGATAAATATATTTTCCTCTGGAACAATGTTTTTAAACCTGTCATACGTGCTTTGTATGAGGGTTCGGCCAGTTCCAAAAATATCAATAAACTGTTTAGGATAATTAGTTCTACTCATTGGCCAAAAGCGGCTACCAATGCCACCAGCCATGATTACAGCATAGTTATTTTTCATTTATAATTCAATAAATTATATTAAAAATCGATATATGTAAACCTCTTGTTTAATAAATAAGGTCAATAGTGCATCAAAACTAACCTTTTAATTAGATATTTCCTTCCTTTATCAAAATGATGTTCTTTCTGTTATCTAAAGTATTAATGTGGACCGTATAATTAGCTTCATTATTGTTTTTTCAGGAGTACTAGCGATTTGTTCAATTTTTAAATATTGATAACCCATTTACTACATCTCTGTAGTGACAAGTTGGCCTCTGCTAGCATCAATTACGATCAATAATACAAAAATTAACTTAAAATTTATCCAGTAATTAAAAATTACCCTGTAGTATAACTTTAGTGTGTTAATAACATAATTCTTATTTCCCATTTTGATTTCATAAATATATTCGTTAAATTGATATAGATATAGGGCAAAAATATGTTATTTTGTTAGTAACGTTAGTTTAAATTAAAAACTTTCCGAAAGGACAATGGAAATAGAAAAAACATTATTCGACAACCTCCAAGTTTTCTTTGGTTTCGATGCATTTAAAGGCGAGCAGGAAGCAATTATTACGAATATTTTACAAGGTAAAGATACTTTTGTGATCATGCCCACCGGAGGAGGCAAATCTATTTGTTACCAACTACCGGCGATGATGAGTGAGGGAACAGCAATTGTTATTTCTCCATTGATCGCTTTAATGAAGAATCAAGTTGATCAACTAAGAGCATTTGGGGGATCGGATCATATCGCTCATTTTTTAAACTCATCTCTTAATAAAGGCGAAATAACCCAAGTTAAACAGGATGTCACTGATGGAAAAACCAAACTTCTGTATGTAGCACCGGAGTCGTTATCAAAAGTAGAGAACGTAGAATTCTTGCAATCCATTAAAATATCTTTCGTCGCGGTAGACGAAGCGCATTGTATTTCAGAATGGGGACATGACTTTAGACCCGAATATAGAAGGATACGTCAGGTTATTGACAACATAGGAAATAATATCCCTATTATCGCGCTGACAGCCACGGCAACGCCTAAGGTACAGTCAGACATACGGAAGAACCTGCAAATGGAAGACGCGGTATTGTTTAAATCTTCCTTTAATAGAACGAATTTATATTATGAAGTACGTCCCAAACTAGATGTCGTCAAAGATATAGTTCGATTTATTAAAAAACACCAAGGAAAATCGGGAATAATTTACTGTTTAAGTCGTAAGAAGGTAGAAGAGATAGCTGAAATACTTGCCATTAATGGAATTAAAGCCATGCCCTATCACGCTGGCTTAGATGCTAAAAAGCGTGCCGAAACTCAAGATAAATTTTTAATGGAAGAGGCAGACGTTATTGTCGCTACCATTGCATTCGGTATGGGGATAGACAAGCCAGACGTCCGCTTTGTCATTCATCACGACATTCCTAAAAGTATTGAAGGATATTACCAAGAAACTGGGCGAGCTGGAAGAGATGGGAGAGAGGGGATTTGTGTGGCGTTTTATTCTGAGAAAGATATTGAAAAATTAACCAAATTCATGAAAGATAAGCCGGTTGCTGAAAAGCTAATTGGCACTCAGATATTAAAAGAAGTCATTGATTATTCAGAATCTGCTGTTTGTCGACGTAAACAAATCCTTCATTATTTCGGAGAAGACTTTGATTCAATTGGTTGCGACTGTATGTGTGATAATTGCAATGCCCCAAAAGTTTATTTTGAAGCTGAAGATTCCTTACTAAAGGTATTGCAATTTATCGATTCTGAAGGAGAAAGCTTTGATGATTTGCACGTTATAAATGTAATGATAGGTCAAAATAATCAACAGGTTTCAGCCTATAAGCACGATGAACATAAATATTATGGAATAGGGAAGGACCTCGGAGATATTTACTGGAAATCACTACTTCGTCAAACTATTTTAGATAATTTTCTATTCAAAGATGTCGATAACTATGGCTTGCTACGCTTAACTGAAAAAGGTAGGCTTTTCATTCAAAATCCGTACGCATTGAAATTTTTGATGAACCAACCCATGGAGACTTCTCAAAAATCATCAGATGATGCAATACAAGATGGAGGAAATTCCATTGATGCAGAGCTTTTTAAAATGCTTGATGATTTGCGAAAAAAGATTGCCAAACAAAAGAAGCTTCCAAAATTTGTAATTTTTCAAGATCCTTCTCTTGAGGAAATGTGCATTCATTATCCTATTACCCTTGATGAACTAAAACAAATTCAAGGAGTTGGTGCAGGAAAGGCTGCTAAGTTTGGAAGTCAATTTGTAGCGCTGATTAAAAAGTATGTCGAAGATAATGAAATTGATAGACCTCAGGATTTAATTATTAAAAGTACTGCGAACCGGTCTGCATTAAAAGTTTCGATTATTCAAAACGTAGATAAGAAAATCGGTTTAGAAGATATCGCTTCCTCTAAAGGTTTAACTTATGAAGAAATACTTCGTGAAGTTGAATCTATCGTAAACTCTGGAACACGACTGAATCTGGACTATTTCATTGATGAAATGCTTGAAGAAGACAGACAAGAAGAAGTATACGATTATTTCCTTGAGGCCGAAGAAGATTCTATCGACGCTGCCCTTAATGAATTAGGAAATGATGAATACACCTTCGAAGAAATTCAATTAATGAGAATTAAGTTTATGTCGGAGTTAGGAAACTAGAATTTCTGGAAATTCATTCTCATCATACTAAAGAATCTTAATTAGATCGATTTACTCTTCTTTCGGAAGAGGTTTACCATCGTACTTAACATAATATCAATTATAACCTTTTTGTATTTTGGATACAATAGGGTTAAGACTGAATTTTAGTCTATCATAGAAACATTAAGTATTGTTCGTCGTTATATTGATTAGAGTTCGGTCTTTCATCGTACCTAGTTAGCCCTTTCTGCGACGGTTTTCCGACAATTCTGCGACTATATAGTCGTTTAGTCACAGAATTATTGAACAACTATCGGAGAACAGATTATAAAGGGTTTAATCATCTATAAGCGTGTAGCGACCCTGCATTTACCGATAAGGCTATACAGATTGTAGATATACATATTTAATGAAATGTTGTTCCGTAATAAGTTTGGATTTATTATCCATGCAATTTGGTAATCTGATCTCAATTCTGAGTAAATAATAGACACACCGTTAGATTATCTAAAATTGAAAATACTTTATTATTACAGCTAAAAACTAACTATTTGGTAAGTAAAGTAAATAAAGTTTAGATTTTTAATAATTATTAATTAGTTTTGTTGACAATTATCAAAATAATTGCTATCAAAATACTACTATGGCATCCAAACGTTTAGAAAACTTTATAGAACAATTAAAAACCAAAAACCCAAACGAACCTGAATTTATCCAGGCAGTCACTGAGGTATCTGACGACATCATACCTTACATGGAAATGTATCATCCTGAATACTTAGAAGCAAAAGTATTGGATCGAATTGCTGAACCGGAACGTATCATCAGTTTTAGAGTTTGCTGGTTCAGTGATGATGGTAAAATACAGGTTAATAAAGGATATCGAGTTCAAATGAATAGTGCAATTGGACCCTATAAAGGAGGTTTGAGATTCTCCCCTACTGTAAATCTAAGTATTTTGAAGTTTTTAGCTTTTGAACAAGTTTTTAAAAATAGCTTGACGGGATTACCTTTAGGAGGTGGAAAAGGCGGCTCCGATTTTAACCCAAAAAACCGATCAGACCGTGAAATAATGAGCTTTTGCCAAAGCTTTATGACAGAGCTTTCTAAACACATTGGTTCTTCTGTAGATGTTCCTGCAGGAGATATTGGGGTTGGAGAAAGAGAAATCGGGTACCTATTTGGTCAATATAAAAGATTGAGAAATGAGTTTTCCGGTGTTTTGACGGGAAAAGGACCAGGTTGGGGTGGTAGTTTCATTCGTCCTGAAGCTACAGGGTATGGACTTTTGTACTTTGTTGAAATGATGCTTAAAGACATTCACCAAGAATTAAGAGGTAAAACCATCACCATCTCTGGTTGTGGGAATGTTGCTCAATACGCAGCGTTAAAGTCGATTGAAATGGGTGCTAAAGTAATCACTTTATCAAATAGCGCAGGTGTCTTATATGACAGAGATGGTTTCACTGCGGAAAAAATAGAGTTTATTGTAAAAGAAAAAAACGCTGGTAGCAGAGATTTCAAGAAATACACCACAAAATACAATGCTGAATTCTTTCCAAATGAAAAGCCTTGGCATTTTGCGTGTGATATTGCACTTCCATGTGCTACGGAAAATGAATTGAATGGAACTGATGCAAGGACTTTGATTGATAACGGTTGTATATGCGTTGCTGAGGGTGCGAATATGCCTTGTACAGCGGAAGCAATACTTATATTACAAGAATCAAAAATTGCTTATGGTCCCGGAAAAGCTGCTAACGCCGGTGGCGTAGCTGTATCAGGTTTAGAAATGTCTCAAAACCGAATAAGCCAATATTGGACCAAGGAGAAGGTAGATTTTAAATTAAAGAATATTATGCATGATATTCATAATACTTGTGTACTTTATGGCGGAGAAGACAAAGAGCGCATAAACTACCTAAAAGGAGCCAATATTGGTGGATTTTTAAAGGTAGCACAGGCCATGTGTGCACAAGGACTAGTATAAATTATGAGAACAATTGCAGAACTACCCCATCCAGATTGTAAAATAACGATTTTTTCAATGAATCAAAAGTTCATTATAAAATTTGAGCAAGGAAATTTAGAGCAAACTTTTAAAATTGCTGAAATGAACGTTACAGATGGTGTTAACGGACTTTTTCAAATCATTGACGATGAATTCATAAAAAATGTAGTATCAAAGTTTGAAGAAATGAGGCTTCATTTTTCTGATGCCTATGACCGACATGAATAAGACTTGATTGATTTAGACTGCTCAAGCAGTCTAATCTTATTATTACCGAAATTGTCGTCCGATCTAAAATCTCTGTCTATATTTGCCCTGATGATTGAAATTTATACAGACGGGGCTTCCAGCGGCAATCCAGGCCCAGGTGGATATGGGGCTATTTTAAGGAAGGGCGAACATTATAAAGAATTAACGGAAGGTTTTCGAAAAACCACAAACAATCGTATGGAATTGCTTGCTGTAATTGTAGCTTTAGAGGCTATAAAGTCACCTAATCAGCAAGTGATTGTTTATTCAGATTCGAAATACGTTATTGATACCGTAGATAAAGGCTGGTTATTTGGTTGGCTTAAGACCGATTTTAAAGGTAAGAAAAATAAGGATTTATGGTTACGCTTTTATACGGTTTATAAAAAGCATACTGTTAAATTTCAATGGGTAAAAGGTCACGCGGGGCATCCTGAAAATGAGCGCTGTGATGACTTAGCGGTTCTTTCTTCTAAAAACAGGTTGAACTGGAAGGTGGATCGGTATTTTGAGGAACAGGAAATTAAATAAATTCCCTGTTCCTAGTTGTCTTTAGTAGAAAAGCTTTCTAGTTAGAAATCTCATCGCTGTAGACATATCGAATTTCATCTCGCAAATTATACCTTGAGGCCATAACTTCACCATACGCTCCTGCCGTTCTAATGGCGAAAAGGTCGCTTCTTGATGTTTCTGGCAATTCGACTTCTTTTGCAAAACAGTCTGAGCTTTCACAAATTGGACCCACAACATCATATTTGTGCGATTCGCTTTCTTGACTTGCCGAATTATCTTCAAGACGCTCTATTTTATGATAAGCTTGATATAAAGCAGGTCGCATCAATTCTGTCATTCCAGCATCTAAGATTAGAAAATTCTTTTTCAATCCGTTTTTGACATATAATACTCTGCTAATCAGGCTTCCGCATTGAGCAACTAAAGCTCTTCCAAGTTCAAAATGAACTTCTTGTCCCGTTTTTCTTTCTAAGAACTTATTGAATACTTCAAAATAGTTCTCGAAATCAGGGATAATATCAGTGTCAGGATTGTGGTAATTTACTCCAAGCCCCCCTCCTACATTTAGAACTTTTAAAAAGAAACCTCGTTCAAAAAACCAGTTGTTTAATTCATTTACTTTCACACAAAGGCTTTTAAAGACGTTCATATCAACGATTTGCGAGCCTATATGGAAGTGTATTCCTAATAATTCAATATTCTGATTATCCCTAATGAGATCAATGCACTCATTTAATTCCCAGATTTTAATTCCGAATTTATTTTCGTCTAAGCCTGTGGTGATATAATGATGGGTTTGTGCATCTACATTCGGATTGATTCTTAAGGCTATTCGCGCTTTCTTATTAACGGATTTCGCTAGAGAAGCAATTACTTCTATCTCTTGTACAGATTCTACATTAAAAGCAAAGATATCTTCTTTAAGAGCGATGAGAATCTCTTTATCCGATTTTCCTACACCAGCAAAGACAATCTTATCGGCTGAAAATCCCTTTTCAACAGCTTTTAAAACTTCATTTCCGCTTACACAATCTGCTCCTATGCCAGAATCTTTAATGATTTCTAAAATACGATCATTAAAGTTAGCTTTCAAAGCATAATGGACGTGGAAATCAAATTTTTTAGAATATTCGATTGCTGATTTAAGTGTATTTTTTAATAGTTCAAGGTCATAATAATAAAACGGCGTTTCTTTATTTTTGAACTTTTCAATCAGATTTTGAGTAAACATTTTATAAACAGGGATTAAAACAATCGATTATGTAAAGACCTGAGTGCTTCGATTTTATCTTTTGTATCTAGAAGTATTGAAATATTATAATTACTCCCTCCATAAGATATCATTCGTACTGATAGATGTTTGACTGCATCTAACACCCGTGATGCGTATCCGTGTTGCTCTAAACTAAAGTCCCCAACTACACAGATGATCGTCTGGTCGGTATCTATTTCTACGGTACCAAAATCTTTTAAATCGGTAGTTATTTCGTTAAGGAATTTTGTATCATCTATAGTTAGTGATATCGCAATCTCAGAGGTGGTAATCATGTCAATCGGCGTTTTATACCTTTCAAACACTTCAAACACACGTCTTAAAAAACCATAGGCCAATAACATTCTAGAAGAATGGATTCGGATTGCCGTGATATTATCTTTTGCAGCCACAGCTTTAACGCCATCCTTTACTAAACCATCCTTACTGATTAATGTACCTGCTTTTTCTGGATCAAGAGTATTCAATACTCGTACCGGAACATTAAAGCGTTGAGCAGGAAATACACTCTGTGGGTGTAAAATCTTGGCTCCAAAATAAGCTAATTCTGCAGCTTCATCAAAGCAAAGGTTTGCAATGGGTTTAGTGCCATGAACGATACGAGGGTCATTATTATGCATTCCATCAATATCGGTCCATATCTGAATTTCATCCGCTTTAATTGCTGCTCCTATCAAAGAGGCTGTGTAGTCGCTACCCCCTCTTCTTAAATTATCAATTTCACCGAAAGCATTTCTACAGATAAAACCTTGAGTAATAAATAATTTATCACTTGGATTTTCTGTCAATATGGGTTCCAGACTTTCCGTGATGTGCTTAATTACCGGCTCATTTTCCTCATCAATTTTCATGAAATCTAAAGCCGGTAATAGCTTCGATTGGATACCAATCTCAGTTAAATAAAAGTGAAGCAAAGTCGTAGAGATAAGCTCCCCTTGTGCTAGGATAATCTTTCCTTCAAGAGGTGTAAAATGGGCATTTGAGAAATCTTTAATGAAATTAAAATGATGGTCGATCAAAGATTTAGCATGTTCTAAACCCTCTTCACTAGAAAATAATTCCTTGATAAAAACGAGGTAAGATTGATAAAGAGCTTCAGTTTGCTCTAGCGCCTTTATCTTTTCCCCTTTTTCAAACAATTCACTTATTTCTACCAGTGCATTTGTCGTACCTGCTACCGCCGATAAGACCACGATCTGTTTATCATCGCTGGTAATTAGTTTTACTAATGATTTTATTCGTTCTGGACTACCAACTGAAGAACCACCAAATTTTAATACTTTCATTTACAATTTGTCATTATTAAATTTACACTCCTTTTTCTATATATAGTTTGATTAATTAAAAGTTGAGAGGCTTTTAATGATAAGTTCTGCAAGCTCTTCACCGACACGCTGTTGTGCTTCTGCTGTTGCAGCACCTATATGCGGAGATAATGAAATTTTTGGATGCGTTAATATCTCCTTCAATGGAGTAGGTTCGTTTTCAAATACATCTAAACCTGCGAATGCTACTTTTCCGCTATCCAGTGCTTTTAAAAGACTTTGCTCATCAATTACTCCTCCTCTACATGCGTTTACAATTCCTACGTTATCTTTCATTAGAGCAAATTGCTCATCTGCGATCATTGCTTTTCCTAGGAAAGGAACGTGTAAACTGATAAAATCAGATGACTTAAGCAATCCATTGAAATCTACTTGCTTCACCTGTAATTCGATTTTCGCGCCGCCTGTAAATGTTAATGAAACAGTTGTTGGAACATCTATAATATCGTATACTAAAACATCCATTCCTAAACCTAAAGCCATTTTCGCAGTCTCAAGACCAATACGTCCAAAACCTACAATTCCTAGCGTTTTTCCGCGCAATTCTACACCTTTAGAATATTGTTTCTTTAGATCGCCGAATTTAGTATCCCCTTCTAGTGGCATTTTGCGTTGAGCATCATGTAATCCTCTTACGCCATTAAAAAGATGCGCAAATACTAGTTCAGCGACAGAAATTGAAGATGCTGCTGGAGTATTTACTACAGATAAGCCTTTCTCACGTGCGTAAGCAACATCAATATTATCCATACCAACACCACCACGTCCAATGACTTTTAGGTTCGGGCAAGCATCGATTAAATCTTTTCTAATTTTTGTTGCGCTTCTTACCGTAACTACATCGTAGGCTTGTAATTTTTCTTTCAATTCATCCTGTGGGATATGAGTTGTATCAACGGTATGTCCTGCTTTTTCTAATATCTCTATGGCAACGGCATCAATTCCGTCATTTGCTAAAATTTTCATCTGAATAATTTATAAATGAGTATTTATATCATTAGTATTGCTACAAATGAGCTCCTATACAAGATACGAGCTCATTTAATAGTTTATTAAGTATTCTTTTCTTCAAACTCTTGCATCGCATTTATCAATGCGTGAACACTTGAAAGTGGAAGTGCATTATAAAGAGAAGCTCTAAATCCGCCTACACTACGGTGGCCTTTTAATCCTACTAAATCCCTAGCTTTCACTAAGTCTAAGAATGCTGCCTCATGCTCTGGATTTTTGGTTACGAAAGTAACATTCATTCTAGAACGATCTTCTACTTCTGCTGCGCCTTGGAAAAGGGAGTTTCTATCAATTTCTTCATATAAAGCACGTGACTTAATAATGTTTTCACGTTCAATCTCTTCAACACCACCTAAAGCTTTTAACCACCTAAGGTTTAACATTGCCACGTAGATAGAGTATACTGGCGGCGTATTGAACATAGATTTAGCATTTATATGAGATCTATAATCAAAAATCGAAGGGATTTCTTTGCCTGTTTTTCCTAGTAATTCATCTTTTACAATTACAATGGTCAAACCTGCTGGTCCTATATTTTTTTGTGCACCTGCATAAATTATTCCGTATTTAGAAACGTCAATCTTTCTGCTCATGATGTCAGACGACATGTCGCAAACGATTGGAACATTAACTTCAGGAACATCAAATAGTTCTGTTCCAAAAATGGTATTATTGGATGTATAATGGAAGTAGGTAGTATCTTCAGAAACAGAATACTCTTTTGGAACATAATTGTAGTTCTTATCTTTCGACGAAGCCACAACATCTACTTCGCTAAAAAAACGCGCCTCTTTGATTGCTTGGCTTGCCCAGCTACCCGAATCCAAATACGCTGATTTGCCTCCGTTAAGTGGCAAAAGGTTCATTGGTACCATTGCAAATTGTTGTCTAGCCCCTCCTTGAAGTAATAAAATTGAATATCCTTCTGGAACGTCCAGCAATTCTCTTATCAGAGCTTCAGTTTCTGTAACCACTGCTTCAAACTCTTTTGTACGGTGACTAATTTCTAAAATAGAAAGGCCTGTGTCATCAAAATTCAAAACGGCCTCAGAAGCTTTCTTAAATACTTCCTGTGGTAAAATGCAGGGACCTGCGCCAAAATTATGTTTCATATGATTATTCCTTTTTTAAAGACAACAAAATTATAAATATTATTTGCAAATTCGTAATAATTAAAGAATTTTATAATGAAAAATACAATGAAATTTTAATTCTATGATAAACTATAATAAAATTCCTTTCTATTTTGCTATAAATGCAAAAAGGAGATTTTTATCTCCTCTTATTCATTCATTATAAAATAAATACGCTTATATCCTAAAACTGTCGGGCGTTATTTTCTTTAATTCTGTAATGGCACCTTCTTGGTTATCGGATGAGAACACTGCATTTCCCGCTACCAAAACATTAGCTCCAGCTTTCAATAAAGGTAGGGCATTGCTATGGTTTACTCCACCATCAACTTCAATTAATAAATTTTCATTTCGATTCGCAGCGAGTACCCGAAGTTCCCTGACTTTTTTGTACGTGTTTTCAATAAAGCTCTGTCCACCAAATCCGGGATTTACGGACATAACCAAAACTAGATCCAAATCATCAATGATATCGCTTAAAACAGAGACGGGTGTATGAGGATTAATCGCTACGCCAGCTTTACAACCCAAGGCTTTTATTGCTTGAATTGTACGGTGAAGGTGAGTACAAGCTTCATAATGTACAGTAATCACTTCCGCACCTAGATCTTTAAACTGCTGTAGATACCGATCTGGATCTACGATCATTAGATGAACATCCAATGGCTTTTTTGCGTAATGGTTGATAGCCGCTAACACAGGAAAGCCAAATGAAATGTTTGGTACAAAAACGCCATCCATAATATCGATGTGAAACCAATCAGCATCACTACGGTTAACCATTTCAATATCTTCCTTAAGATTAGCAAAATCGGCCGATAGTAAGGAAGGAGAAATAAGATGTTTCATTATATTATTAATTAAGTTGTGCCCTAGATGTTATTCTAAGGCACAACTTTATTTTTCTATTCTTTTTCAGGACGCGGAAGTAATGCTTTACGAGATAATTTAAACTTTCCTTGTTTATCAATATCCAAAAGTTTTACCGTTACGATCTCACCTACTTCAAAAATGCCATCCATTGTTTCAAAACGTTTCCAATCAATTTCAGAAATGTGAAGTAGACCATCTTTCCCAGGCATAATTTCTACAAACGCACCGAAAGGCATTATAGATTTAACTTTTCCTTCATAAGTAGCGCCTACTTCTGGTTTAGCTACAATTGCGTTGATACGAGAAACTGCACTGTCAATAGCCGCTTTATTATCACCAAAAACTTGTACAACACCTTTGCCATCTACTTCTTCAATAGAAATATTAGCACCTGTTTCACGTTGCATTTCTTGAATGATTTTACCACCAGGTCCGATGATAGCACCTATAAATTCTTTATCAATGCTGAAGCTAACAATCCGTGGAGCATGTGGTTTATAATCTTCTCTAGGCTGAGAGATTGTTTTTTTCATTTCCTCAAGAATGTGTAAACGAGCTTCTCTTGCTTGATGTAAAGCTTCTGTTAATACTTCTCTACGTAAACCGTTGACTTTTAAGTCCATTTGGCAAGCAACAATCCCTTTTTCAGTTCCGGTTACCTTGAAGTCCATATCTCCAATATGATCTTCATCTCCTAAAATATCACTTAATACAGCATGTTTGCCGGTTTTTTCATCAGAAATTAATCCCATTGCAATACCAGAAACTGGAGATGAGATTTTTATTCCGGCATCCATTAATGCTAATGAACCTGCACAAACCGTTGCCATAGATGAAGAACCGTTAGACTCTAAGATATCAGATACAATACGGATAGTGTATGGATTATCGTCCCCTTGAGGAAGTACTTTTCTCAAAGAGCGCATAGCTAATGCTCCATGTCCAACTTCTCTACGTCCTGGACCTCTATTTGGTCTAACCTCACCCACCGAAAACGAAGGGAAATTATAATGCAAAATGAATTTGCTGTATCCATGGATAAAAGCACCATCGATCATTTGCTCATCATCTTTCGCTCCTAATGTAACTGAAGTTAATGATTGTGTTTCTCCACGAGTAAATACTGCAGAACCATGCGCTGCAGGTAAGTAATCAATTTCACTCCAAATATTACGAACGGTACGAACGTCGCGACCGTCTAAACGTAGACCTTCATCTAAAATTAAGTTGCGGACAGCGTCTGACTGAACCTCTCCGAAATACTTTTTCACCAAAAATAAAGTACTATCGTCAATTTCTTCAGTAATGAATTCTGCAACTAATTCTTTGAATTTTGCTGAACGTTCGTGTTTGCTTGAACCTGATTTTGCTATCTCGTAAGCTTTATCATAAGTCGCTGAAAAAATTCTTTCACGTAACTCTAAATCTACTGGCTCGTGGCTGTACTCTCTTTTTACTGTATTTCCGACTAGTTCAGCTAATTCTACTTGAGCTTGAACTTGAGTTTTAATTGCAGAATGTGCAAATTCAATAGCTTCAAGCATTTCTTCTTCCGAAATCTCATCAGCTTCTCCTTCTACCATTACAATATCTTGCGCACTAGCAGCTACAATGAATTCTAAGGTTGCTCTTTCTAATTCACTCTTTAATGGATTTATAATCAATTGTCCGTCTACCTTAGCAACACGCACTTCAGAAATCGGCCCATTGAAAGGGATATCTGAAACTGCAATTGCTGCAGAAGCTGCTAAGCCAGCTAATGAATCAGGCATGATATCTTTATCTGCAGAAATCAAGCTAATCATTACTTGAGTATCTGCATGGTAATCACTTGGAAATAAAGGACGAAGAGCACGGTCTACTAATCTAGAAATCAAAATTTCATAATCAGATAAACGCGCTTCACGGCGTAAAAATCCTCCCGGAATACGACCGGCAGCTGCATACTTTTCTTGATAATCTACCGATAAAGGCAAGAAATCAACACCTGATTTCGCCTCTTTTGCAGATACTATTGTTGCTAAAAGCATGGTGTCACCCATTTTAACAACAACCGCACCATCAGCTTGCTTAGCTAATTTACCTGTTGAGATTTCAATCTCACGGCCATTGCCCAGATCAATTGTTTTTTTGAATTCTTTGTAACTCATTTTGTTTCGATACGATACGGTTTCATCTTAATTCCGTATCAAGGTTAATTATATACAATTCTTATTATTTCAAAATTAAAAAGCCATCACCGAATTGGGATGGCTTTTTAAAAAATAACTTCGAGATTTATTTAATAATATCTCTTAGTTTTAAGGCCTTGATAATCGCGCGGTATCTTTCGATATCTTTTTTGTATAGGTATGCTAACAAAGAACGACGTTTACCTACCAATTTTTGTAGGGCAAACTGAGTAGAAAAATCTTTTCTGTTTTTCTTTAAATGCTCAGTTAAATGAGCAATACGGTGCGTGAACAAAGCTACTTGGCCTTCAGCCGAACCTGTATTGGTTGGAGATTCTGCAAATTTCTCGAAAATCTCGGTTTTGTACTCTTTACTTAAATACATTACGTGAATAATATTAAAGCGTTTATAATTCTATTAATTGGTTGCAAAGGTAAGTCTTTGTTTTTTATAAAACAACCTATATCTATATAACACTAACTCGCAATTTACTTCTTTTACTTCATTTAATCGCTAAATAAAAGAAGTCTTTGTACTTTTGATATATGAGTGAATTTTCTCGTTTTAAAACCGAATATGCAGTTCGTCCAGACGATATCGATATGTTTCAGCACGTACATAATAGCACCTATTTTGATTATGTATTAGCAGCACGCTACGATCAGATGCGAGACTTCTATAAGATGACAATGGAAGAGTTTATTGCGGATGGATATGGCTGGGTAGTAAAAACTGCGTTTATAGATTATAAACGACCTTTAAAATTGGGGGATAAATTTATGGTGGAAACAGGAATTGAAAAAATGCATAGTAAAGGATGTCGCGTGAGTTTTTCGATTCACTTCAAAGAGAGTAATAAAATCTCCTGTGACGGTTGGTTTGAATATGTATTAATAGATATTCAAACTGGCAGATCGTCTTTAGTCAATGAGGAGATGATCAAAAGATACTCCATATAAAGAGCCTTATTCTCTTTGACTCTTTTCTATTCTTCTTCTTCAGGATCAATAGAAAAAGAAATACCTTCAATAGCCAAATATGTTTCTTCAAATACAGTTCTACTCTCTAATAGTAAAGGCTCTAAATCTCGATAGCGGGCTGAAAAGTGCCCTACAACTAATTTTTTAGCATTTACAGCTTTTGCAACCTCTGCAGCCTGGATAGAAGTACTATGATGTGTTTCCGTTGCTCTTTCCAGCATGTCATGCATAAAAGTAGCTTCATGGTACAATAGATCAACATTGTCAATTGCTTGAAAGTACTTATC
>Ga0079224_100005133_pt1 | contig 17146 bp, 15 predicted proteins | sample Stecom2015_FD_80414 | JGI IMG/M metagenome (GOLD analysis project Ga0079224, IMG submission 80414) | Agricultural soil microbial communities from Utah to study Nitrogen management - Steer compost 2015 | ecosystem: Environmental > Terrestrial > Soil > Agricultural land | place: USA: Utah... | reverse complement strand
TGGTACGACACCGGCTCCCCCACCCTGGTCTCGACCGACGGGCGGGCCACCTACGCGGCGGTGCAGCTGGTGGGAGAGGACGAAGACACCAAACTCGACTCCCTGCGTCAGGTGGAGTCGATGCTGTCCGCACCCGGGGTGGACACCACGGTCGGGGGCCTGGTGATGTTCCTGGCCGAATCGGCGGAGACGAGCGAGTCCGACATCATCCGGGCGGAGGTGCTGTCCGCGCCGGTCCTCCTGGTGCTGCTGATTCTGATCTTCCGGGGAGTGGTGGCGGCGGCCACGCCGTTGCTGGTGGCGGTGCTGGCCATCCTCGGCGGTTTCCTCACCACCCGGCTGCTGACACTGGTCAGTGAGGTGTCGGTGTTCGCGGTCAACATCATCACGCTGGTCGGCGTGGGGATGGCGATCGACTACGCCCTGTTCATCGTGAGCCGGTTCCGGGAGGAGTTGGCGACCCCGGGCGCGGATCCGGCGGCCGCGGTCCGCCGCACCCTGGCCACCGCCGGTCGGACGGTGTTCTTCTCCGGGGTGACCATCGCGCTGGCGTTGGCGAGCTTGTTGATCTTCCCGCAGTCGTTCCTGCGCTCCATCGCGCTGGGTGGGATATCCGCGGTGCTGGTGGCGATGCTCGCGTCCCTGACGGTGCTGCCGGCCCTGCTGGCGATGCTGGGGCCCCGGATCAACCTGGGGCGGGTACGGCTGCCGGGCCGGCGCCGGGCAGCGGGCCTGGAGGGGGCGGCGCGGGCCGACGGTGGCTGGGCCCGGTTGGCCCGGAGCGTGATGCGCCGGCCGGTGCGGTATCTGGTCGGGGTGACCGCGGCGCTGCTGCTGTTGGCGACGCCCACGCTGCGGATGGAGTTGGGGGGATTCGACGTCCGGGTGCTGCCGGAGCAGGCCCAGGCCCGCGTGGTGGCCGAGACGATCGAGGACCGCTTCCCGGGCGGGCTCTCCGACCCGATCGACGTGCTGGTGACCGGGGCGACCCCGGCGGCGGCCGAGGAGTACCAGGCCCGCCTGGAGGCGCTGCCGGAGGTGACCGGGGTGGTGTTGGCGGGGCAGGAGGGCACCTCCTGGCTGCTGCGGGCGGACTACCCCGGGGAGGCGAGTGGTAAATCCGCCGAGGCGGCGGTGGTGGCGATCCGGGACCTGCCGGTCCCGGACGGGGTCGAGGTGTTGGTGGGGGGCACCACCGCCAGCCACGTGGATCTGCTCGACAGCTTGCGGGAACGGCTGCCGTGGATGCTGCTGTTGATCGTGACCACCATCCTGGTGCTGCTGTTCCTGGCGTTCGGCTCGGTGGTGCTGCCGATCAAGGCGGTGCTGATGAACGTGATCTCGATCGGGGCGTCGTTCGGCGTGGTGGTGTGGGTGTTCCAAGATGGCCACTTCGCGGAGCTGCTGCAGTTCACCCCGACCGGGTTCATCGAACCCACCATGCCGATCCTGATGCTGGCGATGTTGTTCGGGCTGTCCACCGACTACGAGGTGTTCCTGCTGTCACGGGTGCGGGAGGAGTGGGACCGTACCGGGGACAACACCGAGGCGGTCGCCCGCGGTCTGCAGCACACTGGTCGGATCATCACCGCGGCGGCGCTGCTGCTGGGGGTGGTGGTGGCCGGCTTCACCACCGGCGACATGGCGTTGATCAAGTTGGCCGGAGTGGGCATGATCGTCGCGCTGGCGGTGGACGCCACCCTGGTACGGGCCTTGCTGGTGCCGGCCACCATGCGGCTGCTGGGCCGCTGGAACTGGTGGGCGCCGGGCCCGCTGGCGCGGTTGTATCGACGCTATCCGCTGCATTAACAGGGGTGGCGTGCGGGGATATGTGTGCGTCGACGAGGAGGACACCCGCTCGCCGTAGCGATCCGGGCGCCGGGTGAGAATGGGGGCATGAGTTCGCCTCGTCAGGTGGTGCTGCTCGGCTCCACCGGCTCCATCGGCACCCAGGCGGTCGACCTGGCGCTGCGGAACCCGGACCGGTTCCGGGTGGTCGGGATCGGCGCCGGCGGCAGCAGCGTGGAGCGGTTGGCCGAGCAGGCGCTGACGCTCGGGGTGGACGTGGTGGCGGTGGCGAAGGCGACCGCGGCCCAGGATCTCCAGTTGGCTTTCTACGCCGAGGCGGCCCGGCGGGGATACTCCACCGGCTCGTTCCGGATCCCGAAGATCCTGACCGGCCCGGAGGCGATCACCGAGTTGGCGGCCTGGCCGTGCGACATCGTGCTCAACGCGGTGGACGGCTCGCGCGGGCTGGCGCCGACCCTGGCGGCGCTGCGGGCCGGGCATACCGTCGCGTTGGCCAACAAGGAGTCGCTGGTGGCCGGGGGTCGGTTGGTGCGGGCGGCGGCCCAGCCCGGGCAGTTGATACCGGTGGACTCCGAGCACACCGGGCTGGCCCAGTGCCTGCGGGCGGGCGCCGAGGCGGAGGTCCGCCGGCTGGTGATCACCGCGAGTGGGGGGCCGTTCCGGGGCCGGAGTCGGGCGGAGCTGACGGACATCACCCCGGAGCAGGCGCTGGCTCACCCCACCTGGCAGATGGGGCCAGTGATCACGGTCAACTCCGCCACGCTGGTGAACAAGGGACTGGAGCTGATCGAGGCGCACGAGCTGTACCAGGTCCCGTACGACCGGATCGAGGTCATGGTCCATCCGCAGTCGGTGCTGCACGCCATGGTGGAGTTTGTGGACGGGGCCACGATCGCCCAGGCCAGCCCACCGGACATGCGGTTGGCGATCGCGTACGCCTTGGGCTATCCGGACCGGGTGCCGGATGCCGCGCCGGCGCTGGACTGGACCACCGCCCACACCTGGGAGCTGTTTCCGGTGGACGACGAGGCCTTCCCGGCGGTGGCGTTGGCCCGGGCCGCGGGGCAGGCGGGCCGGTGCCGGCCGGCGATCTACAACGCGGCCAACGAGGAGTGCGTGGCGGCGTTCCTGGCGGGGCGGTTGCCGTTCTTGGGGATCGTCGACACGGTGGCGCAGGTGCTCGCTGATGCTCCCACCCTGTCGGAACCGGGTACCGTCGAGGACGTACTCGCCGCCGAAGAGTGGGCGCGCGAGCGGGCGCAGCAGTTGATCGATGCGAGTCGCTAGGAAGCGGCTGGGGAGCGGGGCAACGAGATGCTGAACGCAGTCGGGGTGGCGCTATTCGCGCTCGGCATCCTGATCTCCATCAGCCTCCATGAGGCCGGGCACCTCGGCACGGCCAAGTTGTTCAAGATGAAGGCCACCCGGTACTTCGTCGGCTTCGGCCCCACCCTGTGGTCGTTCCGCCGAGGAGAGACCGAGTACGGCATCAAGGCCATCCCGCTCGGCGGGTTCGTCAAGATCGTGGGGATGACCCCGCAGGACGACGACGTGCCGAAGGGGGAGGAGCACCGGGCGATGTGGCGGTTCCCGGTGTGGAAGCGCACCATCGTCATGGCCGCCGGCTCCACGGTGCATTTTGTGTTGGGCTTCCTGATCCTGTGGGGAGTGCTGGCGTTCGCCTCCCTGCCGGACTTCGACCGGTTGGACACCGCCCGTCCGGTGGTGAGCGGGGTGGCCGAGTGTGTGGCCCTGGAGTGGGAGATCGACCCGGCCACCGGGCGGGAGCGGGCCTGCCAGCCCGGGGTGGATCCGCCTAGCCCGGCGCAGCAGATCGGGTTGCGCCCCGGGGACGTGGTGACCGCGCTCAACGACACCCCGGTGACCGAATGGGGCGACCTGACCCAGCGGGTGCGGGACGCCGGTGGTACCACCATTTCGGTCACCTACGAGCGGGACGGGGTGACCCACACCGCGGAGGTGGCGTTGCCGCTGGCGGAACGGGTGCGGTTGGACGTGCCCCCGGACACTCGCCTGGACGAGGTCACCGACGCGCATCTGGAGCGGGTGGGGGTGCTGGGGATCACCCCGGTGATCCCGGAGCAGCGCCACGGACCGGTGGCGGCGGTCGGGCTGGCGGTGGAGCAGACCGGGGCGATGTTCAAGAACATCGGCCACGCCATCACCCAGCTGCCGGAGCGGGTGCCGCAGTTGTGGGAGGCGGTGTTCGGCGGCGAGCGGGACCCGGAGACCCCGATGAGCGTGGTGGGCGCCAGCCGGATCGGTGGCGACCTCTGGGAGGCCGGGGAGCTGCCGAGCTTCCTGCTGCTGTTGGCGGCGTTGAACTTCTTCGTCGGGGTGTTCAACCTGCTGCCGCTGCTGCCGCTGGACGGGGGTCACATCGCCATCGCCTGGTTCGAGCGGGCCCGGTCCTGGCTGTACGTCCGGCTCGGCAAGCCGGACCCGGGCCGGGTGGACTACTACAAGATGATGCCCGTCACGTACGTGGTGATCTTCATCATGGCAGGATTCTTCCTGCTGACCCTCGCTGCGGACATCGTGAATCCAATCCGGCTGCCGCTATAGGTCGCCCGAGGCGTGGATGAACAGGAGTTGGTAGGGCGTGAGTACAGTCGCGCTGGGAATGCCGGCGGTCCCACCGCCGCCGCTCGCCAAGCGGCGGCACAGCCGGCAGTTGATGGTGGGGGACGTGCCGGTCGGTGGGGACGCGCCCATTTCGGTGCAGTCCATGACCACCACCCCCACCGCCGACGTCAATGCCACCTTGCAGCAGATCGCGGAGCTGACCGCGGCCGGCTGCCAGATCGTCCGAGTGGCGGTGCCGTCGGCGGACGACGCGGCCGCCCTGCCGGAGATCGCCCGTAAGTCGCCGATCCCGGTGATCGCCGACATCCACTTCCAGCCGAAGTACGTCTTCGCCGCGATCGACGCCGGCTGCGCGGCGGTCCGGGTCAACCCCGGCAACATCAAGAAGTTCGACGACAAGGTGGCCGAGATCGCCAAGGCGGCCGCCGACGCCGGGGTGCCGATCCGGATCGGGGTCAACGCCGGCTCGCTGGACCCGCGCCTGCTGGCCAAGTACGGCCGGCCGATCGCGGAGGCGCTGGTGGAGTCGGCGCTGTGGGAGTGCTCGCTGTTCGAGGAGCACGGCTTCCGGGACATCAAGATCTCGGTCAAGCACCACGACCCGGTGGTGATGATCGCGGCCTACCGGCAGTTGGCGGAGCAGTGTGACTACCCGCTGCACCTGGGGGTGACCGAGGCCGGCCCGGCGTTCCAGGGCACGGTCAAGTCCGCGGTGGCGTTCGGCGCCCTGCTGGCCGAGGGGATCGGGGACACCATCCGGGTGTCGCTGTCGGCGCCGCCGGTGGAGGAGATCAAGGTCGGGATCGCGATCCTGGAGTCGCTGGGGCTGCGGCAGCGCGGGCTGGAGATCGTGTCGTGCCCGTCGTGTGGCCGGGCGCAGGTCGACGTCTACAAGCTGGCGGACGAGGTGACCGCGGGCCTGGCGGATCTGCCGGTGCCGCTGCGGGTGGCGGTGATGGGCTGCGTGGTCAACGGGCCGGGGGAGGCCCGGGAGGCGGACCTGGGCGTGGCCTCCGGTAACGGCAAGGGCCAGATCTTCGTCAAGGGCAAGGTCATCAAGACCGTGCCCGAGTCCCAGATCGTGGAGACGCTGATCGAAGAGGCGCTCCGGCTGGCGGAGGAGATGGGGGCCGAGTTGCCGGAGGAGCTGCGGGAAATGGCGGGTAAACCCACCGTTACCGTCCACTGAGCCCTCCACCGGAGGAGACGCCCCGGGTCGGCGGTCCGCGTGGCACACCGCCGGGCTAGCGGTACACCCAGACCAGCCCTGCGGCGGCGAGCAGCACCGATCCCACCGTGCTGGCCCACCGCCACCAGGCGGCGCCCTGTCGGGCCGGGACGGTGGGCCACCGCCGCACCGCCAGCGCCCCCGCCCCGGCGGACAACCCGACCCCGACCACCCACAGCGCCGGCGGGACCTCGTGCCAGCCGCCCGCCGGATAGGCCAGGGCCGGCAGCACCCCGGCCCACACGCCGCTGGAGACCAGCCGCAACCGGTCCACGTGCGTGCGGACGGCCACGGTCAGCAGCCCGATCCCGCCGGCCAGGCAGAGCATTCCGGTCAGCAGCCACGCCCGCCAGTCGGTCGCCGGGCCGGGAACCTCCCCGGCCGCGCTCGTGCCGGCCGGGTCGGTGGCCTGTAGCAACCACCAGCCCAGCGGGTCCACCTCTTGGTCGGTGTTGCCGAGCACCACGACGCCGCGGCCGGCGCCCCGGTCGAACCCCACCCAGGCGCTGAACCCGCCCGTGCCCCCGTTGTGCCAGGTCACTTCCCGACCGTCGACCCGGTCGGTGAACCAGCCGTACCCGATCCACTGGTCGGGGCCGGCCGGGAACCGAGGGGTGGCCGCGTCCGCGCCCGGGGCGGTGCCGGCCAGCATCGCCGCCAGCAACCGGGCCAGGTCCTGGGCGTTCGACCAGGCCCCGACCCCGGCCGGCGCGTAGCCGGAGCCCCGCCACGGCTGGGTCTGCCCGCCGCCGCCGGTGCCGCCGTAGGCCCGGTCGGCGGGCAGCGGCGCGCCGACCAGATGGAAGCCGGTGGCGGTCATGCCCAGCGGCTGGAGGATCCGCTCGGTCACCAGTTGCGGGTACGGCACGCCGGTGCGGGCCGCCAGGGCGTAGCCGAGCACGGCCATGCCGTAGTTGCTGTACGCCACGGTCGGTTCACCGCCGCGGGCCCGGGCCCCGCCCAGCGAGTACCGCAGCCATCGGGTGTCTTGCCCGGCGTACGGGTCGCGGCCGGCCAGTGGGCGCAGGATCACCGCCACCGGCTCCCACCAATGGGCGAACCACAGCCGGGGTAGGCCGGAGCGGTGACTGGCTAGCTCGGCCAGGGTGACGTCGGCGGTCGCGGAGTGGCGGAACGCGATCTCCGGCAGCACCGCCCGCAGCGGTTCCTCCGGGTCGACTATTCCCTCCTCGGCGAGGTCGGCCAGCAGCATGCCGGTCAGCGCTTTGCCGACCGAACCGATTTCGAATGGGGTGTGCTCGTCGACCGCGTGGCCGTCGCCGCGGTCTCCCAGCCCGGCGAACTGGACCGTGTCGCCGTCGATCACCGCCACCGCCAGCCCGCGGTGTCCGGTGGGGTCGGGCAGCCCGGCCCGGACCAGCTCGGCCAAAGTGGTGTCCCCGGTGGTGTGCGGGCCGAGCCGGGGCGGGGTGGGGCGGGCGACCCAGCCGAGGCCGGCGGCGAGCACCGTAACCAGCAGGGGGGTGAGGAGCCGATGGAGTCGTTCGGTCACGCGCTTCCCTTCCGGTGGCCCGTCACGGACGCCGCTATCTTCACCGCACCGGGCAACCCAGGCCAGGTGGGAGGAAGCCACCCGGCAAGGGGCGGCCAGCCGGTGCGGGTCGGGCGCGGGCGGGAAGCGCGTCAGGCGGTGACGGTGCCCGCGTTGTGGCCGTAGGTGGTGGGCATTCCGGGTCTGCGCGTTAGGGTGGCCGGTATGAGTGTCAGCCCGCGTGCCCCGCTCACTCCCGGCCGTATTTCCCCTCGCCGGGAGGTGCCGGCCCACATTCCGCGGCCGGAGTACGTCGCCCGGGGTGGTCAGCCCCGCCCGTACACCGGTTCGCATGTGCAGACCCCGGAGACCATCGAGAAGATGCGGATCGCCGGCCGACTGGCGGCGCAGGCGCTGCAGGTGGCCGGGGAGTACTGCAAGCCGGGGGTGACCACCGACGAGATCGACCGGGTGGTGCACGAGTTCCTGTGTGACCACGGCGCCTACCCGTCCACACTGGGCTACCGGGGCTTCCCCAAGTCCTGCTGCACCTCCCTGAACGAGGTGATCTGTCACGGCATCCCGGACTCGACCGTGCTGCAGGACGGCGACATCATCAACGTCGACGTCACCGCCTACATCCACGGCGTCCACGGGGACACCGACGCGACCTTCCTGGTGGGGGAGGTCAGCGAGGAGGCCCGGCTGCTGGTGGAGCGCACCCAGGAGGCGATGATGCGCGGCATCCGCGCGATCGCCCCGGGGCGGCAGCTGAACGTGATCGGGCGGGTGATCGAGTCGTACGCCCGCCGGTTCGGCTACGGCGTGGTGCGGGACTTCACCGGTCACGGGATCGGCGAGGCGTTCCACAGCGGGTTGTACGTGCCGCACTACGACCAGCCGGAGCTGAAAGTGGTGATGGAGCCGGGGATGACCTTCACCGTCGAGCCGATGATCACACTCGGCTCGCCCGAGCACGAGTTGTGGCCAGATGGCTGGACCGCGGTCACCCGGGACCGGCGCTGGACGGCCCAGTTCGAGCACACCGTGGTTGTGACTGAGGACGGCTACGAGATCCTCACCCTTCCGTAAGCTGGACTGATGTCCGCTACGCCGTACGATCCTCGTACGCCTGAGGAGGTCCGTACTCCCGAGGACGACCGCACTCCGGAAGACGATCGCACCCGGGAGGACGCCCGTACCCCGGAGATTCCCACGGGCGGCCCGGCGACCGGAGCGGGGGCGGAGTCGACCGGGGCGGGGCCGGAGTCATCGGAGCCGACCCCGGCGGCCCTGATCCCCGACCACCACGGTGATGTCTCCGGTGGGTGGCTGCGGGCCGCCACGTTCGGCGGGATGGACGGGCTGGTCACCAACATCGCCTTGATCGCCGGGGTGGGCGGCGGTGGGGTGGCGCCGGGCGGGATCGTGGTGGCCGGCGTGGCGGGGCTGGTCGCCGGGGCGATCTCGATGGCGTTCGGGGAGTACACCAGCGTCAAGACCCAGAATGAGCAGATCGCCCGGGAGATCGAGCGGGAGCGGCAGGAGCTGGCCCGGCATCCGGAGGCGGAGGCGGAGGAGCTGGCCCGGATGTGGATCGCGCGGGGTCTGGATCCGCAGGTGGCCCGGCAGATGGCCGATGCGCTGCGGGACCACCCGGAGCAGGCGCTGCGGTTCCACGTCCAGGAGGAGTTGGGGGTCAGCCCCGGGTACGCCCCCAGCCCGTGGCTCGCGGCGGGGTCGTCGTTCCTCACCTTCGCGATCGGGGCGCTGATTCCGCTGTTGCCGTACCTGCTGGGCGCCACCAGCCTGTGGCTGGCGCTCGTCACCGGTGGTCTGGGGCTGCTGGCCGCGGGAGCGTTGGCGGCCGGGTTCACCGGTCGGCCGCGCTGGTTCGGGGCGCTGCGACAACTGCTGCTGGGTGGGGCGGCCGCCCTCGCCACGTACCTGATCGGGGCGCTGGTCGGGGTCAGCGTCACCTAGTCGGTCGGCTGGTCGGTGGGGTCGGCGGGCTAGGGTGCGGTGGCGGGCGGGTCGTCGGCGCGCAGGAGCGTCGCCTCGCAGTGGTCCAACCACCGCAGCTCCGCCTCCGCCTGCGAGATCATCGCGTCCAGGACCAGTTGTGCGGAGCGTTCGCTCGGCTCGGTCAGGGTGGCCCGGAGTTGGCGGTACTCCGCCAGCGCCGCGGTGGTCGCGGTCCGCTGCGCCTGTACGACCGCCGGCACATCCACCCCCGGGGTGGTCAGCGCCAGGGCCAATTTGATCACCAGCTCGTCTCGGGGGCGGCCTCGGCGGCGGACCGGGTTGGTGAACCAGTGCGCCACCTCCGCCCGCCCGGCGTCGGTGAGCTCGTACGGCCGTTGCCTACCTTCTCCCGCCGGCAGTGCCCGCACCAGTCCGTCCCGTTCCAGCCGGGCCAGCGTGGTGTAGACCTGGCCGATGTTCAGCGGCCAGGTCGCCTTGGTGTAGTGCTCGAACGCGGCGCGTAGCTGGTAGCCGTAGCGGGGGCCGTGCTGCAGCAGTGCCAGCAGGCCGTGTCGGATGGACATACCCACTGAGTATGCATACGGGGTATCCCCGTCGGCAAGGGTGCGGCGTCACCGTCTCGTGGCCCGGGGCTGCTCGCTCCGGTGGTCTGATCACGTGGCGCCGGGGAACGGCACCGTGGCCGGGTCCATCCCGGCCGCCTGGCGCCAACCGGTTGCCCGGACCGCCGCGTCCACCAGCGCGGCCACCGCCATCCTCCGGTCCTCCCCAGTGACGTCGGCCAGGGTGGCCCGCCACACCGCCGCCACGCGCTCCTCGACCAGGATCGCCAGCTCCCGGGCCTGGTCCGGCCCGGTCACCGGAAACGGTGCCTGGTAGATCCCGCCCGTCACGGGCGGTTCACCGCGGTCCGCCAGGGTGGTCAGTAACACGTCGCGCCGGTCCCGGTGGGCGGCTTCCGCCTGGCGGGCCGCCTCCGCTTCCTCCTCCGGCAGCCAGGCGCCGAGCAGCCCGTACGCGAAGATCGCGGCCTGCTCCGCGGCGAGCGCGGCGGCCAGCCCGGTGGGTGCCGAGGTGGCGGTGCCGGTGGGCGTGGGGTTGATCATCTCAGCACCACCTGGTGACTAGCCCGCGCCGCGGCGATCGACCCCAACAGGGGCGCCCGGTCCGGCGGCGCCGCGAGGCAGGCGTCGGTGGCGGCCTGCTGCCCGGCCTCTTCGGCGGCGCGTAGCTCCGCCAACACGTCCTCCTCGCTCCGCTCGGCGGTCTCGGACGGCTCCACCCACTGCATCCCGTCGGGGGTAGCGGACGGCTCCGGCCGCCCGATCATCGCCCGGATCACCCGGACATGCTCCTGGTGGGTGGCCAACAGGGGCGTCAACCGGTCCGCCAACGCCGGTACCTCAGCGATCGCCTGCTCGTACCGGCTCACCAAGGTCGAGGTGGCCGCCAACAGCGGCTCCAGCGGATCGGGTGGGGATGGGTCGGACCCGTCTTGCCAGTCCGTGCAGCCGGCGAGACCGGCGACCACCGCCGCCGCGCCGCCTAATACCGCCCGTCGGGACCAACCTGTGTGCACCGGGATAGTGAACACCATCCGGCCGGGGTGGTGTCGACACCCCGCCCACCGCCACGATCGGGTCCCCGTCGGTGGGGCCGTCCATGGTGGGGCGTACCTGGAGGTTGTGCCGCCACCGGAGCGGCGGGAAGCAGTGCCGGCATCGGCGCGCTACGCTCAGCCCAACTGACGGGACCGGCGGGTTCGCCGGGGCGGCGGGGTGCACCGATACCGAATAGGGGGGTGGGAGCCGATGCGACCGCGTGGACGCGGTGACAAGCGGACAGGTGACCGGGTGAACAACCGGGGCACTGGAGAACGCGTCGCCGAGCCGGTCGCGCGGGTGGACTTGGCCGCGTTGCGGCAGAGCCTGACGCAGGTGATTACACCGGTCATCCGCCAGGCGGGATTCGACGTGGAGGCGGTCCGGGTGGCCCGGATGGGGCGCCGGCACCGGGTGCAGGTGGTGGTCGACCGGGACGGGGGAGTCGGGCTGGACGCGATCGCGGACATCTCCCGGGAGCTGTCGACCGCGCTGGACGCCGCCGAGGAGGCGGGCGACCTGGTGATCCCGGGGGAGTACGTGCTGGAGGTCAGCTCGCCGGGGGTGGACCGGCCCCTGACCGAACCCCGGCACTGGCGGCGCAACCTTGGCCGATTGGTGTCGGTACGGGTACCCGACGGGAGGACCGTCACGGGTCGGATTACCGATGTCACTGGTGAGTCGGTAACGCTGGAGGTGGCGGGCGCCACCCAGCAGTGGCGCTACGACCAGCTCGGGCCTGGCCGGGTGCAGGTGGAACTGCGGTCGATTACGGATGCCGGCGACGAAGCCGGCGAGGACGACGGAGAGGGGTGAGGGCAGGTGAACATCGACCTCGCGGCGCTGCGCGCGCTGGAGCGGGAGCGTGAGATCCCGTTCGAGACCATTCTGGCCGCGATCGAGTCAGCCCTGCTCACCGCGTACAAGCACACCGAGGGTTCCTATCCGCACGCCCGGGTGGAGATCAACCGGAAGACTGGTGAGGCGTCGGTGTTCGCCCAGGAGCGGGACGAACACGGCGAAGTGGTGCGGGAGTGGGACGACACCCCCCACGGTTTCGGTCGGATCGCGGCCATGACGGCCCGGCAGGTGATCCTGCAACGGCTCCGGGAGGCCACCGACGAGGTCCACTACGGGGAGTACTCCGGTCGGGAGGGGGACCTGGTCACCGGTGTGGTCCAGGCGCACGGCCCCCGGTCCGAGCGCGGCATCGTCACCGTGGACCTGGGGAAGGTGGAGGCCACGCTGCCGCCGGGCGAGCAGGTACCGGGTGAGGTCTACCCGCACGGGATGCGCTTGAAGTGCGTGGTGGTGCACGTGGTGCGGGGGATGCGTGGACCACAGATCACGCTGTCGCGCTCCCACCCCAGTCTGGTGAAGAAGCTGTTCGCGCTGGAGGTACCGGAGATCGCCGACGGCACCGTGGAGATCGCCGCGGTGGCGCGGGAGGCGGGTCACCGGTCCAAGATCGCGGTACGGGCGCACGTGCCCGGCGTCAACCCCAAGGGGGCCTGCATCGGTCCGATGGGGCAGCGGGTACGGGCCGTGATGAGCGAGCTGAACGGCGAGAAAATCGACATCGTGGACTGGTCGGAGGATCCGGCCGAGTTCGTCGGTAACGCCCTGTCACCCGCCAAGGCGCTGCGGGTCGAGGTGGTCGATGAGGCCACCCGTACCGCCCGGGTGATTGTGCCGGATTATCAGCTGTCGTTGGCGATCGGTCGGGAAGGGCAGAACGCCCGACTGGCGGCGCGATTGACCGGCTGGCGGATTGACATCCACTCCGACGCCGAGACCGGCGGAGACCCGGCCGGTAACTCCGCCACGCTGTCGGCTGGCTGAACATACGGTCCCAGCAGGCGATGCCGAGGTCTGCGGGGGCAGGTGCTGCCACCCGCCGCCTCGGGCTAAACTTGCGCGTGACACAGCGCGTGATGGTGGTTGCGCCACGGTGGGCACGATGGGTGCGCACGTGTGTGGGCTGCCGGAAACGTGCGCCAGCGTCGGAGCTGCTGCGGATCGTGGCGGTTCCGGACGGGGCCGACGGGGCCGGTGGTCGCGTCCGACTCGTTCCGGATCCTCACCGCCGCTTACCGGGGCGGGGGGCACATCTGCACCCCAATCCGGACTGCCTCGCGCTGGCACAGCGGCGTCGCGCCTTCGGGCGGGCGTTGCGGCTCTCCAGCGTCCCGGACGCCGGAGCGTTGGTCGAGCTGCTCGACCCGGGCCGCTCGACCCACCAGGGAGAGAGCTGAAGACAGGACGACCGAGATGAGCACACGATGAAGTCGCTGCGATGACCGGGCTTCAAGTGGACGAGTGAGGTCGCGGCGGGTCTGCCCCGCGCGGCCTCGGATTGAGGAGTGCAGTGGCAGGTAAGGCCCGCGTACACGAGCTTGCGAAGGAACTCGGCGTGCCGAGCAAGACCGTGCTCGCCAAGTTGAAGGACATGGGCGAGTTCGTGAAATCGGCGTCGAGCACGGTGGAAGCCCCGGTGGCCCGCCGGCTGCGGGAAGAGATGGCGGCGGCCGCTGCGGCTGCGGAAGCGGCCGAGGCGAAGGCTGCCCAGACCGACGGCAAGGCGGCTCCACCGGATGAGAAGCCGGCCCCGGCCCGACCGGTGGCCAAGCCAGGGCCGCCCAAGCGGGGTCCTGTGCCCGGACCTCCTCCAGGGCGGGCGAAGCCGGCCAGCGCCCACGACATCGAACTCGCGGCGGCGGAGGCACGCGCCGCCGCCCTGAAGGCAGAGCACGAGGCGGCTGCTCGCGCCGCTCGGCAGGCCCAGCAACAGCAGCAGCGTCGGGAGGCGGAGGGTAGGAAGCCGCAGCCCACACCACGGCCACCGGCGCGCAGTGCTGGCAACAACCCGTTCGGGATCACGCCGGCGGGGCCGCGTCCGTCGCCGGCCAACATGCCGCCGCGTCCGTCGCCCGCCAACATGCCGCCGCGTCCGTCGCCGGCCTCCATGCCGCCCCAGCGGCCGACCCGGCCGGGGACCCCGGGCGCGGGCCGGGGAACCGGCCGGCCCGGCGCTGGCCGCGGGGTCGGCGGTGGTCCGCGGGGCGGTCGGGGCGGTCCCGGGATCGGTACCGGCGTCGGCGCGCCCGGCGGTTATCGGGGTGGGCCTCCCGGCGGTGGCCGGGGTGGCCGGGGCCGTGGTGGAACCGCGGGGGCGTTCGGTCGCCCAGGTGGTCGTCCGCAGCGGGGGCGTAAGTCCCGTAAGCAGCGGCGGCAAGAGTTTGACAATCTCGCCGCCCCGACCATGGGGTCCGGCGCGCCGCGGGGTAACGGCGAGACCATTCGGCTGCCGCGGGGGGCGTCCCTGTCGGACTTCGCCGAAAAGATCAACGCCAACCCGGGGTCGCTGGTCCAGGAGATGTTCACCCTGGGCGAGATGGTGACCGCCACCCAGTCCTGCTCGGATGAGACGCTCCAGCTGCTGGGGGAGCACCTGGGCTACAACGTCCAGATCGTCAGCCCCGAGGACGAGGACCGGGAGCTGCTGGCCCAGTTCAACATCGACCTCGAGGCCGATGTGCCGCCGGAGCGGCTGGTCAACCGGCCGCCGGTGGTGACGGTGATGGGGCACGTCGACCACGGGAAGACCCGGCTGCTGGACGCGATCCGGCGCACCAACGTCGGTGCGGGCGAGGCCGGCGGCATCACCCAGCACATCGGTGCCTACCAGGTCCACGTCAACCACGAGGGCGAGGACCGGGCGATCACCTTCATCGACACCCCGGGGCACGAGGCGTTCACCGCCATGCGGGCGCGGGGTGCGCAGGTCACCGATATCGTGATCTTGGTGGTCGCGGCGGATGACGGCGTGATGCCGCAGACGGTGGAGGCGCTCAACCACGCCAAGGCCGCGGACGTGCCGATCGTGGTCGCGGTCAACAAGATCGACAAGCCGGAGGCCAACCCGGCGCGGGTGCGGCAGCAGCTCACCGAGTACGGCTTGGTCGCCGAGGAGTACGGCGGCGACACCATGTTCGTGGACGTGGCCGCCAAGCCCGGCATCGGGCTGGACCAGCTGCTGGAGGCGGTACTGCTGACCGCCGACGCCGCGCTGGAGCTGAACGCTCCGGTCGACGGCCCGGCCCAGGGGGTGGCGATCGAGGCTCACCTGGACAAGGGCCGGGGTGCGGTGGCCACGGTGCTGGTGCAGAAGGGCACCCTGCGCCAGGGTGACTCGGTGGTGGTCGGCTCCGCCCACGGCCGGGTCCGGGCGATGCTGGACGAGCACGGCCGGCAGGTGAAGGAGGCCGGTCCTTCCCGACCGGTGCTGGTGCTCGGCCTGACCTCGGTGCCCAGCGCCGGGGACATGCTCCTGGCGGCCGCCGACGACCGGACCGTGCGCCAGATCGCCGAGCAGCGCCAGGCCCGTCGTCGGGCGGCCCAGATGGCCACCTCGCGTGGTCGCGCCACCCTCGAGACCCTGATGGAGCAGATCAAGGAGGGCGAGAAGAGCACCCTCAACCTGATCCTGAAGGGTGACGTGTCCGGGTCGGTGGAGGCGCTGGAGGACGCGCTGTTCAAGCTGGAGATCCCGGAGGAGATCCAGCTGAAGGTGATCGACCGCGGGGTCGGTGCGATCACCGAGAGCAACGTGATGCTCGCCAGCGCATCCGACGCGATCATCGTCGGGTTCAACGTGCGGACCTCGTCGCCGCAGGTGCGGGCCCTGGCCGAGCGGGAGGGCGTGGAGATCCGGTACTACACCGTGATCTACCAGGCCCTGGAGGAGATCGAGGCCGCGCTCAAGGGCATGCTCAAGCCGGATTACGAGGAGGTCGCGCTCGGTACGGCCGAGATCCGGGCGATCTTCCGCTCCAGCCGGTTCGGCAACATCGCCGGTTGCGTGGTCCGCTCCGGCCTGATCCGGCGCAACGCCAAGGCCCGCCTGATCCGCGACGGCGCCGTGGTGGCGGACAACCTGACCATCGCCTCGCTGCGACGGGAGAAGGACGACGTCACCGAGGTGCGGGAAGGGTTCGAGTGTGGTCTGACCCTGGGTGGCTACAACGACATCCGGGTCGACGACGTGATCGAGACCTTCGAGTTGCGGGAGAAGCCGCGGCAGTAATGCGCTACGCGCTCCTGATCGCGCCTTCGAGCAACCGGGTGTACGCGGGCGAGGCGCCCCGCCTGACCGAAGCCGAACTGGCCGTGTTCGGCGAGGCGGTGTTGGGCGCCCGCCCGCGTAACCTGGGCGTCGAGCAGCTCGGGGGCGTCCCGTACGTGGTGTTCGAGGTCGACTCCCCACTGACCGACCGGGACATCGCCTACCTGTCCAACGTCTCCACGGCGTACGCCCTGTTCGCGCGGGAGGGGGACCTGCTGCGGCCGGTCCCGCTGACCCCGCTGGCCCGGTACGACGACGATCTGCTGACGATCCTGAAATACCCGGGTAAGACCAACGAGCAGTTCACGCAGCTGCTGCTGAACGTGACCGTTCTGGCTTCCCGGTGGGCCGATCAGATGCTGGAGCGGCGGTTGGTGGTGCTGGATCCGCTGTGCGGCCGGGGCACCACCCTCAACCAGGCGCTGCGGTACGGGTACGACGCGATCGGGATCGAGATCGACGGCGGACACGTGGACGCGTACTCCGCGTTCCTGCGGACCTGGCTGCGGCGGAAGCGGATCAAGCACACGGTCGAGCTGAACCCGGTGCGGCACCACGGTAAGCGGGTGGCGCGGCGGTTGACGGCGGAACTGGCCCCGACCAAGGAGGCCTACCGGGAGAAGGATCTGCAGCACGTGACGGTCTTCCACGCGGATGCGGTGGCCTCCCGGCAGCTGTTGCGGCCCGGGTGCTGCGACGTGATCGTCACCGACGCCCCGTACGGGGTGGCGCACGGCAGTCGGGCCGCCACGGGTCTTTCGCGCCGGCCGCTGGAGCTGCTGGCCGCCGCGGTACCGGGCTGGGTGGAGCTGCTCCGGCACGGGGGCGCGCTCGGGGTGTCGTTCAACGTCCACGTGGCGGATCGGGCCGAGGTGGCCGACCTGCTCACCGCCGCCGGGCTGGAGCTGGTCACCACCCCGGCGTACCAACGGTTCGCGCACTGGGTCGATCAAGGGATCACCCGGGATTTACTAGTCGCCACTAAGCCGTAGGCTGGAAGGCGTGTACACCGGCACTGCGGTTTTTGACGTGCTGTTGCCCGGCGATTCCCGCTCGCTGAAGGCCAAGCGTTCCTACGTCCGCCCGGTGGTGGCGGCGTTGCGCCGGTTCGAGGTGGCGGTGGCCGAGGTGGGTGCGCTGGACCGGTACGGCCGGGCCGAGATTGGAGTGGCGGTAATCTCCGCAGACGCTGGCCATGTCGCCCGCGTGCTGGACAGCTGTGAGCGGCTGGTGGCGGGTCGGCCAGAGCTGGAGCTGCTGGAAGTACGCCGGCGCCTACACGGAGCGGAGGAGTAACG
>Ga0079224_100005131_pt1 | contig 17150 bp, 13 predicted proteins | sample Stecom2015_FD_80414 | JGI IMG/M metagenome (GOLD analysis project Ga0079224, IMG submission 80414) | Agricultural soil microbial communities from Utah to study Nitrogen management - Steer compost 2015 | ecosystem: Environmental > Terrestrial > Soil > Agricultural land | place: USA: Utah... | reverse complement strand
AATGTTTAAGTCATGCACTTGCATGGCTTTTGATTTTACGATTTTATTGGTCGCGTAGCTCAGCTGGATAGAGCATCTGCCTTCTAAGCAGACGGTCACAGGTTCGAATCCTGTCGCGATCACGGAGTTGGACTCAATTTTTTTCATTACCCCGCAAATACTAGTATTTGCGGGGTTTTTGTTTTCTATTGAATCCAAAAAAAGTTATAAAATGTTTCAGTTTTGTTTCACTGAGCATTAAAATTGTTTCACCAAACCTAACTTCAGGTGTAACTTAAACAAAATTAAGTGATTGCTTCCGTCTGTTTTCAAACGGACTTATTTGATGTCAATTTTTTGTTCCACAATTATTTAATCAATTTTTTAACCTTTAAAAAAGAAATTATGGGAACAACTCTAAAATTTTACATTAAAACACCAAAAAAAGTGGAGGATAATAAACGTTATCCGATGTACTTACGCATTATCCATAACCGGAAAAAAGCAGAAGGAAAAATAAGCTTGACAAAAATATCTAAACTAGAACTTGAATTTTGGGATGAGGATGCTCAGCGCTTTTCGGCAAAACAAAGGCAATTGTTGCAGCATAACATTTTTCTGAATGAAATCCAGAATGAGTTTCATAACTATTTGAGAATGAATTTGACAAAATTAGCTGGAATTTCTTCAAGACAAATAGTAGATCATTTACTTTCAAGACATAATGAGGAACTTACAACTGTAATCCAAGCTGCAAATGATTTTTATGATAATGTTATTTTTCCTGACGTTGATAAGGCTAGCGGAACAAAAAAGAATTATAAAAAATCAATAAATCACTTTTGTAACTTTTTAAAATTAAAAGGATTTGAAAAACTGTTATTAAAAGATTTTAAAAGGCTGCATGTGTCCATGTTTATTGATTATCTTAAGACACCTCAGCCCGAAATTAGTAAAATAGCTTTAAACAGTCAATCTGTAAATTCTATTGTAAAGAATGTAAAACCAATATTCAATAAACTCTTGTTTGAAGAGCGAATTAAGACTAATCCCTTTACAGGTGTCAAGGTGCCATTTAGGAAAGCCGAAAAGCCAAGATTATCTAATGAGCAATTCAAGAAAATAGCGTTAATGGATTTAACTGAAAACAAAACGTTAGAAGTATATCGTGATATTTTTCTATTTTTATGTTACACAGGATTAAGTTATTGCGATGCAACCGATTTGAGATATCATGATATTGAACATGGTATTATAGATATAAAACGGAAAAAATCGAAGGTTAGAACCAGGCAATTTTTATTAAAACAAACTTTGTATCTTCTCGATAAGTATTATGGTGAAACACCAGAACACAGAATTTTGCCAAAACGAAGTTTAGACAAAATGAATGTTAATTTAAAATTAATTGGAGTCAAGTGTGGAGTTGATTTTGATTTAACCACTTATTGTGCTAGGAGGTTTTTTAGACAATCTATTTTTGAATCAGGGATTAGGGAGCAAATGGTGATTAAAAGTCTAATGGGTCACACTAATAGAAATGATATTGACAGTCATTATTTCAATGTAAGCGACCAAATTTTAAAAGATGCTAAAAAGAAATTGCAAAGACATTTTAAAAAAATAAAAAAATGAGAAGCTTCATAAAATCTTATAACGGTCAATTTAAGGAAGAAGCACTTCAATCACTGCAAGTTCAACGTAATGAAGTTATTGATTATTTAGCAAAATATAAAAACTCTATTTTAAAGCTTGATAAAATACAACGTTTTATTGTTTTGGATAAACCAGTACGAGATTTGTCTTTCCATAACGATTTTGAGGTTAAAAATATCATTAAAGATTTAGGCTTAATAAAATATACGCCAAAAGTATTTGTAGCTCACAGTGATTTTTTCAGATTAATGGGTAGTTTTCAAGAGCATGCAAAATTTTTGTATCCCTCCCGTACTATTTGGTCGATCTATGAACTCTACAGTTTATCGGTAATTAAGGAAAAAATAGCGTTAGACCTTGACATAAATCCAGCGGATATGGCAAGGAGGTTAAACAGACAAAGGAATACTAAAAACTCCTCCTTAATTCTAGGGGAGGCAGTAAATCAAATCAAAATTTTAATTGAAAAGGCCAAAACAGAAATGCCAGAGATTAAATATAAAATAAAGGATAATACACCATTTACTTCCATTATGCATCAGGTTTTATATTCTCATAAAAATGACCTTTATCACTTATATATGATTATAATGAATTTTAATAAAGAGTTGGATTTATTGGGTTTTAATGAACCAGATTTCAAAGAAGAGTTTTATGACTTATTGGTATTTTTTTTAAGGGAAAAGGAATTATTGAACGATACCGAAGAATCTAGAGCAAATTACCCAACTTTAAGACAATTTAAAATAAAACGTGTGGAGCGGCTAATTTTATCTTAGTCAACTTTTTGTTCCATGTACTTTTAAAAGTTTTCAAGAAATTTAAACTGTAATAATATAAAAAACACATTATGAATTCGATTAAAAACAAATTCTCTAAAGTTGACACGGCCAACAAGTTTGGTGGTTGGGTCCCTAAAAAAATCGTTCAAGATTTTTTTGGCTATGGTAACACTAAAATGTCAACATTCGCTGTTGACTATAACATCAGAATATCCAAGATTGGCAAAAGGATATTTTATAATTATAATGACATAGTAAAATTATTAGAAGGGAATATTGTTTAAATATTTCCTTCTAATTTTTTTTGCAAAAATTAAATTTTCTTTAGTATAGCAAGGGTGTCGGTAATTTTATGCTCTATTTTCATTAACTTAATTATTAATGAGCTAATTTCGGTATCATCTAAACCAATTTTCATAAATGGTTTTTGTCTATTTTCCAATCCTTGCCTCAACTTTCTAATCGTTAACTCCAAATTGTCAAGCTTTTCCATGAGGTTTTCTTTGTTTAATCTTAATTCATTACTGTAGTGGTTGCAGTTTAGTGTCTCTCTAATCCATTCTGATAAATTTGCATTGCAGCAAGTTGCTAGTTCCGCAAATTGTTTTTTCTCTTCCAAGGTTACCCGAGAAGTGACCACTTGGTTTTTTAGATTCTTTTTACTTTTCATGATTATTTTATTTAATAATATTATTTTTTAAAATATTTTATATGCAAAAGGGTATACATGGTTTACTTCTAAATTTTATGATGTATACAATATTGTATACATGGTTTACGTCCAAATTTCACGATGTATACGAAAGTGTATACGATGTTTACAGCCAATTTTTTGATGCATACCATGAAGTAAACTTGGTATACCTTGTTTTTTTGAAGTAGTATACATAGTAAACTTAATTGCTAAATTAGTTTGAGATGTTTGGTTTTAGTGGAACAATTTTGTGACAATAAATTCGAAAGGATTGAAAAGCTGTCAATTTTTTTGTTTTCGTTTATTTCCTTTTCTTACGGAAAGGTTTATATTTATCTTTTTTCAAAGACTGGTAATTCACAGTTCATGATATTCAACGAAGATTCTAGAGTTAAACTTCCCGCCATTTTGCATTTAACCCAGTTGGGTTATGATTATATTTCATTAAAGGAAACGGTTTGGGATGAGGAAACTAATATTTTCACAGATATATTTAAGTCTTCAATATCTAATATCAATCCTGATTTAACGACTGTTGAAATTGATAGGCTCTACCAGGATATATCTATTGATTTAGACAATGAAGATTTAGGTAAGGCCTTTTACGATAAACTTATCAACCGTTCAGGTACAAGATTAATTGACTTTGAAAATTTTGATAATAATGATTTCCGAGTTGTAACTGAGCTCACCTATAAAAATGGTGAGGACGAATTTAGACCAGATGTAATATGTTTAATCAACGGCATGCCATTGGTTTTCATAGAAGTAAAAAAGCCAAATAACAGGGACGGAGTTTTAGCCGAGCGAAAACGTATAAAGACTCGCTTTCAGAATAAGAAGTTTAGAAAATTTGTAAACCTTACACAGTTTATGATCTTTTCAAACAATATGGAGTATGACGATAATGAAATTGAGCCCTGGCAAGGAGCATTTTATGCCTCTCCGTCTTACGTGAACCCTATCTTTAATTATTTCAGAGAAGAAATTGGATTTAATTTATCCCAGACATTGAAGTCTTTAGACGAAAATTTAGAAGCTTTTGTTTTAAAGGATACCAATTACCCTTCTATAAAAAACAGTGACGAATATAAAACCAATAAAAATCCTGATAGTCCTACTAACCGAATTTTAACATCTTTATTATCTAAAGAGCGTTTGAAATTTGTTCTACAATATGCTTTGGTATATGTAAAGGAAACTAATGGTTTGCAAAAACATATTATGCGCTATCCGCAACTATTTGCAACCAAAGCTATTGAAGTGCATTTAGATAAGGGCAAAAAGAAAGGCATTGTTTGGCATACCCAAGGTTCTGGAAAAACGGCATTGGCCTATTATAATACCCATTTTTTAACGGATTATTTCCAAAAACAGCACACCATCCCAAAATTCTATTTTATAGTAGACCGTTTGGATTTATTAACACAGGCTAGGGATGAGTTTACAGCTCGTGGATTAAAAGTACACACAGTTAGTTCGCGTGATGAATTTGTGGCTGATTTAAAGAAAACAACTGCTATTAATAATGATAAGGGACAGCGTGAAATAACAGTAGTAAATATTCATAAGTTTAAGGACGACACTGATGTAAGCAAGGAAACCGATTACAACATTAACATTCAGCGTGTGTACTTTTTAGACGAAGTTCACAGAAGTTACAATCCAAAAGGAAGCTTCCTAGCCAATTTAGAGCAATCCGATAAAAACGCCATAAAAATTGGGTTAACAGGAACACCTTTAATTGGGGAGAGTTTAAGCTCAAAAGTGTTATTCGGAAATTATATTCATAAGTACTATTACAACAAGTCCATTGCTGATGGCTACACCTTGAAACTCATTCGTGAGGAAATAGAAACAGAATACAAAATCTTGCTTAAAAAGGCCTTAGATAGCATCGGTGTTTTTAGAGGAGATTTAGAAAAAAGTAAAGCTTATGCGCATCCCTCTTTCGTTGCGCCCATGCTTGATTACATCGTCAAGGATTTAGAACTATTCCGGCAAAGAAATGCTGATGAAACCACTGGTGGTATGGTCATTTGCGACAGTAGTGAGCAGGCTCGAGAAATGTTTAATGTTTTCAAAAGCTTAAATGATTATACTGAACACGAGGAATCATTACAAAAGGCGGCAGAAGAATCTTCGGAATACCTAACCAAACAAAAGGAAAGTTATAAAGTTAAAACTGCAGCCCTTATTTTATATGATAGTGGTTCAAAAGAAGAGCTTGAAAAATGGCGCGATGACTTTAAAGCTGGCAAAATAGACATTCTGTTTGTATACAATATGTTGCTCACAGGTTTCGATGCCAAACGTCTAAAAAAGATTTATTTGGGTCGCGTTATAAAAGCGCATAATCTGTTGCAGGCTTTAACACGCGTTAACAGAACTTATAAAAATTATCGTTTTGGTTATGTGGTTGACTTTGCAGATATTTCAAAAGAGTTTGATAAAACCAATAAGGCTTATTTTGATGAGTTGCAGGAAGTATTAGGTGACGAAATGGAAAGCTACTCTAATCTATTTATGTCTCGCGAGGAAATGGAGCAAACCATTTTAGAGATTAAAGAGAAGTTGGCTGATTTCGATCTTAAGAATGCTGAGAATTTTTCAACACAAATTTCACAAATGCAGGATTATAATACGATGCTTGATATTAGAAAAGCACTAGATGATGCACGATCACTTTATAATATAATCCGTTTGGTAGGAGAATATGAGTTGTTGGACAAAATTGATTTTAGAAAACTTAACACGTTGCGAATCGAGGCCGAAAACCATTTGGCTTTAATGAATGCCAAAAATGCCTTAGAAACGAATGAAGAAATAGGCAACTTGCTTAATGTGGCGTTAGAAGATGTGTTATTCATGTTTAAAAAGGTTGGAGAAAGTGAATTGGTGTTGGCTGATGGTCTTAAAGACCTTCTTAAAAAAACTAGAGAAGCTTTGGGTAATAATTTCGATCCAAAAGATCCAGAATGGGTAACTTTGTATGAGGAACTGAGGCGCTTATTTGAGGGTAAAAATCTAAATGAAGTATCTCGTGAAGAAATGGAACAAAATATGGCTTCTTTGAGGCAAATTCACGAGAAAATAAAAGAGCTCAATCGTAAAAATGAATTACTAAAAAATAAGTATAAAGGAGATGCTAAATATGCTCGTATACAAAAACGTTTGGTAGAGGCCGGTAAACCTTCTAAATTAAAAACAATTATTATTGATGCATTACAGCAAATTAAAGAGGAAACAGATATAGCCGTGCTTAACCGAACAGATAGTTTAAATAATGAACATTATTTTGGGCAGTTAGTAGCGCGTTTGGTTTTTAAAGAGTTTAGCAAACAGGTTTCTATGGATGTGGAAACCGTAGAATTTATAAAGAATTTAATAGTAGAGGAATATTTAAACGAATATTACGGAAGAACTGCATAGTATATGACGAAAGAAATAAACAACGAACCATTTGTAATAAAAACGAAAGCCTTAATAGACGAGTTGAAAGCCGTTTGTGCCAGCTATGGTTTGGGTAACGATGGCAATGAATTTAAGATTATAAGCCAGATATTTTTATACAAGTTTTTAAACGACAAATTTGCTTATGAAGTAAAACAGGTAAAGCCAGAATTGGCAGATGTGAAGCATTGGGAAAACGAATTGGTTAAATTACCCGACAATGAATACCAAATGTTACGCTATAAGCTAAGTGCTAATACGGCGTTTTTGTTGCCACATCAATTAATTCCTAATTTGTTTGAACGTCAAAACGAACCCGATTTTGCCAAATTAGTGGACGATACCTTAGCCGATATTTCTGCAACTAATAATGATTTGTTTGCAGTTAAAACGGAAGACGGCCAAAAAATACGTCTATTTGACCGTATTACCGAGTTTGTAAGTAGTAAGCGAGATGCCTTTGCTAAAGCCTTATTTAACAAATTGGTAATTTTCAATTTTGAAAACATCATGGGAGAAGGCTTCGACTTCTTCTCAACCATTTTTGAATACTTAATCAAGGATTATAACTCGGATGCTGGAGGAAAGTATGCCGAATACTACACACCACACGCCGTGTCTAAAATTATTGCCAATATTTTGGTTCCAGAACCCGTGAGCAATAAAACCATTTACGACCCGAGTGCAGGGTCTGGTACTTTATTAATGAATTTAGCTCATGCCATAGGCAACGATAAGTGTACTGTGTACTCACAGGATATCTCACAAAAATCTTCTAACCTGTTGCGTTTAAATTTGGTGTTGAACAATTTGGTGCACAGTATAGAAAATGTGATACAAGGGAACACGATGACCGACCCATATCATAAAAAAGATGGTAAGCTGCGTCAGTTTGATTACATAGTAAGTAATCCTCCATTTAAACTCGATTTTAGTGACGATGTAGAAACCCTAAAGAAAAAGGAAAACAAAGACCGTTTTTTTGCAGGTATACCCAATGTACCCAAAACAGCCAAAAGCAAAATGGCAATTTATACCTTGTTTTTACAGCATATTATGTACAGCCTCAATGCTACTGGAAAAGCCGCTATTGTTGTGCCAACAGGTTTTATTACCGCGCAAAGTGGTATTGATAAAAAAATACGCCAAAAACTAGTGGACAACAAAATGCTGGCAGGTGTGGTAAGTATGCCTTCTAACATATTTGCCACCACAGGTACCAATGTGTCCATTGTGTTTTTAGATAAGGAAAACAAAGAAGATGTGGTATTGATAGATGCCTCTAATTTAGGCACCACAGTAAAAGATGGTAAAAACCAGAAAACACTATTAAGTGAAACTGAAGAAAACCGAATAATTGAAACCTTTACCAAAAAGGAAGTTGAAGAAGATTTCTCGGTAGTGGTAAAGTATGATGCTATAAAAGCGAAAAACTACTCGTTAAGTGCAGGACAATATTTTGAAGTGAAAATTGAATACATAGATATTTCTGCGGAAGAATTTGATACTAAATTGAAAGGCTTTGAAAGTAATTTAGAAAAGCTGTTTGCCGAAAGTGATGCGTTGGAAAAAGAAATTCAGAGTAATTTGAAGAGTTTGAAATATGAATAGTTTTGGAAAGACAGCTTTAGGTAAATTAGTTGAATTCCAAAGAGGTTATGATTTACCAAAATCAGATTTTGTTGAAGGTCCTTATCCTGTAAGGTCTTCCAATGGTATTTTAGGTTTTCACAATGAATACAAATGCCAAGGTCCAGGAATAACTATTGGTAGAAGTGGAACTGTAGGTTTGCCTCATTACATTGAAGATGATTTTTTTCCTCATAACACAACCTTATTTATTAAAGATTTCAAAGGAAATCATCCAAGATATATTTATTATCTAATTGAGAATTTAAAACTTAACGATTGGAAAAGCGGTTCAGGTGTTCCAACTCTCAATAGAAATCATTTACATCCTTTAGAAATAAAAGCACATATTGAATTAAAAGACCAAAAACAAATCGCCAAAGTCTTATCCGATTTAGATGCCAAAATAGAAGTCAACAACAAAATCAACCAAGAGTTAGAGGCGCTCGCCAAAACTATTTACGACTATTGGTTTGTCCAGTTTGACTTTCCAAACCAATACGGCAAACCCTACAAATCTTCTGGTGGCAAAATGGTGTATAATGAGCAATTAAAACGAGAGATTCCTGAAGGGTGGAAAAAAGGTGTTTTGGTTGACATTGCAAAAATTGTAAGAGGTGTTTCTTATAATAAACACGATATAAAAACACCAAAAGATGAAAATGTAACACCAGTTTTAAGAGCTACAAATATTACAGGTAATGTTATAGACTTAGAAAATATGGTTTATGTTCCTGATGAGTTTGTAAGTGAAAAGCAACTAATGAGTAAGTATGATGTTTTAATCACAATGTCAAGTGGTAGTAAAGACCATATTGGAAAAAATGGAATGTTCTATTTTGATAAAAAGGTTGCTTTTGGTGCGTTTTGTGCAAAGTTAAAAGCTAAAGAGAATTACCAGTTTTTCTTGTCAAGTTATATGCAATCGGAATTTATTTCTGAAACCATTAAAAAGGAGTGTTTAGGAACAAGCATTAACAACTTAAATGGTTCATTAGTTAAAGGTTTTAGACTTGTAAAACCGAGTGAAGACGTATTAAAAAGCTTCAACAAAAAAATGAAACCTATCCACGATAAAATTGGAAATAACCAAAAAGAAAACCAAAAACTCGCATCCTTACGCGATTGGTTGTTGCCTATGTTAATGAATGGGCAGGTTAGGGTTGGCGAGGAAAAAGCAATTTATAAAAAAGAAAATATACTAAATATGGTTGTTGTTAAACCTGTTTCTTCAGACGCAGTAGTTATAGGCACTCATATTATTAAGGAACTGGTGGACAGTCAGGGCATGGGTAGAACCAAATTTCAAAAAGTATTGCATTTGGGCGAATACTATTGTGAGAAAAAATTAGGTGGTATTTATACAAAAAATGCAGCAGGGCCACATAACGATGTATTAATAAGAACAATTGAAGGGAAAATTAGAAATTTAAGACATATTGATATTAGCACTGATATTGTCAACGGAAAAAAACATTATGTCTACAAAACAACACCAAGAACTGTAGAATCTGAAAGTATTTATAAAACCTTACCAGAAGATTTAAAAGCAAGACTAGATTATTTAATTGAAGTACTTAAGCCGTTATCTTTAAAAGAAACTGAGGCTATATCTACACTTTATGCGGTTTGGAATAATAGAATAATTAAAAAATTAGAGGTTAACATGCAATTCCTAAAAATAGATTTTTACAATTGGAGTGAAAGGAAAAAGAAAGAATTTACAGATTTAGATATTTCAGAAGCCTTCAATAAGATGAAATTAAAAAATATAATGCCAAATGGTTGGGGAGATTACATAAGCTAAAAAACATAATTTATTCAACATTAAAGTATTTATAAAATTAGTTATGGAATTGATTTAATATAAGCAAATTATGGATTCAATTATAATTAAACGTAATTCAAGTTTAGAAGATTTTGAATACTATTTTCAAGAACTTCATAATTATATTATTCAAAATAGGAAAGTAAATCTTGAGTTACCTAAAAAAATAGATAAGCTTGTATTTCCAATGTTTTCAGAAATAATACAATTAGCTATAAATTGGATTCGTAATGGCATAGCTAATAGGTTGGTAATTTCAATTTCTGACAATCCTGATGATAATGAACTTGAAGATTTATACAGACAGGAATTTATTTATCCCATTGTGACACTATGTTGGAATGATATTTCTATTGTAAATACTAATGGGAAAAAATTACGCCCAATTTTAAGGAAAAGTCAGAATGATTTTTTTAAATTAATGAAGAAAAATCTTCCAATGGTTGGCGATAAATTATTATTAGTAAATGCTGATCATTTTCATGAAGATCTAGGTATTTTATCAGCTTTTGAATCAAACGGTGAATTTTCGATTAATCAGTCTCAACTTCAAGACAATTTAAGATCCCCACTACGAAGTTTATTAAAATCAAGCAAACCTTCACAACAACAGTTTGATGATATTTATAAGGATGTTTCTACTGTTATATATGAATTAATGAAAAATACTTGGGAGTGGGGTAAAAGGGATAATGAAGATGTTCCTTTGTCACCAAGTATAAGAGGGTTATATGCTAGATTTTATAAGAAAAAAGCTAAAAATGTACTAGAAGATTTTAGCAATGATAAACCCTTAGTTGAATATGTTAATCAAGATGAGATTTTTGTGAATGAAGTGGGTGAAATTTACTTACTTGAAATTACTGTTTTTGATAGTGGCATTGGACTAATAGAGAAAAATAAGCCAAATGTAGATCTTTGTGACGAGGATATTATCAAATTAAGGCTTTTAAAACATCACACTACCTCTAAAGGAATTTTCGAGGAAAAAAAAGGACTTGGTTTGGACAGAATATTAGCTGAATTGGATAAAAAGGGTTTTGTTAGAATTAAATCTGATAAATACTGTTCCTATAGAGATCTAATAAAAGACAGATATATATCTATAGCTGATAAAGATCCAAAGAAAATGATACTTAGGGATTGGTTTTCATTATCACATGAAAAATTCAATTTGGGTGATTATCTACATGGTAGTAGCATAAGCATTTTGTACCCTTTAAAATATCAAAAGTATTGAATATGACAAATAGTTATTTTATATATAATTTTGATTATGACATAGGTGATAAAAAAACAAATTCAACAGTAATTTTTCTACCAAACTCTAAGTTGGATATTGACCAACTTCAAGAGGAATTACGTGTGTTCTATCAACAAAACCTTCAAGCTGACCGTACAGTTGTAATCTCTGCCAATTATTTCAACAACCTTTTTCAGATAATACAGGATAATAAAGAACATATCTTTAAGTATGTTCCTACTTTAGAACAGGATTCGTTTTATCGAAATTTACATTTAATTCAATTTGCCAAAGATGGTACTTTAAAGCAGTATTTCGGTAATGGCTTTGAAAAAATGAAAGGTTATAAAATATTCAAGAAGAATTATTTTAATGAAGGTTTAAAAATATTATTCCATATCAGAGGAGGTCTTGTCGAAACCTCGCATAATCATCATCACTTTGTATTTCCATCTGGTAAACATAGTCAGAAGTTTTTAAGAACTGCTAACGTACTCATACATAGTAGCGAAATTTCATTTCTAGCACATGGGTTATTAAAATATTACTCAGAACAAAATTTTGATATTATTTATACAGATACATCTTCTATAAATACGGTTGCTTATGAATTACAAAGAATTTTAAGTGAATTCGATAAGGGCTATATTAATGTGCCCATTAATAGTTTTAGTTCTTATTCCGGCATTTATGACAAAAACTCAAAGTTATTAAGTAATTCATTAATTCTAATTTCAGCCTCGACGTCTGGAAGTATTATAAGTAAACTTTTAGAAAGACATCCAAATCTAAGTTCAAAAAACATAGTGCTACTTTTTTATTTAGCAAATACAAATCATAATAGTGTGGTGGCTGAACAAATGCTTTGTAATTTAACTAGGGAAGGAAATACCGACTTTTTTGGAGTTGACACTTTTTATCAAGGGGATAATGAAAAATGTAAATTATGTGATGAAGGTTCATTCCCATTGAATGTTACTGGAGATGTATTTTTGTTAGAACAGCCCAAAGTTAATACGCATGTAATTGGTGTAAATGAAATAAAAATTAAAAATTTATTTTCTTTTTCTAAGGAGTTTATGTCCAAATATCAACAAAACACTATAATTAAATTAAACTATAGGGAAACAAAAGAAGAAGGGCAAGTTAATTCAAAGTATGAAGTATTTATTGACTACGAACAGATTATTGATAATTTAAATAGATTCCCAAAATATAAAGATAAGCTTGACAGTTATATAGATCAATACATTCCAAGCAATTTACTCTACATTCTTCATCTAAATGATAATTCTTCTAAAAAGTTAGCCAATTATATTTTTGACAGAATTAAAGATAATTATTTATCGGAAAAATGCCCCGAGGTTATTAGCCAAACAGATTTTGAGTGTTTAAAAAAAATAAAAAAGTCTGGTAGTGTCTTAATCGTTGGCTCTTGTATATCAAATGGCCACAATCTACTCTATTTGAGTAGAGCTCTACGGGATAGCCTATTAAGAATAATCTATTTTATTGGAATTAATCGTTATCCAAATCAACATCAAAACGAATTTTTAAAGACCAATCTCAAGTACGGAAAGTATGGTCGAGAAATTAGTTCTTTTATTGAAGTTATGGATATTTGTTGTACGGGGATAAATGGCGAGAATTCATGGACTAAAGAAGTTGAATTCTTGAAAAAATCTTTGATGAATGAAGATGACGAAGAACTGAGAACCTTCTTCAAAGATAGAATCAAGAATATAGAGAACTCGTATTCCAGCAAAATAAAAGGGTTAAGCAATAATGCTTTTCTTCCAATTCCATACAAAGTTGGTAAAGAATCTATCTTAAAAATAAGAAAGAATTCAGCATTTTTTCAAGGAAATGGATATCAATCACATGTTGTACAGTCCGAAGTACATTTTTGTATTTCGACTGTTATAAATGGAATGCGTAATAATATTGGAAATACTAGCTTAGCACAATCAAGCTACGTCCGTAATTTAATTTGTCCTACAAATTTCAATCGATATAATGATGGTGTAATTCAAGCAAGTATTTTAAGAAGTGCTAAAGATGAAGAATTAAATTATTCTTTAGATAAAGAGGTTTCGGCGCGTATAAAAGATATTTTGGTTACACTTTTCAAATATAGAAAAACAACACAGGGGGAAGCTTTGTTGGAGTTTTTATATGCGATTGCCACTAATAAGTTAAGGATAGTTAAAGATGATTTAGTTTCAATTTTAGAACAAATAAAGCATGAGGAAAATAAACTAATAAAATTTTATTACCAAGAAATTTTGAAAGTTCATAAGTTATGACAAATGAAGTACAGAGTAAAGGAATTGAATCAATTAAAAACTTTAAACCAAAAAAAATATTCTTAAAGAATGAACGAAAAGAATTATAAATATCTAAAGATGTAAATTTTAGATGTTTATTTTTAACAGTTATTTTTTAATTAAAAAAATATGCAACTAACACTAAATGACACCACATTAACTGGAGACATTTTAAACCAAATAAAAATTGCTGTTGAAAACGAAAGAACAACGGTTAAAGATTTGATATCTGCCAGAGTAGAAGCCGAGGTAAAAGCCTATAATGATAAACTGCCTGAGTATTTTAATGGGTTAATCCAACCTACCGATGCCGAGAAAACCTTAAATGGTTTTAAACTAAGGAATAAAAAACAACAAATAGATGTTGAAAAGCAAATTTTGATTGCATGGGATGCGTTTCAAAAAAACGGTTATTTCATTTTAATTGATGAACAACAAGCAGAAAGTTTAGAACAAGAGGTTCTTGTAAGCCCATCGACTGAAATTAACTTTATAAAATTAACTCAGCTTGTGGGTGGTTAATAAATATGGGGCTAAAGGATAGTATAAAAAACTTTTTTGGTATTGCAGGAACTGAAATGAGTTCAACGCAAATACCCAACAATGAATTTGATAAACTGCTTCATAATTTAATGGTTGAAGTTTATAAGGATTCTAGAACCAATACCTATTGGTATGCGGGTAACTTGGGTAAAATGGCAGCTTATAATAAGATTAAATCACTAAAAGTAGAAACCAGAAAAGAATTATTGCTCTACCTCATTGAACCCATTAAAAAATGTGAATTGATAACCAGTAAGGCAGGTGGTTATCAGGGTAGGGAACAGGCATTTAGAAAGCGGCAAGTATATGGTGATTTATTTAACTTGTTAATGCGCGGCAATCTCAATTTTACAACAAAAGAAATTATTGAAATGCTTAAAGCATTCAAAATTTCTGATGAGGCCAATAGTAAAAAGTTTGTGGATTGGCCCATTGGTTTTTCGGTGCAACAAATAGAAAGAATTGTCAAAAGGAATGGTGTTGGTAAGGAATTGAAAATGTTTTTGGAAGACTTTTTGAAATGGGACCAATTAAAACAAACCAAATACTATTGGGGCACGGATTTAGAAAAAGTTCGTGTTAAAGTTGAAAAAATCTTATTCGAGAATGAAAACGAAGACGGTGAAGTAGCACCTTACGTATTACCAGATGATAGGTTGGCAAAAGTAGTTAATTCTCAAGTTGAAAATTTAGAGAATGACCTAAAGAATGACTTCTATAATTTATTCCATTTGTTTATCAAAGCAACGGGCTCTAAACCTTCAAAAAAGTATTTGAGTGAAACTAGTAGTTTTATAGATTCAATAGGTATTACCAAATATAAAAGTATTGTTTTAGAGTGGATTGAATTAGCTATTTCTTTAAAGGCCATTGAAACTAGGAAGCAATATACCTATTCTAATGGTCAGGTATATGATTATAGTACTTTTGAATTTCTACATGAAAAAAACCATGTATTTTTAAAGGGCTTGGTATGGAGTTTATCTAAATTCCATGATTCAAACACTTTACAACTGCTTGCTAGATTAACTGAGCGTTGCTTTGAAAAAATACCAGGTGTGGGACCTACTGCAGCTAGTGTTGGTAATGCTTGTATTTTCACTTTGGGAAGTACTAGGGGTTTGGAGGGTATAAGTCACCTATCACGTTTGAAGTTAAAGATTAAGCAAAACAATACGAAAGCCATTATTGAAAAATATATTGAAGAATCCTCTAAAAAATTAGGCATTACTGCTTCTGAAATTGAAGAAATATCTATTCCTGATTTTGGTTTGGTTGATGGTGCTAGAACATATGAATTTGATGACTATAAGCTACAAATTAAGATAGAGGGTATAGGTAAGGTTGCATTAAAATGGATAAAGTCAGATGGAACCGAACAAAAAACAGTCCCGTCTTTTATAAAGGATTCAACAAAACATAAGCAAGCTCTAAAGAAAGCTAAAGGTGCTGTTGCTCAAATTAAAAAATACCTTACCGCACAAAGGGACAGGATTGATAGATTGTACCTAAATGACAGAGTATGGAATTATGAAAGCTTTATTAAGAACTATCTGGATCATGGATTGGTAGGATATATCGCAAAAGATTTATTGTGGAACTTTAAAAAGAAAGAATTCGTTGCTACAGGTATATGGAATGGAAAGGATTGGAGAGATATAAATAATAAAGAAATCGATTGGATTGATAATGAGACGACAGTTAAGCTATGGCATCCGATCAACTCAAATATAGACGACGTATTGGTATGGAGAAATCGATTGGAAGAATTAAATGTCAAACAAGTTTTAAAGCAGGTCTTTAGGGAAGTTTATGTATTAACGGACGCTGAAATTAATACTAAAATTTATAGTAATAGGATGGCAGCACATCTATTAAAACAACATCAATTTAAAGCCCTCTCAGCCATTAGAGGTTGGCATTATACACTATTGGGAGCTTATGATAATGGTATGAATGAAAGTATGGCTAAAATTGATTTAAAAGAATATGGTTTGGAAGCCCAGTACTGGATTAACGAAGTTAACGCTGATGATGCTTGGAATGATGCCGGAATTTGGGATTATGTGGCAACAGACCAGGTTCGATTTGTTGATTCCCAAAACCAAGTAAAGGATTTAGTTGATATTCCCAAGCTAGTCTTTTCGGAAATTATGAGAGATGTCGATCTTTTTGTGGGTGTTGCAAGTGTTGGAAATGACCCTGAGTGGAGAGATAATGGAGGGTTGCCCCAATACACCAATTATTGGACAAGTTATTCCTTTGGGGAGTTAACAGAAATAGCTAAAACAAGAAAAGAAATACTCGAAAAATTAGTACCAAGACTCAAAATTGCCAAAGTAGCAACCATTGAGGGTAAGTTCTTGAAAATTAAAGGTAAAAAGCGAGTTTATAAAATTCACATTGGAAGTACAAATATTTTAATGGAACCGAATGACCAATATTTGTGTATTGTACAGGCCAGGGGTAAAGATGTGAATACCGATAATGTGTTTTTACCATTTGAAGGTGATAAAGGGTTATCAATAATTCTTAGTAAAGCCTTTCTTTTAGCCGAAGATGATAAGATTACAGATACAACTATATTGAGTCAAATTAATAGATAAAACTAATTTCACTATTATTTCACTTTGATTGTCTAATAACTAATTAAGTCAGTAAATAAGCTAGTTTTTAGAATAGGTTTGGACCGGGTGGGAACTAAAAATCATTCTGATTTTAAAAAGGCTAATAAATAATTGAAGTTCTGCATACAATAAATGTATGGAAATTATCTCATAGAGTAATTTTGTGTTCTTGTGGCAATCTTAAGAGAATTGTGAAAAATATTTTGTAAAATATGTTTTATATAATACGAGATTTTAAATTAGTGCAAAAAAAAGGTTAGCTTTTATTTTTTTCTAACTTTTCCAATCTCTTTTGTAATTCAAGAAACTTAGTTGTTAAAGATTTAAAGGATTCATTTTCGTTTTTAAGATTCTCAATTTCCTTTTGTTGCTGAATTGTATAAAGAGTT
>Ga0079224_100005130_pt1 | contig 17150 bp, 15 predicted proteins | sample Stecom2015_FD_80414 | JGI IMG/M metagenome (GOLD analysis project Ga0079224, IMG submission 80414) | Agricultural soil microbial communities from Utah to study Nitrogen management - Steer compost 2015 | ecosystem: Environmental > Terrestrial > Soil > Agricultural land | place: USA: Utah... | reverse complement strand
TCGCGTGGCATGGGTGATCATGAGGCGGTTGTGGGCGCTGTTTGGTGGATCATGAGTTGTTGGTGGCGTTATCGCGCCGGTGGTGTCTCATGATCGGTTGCGCGTGGGGGCGTTCGCGCCATTCCTGCCTCATGATCACGCAGCATGAGTGATCATGAGGCAACTGTCGCCGACGCGCTCAGAAGCCGAGCCCTGCAGGGGGTAAGCGGAAGTGTTGCCGCGCAAGCGCATGGCGAGTTGTGCTGTGCGGCAGAGGTAAGGGGAGTGCTGTCCCGCAGCGCGCCGCAACAAGAGTGCTGTTCCGCTGGCGTAGCGGGATGGCTCGCTCCGCGACCAGCGTCGAGACGTACAGGCCGGCAGCCGGGCACGGGGCCGGCGCGCCTCCCGCTATCCGTTGCCCCCGATGGCGTGTCCGAGCTGCCAACTGAGGAAGCACGTCCCGACGAGGACGATCCCCATCACTGCTACGTAAATGAGCATGGTCTGGAGTTGCAGCGACCTTCGCTGCCGCAGAGCCTCTCGCATGGTCGCCCACCCCGGGTCCCGACTCGTGGGTGCCGACGGACAGCACCAGTTACTCCAAGCATGAGGTCAGGTGACTTTCACGTCGATGGAGCGACCGGCCATTGCTTCATCACCTGAACGGGCTACCAGGGTGACAACCTGTGACAATATGTCACGGAAAGTTACGAATCGAGGTGTCCTGAAGCGCCATCGGAGAGCAGCCCCGCGCGCACAGCGGACATGATGGCCTGCGCTCGGTTCGATGCACCAAGTTTGTCATACAACTTCGACACGTGGGTCTTGGTTGTCGATTCGCTGATGTAGAGCTTGCGCGCGATGCTCGAGACGCCGAGTCCGTCGGCGAGCAGATCCAGCACTTCGCGCTCGCGGCGGGTGAGCTGTGGGCCGGTTGGATGCATCCGGCGTTGCATGGCCTCGGCCAGGTCGGCGGCCACGAACGACGACGGGGTCGCGGCCGCATGCCGGGCGGCGGCGACGACGTCGTCGCTGGGCGCGCTCTTGGGGACGAATGCCGACGCGCCGGCGTCGAGGGCACCGAACAGGTGGTCGTCGCCGGCGTACATGGTGAGTATGACCAGCCCGATGTCGGGGCGCGCTTTGCGCAGCGACTGTGCGAGATCCAGGCCACTGCCGTCAGGCAGGCGGATGTCGATGACGGCGACCACCGGTTGGGTTGCCTCGGCCAGGCGATGCGCCTCCGCGACGGTGGCAGCCTCTCCGACGACGGTGAAGTCGACGTCGCGCTCGAATGCACGACGCAGGCCTTGGCGGATGAGCTCGTGGTCGTCCACGAGCATGACCGTCATGGGCACGTTCTACCCCTCTCCATCATGGGCGCCGAGGGAAACGTCGACGACGGTTCCGCCCTCGGGTCTGTCTTCGATGACGAGTGTTGCACCAACTCGCCTGGCTCGCTCGGCCATGATCTCAAGACCGTAACGTCCGCGCGGCTGTTCGTGCATGCCGATGCCGTCGTCCACGATGCGGATCTGGGCGGCCGGCGGGCTGACGGAAACGGTGACCCACAGGTTTCGCGCCTTCGCGTGCTTGCGGACGTTGGTGATGGCCTCTTGGCCGATCCGCAGTAGCTCCGCTTCGAGCTCGGGCCGCAGCCGGTCGTGATCTTCCTGGTGGACGAGGTGGACCTTGAGCCCGGCTTGTGTCCCGACTTGGCGTGCGTAGGCCGACAGGGACGTGCCGAGGCCGGCGTCGTGATCGAGGTCGCTGCGCAGGTCGAAGATCGAGTGCCGCAGGTTCGACAGGATGCGGGTCAGCTCCTGGCGCACGGTCGTGGACAGCGACTTGGCGTCGACGTCGGTGGTGCGGGCGATCAGGTCGTCGACGAGATACCCGAGCGAGGTCAGCTCCTGGGCGATGCCGTCGTGAATCTCGCGCGCGAGCCGGCGGCGTTCCTCGCGGGTCGCCAGCTCGCGGACTTCGTCGAACAGCAGCGCCGTCTCCAGGCGCAGCGCGCCTTCGTCGGTGGAGCTGACCAGGGCCTGCAGCTCGTCGGAGGTCACTTGGTCAGGCACGTCGGCGACGACGACCCCCATGGTGCGCGACCCGACGCGCAACGGCAGGACCACGCGATAACCTCGGCGACCGGTCGGTGTCCAGGCGGGAGCTTCACTGCTCCAGGCCTCGAGCAGGACGGGATCGCGTTCGGCACCCATCAGCCAGCCGTCGTCTTCGCCGCGGTGGGCCAGCGGGAACAGGTTGCCGCCTTCGCGGCGGACCAGGAGCGCGGCCCGGCGCACCGACAGCGGGCCGGCCACCTGATCGAGGAGGCCTTCGGCCAGGGTGCCGGGGTCGAGGCCCACCGACAGCCGTCGCGACACCACGCGCAGCTCGGACAACAGCCGGTAGGCAGCGGCGTACCGGCCACCGTCGGCGACCTGGATGCTGTCCAGGCGAAGCACCCACGCACCGATGGCGCCGGTGGCGAAGATGATGACGACCCACACGGCCACGCTGCCGAACGCGGTCGGCTCGATCAGGTCGCCGCCGGCCAGGACGTTGCCGACGGCGAGCCCGATGGCACCGGTGAGCGTGGTGACCGCCGTACCGGCGATGCTGCCGGCCAGCCCGGCCGCGAAGGCGGGGACGAGTAGGTACGGCAGGGCGAGATACGCCTCCGGCAACCCGAGCCCCACGATGATCGAGGCGAGCGCCATCTCGGCGCCGACCCGAAGCCGGGTGCGCGGCAGGATCCGCTCGGACACCGCCGCGGCCAGCGCCACGAGCGCGAGCGCCCCCAGCCACCACCAGTCGGTGACCACGCTACGGGCCGAACCGGTCAGCGCGATGACAAGAGCCAACATGCCCGGACGCGCGACGGCAACACCATGCCAATGTCGCTGTACGGAATCGGGCGCCCACACACTCACAGGGGGCAGTTTGCCGCAAAACGGGTTGCGACGAGTTCCGAAGTGCCGCTAGTGACCGGGATTCGAGACGCCACGGGTGAAATCTGCGTTTTCACGTCCTGACCGGGTCGGAAACGTCGTGAATTCAGCGAAGTAGAGTGAGCGACCATGAGCAGGCCGGCCGTCGACGTCATGGACTGCACGTTCGTGGTCGCCGCGCCGGCCGAGGTGGCCGCCCGGATCGCGCAGGCCGACGTGTGGCGTGTGTGCTGGCCGACCCTGCGGTTGACGGTGACCGAGGACCGCGGCGTGGAAGGAATCCGATGGCGCGTCGACGGCGAGGTCCGCGGAAGCGGGGAGATCTGGCTGCAACCGTGGGGCGACGGCGTCCTCGTGCACTGGTTCCTGCGCGCCGAGCCGGCGCGTGCCGCCACGAGCCCGCGCCGGACCAGACGGATCCGCGAACGCCTCGTTCGCACCTACAAGGCCGGCATCCACGAGTTGAAAGACCGGATGGAACTCGGCCGCGCGGTCGGGGCGCCTCGGCTCGCGCGAGCCAGACGGGGCCGGACGGCCCGCACCGACGCGGGGTCGGCGGCGCGGTGATGGCAGACTTCATCTCATGGCTGCGCAGACCACGTCGAGTATCGTGATCGCCGCCCCTCCGGCGCAGATCATGGCCGTCATAGCCGACCTCGAGGCGTACCCGGAGTGGACGGCGTCGGTGCGTGAAGTCGAGATCCTGACGGTGTACGAAGACACCGGCCGTCCGGGTGAGGCGAGATTCGTGCTGGACGCGGGGCCGATCAAGGACACGTACACGTTGTCCTACGAGTGGGACGGCGACGAGGAAGTTCGCTGGCACCTCGTCGAAGGTGGCATGATCAAGCAGCTGGAAGGGGCGTATACCCTCGCCGTGACCGAGTCCGGCGCGTCGACCGAGGTCACCTACCAGTTGACCGTCGACGTGGCCATCCCGATGCTCGGCATGATGAAGCGCAAAGCCGAAAAGGTGATCATCGACACCGCGCTGAAGGAGCTCGACAAGCGCGTGGCGGATCGCCGTGACCAGTACGGAGAACCGGAGTGAGCCTGACCATCGGCGTCGATGTCGGCGGCACGAAGATCGCTGCAGGGGTGGTCGACGAGAAGGGGGTCATCGGTCAGCGAGTACGCCGCACGACTCCGTCCGAGGACCCTGCGGCGATCGTGGCGACCATCGTCGCGGTGATCAACGACCTCGCCGACGGCCATGAGGTGGACGCCGTGGGCGTCGGGTCGGCCGGCTTCGTCGACTCCGGGCGGTCCAAGGTCATGTTCGCGCCGAATCTCGCTTGGCGCGACGTGCACGTTCGCGATCAGGTCGCCGAGGCGACCGGGCTGCCCACGGTCGTCGAGAACGACGCGAACGCCGCCGCGTGGGGTGAGTTCCGATTCGGCGCCGCCGAGGACGTCGACGACATGGTGTTGCTGACCATCGGCACCGGGGTCGGCGGTGGAGTCGTGCTGGGCGGGGAGATCTACCGGGGTGCGCACGGCGTAGCCGGCGAGATGGGCCACCTGCGGGTCGTCCCGGACGGCCACATCTGCGGTTGCGGGCTCAAGGGCTGCTTGGAGGCCTATGCCAGCGGTACGGCGCTGGTGCGCGAAGCCCGCACGGCGGCGAGCCTGCCCTCAGCGGCGCGGATTCTGACGCTGGCCGGAGGCGATCCGCAGAGCATCACCGGGCCGATGATCACCGCAGCTGCCGCCGAAGGCGACGACCTGGCCATCGTGCTCCTGACGCAACTGGCTCGCTGGCTGGGTGAGGCGATGGGATCGTTCACGGCGCTGTTCGACCCGGCGGTCTTCGTGCTCGGCGGCGGCGTCTCCGCGGCCGGGGACCTGTTGCTCGCGCCGGCCGAGGAGGCACTGCGCAAGCAGATCACCGGACGCGGATTCCGTCCTGAACCCGAAGTCCGCCTGGCCACCCTCGGCAACGACGCCGGCATCTGCGGCGCGGCCGACCTCGCGCGAAAGTGACGGCCCCGGTCACGCGCCTGCGGGTGCTCTCGTACAACATTCACGGCCTGCGCGACGACGCCCACGCGGTCGCGCGCGTGCTGCGTGCGGCCGACGCCGACGTGGTCTGCCTCCAGGAAGCGCCGAAGTTCCTCGCGTGGCGCGGCCGGTGTGCCGCGCTGGCGCGGCGCAGCGACCTGCTCTACGCCGGGGGTGGCGGGACGACCGGGGGGACGGCGCTGTTCACGTCGATCCGCGTGGACGTGCGTGAGGTGCAGGAACACCAGCTACGCCGTACGCCCGGGCTCACCAAGCGGGGCGTCGTCATCGCGCGGCTGGCCAAGAACGGCGTGGAGTTCTCCGCCGCGTCGATTCACCTGGGCCTCGACCCGGCCGAGCGTGCCCGGCACCTGACCGACATCACCGGGTTGGTCAACCGGCTCGGGCTGGCGACCACCGTCATCGCCGGCGACATCAACGAGAAGCCGGACGCGATGACCTGGGCCCGCCTCGTCACGCAGTACACCGACGCCGCAGCCGGTGACGACACGCCGACGTTCTCGGCGACGAATCCGCGCCGCAAGATCGACGGCATCTTCGTCCGCGGCGGCATCGAGGTGGAGTCCGCGCGCGTCGTGGATTCCCCGGACGTGCGAGCCGCCAGCGATCATCGTCCCGTCGTCGCCGACCTCGTCCTGACCGGGTGAGCGTTCGACGTCGGCGCTCTCAGAGCACGGCGCCGTTGTCGGGGTCGTCGGGGTGGTGCCCGCGCATCCGGGCGATCAATGTGACGAAGCCCAGGATGAACGCCGTCACCGCGAACAGCAGGAACTCCTCCGGCGGGGTCCACGGCAGCGCGGTGACGCCGACCAGGCTCACCGGGCCGAAGATCACGCCGGCCCACGCCAGCCGCGACACGCGGTCGCCGCGGGGAATGGGCGCCGGCGGCGGCGGCACGAAATGGTCGTGGTCGTCAGCGTGGTCCTGTGGGGTCTCCGGGCCCGGCTCCGGGGACACCGGCCCCAGCGGCCGCCCTTCGGTGGCGAGCGAGCCGAGCGTCACCGATGCATCGTCGTAGCCGTCGAAGTGGTCGTCGTCGGGGCTGAGATTCTCCGCGGCGGGCCAGCGTCCCTGTGATTCGCCGGAGTCGGGGGAGGCGTGGAAGGCATCGACCAGCTCGGCCCACGTGCTGTCGTCGTCTCGGGTCATGTCGTCAGATCCGGCTCCCCTTCGTGACTCGCTCGATGAACGCGGCCGAGCCGTCGAAGATGGCCGGAGCGTCGTAGTCGAGAGTGGCGACGTGGTAGCTGCGATGCAGGGTCTGTTCGGTGACGTCGGCGGAGGAGACACCGGACAAGATGATCGGCGCTCCCGTCGCGTCGACGACATGGTCGTTCGTGCTGCGATAAAGCAGCACCGGCTGGGTGATCACGGCGAGGTCGCGTATTACCAGTCTCCACATCTGGGTCTGCGAATACAACGCTTGCAGGGGAGTGCGGTCGTAGGCGTGCTCGTCCTGGCCGGGCCGGGCGATGTCACCGCCGATGGCCCCGACCGAGCCGACGAACAGGCGCAGCAGCGGCAGCGCGACGAGCCGCCGGTCGCTGCTGGCGACGGCGGGGTTGACCAGGACGAGCCCCTGGACCAAGGTGCTGTGCTCCTGCGCCAGGCGCAGGGCGAGGCAGCCGCCCATCGACAGTCCCGCCACCACGACGGCGGCACACCGTTCGGCGAGGTCGAGGAGCGACCGTTCGACGCAGCGATACCAGTCCGGCCACGCCGTACGGTTGAGGTCCTGCCAGGTCGTGCCGTGCCCGGGTAACCGCGGCAGCTCGACGCTGTAGCCACGTTCAGCGAGGTCATCGGCCCATGGGCGCATGGACGCCGGTGATCCGGTGAAGCCATGGCACAGCAGGACGCCGACGCGCCCGCCGACGTGCCGGAACGGTTGCACCGCGGTGGTCACCTGGGCCTCGGACCGCATCGCGTCCTCCGTCCTCCTCGTCGAATCGGCCGAATCGGCCGAAACCAGCATCGTCCCATGGTGCCGTGTCCGGTGGGCAGGGCCTGCAGGCGGTACGGAACCGGCTCGTTTCGCTGTATCGTGCCGACGTGCTCTATTGGCTGATGAAGAGCGTGCTCCTCGGCCCCATCCTGCGGCTGGTCTACCGGCCGTGGGTTGAGGGCGTCGAGAACGTTCCGAAAGAGGGGGCGGCCATTCTCGCCGGCAACCACCTGACCGTCGTCGACTCGTTCTTCCTGCCCGTGATGATCGAGCGCAAGGTCAGCTTCCTGGCGAAGAGTGACTACTTCACCGAGAAGGGGATCAAGGGCTGGTTCAAGCGGCGATTCGTCGGCGGCACCGGGCAGGTTCCCGTCGACCGCTCCGGTGGCCGGGCGAGTGAGGCGGCTCTGAACGCCGCGCTGAAGGTACTGGACGAAGGGGAACTGTTCGGGATCTACCCGGAGGGGACGAGGTCTCCGGACGGCCGCCTGTACCGCGGCAAGACCGGGGTGGCGCGGATCGCCTTGAAGGCCCAGGTCCCAGTGATCCCGGTCGCGATGATCGGTACCGCGGAGATGCAGCCGGCCGGCCGGGTGATCCCGAAGATCATGCGCCCGGGGATCCGCTTCGGCGCTCCACTGGACTTCAGCCGCTATTACGGCATGGAGAACGACCGCCACGTCCTGCGCTCGGTGACCGACGAGATCATGTATGCGCTGATGGAGTTGTCGGGGCAGGAGTACGTCGACGTCTACGCCTCCACCGTCAAGGCGAAGCTCGGCGCCGCCGGGCGCCGTGACGAGAAGTCGGACTGACCGGGCGCTGGCTCCGGCGGTGGGCGGGCCCAGCGGCGACCTCAGTGGCGACCTCAGTGCCGGCCCGGGTACGAGTCGGGCTCCGGCTCGGCGGGCTGCACGCTGTGGCTCGGAAAATCCTCGAGCGCACCGGTGGGCGTGTCGTCCCAGTCGCTGAACGTCAGCGGACTGCGCAGATACGCGGTGAGGAATTCGGCGGTACGACGGATGCCGTCGAGGTGGGTGCGTTCGTGTCCGTGGCTGGACTCCACCCCGACGCCGATGAGCGCCGCACGGCACTCCAGCCCGGACTCGATGGCCGGTGCCGCATCGGAGCGATAGAAGCGGAACACGTCGCGCCGGTACGGCAGGCCGACGGTTTCGCACAGGCCGATCAGCCGCCTGGTGAGGTGGTAGTCGAACGGCCCGGTGGAGTCGAGCATCGCGATGTTGACGACGTCTTCGCGTGACTCCTGGCCCTCGCTGACGACCGCGTTGTCGACGGCGACGAGTTCGGCGACGTTCTCGTCGAGCCCGTGAGTCGCGCCCATGCCCACTTCCTCGCCGATGGTGACCAGCAGATGCGCGGTGACGGGGAGGTTGGAGCCGTCTTCGACCAGCGCCTTGAGCGCAGCCAGGCACGCTGCTACGCCGGCCTTGTCGTCGAGGTGGCGGGATTTGACATACCCGTTGGGGGAGATCTGCGGCGCTGCGTCGATGGCCACGAAGTCGCCGACGTGCAGGCCGAGATCCTCGAGGTCGGCGCGGCTGTAGACGGGCTCGTCCAGCCTGATCTCCACTTGATGCCAGCCGACACCCTGGGTGTCGACGGCGTCGCCGTAGTTGTGCCCGCTGGACAGCAGCGGCAGCACGGTCCCGGTGTGGATGCGCGTCAGATCGTCGGTGAAGACGGTGACGTGCGCGCCCTCGGCGAACCTGGCGCTGTGGGTGCCGATCGGGACGACTTCGAGCCGGCCGTCGTCCTTGAGCCGTTTGATCATGCAGCCGATGGTGTCCGCGTGGACGACGACGGCGCGGCTGGTGTCTTCCACTCGGCCGGTCAGCGTGGCGCGCAGGACGCCGCGGCGGGTCAGGCGCATCGGGAGACCGAGGTCCTTCAGGTGATCGCCGATGATCTGCATGACGGCGTCCGTGCGGCCCGACGGGCTGGGGGTGCGCAGCAGCTCGAGCAGGACGTCGCGCAGGTACTCCTCGTCGATCGGCAGGTACTTCATGGAGACAGCCTCGCACGTCGGAGGGTGTAGCGACGACGTGGGGAGCAAGTCGCCACGAAGAGTTGCGAATCGGCAGGTCAGGTCGACGCGGACGAGCCGGGTGGTGCGGGATTCCACGCTCGGGGGGCCGACCGCGTCGCGGGGAAGAGCAGATCGACGAACGCCGCGGCCGTCGGTTGAGGCTCGTGGTTGGCCAGCCCGGGACGCTCGTTGGCCTCGATCAGCACGTAGTCGGGCTCATCGGGGGCGGCGACGATCATGTCCAGGCCGGTCACCGGGATGTCGATGGCGCGACTGGCCGCGACGGCCGCCTGCGCGAGAGCGGGATGCAAGCTCGCGGTGACGTCGTGGATCGTGCCTCCGGTGTGCAGATTGGCGGTGCGGCGTACTCGCAGCGCGACGCCGTCGGGCAGAACCGAGTCGAGGTCGTAGCCGGCTTCGGCGATGGTGTCGATGGTGACGTCGTCGAGCGGGATGGTGGACTCACCCCCGGTCGCGGCCGAACGGCGGCGGCTGTGCGACTCGATCAGCTGGGCGACGGTGTGCCGACCGGTGCCGTACACCGTCGCGGGACGACGGATCGCCGCGGCGATGACCTCGTGCCCGATCACGATGATGCGCAGGTCTTCACCGGTGACGCACTGCTCGATCAGCACGTCCACGCAGTACGACCGGGCGAACTCGATGGCACGCTGCAAGGCGTCGGCATCGCGGACCCCGACGGTGATGCCCCGGCCCTGCTCACCCCGCGCGGGCTTGACCACCACCTCGCCTACCTCGGCCAGCAACGCGCGATCGGCTTCCTCGTCACCGGCCAGCTGCCCGCGTGCGATGTTCAACCCGGCCCGCTCGAAGATCCGGCGTGTGGCCAGTTTGTCGTCGCAGCGGCTCATCGCGACCGCGGTGGTCAGCTCCGACAGCGACTCCCTGGTGACGATGCGGCGACCGCCGTGAGTCAGGCGTATCTCGCCGCTGTCGACGTCGGTGGTCTCGACGTGAATGCCCCGCCGGCGGGCTTCGTCGGCGATGATGCGGGCGTACGGGTTGAGCTCGGCGGACTCCGCGACCGGCTCGGCGACGAACAGCGGCTCGTTGATCGGGTTCTTGCGTTTGACCGAGAACACCGGGACGCGGCGGAAGCCCAGCTTCTTGTACAAGCGGATCGCGGGGTCGTTGTCGTGGATCACCGACAGGTCGAGGTGGTTGCGACCGCGACCGATGTAGCGCTCGGCGAGTACGCGAACGAGCGCCTCGCCGACGCCGGGCAGCGTGGACTGGGGGTCGACGGCCAGGCTCCAGAGGCTGGCGCCGTTGTCCGGGTCGTCGAAGGCGATGGTGTGATCGATGCCGGTGACCGTGCCGACGATGTCGCCGGTGTTGCTGTCTTGGGCGACGAGGTAGGTGAACGTGCGGGTGCGCTGGTTGGCCCACATCAGCTCCGGCGAGGCGGTCACCATGCCGTGCGCGGTGTAGATGCGGTTGATCTCTTCGGCATCGGCCAGCTCGCTCATCGCCCGCACGAACACTCCAGGCACCAGGTTGCGCCGAGGCCGGTAGCGGTGCAGCTCGAGGCGGTAGGTGAGCGACGGGTCGATGAACAACTCGTCCGGCGCCTGGGAGATGAGCACGTGCGGATCGGCGACGTACATGGCGATGTCGCGCCGGCCCTCCTCCTCGGCACCCAGCAGGCTGATGATGTCGAACGGCTCGTCGAAGGTCTGGGCGAACACGAGCCTGCCCCACCCGCAGTCGACCACGACGTCGCGCTTCATGTCCCGGACCAGATGCTCCGGGGTCTCTTCCCAGGGACGGGTCCACAGCGGCTGACGGGGTTCGGGTTGCAGCCGCCGGCGGAAGTCCGCCGGTGTTCGCGACGTGCGGGGTGCCTCGTTGCTGTCCTCGACGCTGCGGTCGTCGCCGTTCACCTGGTGCCGCCCTCCCCGGGCAGGTGCGTTTGTAACCACATCTCGAGCAGTCCGAGCTGCCAGAGACGATTGCCCCGCAGCGGGGTCAGCTCGCCGTTGGGGTCGGCGAGCAGGCGGTCGACGTATTCGGAACGGAACAGGCCGCGGTCGCGGGCCGGGGCCGAGTGCAGCGCGTCGCGGACCCGATCGAGATAGCGCCCGCGCAGGTACTTCAACGCCGGCACCGGGAAGTAACCCTTCGGACGGTCGATCACCGCGTTCGGAATGACCCGCCGGGCAGCTTCTTTGAGCACGCCCTTGCCGTCCTGGGCGAGCTTGAGCTCGGGCGGGCAATGTGCGGCGAGCTCGACGAGCTCGTGGTCGAGGAACGGCACACGAGCCTCGAGGCCCCAGGCCATCGTCATGTTGTCCACCCGCTTGACCGGGTCGTCGGTCAGCATGATCTGCGTGTCGAGGCGCAGCGCGGCGTCGACGGCGGTCTCGGCGCCCGGACGGCGCATGTGGGCGGTGACGAAGTCGAGGCTGGCCGGGCCGTCGGTCAGGTACTCCGGCGCGACGACCTCGGCCATCCCGGCGTGGTCGCGGTCGAAGAAGGCCGCGGCGTAGCGCTGGACGGCGTCGCCGCGCTCCGCGCCGTGCAGCGGCGGGTACCAGTGATAGCCGGCGAACACCTCGTCGGCGCCCTGCCCGGACTGGACGACCTTGACGTGCTTGCTGACCTCCTTGCTGAGCAGGAAGAACCCCACGGCGTCGTGACTGACCATGGGTTCGCTCATGGCGGCGATGGCGTCTTCGAGCGCGGGCAGCATGAGGTCTTGGCCGATCCGGATCTGGTGGTGCTCGGTGGCGTACTCACGAGCGATGATGTCGGAGTACTTGAACTCGTCGCCCTCCTCGCCGCCCACGGCCTCGAAGCCGATGCTGAAGGTGTTCAGCCCGCTCTGGCCTTCCTCGGCCAGCAGGCCGACGACCAGGCTGGAGTCCACACCGCCGGACAGCAGCACCCCGACGGGGACGTCGGCGACCAGGCGCCGGCGCACCGCGATCCGCAGCGACTCCAGGACGGCTTCTTCCCAGTCGGTGGAACTCCAGGCGGCGCGCTGCGGGTCGCGGACGAACGGCGGGTCCCAGAACACGCGCTCGCGGCTGCTGCCATCGGGCTCGATCACGCGCACGGTGGCCGGCGGCAGCTTCCGCACGCCACGCAGGATGGTGTGCGGCGCCGGGACGACGGCGTGCCAGGACAGGTAGTGATGCAAGGCGACCGGGTCGATGCTGGTGTCGAGGCTGGCATCGGCGGCACCGGCGCGCACCAGCGCCGGCAGGGTGCTGGCGAAGCGGAGCCGGTCGGAGGTTTCGGCCAGGTACAGCGGCTTGATGCCCAGGCGGTCGCGGGCCAGGACGAGCCGGCCGGAATCGCGTTCGTGAACGGCCAGGGCGAACATGCCGACGAGGTGGTCGACGAACGACTCACCCCAATGGTGGTACGCCTTGACGACGACCTCGGTGTCCGAAGCGGAGAAGAAGCGGTAGCCGTGCGCGGCGAGCTGCTCGCGTAGCTCCCGGTAGTTGTAGATGCAGCCGTTGAACACGATGGTCAGGCCGAGCTCGGCATCGACCATGGGCTGATGTCCGTGTGGGGAGAGGTCGATGATCGACAGCCGCTGGTGGCCCAGGGCCAGCGAGCCGTGCGCGTAGGCACCGGAATCGTCCGGGCCGCGAGCGTGCATCGCATCGCACATCGTGCTCACCGCCGCGAGGTCGGCCGGGCGGTTGTCGAATGTGTACTCGCCGGAAAGACCGCACATATGGTTCGACCCTACATGCCTCGGGCTCCTCGCCGCCCGGACGAAGATCCAGCCGCTGCCTTCTCGGGCGCCCCGAAAACGGTCACGGTGACCGTCGCCGGCGCCGAATCGGTGTGCCCGTCGTTGGCCACGTACGGCATGGTCGCGGTGCCCTCGAACCGGGGCGGCGGCGTGTAGGTGAACGTGGTCTGCGTGTCGTCGTCGCTGGTCACCTCACCCACGGTGGCGGGCATGACGTCGAAGGTGAGGTCGTCGCCGTCCGGATCGTCGGCACTCGGCGTGATCCGCACCGGAGTAGCGCGCGTGGTCTCGACCCGGACGTCCGCAGCCTCGGCGGGTGCGTTCTCGCCGGCGGCCACAGCGTGAATGGCCGAGGCGAACGCGCTGACCTGGGTGTAGACACCGGGATAGCCGGGTTGTGCGCAGCCGAGCCCGTGACTGACGATGCCGACCTGGATGAATTCGCCGGCCTCGTCCCGGCGGAACATCGGTCCGCCGGAGTCACCCTGGCAGGCGTCCACACCGCCCTCGTCGAGGAACCCGGCGCATATTTCCTGCTCCGGGACGAATTGATCGCCGTAGGCCGCAGCGCAGTCGGTGTCGCTGACGAACGGGACCTCGGCCTTCTGCAGCAGTGGACTGCCCGTGCCGGCGCCTTCCTCGGTGTCGCCCCACCCGGCGATGGTGAACTCGCCGTCGTCGTAGTCGCGGGTGGCGGCGATGGGCAGGGGGTCGATTCCGTCCACCTCGTCCTGCAGTTCGACCAGCGCCCAATCCGTGGGGATGCCCGAGAAATTGCCGGAGTAGGCGTACTCGGACTCGTAGCCGACCAGGTCGCCCTCGAGATCTGCAGAGCCGAAATAGGCCGTGATGCTGGTCGTCGGCCCGGTGCCCTGGACACAGTGGGCCGCGGTCAGAACGACGTCAGGTGCGTACAGCGAGCCCCCGCAGGAGTGGGCGCCGTCGGGCGTGACAACGGTGAGATAGGCCACGAACGGGAACTGTCCCTCGTCGGCGGGCTCGCCGCCGATGATGCTCGGCTCGACTGTCGTCGTCGGTCGTGGTTCACCGGTGGCGGGCTCGGCTGCGCCGGCCAGCCCGGCACAGCCGAGCACGACCGCCACCACGACGGCGAGCATCCGGCCGGCAGTACGTGGGTGGTGCCTCACGTGATCTCCCTTTTCCTGGCTTCGTTCCCGGGGTCGGTCGAATCGGTGCGGACGCTACCCGGCGTCCGCCGCACACGGGGCCCACTCGGCGATACCGCCGGATACGAAAGGACTCGCCCAGAATGCGACGACCACTTCTGTGAGCAGGCACGATGATGACGACGCGGTGTGTGGCGAGCCGGGGCGGAAGGCGCGACGACGCCCGCCGCGCCGGACTAGAATCAGCCGGGTGACCGAACGCGAAACCCCTACTCGGGCCCCCATCGTCCCCGCGAAACCGACCGTCGACGGGCTCGAGGACGTATGGGTCAAGCGGTGGGACGAGGCGGGGGTCTACTCCTTCGACCGCACCCGCCCGCGCGATGAGGTCTACTCCATCGACACGCCGCCGCCGACCGTCAGCGGCTCACTTCACGTGGGGCACGTGTTCTCCTACACCCACACCGACGTGGTGGCGCGCTACCAGCGGATGCGGGGCAAGTCGGTGTTCTACCCGATGGGTTGGGACGACAACGGTCTGCCGACCGAGCGGCGCGTGCAGAACTACTTCGGCGTGCGCTGCGATCCGTCGCTGCCGTACGACGAGAACTTCCAGCCACCGCAGCGGCCGGGCAAGAACCAGGTACCGATCTCGCGGGGCAACTTCATCGAGTTGTGCGAGCGGCTCACCGTCGAGGACGAACGGGCGTTCGAGGAGCTCTGGCGGCGCCTAGGGCTGTCGGTGGACTGGTCGCACACGTACCAGACCATCGACGCCCGTGCCCGCCGGACGTCGCAGCGTGCGTTCCTGCGCAATCTCGCTCGGGGCGAGGCCTATCTGGCTGAGGCGCCGACGTTGTGGGACGTCACCTTCGGCACGGCGGTGGCCCAGGCCGAGCTCGAAGACCGGGAACGCCCGGGCGCGTATCACGACATCGCCTTCCAGCGGCCCGGCGCCGACGATCCGATCGTCATCTCCACCACTCGGCCGGAACTGCTGGCCGCTTGTGTCGCCCTGGTGGTGCACCCTGACGACGAGCGATACGCCGCGGTTATGGGCTCGAGTGTGCGCACCCCGGTGTTCGGGGTCGAGGTGCCGGTGGTGGCTCACCACCTGGCCGACCCGGACAAGGGCACCGGCGCTGCGATGATCTGCACGTTCGGCGACACCACCGACGTCACGTGGTGGCGCGAGCTGTCGCTGCCGACCAGGCCCGTGGTCGGCCGGGACGGCCGGTTCGTACGCGAGACGCCGGCGTGGATCCCGACCGAGCAGGGGCGCGCCGCGTGCGCTGAGCTGGCCGGTGCGACCATGCACACCGCCCGCGAGCGGATGGTCTCGCTCCTGCGCGAGGCTGGCGCGCTGCAGGGCGAGCCTCGGGCGATCACGCATCCGGTCAAGTTCTACGAGAAGGGCGACAAGCCGCTCGAGATCGTCACCAGTCGGCAGTGGTACCTGCGCAACGGCGGCCGCGACGCCGAGCTGCGCGCGCAGCTGATCGAGCGCGGACGTGAGCTGAACTGGTATCCCGCACACATGCGGGTGAGGTACGAGAACTGGGTCGGCGGGCTCAACGGCGACTGGCTGATCAGCCGGCAGCGATACTTCGGTGTGCCGGTCCCGGTGTGGTACCCGCTCGACGGCAACGGCGAACCGCGTTACGACGAACCGATCGTCCCCGACGACGCCATGCTGCCGATCGACCCCGGCTCCGACACCCCGCCCGGGTATTCGCCGGAGCAGCGCGGACGCCCCGGCGGCTTCGTCGGCGACCCCGACGTCATGGACACCTGGGCGACGTCGTCGCTGAGCCCACAGATCGCCGGTGGCTGGGAGCACGACGACGATCTGTTCGCGCGGGTGTTTCCGATGGATCTGCGCCCGCAGGCGCACGAGATCATCCGTACCTGGCTGTTCTCGACGGTCGTGCGTGCTCACCTCGAGCACGGGGTGCTGCCGTGGCGCAACGCGGCCATCTCGGGTTGGATCCTCGACCCGGACCGCAAGAAGATGTCAAAGTCGAGAGGCAACGTCGTCACGCCGATGGACCTGCTGCAGCAGTACGGCGCCGACGGCGTGCGGTACTGGGCGGCCGGTGGCCGTCCGGGCGCGGACACGGCGTTCGACACCGGGCAGATGAAGGTCGGCCGCCGGCTGGCGATGAAGATCCTCAACGTCAGCAAGTTCGTGCTCGGCCTGGCCGAGGCCGGTGGTGCAGGCGACGTGACGCGCCCGCTCGACCAGGCGATGCTCGCGGCCCTGGCCCGTACGGTCGGCGTGGCGACCGAGGCGCTGGACGCTTATGACTACACCCGTGCGCTCGAGTCCGTCGAGCGGTTCTTCTGGGATTTCTGCGACGACTACGTCGAGTTGGTCAAGGCACGGGCCTACGGCGAGAGCGGCGACGCTGAAGGCGCGCGCTCGGCCCGCGTGGCCTTGCGCCTGGCGTTGTCGGTCCTGCTGCGGCTGTTCGCGCCGTTCCTGCCGTTCGCGACCGAGGAGGTCTGGTCGTGGTGGCACGAGGAAGGGCAGTCGGTGCATCGCGCACGCTGGCCGGAGCCCGCGGAGTTGACCGACGTCGTGGGAGCCGAGGCTGACGCCGACACCTTCGGCACGGCCTCGGAACTGATCGGCTCGGTGCGGCGGGCCAAATCCGAGGCACAGCTGTCGATGCGTACCGAGGTCGACCATGCTCAGGTGCGCGGCCGCGCCGCTGACGTCGACGTGATCAACCAGGTCATCGACGACATCCAGGGCGCAGGCAGGATCGTGAAGATCAGCATCGAACCCGACGACGCCGTCGACGTCCCCACGGTGACACTCGCAATCTGAATTCCGCACTCTCGCTCGTGAAATGATCATGTTCACTTGGTAATTGCCTGCTGTACCACCCATGCACGCCTGGTGATGCAGCAGATTTCCTCGTGGTGCGACTCCGCGCGCGACGTTCCGCAGGGCGCCGCTACGTTTCGTGCGGACGGGTACGGGACCGGTTGCCCGGATCGCCCGCCGCCGTCGGCCCCGGCACGTGAAATACCCCCGGTGGGTATCGCGTTGTCCGGAGACCGACAACCACGGAGTGCCACGATGGAACACACGCCACGACCGGCCACCACAGGCGACGCCCACGGTGCCCACGCTGGTGACGACATGCACGAGCACCACGGCGCACACGCCGATCACGGCGGCCACGCCGGTCACGGCGCGCATGACACGCACGCCGGCGACGCCGGTCACGGCGGCCACGCCGCGCATGACACGCACGCCGGTCACGCTGGGCACGGCGCGCACGGTGACCATGGTGACCACGCCGCAGCCTTCCGCGACAAGTTCTGGGTGAGC
>Ga0079224_100005129_pt1 | contig 17158 bp, 12 predicted proteins | sample Stecom2015_FD_80414 | JGI IMG/M metagenome (GOLD analysis project Ga0079224, IMG submission 80414) | Agricultural soil microbial communities from Utah to study Nitrogen management - Steer compost 2015 | ecosystem: Environmental > Terrestrial > Soil > Agricultural land | place: USA: Utah... | reverse complement strand
GGTCGGGCTCAGCATCGGGGGCTTCGCCGTGACGGCGAGCACGACGGGCGTGGTCGGCGGGAACGTCGGGAAGGAACTCGTCGACCTGGCGCTCTACGTGCGTCAATACGGCGACATCGACCCGACCCGCCTCCTGGAGTATCGGGTCGGGAACACGGCGGCGTGGAGCGCGGCGTACAGCACCCTCGGCGTAGCGTACGGCTGGTCGATCGGTTCGGCGCTCCTCCCCTTCCCCGTGAGCATCGGCGTCGGCGCCCGGCACATCCGTGGCCACGAGCTGCAGCGCGGCCGGATCTACGAGCCGCGCGTCGACTTCGGGCGCCAGGACATCGAGATCGCGGCCCTCGCGCTCCGTTCGACCCACGGCACGGGTCACGCCGTGGACGTGGGCCTCGCCGCGCAGCCGGCTCCGTGGCTGACGCTCAGCGTGGCCGCCGAGAACGTCGTCCACCGGATGAGGTGGGATGAGGAGCTGGAGCTCCGCGTCCAGTCGTTCTGGGGGCGCGACCTGAGCGACATGGGCGTCGAGGATCTGCTGGACCGCTTCGAATCCCGCCCGTTCGATCCGGCGAGCGCGGAGCCGCGCGCGCGAACTCGCTCGCGACTTCTCCGAGAACGCCCATTTCCCCCGCATCGTCCGAGCCGGCGTCGGGGTGCGGTCCCGGGCCACCGGCACCGCGCTCGGCGCGACGTACAGCGCCGTACGGGGCGACGGCGATCTCCACGCCGGGTGGCCGCGGTACGCCGCCGTCGGCGTGGAGCAGCGGCTCCCGATCCTTCGGTTCCTTACCGTGCGCGGCGGCTACGCGACCTCTCTCGAGGGCGCGGCCGCCGTGACCGGCGGGATCGGGATCGGCCTCGGGTCGCTCAACCTCACGGCCGCGGCCATCCTGAGCACCGGGCACGGCGATGAGAACGCGGGTCCGGAGCCCGACCGGCAGCGCTTCGCCAACCAGCTCGAAGCCGGCTCCGGGTTCGCCGTCTACGTCGGCCTCGACATCCTTCGGTTCTGAGCGTACGGCCGGAGGCGACGCGCGCCCCTCGAACGGACCGTCGTCGCCTGCCGCGCCCGTCGCACCGCCACGGGGCCCGCCCGCGCTGCGCGCCGGGCGGCCTTGCGCGGGCCCCGGGCGGTCGTGGGCCCGGGTCGCTCCCACCGGGCGGATCGATGAAAACGCAGAGGCGTCGCGGGACCCCTGTCCCACGACGCCTCGTGCCCTCTTGTCGTCTCCTCGACGCGCGTTCGCACGCCTCGGTCCGACCCGGTCCGGCAACGACTCGCCGGCCCGGTCCGACAACTACTCGTGCACGGCCTGCCCCTCGCCGCCGTGCCGGCCGCTCAGCATCTTCCTCAACGTAACGGCGAGCACGACGAACAGGATGAGCAGACCGAGGCTGACCACCATCTTCTGCGGCGCGCCCTCCGACAGCCCGTGTCCGAAGAAGATCGCGGCCAGCACCGCGCTCACCACGGTGGCGAGCAGTACGATCGAACCGGTGAACGTCATCGTTCCTCCCGTACCTCTCCAGTGTCCTGATCGAAGTGTGTTCGTGTCTCGAATCGGTCCGTCCTCACCGTCCCCCGAGGCGGACCCGCTCCGCGGCGCCGTCGCCGGCGCCGCGCGCGTCGTCATCCGTGCCGATCAGCGTCCGCCGCCGGTCAGCGCCCGTACCTCCTGGAGCCCCTCCTCGGTCCAGCGCGGCGCGTCGGCCCTCGTCGCGATCTCGTACGCCGTGTAGAAGATCAGACGCGCGACCCTGGCCGCCTTGTCGGTATCGATCTTCTCCACGTGGTCCGAGGGTCGATGGTAGTCCTCGTGCACGCCGGCGAAGAAGAAGAGGGCCGGGATCTCCTTCCGCGCGAAGTTGAAGTGATCGCTGCGGAAGAAGAAGCGCTCCTGAGGCCAGATGTCCGGCGCGACGGTCAACCCGAGCTCCGGACGCTCGGCCGCGACCTCGTTGACGAGCGGACCGAGTGACGAGTACTCCTGGCCGATCACGACGATGCTGTCCGGCGCGTTGCGCCCGATCATGTCGACGTTGATGTTCGCCACGATCGACTCGAGCGGGACCGTCGGGTTGTCGCTGTAGTAGCGCGACCCCAGGCGCCCCTTCTCCTCGCCGCTCACCGCGAGGAAGACGAGGGAGCGGGCCGGCGCCTCCGGGAGCGAGGCGAAGGCCTCGGCGACCTCCAGGAGCGCCGACGTGCCCGAGGCGTTGTCGTCCGCGCCGTTGTAGATCGAATCGCCCGACGCGTCCGGCCGCCCGACGCCGACGTGGTCGAAGTGCGCGCTGAAGACGACGTACGTGTCACGGAGCTCCGGGTCGCTCCCCGGCAGGACGGCGACGACGTTCGGCGGCCTGTGGTCCTCGAGGAGCCGGACCGGCGCCTCGAGCTCGGCGGTCACGCCGGTGATCGGCGCCGCGCCGTCCGCTCGCCGGGCGCGGAGCGCGGCCAGATCCTGGCCGATCTCGCGGAAGAGCCGCTCGGCCGCGGCGTTCGTCACGAAGAAAATGGGCTCGCCCTGCGCCTCTCCGACTTCGAGCCGCCCGGCGCGGGTCGCCCGTTCCATATTGCGCTGGACGAGGTCAGCCGGGAACGACGCGTCCAGGACAAAGATCGCCGCGTTTGCGCCGGCCTGGGATGCCGCGCCCACCGCCTGCCCGATCGCCGCGTTCAGCGCCTGGTCGGCCACGCCGGCCAGGTCGAAGACCGCGATCCGGCCGCGGAGCGCCGGATTCGCCTCCGCGTTCTCGGCCGAACCGGCAAAGACGACCTCGCCGCTCCCCGAGTACGGTGCTCCCGGAATGACGAAGAAGTCCTCGCCCGGCCGGAGCGCCGCCGTGGCGCGTCCGTTCCGGAGCGCGAAACGGACCCGCTCGCCGTCGAGCGCGCGGCGCTGCAGCGGGTAGCGCTGGATGTAGCCGTCCTCGCCCGCCGCGCGCAGCCCGAGCCGCTGGAACTCGGCCGCGATGTACTCGGCCGCCTTCTCGAGCCCCGGGCTGGGCGTGTCTCGCCCGCGCAGCTCGTCGCTCGCGAGGAAGGCGATACGTTCGTGGATGTCGTCCGGCGTGATCGTCGCCGCGGCAGCGGCGACGGGGTCCGCCGCGACGGCGGCCGCCGCACTTTCGGCATCCCGAGCCGGCAGCAGGGATTCGGATTCGGCGCCGACGCCGGCACACCCGGCGAGCGCTGCGAAGATCGCGATGAAGAGGGTTCGTTCCAGTTTCATGCTCACTCTCGTTCTGAAGCGGCGGCCTGAGGATTGCTTCCTGGCGATATCCGTGCCCGCGCCAACGCTCGATGCTCGTGCCCGCGCGATGCCACAAGATAGCCCCCGAAGGGGCTCTGCACCACCGGTCCCGTGGTCCGCACCGTACGGTCGCGATCTTCGGTGCGGTACCGGGGTAGAGGACGACGACCGGGACACGTAGGAACCGTGGACGCCATACACAGCCAACACATTGGCCTCATGGAAGATAGCATTTCGACCCCAGCGGGGCGAGGCCTGCGGCCGGACCTGTTGAGCCCGCGTGAACTCGCCGCGCTGGGCGGGCTCGAGTTCCTGGCGAGGCACGTTGTCGAAGGGTTCCTGGCGGGGCTACACCGTTCGCCTCACCGGGGTTTCTCCGTCGAATTCGCCGAGCATCGCGCGTACCAGCCCGGCGATGACCTCCGCTACATCGACTGGCGCATGTACGCGCGCTCGGACCGGCACTATGTGAAACAGTTCGAGGAAGAGACGAATCTGCGCGCGTACCTGCTGGTCGATGCGAGCGCGTCGATGGCGTGGTCCTCGTCGCCCGGCACGCTCCCGCCGAAGCTGTGGTACGCGAAGCAACTCGCCGCGAGTCTCGCGCTCCTCCTGCTCCGGCAGGGCGATGCGGTCGGGCTGATCGGTTTCGATGAGCGGATCCGTGCCCACGTCGGGCCGCGGGGCGGCCGTCGCCACTGGTACGATGTGCTGCACGCGCTCGAGCGGCTCGACGCGTCCGGGAAGACCGAGGCGGCGACGGCGCTGCGCGACATCGCCGGCCGGCTGCCTCGTCGCGGTCTCGTCGTCCTCTTCTCCGACCTGCTCGTCGATCCGGAGACGACTCGCCTCGCGCTCCGGTTCCTGAGGCACCGGGGCCACGAGGTCCTGGTCTTCCACCTCCTGGACCCCGGCGAGCGGGAGCTGCCGGACGAACGCGACGCACGGTTCGTGGACCCCGAGACGGGTGAGGAACTCCCCGTCAGCGTGGCCGACCTGCGTACCGAGTACCGCGAGGCCGTGGAACGTGCGCTCGCCGAGTGGCACCAGACGCTGGTCCCGCTTGGGATGGACTACACCATCGTCGAGACCGACCAGCCGATGGTCCACGCGGTCCGGAGCTATCTGCGGAAGCGGGAGAAGCTGGGATGATGGGATTCCTGAATCCGGCGCTCCTCCTGCTCTCGGCCGCGGTCGCGGTCCCGGTGGTGCTGCACCTGCTCCACCGCCATCAGGGCCCCCGCGTCGTGTTCCCCGCGCTGCGGTACCTTCGGCGCGCGGAGAAGGAGAACGCCCGTCGCATCCGGCTGCGGCAGCTCCTGCTCCTGGCGCTGCGCGCGGGCGCACTCCTGCTCCTCGCGCTCGCCGCGGCTCGCCCGGTCCTCCGCTTCGGCGGCGTCGGACACGAGCCGAGCGCCGTCGCGATCATCCTGGACAACTCGCTGAGCAGCGGGCTCGTCCTCGGAGAGCGCCGGGTCCTGGACCACCTGAAGGACCGGGCGCTGGAGACGCTTGGCCAGGCCACCTCCGAGGACCGGTTCTGGATCATCCGTGCGGGCGCGCCCTGGGAGCCCGCGGTCCCGGTCGACGCGGTCGAGGCCGCGGCGCTCGTCCGCGAGACGGAGGTCGCCGCGAACGGGTCCGACCTGGGCGAAGCGCTCGCCCGCGCGAGGTCGCTCCTCGCGGCCGGCGCCGAGGGGAGGGCCGCGGAGATCCATCTGCTGACGGACCTTCAGGCGACGGCGTTCCGCAGTACGGTCGACGTCGGGGATCCGTCGCCGCCCGTCCTGGTCTGGGCGCCGCGGGAGGCGCCGCCCCCGAACACGGCCATCACGGCGGTCGAGGTCGGCGGCGGGTTCCCGCCGCGGGCCGGCGAGCGCGCGACGGTCAGCGCGTGGATCGAAGGCGGCGCGGAAGGCGATTCCGTCCCGGTCCGGCTCGCGCTCGACAACAGGATCAGCGCCGCGGCGATGGCGTCGCCCGGCGCGGCCGCGGTGCTCCCCTTCCCCGCCCGATCCGAGGGGCACGTGTCGGGCTGGGTCGAGCTGGACCCGGACGCGCTCCGCGGCGATGACCGTCGGTACTTCGTCGCCCGGATCCAACCGCCGCCGACCGTCGCGCTCGCGGAGCCGGTCCCCTTCGTCACCGAGGCGCTCGAGGTCCTGGCCGACGCCGGCCGGCTCCGCCCCGACGAGCCCGGGTCCGCCGAGGTCGTGCTCGCGCCCGGGGGCGTCGGCGCGTCCGCGATCCGGTCCGGGCGGACCGCGGTCGTGCTCGCGCCGGAGTCGCCGCTCGAGCTCCCCGCGCTCAACCGGCGGCTCGTGCAGGCCGGCATACCGTGGCGCTTCGCCGCCGCCGGGTCGAGTGGCGAGGCGAGACTCGTCGCGGAGGACCCGGGCGACGAACTTGTCGGCGCGCTCGCGGAGGCGCGCATCTTCCAGTCGTACCGCCTGGAGCGTGCGGGCGCCGCCGGCCGGGACACGGTCCTGCTCCGGCTCCGGGATGGCCATCCGTGGCTCGTCCGCGGCGAGCTGCCCGACGGCGGGCGCTACCTCCTCGTCGCATCGCCGTTCTCGCCCGAGGCGAGTTCGATCCCGATCTCGGCCGGGCTCGTGCCCCTCGTCGACCGGCTGGTCGGGGCCTGGGCCGCGGATGAGCCGGACCGCACCGGGTACTCGCCCGGCGAGCGCATCGCGCTCCCGGCCGAGGCCACCGTCGTCGAACGGCCGAACGGGGACCGGGACGACGTCGCCGGCGGCGACTACCTCGTCCCGGCGATCCCGGGGATCTACAGGGTCTTCGCAGGCGACCGGGTCGTCGATGCGTTCGCGGTCAACCCGCCGCCGGAGGAGTCCGATCTCGCGCGGCTCGATCCGAAGCGCCTCGCGGCCATCCTCCCCGGCTGGGGCATCGAGCTGGTCCGCGGGCCCGACGCGTGGCCGGACGCCGTCTTCCACGCACGTCTGGGACGAGAGGCGTGGCGTCCGCTCGTGCTCCTCGCACTCGCGGTCCTCCTGATCGAGGGGCTGATCGCGTCCGCCGGCGGCATCGGGGCGGGACGGGCCGCGGGCGCGGCCAGCGCCGGCGGGTCCGGCCTTCCACCCCGGAAGTTCCGCTTCCGTGCTCGCGGACCGAGGCATGCACAACGCCGTGCCGCCCCGGGCACGGGCACGGCCGGGCCGGCCCCGATGCCGGCGGGGGGTAGCGCGAAACGTCGCGAACGACGAAATTCCTGATCGTGTCACACCCTATTCTGATACGGGCGATGGAGCGCCAGCCGGCGTTCAGGGAGCTGCTCGGTCGGCTCCCTGAACGCGGCGGCGCGGTGCGGATAGGCGGGCTGCCGGGCTCGGCGCCCGCCCTCCTCGTGGCCGCCCTCGGTGAAACGCCGGCCGCCGGCCGGCTCCTGGTCGTCGTCGCCCCCGGGCCCGTCGAGGCGGACGCGGTCACGGCGGACCTGCAGACGATCCTGGGCGAGAGCCAGGTCGCGGTCTACCCGCAGCGGGAAGCGCTCCCCTACGAGGCGGACGAGCATCACCGCGAGGTCGGCGGGCTCCGGGTCGAGGCGCTCGAAGCACTCCTCGCCGGGCGCGTCTCGATCCTCGTGACCACGATCCGCGCGCTGCAGGAGCGGGAATCGATCCCCTCCGGGCTCGCCGAGCTCCGCCTTTCCCTCACCGTCGGCGACGCCGTCCGGCTCTCCGAGCTGACGGAACGGTTGGACGAACTCGGCTTCACGCGGGCGCCCCTCGTTGAGGGCGTCGGAGAGTACGCGGTCCGCGGCGGGATCCTCGACCTCTTCGGCTTCGGCGCGGCGGAGCCGGTCCGGATCGAGTTCTGGGGCGACGAGATCGTCTCGATCCGCCACTTCGACGTCCTCGACCAGCGCTCGACGCGGGAGGTCGAGGACGTGGACGTGCTCCCCGTCGCGCTCCGCCACGCGCCGCCGGGCGCCGATAACGGATCCGGGACCAGGACCCGGCGCTCGCTCCTGGACGTCGTGCCACCCGATGCACTCGTCGTCGAGCTGGACGCGAGCGCGACCGGGCCGGCGTTCGAACGCACGTGGGACCAGGTCCTGCACCTCCACGACGCCGAGCGTCGGCGCGGCGGCCGGCCCGCCGCGCCCGAGGAGCTCTTCCTCCGGCCGAACGACGCGCTGGATCGCCTCCGCGCCTTCGGCCGCCTCCTCGTCACGGCCGCCGCCGATGCCGAGCTCCGGTTCGACGCCCGGGAGGCCGAGCCGATCGAGCGCGACATGGAGCGCCTGGCCGCGCTGCTCCGTGCCGGCGAAGCCAGGGGCGAGGAGACGCTGATCCTGTGCGACAACGCGGGTCAGCTCGAACGGCTCGAGGAGATCCTCGCGAACGGCGTCGGCATACCGCGGAGCACGACGCTCGCGCTCGGCTCGCTCGCCGGCGGGTTCGTACTCGAGGGCGCGGCTCCGCCGCTCCGGGTCCTGACCGACCATGAGATCTTCCGGCGCGCGCGCCGGCTCCGCCGCGGCCGCCGGTTCCGGGGCGCCGTGGCGCTCGAGAGCCTCGCACAGCTCAAGCCCGGCGACTACGTCGTCCACCTCGACCACGGGATCGGACGCTTCCAGGGGCTCGAGCGGATCCGCGTCATGGACGAGGAGGTCGAGGCCCTCGCCATCGAGTACGCCGGCGGCGAGCGGCTCCGCGTCCCGGTCTACCGCCTCGACCTAATCGAGCGCTGGGTCGGCGACCGCGAGGACGCCGAACCGCCCCGACTCCACAAGATCGGCGGCAAGGCGTGGAAGACGCTGCGCAGGAAGACGGAGAAGGCGATCCAGGAGATGGCCACCGAGCTCCTCCAGCTCTACGCCGAACGGCAGATGACGCCGGGCCACGCCTTCTCGCCCGACACGCGCTGGCAGCGCGAGATGGAGTCCAGCTTCCTCTACGACGACACGCCGGACCAGCGGCAGGCGACGCTCGACGTCAAGCGCGACATGGAGTCGCCGCGGCCGATGGACCGCCTCATCTGCGGAGACGTCGGGTACGGGAAGACCGAGGTCGCGATCCGCGCGGCGTTCAAAGCCGTACAGGACGGGAAGCAGGTCGCGGTCCTCGCGCCGACGACGATCCTCGTGGAGCAGCACCTGCACACGTTCCGGAACCGGCTCGCCGCGTTCCCGGTCCGGGTCGAGGCGCTCTCCAGGTTCCGGACCGAGAAGGAGCAACAGTCGATCCTCCTCGGGCTCGCGGCCGGCGAAGTCGACATCGTGATCGGGACGCACAGGCTCCTCGAGCGCGACATCGCCTTCCAGGACCTCGGCCTCCTGATCATCGACGAGGAGCAGCGCTTCGGCGTCAGGCACAAGGAACGGCTGAAGGAGCTCCGGAAGAACGTGGACGTGCTCACGATGACGGCCACGCCGATCCCGCGTACGCTCCACATGTCGATCGCCGGGCTCCGCGATCTGACGCTGATCCAGACGCCGCCGCGGGACCGGATGCCGATCATCACGCACGTCGTGCCCTGGTCCGACGAGATCATCGAGGACGCGCTCCGGCGCGAGCTCGACCGCGGCGGACAGGTCTTCTTCGTCCACAACCGCGTCCAGAGCAGCGCCGCCGTCGCGGAACGGGTGCAGCGCCTCGTCCCGGACGCGTCGATCGCCATCGCGCACGGCCAGCTCCCGGCCGCGGAGCTGGACGACGTCATGCGCCGCTTCATCGAGGGCGAGGTCCGGGTCCTGGTCACGACGTCGATCATCGAGAACGGGCTCGACGTGCCGAGCGCGAACACGCTCATCGTCGACCGCGCCGACCAGTTCGGGCTCGCCCAGCTCTACCAGCTGCGCGGGCGGGTCGGACGCTCGCACCACCGGGCGTACTGCTACCTCATCGCGCCGGACGGGATCTCGGAGGACGCCGAGCGGCGGCTCCGCGTCCTTGAGCACTACACCGCGCTCGGGAGCGGGTACGCGATCGCGCTGAAGGATCTCGAACTCCGGGGCGCGGGCAACCTCCTCGGCGAGGAGCAGTCCGGCTTCGTCCACGCCGTCGGGCTCGACACCTACACCCGACTGCTGGAGCAGACGATCCGGCGGCTGAAGGATGGTGGCGAAGCCGAGCGGTTCCCGCCGCCCGAGATCTCGATCGAAGGCGCGGCGTTCCTCCCGGACGCGTACGTCCCCGACCCGGCCCAGAAGCTGCACCTCTACCGGCGCCTCAGTCGCCTCGAGCGGCTGGCGGAGGTCGAGGCGCTCCGTGCCGAGCTCCGCGACCGGTTCGGCCGCCCGCCGCCCGAGGTCGAACGGCTCCTCGCCGGCGCCGCGCTCCGGCTCCTGGGCGCGGAGCTCGGCGTCGAACGCATGCTCGTGGGCGGCGACGAAGCACGGATCAACTTCCGGTCCGGCGTCGTTCCCAGGATGGCCGCGCTCCAGAGCGCGTTCCACGACCGCCAGCTCGAGGCCGAGGTCCGGCGCGCGATGCCGCTTTCCCTCGTGCTCCGGCGCTACGGCGCCGAGTCGCTCCTCGGCACGCTGACCGGTGCGCTCGAGATCCTCGCCCGGAACGGGGCCCGTGCCGCATGAGCCCCTTGGGAACCGGGCTTGCGAAGAGGGGGTACCCTCGCCAGTCTAATCGGATTCTGAACGGATCATGCATCCTCGAACAGGGAAACCCGGACCGATGAAGAGACTTCTGGCGCTGGTCGCCCTGGCCGGCACGATGGCGACGGCCGCGTGCGACGGACTGGGCCAGGCGATGACCTCGCACACCAACGTCGTCGCACGTGCGGGGGGACTCGAACTGACCGTCGATGAGGCCGCCGGGCTGATCGCCCAGAATCCCCGGCTCCCCAACGAACTCGAGGTCGTCGAGGCGGTCGCGAACCTGTGGGTCGACTACGTGCTCCTCGCCACGCTCGCGAACCGGGACTCGACGCTCGCCGAGCTGGATGTCGGGCTCGTCGTGGACCCCTTCCTGGAGCAGCAGCTCCTCGCGAGGCTGAGCGAGAAGGTGATCACGGCGGACACGGCGCTCACCGACGAGCAGCTCCGTGAGATCTACGAGGCAGAGCAGCCGGGTCTCCAGATCCGGGCCCGCCACGTCCTCGTGCGGCTCGACGCGGACGCGACCCCGGCCCAGCGCGACAGCGCGCTGGCGATCGCGCGCGACGTCCGGACCCGTGCCCTGGCGGGCGAGGACTTCGCCCGGCTCGCCGAGGAGTACAGCCAGGATCCCGGCAGCGCCCGGCAGGGCGGCGACCTCGGCTTCTTCCGGAGGGGCCAGATGGTCGCGCCCTTCGATGAGGCGGCTTTCGCGCTGGACGTCGGCGAGATCAGCGACATCGTCGAGACCCCGTTCGGCTACCACGTCATCAAGGTCGAGGAACGGCAGCTCCCCGAGTTCGAGGACGTCAAGGACATCTTCCGCCTGCAGACGCAGCAGCGGCGCATCGCGGAGGCCCAGGAGCGCTTCATGACGGAGCTGACCGGCGGGCTCGACATCCAGGTCCAGGAGGGCGCCGCCCAGGTCGCCCGGGAGCTGGCCGCCAAGCCGGAGATGCAGCTCAGCCGCCGCGCCGCGTCCCGTGCGCTGGTCACGTACCGCGGCGGCCAGCTCACCGCGGCCGAGTACCTCTCCTTCGTCCGGAGCCGGACGAGCCCGAGCGACCGCGCGCGCCTCGCCTCCTTCGGCGACGAGGACCTCTCGACGATCCTCGAGGGCGTCGCGCGCAACGAGATCCTGCTCGCCGCGGCGAAGGACCACGGCCTCGAGGTGACGACCGAGGAGCGCGACTCGCTCGCGAACGAGGTCCGGACCCAGCTCACGGACGCGCTCCGCATCCTCGGCTTCCTCGACATCACGCCGCAGGAGGGCGAGACGCAGGCGCAGGCGGTCGAGCGCCGGGTCGTCGGCTTCCTCGAGGCGATCATCCGCGAGGAGCGCGAGCCGCTCGGCCTGGGCCCGATCTCGTTCGCGCTCCGCGGGCCGCAGGACGCGGAGATCTTCGCGCGGACGTTCCCGAAGGTCGTCGAAGCCGTGCACGCGGCCCGGCCGGCCGAAGCATCGCTGCCGGCGGCGCCGGCGACGCCGCAGTCCGACACCGCTGCCGAGCCCTGATGACGGAGGAACTCCGCTCTGAGGGAAGGGATATAACCGAGGGCCGGTGCACGGAGCGCCGGCCCGCTCCGTTTGTGCTTCAGGATTCGATGACCATGGACCGACTCCGAATAGCCCTGCTCGCCTGGATTGCGGTGGCGCTGGCCGCCTCCACCCTATCGGCCCAGGAGCCCGCACCCGAGGCCGAGCTCATCGACCGGGTCGTCGCGGTCGTCGGCGACAGCGCGATCCTGAAGACCGACCTCGACGAGGAGGTCTTCCGCATCGTCGCCGCGTCCGGCCAGCCCTTCCCCGAGGACCCGGCGATCCTGAACCAGCTCTACGAGCAGGCCCTCGAGACCCGGATCAACGAGCTGCTCCTGCTGCAGGCCGCGGCCAGGGACTCGGTCGCCGCGCGCGACGCTGCCGTCCGCCAGCGCGTCGACCAGGAGCTCGCGCGGCAGCGTCAGGCGCTCGGCGGCGCTCAGGCCCTCGAACAGGCGCTCCGCGCGCAGGGCCTCTCCCTCGCCGAATACCGGGATGAGCTGGTCCGTCAGGTCCAGCGCCAGGACGTGATCGAGTCCTTCATGGCCCGGATCCAGCAGCAGCGGCGTCCGCCGCCGGTCACGGAGGAGGAGGCGAGGCGGTACTTCGAATCCCAGCGGGATCGGATCGGCGAGCGGCCGGCCAGCATCTCCTTCGAGCAGGTCGTCATCGCGCCGAAGCCGAGCGACTCGGCGCGCGAGGAAGCGCTGCAGCGGGCGCAGGACGTGCTCCGGCGGATCCAGGACGGCGAATCGTTCGAGCAGGTCGCGCGACGCTTCTCCGAGGACCCGGGGACCCGAGATCGCGGCGGCGATCTCGGCTGGTTCCGCAGGGGCCAGATGGTCCCGGAGTTCGAACGCGCCGCCTACTCGCTCCCGCCCGGCGCGGTCAGCGGGATCGTCGAGACGAGCTTCGGATTCCACATCATCAAGGTCGAGAAGGTCAAGGGCGCCGAACGTCAGGCGCGCCACATCCTGATCCGCCCGGCGATGACGGCGGACGACGCGGCCCGCGCCGAGGCCACGGCGCGTGAGGTCGCCGACGCGCTGCGCGGGGGCACGCCGATCGACACGCTGGTCGCGCGCTACGGCGACCTGGAGCTCCAGGGTCCGGGCGGCGACCTCCCGGCGCGGGTCGGGCCGATCCGTCGCGACCGCGTCCGAGAGCTGCCCGGCCCGTACGCGACGGCGTTGAGCGCCGCGCAGGAGGGCGAGGTCCTCGAACCGTTCCGGCTCTCGGGCGCGGGCCCCGACGAGCGGTGGGTCGTCGTGCGCGTCTCCGAGATCCGCGAGGCCGGGGAGTACGACTGGGAAGACCCGGAGGTCCGGAGCCAGATCCGGCAGCAGCTCGAGCGTCAAAAGCTGCTGGACGAGATCCTGCAGGAGCTCCGGACCCGGACCTACGTCGAGGTCCGGCGCTAGGCCGCGCGTCCCGGTCCGGGTCGATGGACACCCCCGCGGCGCCGTCACAGGGACGAGGGCGGCCGCTCCGGCTCGCCGTCACACTCGGCGACCCGCGCGGCATCGGGCCCGAGGTCGCCGCTGAGGCGGCCCGCCGCTGGTCGCTCGAGTCCGCGGGCCCTGACGAAGACCCTGCCGGCCGGCCCGAACTCCTGTTCGTCGGGCCGGCGGGGACGGGCGCGGAGTCGGCCGCGGACGCGTTCCACCCGGTCGGCGAGTGGCGGCCGGGCGAGAGTCCCGCCGTCGCGGGGAGGCTCGCCGGTCTCGCGATCGAGGCCGCGACCGGGTTCGCCCTCGACGGCGAGGTCGACGGTCTCGTGACCGCGCCGATCGACAAGGCCGCGCTCCTCGCAGGCGGCTTCGACTTCCCCGGCCATACCGAGATGCTCGCGACGCTGGCCGGCCGGCCCGCCGGACCGGTCCCGGTCGCGATGCTGATGGCGGCGGAGGAGACGACGTTCGGCGGACCGCTGCGCGTCGCGCTCGCGACGACGCACATCCCGCTGGCCGAGGTGCCGGCCGCGCTCACGGTCGAACGCCTCGTCACCCAGAGCCGGCTCGTGGCGGAGGGGCTGCGGAGGGGCTGGGGTCTGGACCGGCCCAGGATCGCGCTCGGATCCGTCAATCCTCATGCATCCGACGGCGGCCGTTTCGGCGATGAGGAGGCGAGGATCGTGGCCCCGGCACGGGACGCGCTCCGTGCGGCGGGGATCGCGGCCGAGGGGCCGGTCCCGGCCGACACCGTCTACCTCCGCGCGCTGCGCGGCGAGTTCGACGCCGTCGTCGCGCCCTATCACGACGTCGGGATGGCCCCGTTCAAGACCGTCAGCTTCGGCCGCGGCGTGAACGTGACGCTCGGGCTCCCGTTCGTGCGCACATCGCCCGACCACGGAACGGCGCTCGACATCGCCGGCCGCGGGATCGCGGACCCGTCCTCGATGCTCGAGGCGCTCCGGCTGGCCGCGCGACTTGCACGGAGGTGGTCGAGCACCCCAACTTGCGGGTCATGATCCGATTCGAGCATGTCTCCAAGGAGTACCCTCGATCCGGGCTGGCGCTGCAGGATGTCTCGTTCCGGCTCCGCAAGGCGGAGTTCTGCTTCCTGACCGGACACAGCGGCGCGGGGAAGTCGACGATCCTGCGGCTGATCCACATGGCCGAGCGGCCTACGCACGGCGAGGTGCACGTCGCCGGCTACACGTCGAGCCAGGTCCGTTCGCGTGAGATCGCGCTGCTGCGCCGCAAGCTCGGCTTCGTCTTCCAGGACTTCAGGCTACTCCCGAACCGGACCGCGGCGGAGAATGTCGCCTTCGCCCTCGAGGTCACCGGCGTCCGGCGCGGTGCGACCCGGATCCGGGTCTCGAAGCTGCTGGCCCAGGTCGGGCTCGCGAGCAAGGCCGAGTCGTACCCGGTCGAGCTCTCGGGCGGCGAGCAGCAGCGCGTCGCGATCGCGAGAGCGCTGGCGCACAGCCCGATGGTGCTCCTTGCCGATGAACCGACCGGGAATCTCGACGAGCGAGCTGCGCGGGGGATCCTGGACCTCTTTCGCTCGATCAACGCCGCGGGCACCGCGATCGTGATGGCGACCCACGATCTGGAGCTGATCCGGTCGGTCCCCGGGAGCCGCGTCATCGAGCTGGACCACGGAACCGTGGCCTACGACTCCGCGGCGGGAGGTTGACGTGAGCTACGCGATCCGCGAAGCGCTCGCCGCATTCCGCCGCACGCCGGCACTCACGACCCTATCCGCGATCATGGTCGCGCTCGCACTCTACGTCGTCGGCCTCTTCGGGATCTCGGCACACAACATCCGGCTGGTCCTCGAGCAGGTCGAGTCGCGGGTCCAGGTCGTCGCCTACCTCCGGGACACGGCCCCGAGCGATGCCGTCGAGCTCGCGCTCTCCGAGATCCAGGAGTTCGGCGAGGTTCTCGACGCCGTGTACGTGACCCGCGAGGAGGCGCTCGAGCAGGCCCGTCGCGAGCTGCCCGAGTTCCGGATGATCTTCGCCGAACTCGACGTGAACCCGCTCCCGGCCTCGTTCGAGGTCCAGCTCCGCCCCGGGCACCGGGACCCCGCGACGGTCCGCGCGGTCGCCGACCGGATCGCGGCCTACCCATTCGTCGAACAGGTCAGCTTCGGAGAGGAGTGGGTCAACCGGCTCTTCCTGCTCCGCCGGATCGCCGGCGCGGCGGCCCTCGTCGTCGGCACGGCCTTCGCCGTCGTCGCGATCATCATGATCGGCGCGGCGATCCGACTCTCGGTCTTCGCACGCCGGGACGAGATCGAGATCATGCGACTGGTCGGCGCGACCGACGGCTTCATCCGCCGGCCGTTCCTCCTCGAGGGGCTGGTGACCGGCCTCCTCGGCGCCGGCGTCGCACTCGGGCTGACCTACGGGACCTACGGAATCCTGATCCGATCCGAGTTCCGGATCGAGTGGCTCCCCAACCTCTGGGCCGGCGCCGGGCTCGCCGCAGGCGGCCTGCTGGGCGTCATCGCGAGCTCCGTCGCGCTCCGCCGCTACCTCCGCGAGCCATGAGGCACGCCGCAGCCCCTGACGCCACCGCCGTCGGCGCCGGGACGCTCCTCGTCGCCGCCCTGGCCGCAGGCCTGATCCTCGCGGCGGCCTCGCCCGGCGCCGCACAGGAGACGCTGCGCCGCGAGATCCGCGACAGCCAGCTCCGGCTCGAAGAGATCCGCCAGGAGCGCCAGCGGCTCGAACGGGAGATGGCCGCGCTGCAGGAGCGCGTCAGCGACGTGAGCGCCCGCCTCGAGAACATCGAGCGGCAGATCGCGGCCTCGGCCGATTTGCTGCGCGAGCTGGAGTTCCAGTCCGCGGCGCTGGCCCGGGGCGTCGAGGAGACGACGGCCGAGCTCGTCCGAACCCGGGACCGGCTGACCGAACGCAGGGTCGTCCTGAACACCCGGCTCCGCTCGATCTACAAGCGGGGACCGCTCCACACCATCCGCGTCCTCCTCAGCGCGGAAAGCTTCGCCGACCTCCTGAACCGGTACAAGTACCTGCACCTGATCGCGCTCTACGACCGGTGGCTGATCGAGGAGATCGGCCGGCTCGAGCGGACGCTGGCCAGCCGCGAGCGGGAGCTGACCCGCAATCTCGCGGACATGCAGCGCATCCGTGCCGAACGCCTGGAAGAGTTCGCGCGCCTGCGCTCCCTCGAGCGGGAGCAGGAGCTCGCGCTCCAGAGCTTCCGGACCCAGGCCAGGCGGACCGAGGACCGGCTCCAGCAGCTCGCCCGGGACGAGCAGCGGCTGGCGAACCTGGTCGCGGAGCTGGAACGGCGGCGGCTCGAGGAGGAGCGCCGACGTGCAGTCGCCGGCCGCGCGCCTTCGCCGGAGGGCACCCTCTCGACCCGCGACCTGGGCGCGCTCGAATGGCCGCTCGAGGGCCGGCTCGCCTACCGATTCGGGCCCGAACGCCGACCGAACGGCGTCGTGCTCCGACGCAACGGGATCGGGATCGCGGCCCGGCCGGGCACGCCGGTCCTCGCCGTCGAAGCCGGGACCGTCGTGATGGCCGGCCCCTTCGAGGGGTACGGACCATCCGTCCTGATCAGCCACGGCGGCGGATACTACACCCTCTACCTCTACCTCGGCGAGGTACGGGTCCGTGAGGGGCAGGTCGTCGCCGCCCGCCAGGTGCTCGGCACCGTCGGCGGCGACGGCGCGCCGGCAGGCCCACAGATCGAGTTCCAGGTCCGGGCGCCCGGCGCCGGGAACGTACCCGAGCCCGTCGATCCCCTCGACTGGCTCCGCGCCAGGAGCGGGACGTGAGCATGCTCCGCCCGCTGATCGGCCACGAAGCGGCGCGCAGTTCGCTGATCGCAGCGGCGAGCGCCGGCGCGCTCCCCGGCTCGATCCTCCTGCACGGCGCCGCCGGGATCGGCAAGCAGCGCCTGGGCCTCTGGCTCGCTCAGCTCCTCGCCTGCCAGACCCCCGGCGAGTCGGGGCCCTGCGACGCGTGCAAACCGTGCCGCTTTGCGCTCCGCCTCGAGCACCCGGACATCCACTGGTTCTTCCCCCTCGCCCGGCCGAAGGGCGCGAGCGGGCCGGAAAAGCTCGCCGAGGCACTCGAGGAGGCCCGCGCCGCCGAACTCGCGGCCCGCCGCGCCTCGCCGCTCCAGGTCACGCCGCCGGCCGAGATGCGCGGGATCTTTCTCGCACAGGTCCAGACGCTGCGACGGCTCGCGCACGCACGCCCCGCGATGGGCGCGCGAAAGGTCTTCCTGATCGGCGAAGCCGAGTACCTCGTCCCTCAGGAGTCGAGCCAGGAAGCCGCGAACGCGCTCCTCAAGCTCCTCG
>Ga0079224_100005128_pt1 | contig 17158 bp, 16 predicted proteins | sample Stecom2015_FD_80414 | JGI IMG/M metagenome (GOLD analysis project Ga0079224, IMG submission 80414) | Agricultural soil microbial communities from Utah to study Nitrogen management - Steer compost 2015 | ecosystem: Environmental > Terrestrial > Soil > Agricultural land | place: USA: Utah... | reverse complement strand
CGCCCTCGCTGCCCACCCGGGACAGCGTGGCCCTGCGCATCTGCGCCTCGGCCGGCGAAGCGCTGCCCAAGGACCTGGGCGTCCGCTTCAAAGAACATTTCGGCTGCGACATCCTGGACGGCATCGGCTCGACCGAAATGCTGCACATCTTCCTGTCCAACCAACCGGGCCGTATACGCTATGGCACGACGGGCCAGCCGGTACCCGGCTACGAAGTGGACCTGCGCGACGAGCACGGCCAGAGCGTTCCAGCAGGCACCATAGGCGATCTGTATATCAAAGGCCCCAGCGCCGCGCTGATGTACTGGCACAACCGCTCTAAGTCGCTGGACACCTTCCAGGGCCCCTGGCTGAAAAGCGGCGACAAGTACACCTGTGATGCCGACGGCTACTACACCTACGCGGGACGCAGCGACGACATGATCAAGGTCAGCGGCCAGTATGTGTCGCCCATCGAGGTCGAGAACACGCTGGCCCAGCACGATGCCGTATTGGAAGCGGCGGTCATAGGCGTGACGGGCAGCGACGGCCTGACCAAGACCACGGCTTACGTCGTCCTGCGCAACGGAGAATCGGGCGACCCCGACATCGAGCATGAACTTCAAGCTTATGTGAAACAACATCTGGCGCCTTTCAAGTATCCTCGCAGTATTCATTTCATCGACGACCTGCCCAAGACCGCCACCGGAAAAATCCAGCGCTTCCGTCTTCGCCAACTGAACAAATAGAACAGGCCCATGAACCAAGCCATTGCCGCCCCCGCTACCCAGCTTGTCCCGGTACACGCCATGGGGCGCGACATGATGATCGAATGCCAATGGATAGCGCCGGACAAGACGGACAGTGATCTGCTGGTCTTCCTGCACGAGGGGCTGGGTTCGATATCGATGTGGAAAGACTGGCCGGCCCAGGTCTGCGCGGCGGCCGGCTGCCGCGGACTGGTCTTCTCGCGCTATGGATATGGCGCCAGCACACCGCGTCCCCATGATGAAAAGTGGCCGGTCGACTTCATGCATGTGCAGGCACAGGACGCCCTGCCCGCCTTGTTCCGGGCCTTGGGCCTGGACGATGAGCGCCCCATTCTGTTCGGCCACAGCGACGGCGGCTCCATCGCCTTGCTGTATGCCGCCATGTACCCCGACTGGGTAAAAGCCATTGCCGTGGCGGCCCCGCACATCTTCGTGGAAGATGTCACCATATCGAATATCGAACAGGCGCGCGACGCCTATCTAAGCACCGATCTGCCGCGCAAGCTGGGACGCTACCATCAAGATCCCGATTCCGCCTTCTGGGGCTGGAACGACATCTGGCTGAACCCCGAATTCCGCGCCTGGAACATCGAGTCCTGGCTGGACAAGATCGAATGCCCGGTGCTGGCCATCCAGGGCGAGGACGACGAATACGGCACGCTGGAACAGATACGCGGCATACAGCGCCTGGCCCCGCAAACCGAGCTCTGCATCATTCCCGATTGCGGCCACTCGCCCCACCGCGACCAACCCGATACGGTCATCAGCGCGGTAAACGCCTTCGTGGCCAAACTCTATACGCGCCATCCCTGATTTACCGCTACACCGCGCATTGCGCATAATGCAGTACTTTTAATAAAAACCTAGGAGCAGACAAATGAAATACGTATTGACCAGCACCGCCATCGCGACGGTGCTTGCGCTTGGCGCAGGCCCGGCCGCCGCCACCGTCAAGGTGGGATTCATGCTGCCCTACAGCGGCACCTATGCCGCCCTGGGCCAGGCCATTGAAAATGGCTTCAAGCTTTATGTGAAAGAGCAAGGCGGCAAGCTGGCCGGCCAGGACCTGGAGTACTTCCAGGTCGATGACGAATCCAACCCTTCCAAGGGGCCTGACAACGCCAATCGCCTGATCAAGCGCGATCAGGTCGACGTGCTGGTGGGCACGGTGCACTCCGGCGTGGCCATGGCGCTGGCCAAGGCGGCCAAAGACTCCGACACCACGCTCATCATCCCCAACGCGGGCGCGGACGCCATCACCGGCCCACTGTGCAGCAAGAACATATTCCGCACCTCGTTCTCGAACTGGCAGCCTTCCTACGCCATGGGCCCGGTCGCGGTCGAAAAAGGCTACAAGACCGCCGTCACCATCACCTGGAACTACGCGGCCGGCAAGGAAGCCATCGCCGGCTTCAAGGAATCGTTCGAGAAGCAGGGCGGCAAGGTCGTCAAGGAATTGACCCTGCCCTTCCCCAATGTCGAGTTCCAGCCTTTGCTGACCGAAGTGGCCTCCATCAAGCCTGACGCCGTGTTCACCTTCTTTGCCGGCGGCGGCGCCGTGAAGTTCGTGCAGGACTATGCCGCATCCGGGCTGGGCAAGACCGTGCCGCTGCTGAGCAGCGGCTTCATGACGGACGGCACCCTGAAGGCACAAGGCGAATCGGCACAGGGCCTGTTCACCACCCTGCACTATGCCGACGGCCTTAATACACCGCGCGATAATGCCTTCCGCGAAAACTACTCCAAGAACTTCCCCAGCATGCAGCCCGATGTCTATGCTGTGCAAGGCTACGATGCCGCTCAATTGCTGGCCGCCGGCCTGGCTGCCGTCAAGGGCGACGTCTCCAAGAAAGACGCCATGCGTAGCGCCATGAGCAGCGCCACCATCGACAGCCCCCGTGGCAAGTTCACCTTGTCCAAGGCCAATAACCCGGTGCAAGACATCTATCTGCGCCAGGTCAAGGGCGAACAGAACGTAAGCCAGGGCGTGGCCGCCAAGGCGCTGGCCGACCCGGCCCGCGGCTGCCGTCTGTAAGCCAGGCAAGGAGTCTTCGTGGACCCGGTCATATTCCTGATTCAGTGCCTCAATGCAGTGCAGTACGGCCTTCTGCTTTTCCTGGTAGCCAGCGGCCTGACACTGATCTTCGGCATCATGGGCATCATCAATCTGGCCCATGGCAGCTTCTATATGATCGGGGCCTACATGGCCTTCGCGCTGCAACCCATGGTCGCACAGTATGCGGGCGGAGGCTTCCTGGTCACCGTCCTGCTCTGCCTGCTGCTGGCGACCTTGCTGGGCTACTTTCTAGAGTGGGCGTTTTTCAGTTTCCTGTATCGCCGCGATCACTTGCAGCAAGTTCTCATGACCTACGGGCTCATCCTGGTGTTCGAGGAACTTCGCAGCCTGGTGGTCGGCAACGACGTCCACGGAGTTTCGCCGCCCGATTGGCTGGCCGGCTCCGTCGCACTGGGCGACGTCATGACTTATCCGGTCTACCGGCTGTTCATTTCCATCGTCTGCCTGGTCGTTGCGGGCCTGCTGTATTGGGTGCTTGCCCGCACCCGGCTGGGCATGATGATACGGGCCGGGGCCAGCAACCGGGAGATGATCAGTTCGCTGGGCATAGACATCAACCGCCTGTACCGCATCGTGTTCGCCATAGGGGTCGCCCTGGCAGCGCTGGCGGGCGCCATCGCTGCGCCCGTCTCGTCGGTGTACCCAGGCATGGGCAACAGTATCCTCATCATCTGTTTTGTTGTTGTCGTCATCGGTGGAATCGGCTCCATCAAGGGCGCGTTCGTTGCGGCCATGCTGGTGGGCTTCGTCGACACCTTCGGTCAGGTGTTCTTCCCCAGCGTCGCGGGCGTCATGGTCTATGTGCTGATGGCGGGCATTCTTCTATTCAGGCCCGAAGGGCTATTCAAGCAAGGCTGATTCATGCAGGCCACCTTACGTTTTTTTTGCATGGCGGGGCTGCTGGGCCTGATCGCCCTGTTTCCCCTGATCGCCACTGATTACTACATCAGCCTGGCGATCAAGATCATGATTTTCTCCATCTTCGCACTCAGCCTGCAACTGCTGGTAGGCGGGACCGGTTTGGTCAGCCTGGGCCATGCCGCCTTCTTCGGCATAGCGGCCTATGCCACCACGTTGCTCTCGCCGGAATCAGGCGCGGGCAACCTGCTTTGGCTGCTGCCGGTCGCCATGCTGTGCGCACTGGCCTATGCCCTGATTACCGGCGCGCTGGCGCTGCGTACGCGCGGCGTGTATTTCATCATGGTGACGCTGGCCTTTTCGCAGATGGCCTATTACGTGTTCCACGACACCGACGTCGGCGGTGGCAGCGACGGCATCTACCTGTACTTTCGGCCCGAACTGCGCCTGGGCGAGAATGTGCTGCTGAACATCGACAGCCCTTACAGCTTTTTCCTGTTCACGCTGGGCTGCCTGCTTCTGGTCTGGGCCTTCCTGGCCATGCTCATGCGATCGCGCTTCGGCGCGGCGCTGACGGGCATACGGGTCAACGAGCAGCGCATGCGCAGCGCAGGCTACTCCACCTTCAATTACAAGCTGGTCGCCTACGGCATCGCCGGTGCGCTGGCCGGCATCAGTGGCCTGCTTTACGCCGCCAAAGACGGATTCGTGAATCCCGAACTGCTGGCCTGGGAGCAATCCGGACTGGTCCTGCTCATGGTGATCCTGGGTGGCAGCGGCCGCTTGTGGGGCGCCGTCCTGGGCGCGGCGGGCCTGACACTGCTGCAAGAGGCCTTCCAGTCGCAGGCGCTCTTCGGCGACTGGTCCGCGCACTGGCACCTGACCTTCGGGCTATGCATCATTGCCCTGGTGGCACTGATGCCCAACGGCCTGATCGGTATCCGCGCCCAATGGCGCAACCGGCGCAGGGCTTACGCGCCGCTTGCCGTCTCAAGGAGCGAGCCATGACAGACGTACTCTTGTCGGCCACCAACATAACGCGCCGCTTTCGCGGCTTGACGGCCATCGATCAGGTTTCGCTGTCGCTGGCGCGTGGGACGGTGCATGCCGTCATAGGCACCAACGGCGCCGGAAAATCCACACTGGTCAGCGTGCTGGCCGGCGAACTGGCCCCCAACGAAGGCAGCATATTCCTGCATCGGCAAGAGGTCACTTCATGGCCGCAACCGCGCAGGGCTCGCGCCGGACTGGGGCGCAGCTATCAGCGCACTACTATTTTTCCGACCTTGACCGTGCATGAAAATTGCCGCATTGCCGCGCAGGCCAACCATCAGGCATTCTGGAATTGGGCCACGCCCGCAAGCAAATGCAAGGCCAGCAATGAAGCGGCCGATCACGCCATATCGTTGGCTGGCCTGGAATCTGACAGCGCGCAGATTGCCGGCCTGCTCTCCCATGGGCGCAAGCGCCAGTTGGAAATCGCCATGAGCCTGGCCACCCGTCCCAGCGTGCTGCTGCTGGACGAACCCCTGGCCGGCATGGGATCTGAAGAAACCGACAGAATGCTCGGTTTGCTCGCGTCTCTTAAAGCGGAGCACGCCATACTGCTGATCGAACACGATATGGACGCCGTGTTCAGGGTGGCCGACGAAATCACCGTCATGGTCAATGGGCGTGTCATCGCCCACGGCGAGCCACAAGCCATACGCGACAACCCGGAGGTGCAGACGGCCTACCTGGGAGACGGCGAATGACCTCCTTGATACTGGCCGACGCCATACATGCCCACTACGGAGAGAGCCATGTCCTGCAAGGGGTCGATCTGCGAATCGACGCCGGCGAAGCCATCGGGCTGCTGGGGCGCAACGGCATGGGCAAAAGCACGCTGATACGGACCATCCTGGGCCATGTGCCCGCCAGCGGCGGCACCATTACCGTACGCGGAAAGAACTGCACCCGCGCGGCGCCCTATCAGGTATCGCGGCTGGGCGTGGCCTACGTCCCGGAAGGACGCGGCATCTTTCCCAACCTGAATGTACGCGAGAACCTGCAAGTGGCGGCGCGGCCCGGCTACGATGGGCGCGAGGACTGGACTTATGCACGGGTGCTGGACGTGTTCCCCCGCCTGTCCGAACGCCTGGATCATGGCGGCCAGCAATTATCCGGCGGCGAACAGCAGATGCTGGCCATCGGCCGCGCGCTCATGACCAATCCCGACGTGCTGATACTGGATGAAGCCACCGAGGGCCTTGCTCCCCTGATCATCGCCGAGATCTGGCGGATCATCGCGGCGGTGCGCAGCACGGGCATGTCCACCCTGATCGTCGACCGCAACTATCGCAAAGTGCTGGCGCATACGGATCGCTGCGTGGTGCTTGAAAAAGGCAGTGTGGTGGAGGCGCAGGACAGCGCGTCACTGGCCGGGCGACCCGAAGTGCTCATGCGCTACCTGGGCGTGTAGGCCTGTTCAGCTTGCCGGCCTGGTATGCGCGTAGTCAATATCGGGCTGCAGGCTAATCACAAAGGGTCGAACGCCGCAGCGGCCCGCCCTATGCGGTCGTTCACCGCCTGCCAGGCCGCGCTGCGCGGCGGCTGCTCCATCAGGATGCGTTCATAGCCCTGTTGGTCCAGCCGGCGCAACAAGGCATACAGCTCGCGCGCATATGCATCCGGCTCGTTTGCACATGCCAGCCAGTCCACCCCTGACACGGTCGGGGCACCCGCCGCGTTGAAAACCACCGCCGCCGTGCGGCCGGCGCCGGCTTCATCCGCCCGTGCCAGCAAGCGATCCAATGGCAGCACCAACAAAGGCGTGTGCGGGGCATAATGGGCCTTCAGCGATCCCGATACCTGGGGCGCCGCCGCATCCGGACGGCCAGGCTCCATGCCAAGCACTTCGGCAATCTGAGCCGACGAAATATGCCCCGGCCGCAAGAGCACGGGCGCCACGCCCTGGCTCACGCGCGACACGTCGACGATGGTGGATTCAATACCGACCTGGGACGGCCCGCCTTCCAGCACCATCAAATCCTGCAGACCCAGCTCGGGAAACTCCGAACGCACATGCGCCGCATGCGTCGGCGAGACCTGTCCGAACTTGTTGGCGGACGGCGCTGCCACTCCGCCCTGGCCATTGGGCTTCGCGCGCGCAAACTCGCGCAGCAGCGCCTGTGCCACCGGATGCGAAGGGCAGCGCAGTCCCACGCTGTCCTGGCCGCCGCTGACAGCCGCGGGTATATGGCTTGCGCGCGGCAGTATAAGTGTCAGCGGTCCGGGCCAGAACGCCCGTATCAGCGCCCGCCCTTCGGCAGGCACGGAAGCCGCCCAATAGCCGATGTCCGCCTCGGGCGCCACATGCACAATGACGGGGTGGTTGGATGGACGGCCCTTGGCACTATAGATACGCGCGATGGCTTGCGGATTCTCGGCATCGGCGCCCAGCCCATAAACCGTTTCCGTCGGGAATGCCACCAGGCTTCCCGCCTCGAGACGCCGGGCGGCCTCTTTCAACAGCGCGCCCATATCGGCCGAAACCGGCGGGGTCGGGCTCATGGCTGGAACTCGATGCCCAGGATACGCGCCACCTGACCTGCGCCCTCGCGGGCCTGCGCCAGTGTCTGGCCCAGCACATTGACGTGCCCCATTTTGCGACCGCGCCGCGCCTCGGCCTTGCCGTAGAGATGCAGCTTGGCGCCCGGCACCTGCAGGACCGCAGCCCAGTCCGGTTCACGTTTAGCGCCGCTGGCGGCGTCGAACCAGACATCGCCCAGGATATTCAGCATGACGACCGGGCACAGGTTGCGTGCGCTGCCCAAGGGCATTCCGGCCATGGCGCGAGCCTGCTGCTCGAACTGGCTGCTGACGCAAGCATTCATGGTGTAGTGCCCGCTGTTGTGCGGGCGCGGGGCGATCTCGTTGGCCACCAGGCTGCCGTCTTGCAACACAAAGAATTCCACGCACATGACGCCGACGTAGTCCAGCGCCTTGGCGATGCGGACCGCCGACTCGGCGGCCTGGGCGGCCAACGCCGCATCGAGCAGGGATGCATCGACGGTCGAAACCGCCAGGATGCCGTCGCGGTGTTCATTCTGCGCCGATGCGTACAGTTCCGTCTTGCCGTCGACGCCGCGCGCCATGACCACCGACAGCTCGCTGGCCAGCGGGAGCATGGCTTCCAGCACGCACTCGGCGCCCTTGAATTGCGCGAACGCTTCCAGGGCTTCCTGGACGTTCTTCACCCGCGCCTGGCCCTTGCCGTCGTAACCCAGGCGCGCCACCTTCAGGATGCCCGGAAACAGCGTGTCGGGAGCCGATTCGATATCGCTGGACTTGCGTATGGGCGCATAGGGTGCCACCGGTACGCCGGTATTCTTGATGAAAGCCTTTTCAAGTATGCGGTCCTGCACCACGGCCACTGCGTCGCCCGATGGACTGACCCTGGAGCGGCGGGCCAGCGTACGCAGGCTTTCGGCGGGAACGTTTTCGAACTCGGTGGTGATGGCCTTGCAACGTGCCGACAACTGTTCCAGGCCGTCGCTGTCCAAATAGCCGGCCCGGATATGAAGCTCCGCCACGGCTCCGGCCGGGCTGTGCTCGTCCGGGTCCAGTACCGCCACTTTGTAGCCCAGGCTTTGCGCCGCGTGGCAGAACATGCGCCCCAACTGCCCTCCCCCTATCATGCCCAGCCAGTCTCCCGGCGCGATGGGGAAGGAATCAGTAGCTTCATTCATGGGTAAAAACCTGTCGTCAAAAAAGGCGAAAAGAAAGTTCGGGAAAAGCGTTGGCTACAGCGTTCCGTGCGGGGGGACGGCCATGGCACGCGCCGCTTCGGTCTGTTTGGCCCGAAAGGCGGACAGCTTTTCCAGCAAGGCGGCATCGGTGGTGGCCAGGCAGGCGATCACATGCAGGGCCGCATTGACGGCCCCCGCCTCGCCGATGGCGAAGGTGGCGACAGGGACGCCCTTGGGCATCTGCACGATAGACAGCAAGGAATCCTCGCCGCGCAGGTACTTGGAAGGCACCGGTACGCCGAACACCGGCACGGGGGTCAGCGCCGCCATCATGCCAGGCAGGTGCGCGGCGCCGCCGGCGCCGGCGATGATGGCCCGCAGGCCGCGCCCGGACGCTTGGGCACCGTACTCCACCATGTCCAGCGGCATGCGGTGCGCGGACACCACCCGCATTTCGTGGGCGATGCCGAATTCCTCGAGGATGGCGACGGCATGCTTCATGATGTCCCAGTCGCTGGACGAGCCCATGATAATGCCCACCACCGGCGCTGCGCCGTCGTTGCCCAGTTTCGGATCGGTCATGTGAAATTCAGCCATATAAATGCAAAGAGTCCCCAATGGACTCTTTATTGTACGGGCTGCCGCGCAATAAGCGCGGCGCTTATGCCATGAGGCGGTCAGCCGCCTCGCGGTATTTGGCCGCTGTTTTTTCGAGAACCTCGGCCGGCAGCTTGGGCGCGGGCGGGGTTTTATCCCAGACCTGGGTTTCCAGCCAGTCGCGCACGAACTGCTTGTCGAACGACGGTGGGCTGGTCCCGACCGCATAGCCGGAAGCCGGCCAGAAACGCGAGGAATCGGGCGTAAGGACTTCGTCCATCAAGTGCAATTGGCCATGTTCGTCCAGGCCGAACTCGAACTTGGTGTCGGCAATGATAATGCCCTTGTCCGCGGCAAACTGCGCCGCTTCGGAATACAGGCGCAGCGTAACGCTGCGTATTTTCTCGGCCAGTTCCTGTCCGATCTGGCCGACCACGTAGTTGAAATCCACGTTCTCGTCGTGCGAGCCGAACTCCGCCTTGGCGGCCGGTGTGAAGATGGGTTCGGGCAGGCGGCTGGCTTGCTGCAGTCCCTGCGGCAACACGACACCACAAACACTGCCTGTGGCCTGGTAGTCTTTCCAGCCGGAACCAATCAAATAGCCGCGCGCCACGGCTTCCACCAATATGGGCTTGAGGCGCTTGACGACAACCGCCCGGCCGGCGATCTGATCGCGCTCGTCGGCGCTGACCACGTCCGCCGGATCGATGCCGGTGGAGTGGTTGGGCAATATGTGCGCCAGCTTCTTCAGCCAGAACTCGGTCAGCTCGGTCAGCACCTGCCCCTTGCCGGGTATGGGATCGTCAAGAATGACATCGAAGGCCGAGATGCGGTCGGACGCCACAATCAACAACTTGTCATCGCCTACCGCGTACATGTCGCGTACTTTCCCGCGGGCGAGCAAGGGCAGCGATTTGATGCTTGATTGATGCAGGGCCTGAACCACGATGTATCCTTCGAAAAAAATGAATATGTTTTACCGCGGCAGCCAGTCTGCAAAGGCAGCCGCCGGCATACGCCGGCGGGATGAAAGCTGGTACCGGCCTGCCGGGATTTTACTGAACGACTTGGGCCAGTTCGCCGGCGGCGTAGCGCTTGGCCATTTCGGTCAAGGCGATAGGCTTGATCTTGCCGGCATTGCCGGACGTGCCGAATTGCTCGTAGCGCTGCTTGCAAATTTTCTTGGCGGCTTCGCGAGCCGGCTTCAGGTATTCGCGCGGATCGAACTTGCCGGGGTTCTCGGCCATGAATCGGCGAATCGCGCCCGTCATGGCCAGGCGGATATCGGTGTCGATGTTGACCTTGCGGACGCCAAATTTGATGGCTTCCTGGATTTCCTCGACCGGCACGCCGTAGGTTTCCTTCATGTCGCCGCCGAATTCGCGGATCTCGGCCAACAGGTCTTGCGGCACGCTGGAGCTGCCATGCATGACCAGATGGGTGTTGGGCAGGCGGCGGTGGATTTCCTTGATGCGGGAAATCGACAGAATGTCGCCTGTGGGTTTGCGCGTGAACTTGTAGGCGCCGTGGCTGGTGCCGATGGCAATGGCCAGCGCATCGAGTTGAGTGTGGCGGACGAAGTCGGCGGCTTGCTCGGGATCGGTAAGCAGCTGCTCCATGGTCATGGTGCCTTCGGCGCCGTGACCGTCTTCCTTGTCGCCCATCATGGTTTCAAGCGAGCCCAGGCAGCCCAGCTCGCCCTCGACCGTCACGCCCAGCTTGTGAGCCATTTCGACCACTTTGCGGGTGACGTCCAGGTTGTATTCGTATTCGGCGACGGTCTTGCCATCGGCCTGCAAGGAACCGTCCATCATGACGCTGGAAAAACCCAGGTCGATGGCGCCCTGGCAAATCGCGGGCGACTGGCCGTGATCCTGGTGCATGACAACCGGAATATTGGGATAGGTTTCAACGGCCGCCTGAATCAGATACTTCAGGAAGCCTTCGCCGGCGTATTTGCGGGCGCCTGCGGAAGCCTGCATGATGACCGGACTATCGGTTTCAGCAGCGGCTTCCATGATCGCTTGGACTTGCTCAAGGTTATTGACGTTGAACGCTGGTATGCCATAGCCATTCTCGGCTGCGTGGTCGAGCAGCTGGCGCATGGAAACAAGGGCCATGAAAAGACTCCTGAAATCAATTAATAAGGGGTTCCGGCCATTTTACCCGAATGTACAGGCCGACTTGCCGCGACAGGTATCGATAGGATACAGGTCGCTTCTTAATTTGTGCGCCCCGTCGGCCGAATGGCGGATTTGGGCCGGAAGGCCTTGACGACATCGTCGCGCGTTTCGATATAGGGGCCGCCGATAAGATCGATGCAGTACGGCACTGCCGCGAAAATGCCCGCCGCCAGCACTTGCCCGTCGGGACCCTTCAAGCCTTCAAGTGTTTCCTTTATCGCCTTTGGCTGCCCCGGCAAATTGATGATCAGGGCCGCGTGGCCGGCGGTTTCGCGTATGACGGCCACCTGACGCGACAGGATGGCGGTAGGCACGAATCGCAGGCTGATCTGGCGCATCTGCTCGCCAAAGCCCGGCATCTCCTTGGTGGAGACGGCCAGGGTGGCCTCGGGCGTCACATCGCGCCGTGACGGGCCCGTGCCGCCGGTGGTCAACACCAGGTCGCAGCCCAGCACGTCCACCATGTGCACCAGCGTGGCGGAAATCTGGTCCGGCTCGTCGGGTATCAATTGCGCGGCGATCTGGGGCGCCTGCGTCAGTGCTCCGTCCAGCCACGACCGCAAAGCGGGTATGCCCTGGTCTTCATAAGTTCCGCCGGCCGCCCGATCGGAAATGGATACCAGGCCCACCAGCAATTGATCGGGATGCTGACGGACAAGAGGAGCTTGAGGCAAAGACATGGCGCTTCCGGTTAATGGTTAATGCTTGATGGCTATGGTCTTGACGGTGGTGAAGCCGTACAAGGCTTCGAAGCCCTTCTCACGGCCATAGCCCGACTGGCCCGTGCCGCCAAACGGCAGCTCGACACCGCCACCCGCGCCATAGTTGTTGATGAAGACCTGCCCGGAGCGGATGGCGCGCGCCATGCGCAACTGCCTTCCGCCATCCTGGGTCCAGATGCCGGCTACCAGGCCGAAAGGCGTGCTATTGGCGATGCGTAGGGCATCGGCCTCGGTCTCGAAGGGAATCGCGGCCAGCACCGGACCAAAGATTTCTTCCTGGGCCAGGCGGTGTGCGGGCGGGACATCGCGCAGCAGCACGGGGGTTTGGTAGAAGCCGCCCTTGGGTGCATTGGCGTCCAGCGCACCTTGCGCCGCCACGGAAATGCCTGAGCCCTCGGCTTCGGCCAGGAACTGCCGCACGCGCGCCTGCTGCCGGGCATTGATCAGCGGCCCGCAATCGGGGTCGTCGCCGGCCGCGCCTGTGCGCGTTGCCTTGAACAGCTCGGACAGGCGTCCGACGACGTCGGCATAGATGGCGCGCTGTACCAGCAGGCGGCTGCCCGCCGAACACGTCTGTCCCGCGTTCTGGATGATGGCGTTCAGCAGCACCGGCAAGGCAGCCTCGATATCGGCGTCGGAAAAAAGGATTTGCGGCGACTTGCCGCCCAGCTCCAGCGTAACGGGCGCAAAATGCCCGGCCGCCGCCAGAGCCACCTGCTGCCCGGTCTGCGGCGAGCCGGTGAAAGAAATATGATCTATGCCGGGATGCGCCGACAGGGCGGCGCCCGCTTCGATGCCTAGGCCTGTGCAGATATTCAACGCTCCGGCGGGCAGGCCGGCTTCCATGGCGATCTCGGCCACTTTCAGCAGCGACAGGCAGGCATCCTCGGCCGGCTTGACCACGCAGGCATTGCCGGCGGCCAGCGCGGCCCCGACGCTGCGTCCGAAGATCTGCAAGGGGTAGTTCCAGGGAACGATGTGGCCAGTTACGCCATGCGGCTCGCGCACGGTCAGGACGGTGTAGTCGCTGGGATAGGGAATGGTCGAACCGTGCAGCTTGTCGACCGCGCCGGCGTAGAACTCGAAATAGCGCGCCACAGCAGCGGCGTCCGAGCGGGCCTGGCGCAGCGGCTTGCCTGTGTCTTTGGACTCGATCTGGGCCAATGCCTCGTGCTGATCCTGCAAGGCTCGGCTGACACGCAAGAGCAGCCTGCTGCGCTCGGCAGGCGCCATCTTGCCCCAGGCGCCCTGAAAGGCGGCGCGTGCGGCCCGGACGGCCACATCGATGTCGGCTTCGCCAGAACGGGCAATCTCCGCGAAAAGCCGGCCATCGGAAGGATCTATCACCGGCACGGTTTGTCCCGCCAGTGCGCTTACCCATTGATTGGCGATAAAGTTCTTGTGCATCATGGCATGTGTCCCGTTGTGGTTGGCCAGTCTACGGTCAGGCGATCCATATGAACGCGCTCCCTAGGCTGCAGACCGGCTCCCGGCTTTTTGAATTGTTATTCTACGACGAAGGCTGGTGCCCTGTTTGCTTGGCTCATGCATCCATATTTGGACGCATGGGCTTGTCAGGCAAGGCGCAAACCACAGCGATGGCCGTAGCTATCGCGCGGATATGCAACGCAGCATGGCGAGTCCAGGCGCCTAAGATAAGTATTCAAACGAACCAAACAGGGCACTAGCTTTGAATGTGCACGGAAAATGAACACTGAAAAACACACCATATTGTTGGCAGGCGGCGGCGACCTGTGCCTTCGTGCCGGCCGCATCCTGCTGGCGCAGGGACACGAGGTATGGGCTCTGCGCCGCCGCCCGCCCGCACAAGGCACGGATGGCCTGCAATGGCTGACGGCCGATCTGGCCGACGCATCCACGCTGGTGCTGCCGCCCGGCATCAGCCACGTGCTTTACGCCTTGACGCCCGGCGAACGAAGCCCGCAGGCCTATCGCTCGGTTTTCGTGGACGGCGCCGCCAATTTGGTGGCTGCGCTGGACCACAAGGCTTTGCGCCGCTTTGTGTTCGTTTCATCTTCCGCCGTGTGGGGTGACAGCCAGGAATGGGTCGACGAGGACACGCCGGCCCATCCGCAAGGCTTCAACGGCGAAATACTATTGGAGGCCGAGGACCAACTGCGGCAACTTCTGGGCGGCAAGGCTGTGGCGCTGCGCCTGTCGGGGCTGTACGGACCGGGCCGCACACAATTGCTGGACAGGCTGCGCAAGGGCCAGGCGGCCGTAGCCCAGGATGGGGTTCATTGGACGAATCGTTTCCATATCGAGGATGCGGCGCGCGCCTGCGCCCATTTGCTTTTGCTGGAGCGGACACAGCCCTGCTATGTGGGCAGCGACGACGGGCCCATGCCGATGGCGCAGCTGTATGACTCCCTGGCCGACATGCTGGGTGCGCCGCGCCCTGCCAGAACCACCGCCGGGCTTAGGGAAGCCGCCGGCAAGCGCTTATGCAATGCACGCCTGAAAACCAGCGGCTTCGCGCTGGACTGGCCCGACGCCATCGACGGCTATCGAGCCCTGATTGCTGGTCGCGGCTGAAGGCCGCGCGATAGACCACTATCGCAGTTCCGGCCTGCCGCCTTGCACGGCAGGCCGGTCCGCCCTAGTCTTGCGCGCGCTGCTGCAGGATCTCCACAGCCGGCAATGTCCGGCCTTCCAGGAATTCCAGGAAGGCGCCGCCGCCGGTGGAGATATAGCCTATCTTGTCTTCGATGCCGTATTTGGCAATCGCCGCCAGTGTGTCGCCACCGCCGGCTATCGAAAACCCCCCGGAGTCGGCAATCGCCTGTGCCACCACCTTGGTGCCATTGGCGAATGCATCGAACTCGAACACGCCCACTGGCCCGTTCCAGACTATGGTGCCGGCCTGCTTCAGTATGGCAGCCAGTTGCTGCGCGGTGTCGGGACCGATATCCAGGATCTGGTCGTCGCCGGCCACTTCGTTTGCAGCCTTGACCGTGGCGGTCGCCGTCGCGCTGAACTCTTTTGCGCAAACCACATCAGACGGAATCGGCACATCGGCGCCGCGCTGCTTCATCATGTCGATGACCGCCGCGGCCTGGTCGGCCTGATCCGGCTCCGCCAGCGACTTCCCTATGGACAGGCCCGCCGCCAGCATGAAGGTATTGGCGATGCCGCCGCCGACCACCAACTGGTCGACCTTGCCGGCCAGCGCCTGCAAAATGGACAGCTTGGTCGACACCTTGGAGCCGCCCACGATCGCCACCAGAGGGCGCTTGGGGTTTTCCAGTGCACGGCCCAGCGCGTCCAGCTCGGCTTCCAGCAACGGTCCCGCGCAAGCCACCGGAGCAAAGCGCGCCATGCCCTGCGTGGTCGCCTCAGCGCGATGAGCGGTGCCGAAAGCGTCGTTGACGTACACGTCGCACAGCGCCGCCATCTTGCGCGACAGTTCCGGGTCGTTCTTTTTCTCGCCGACATTACAGCGGCAGTTCTCCAGCAGTACCAACTGGCCGGGACCGACCTTCACGCCGTCAACCCAGTCGGTACGCAGCTCAACCGGCAAGCCCAGCAGTTCGGAAAGCCTGCGCGCGACGGGAGCCAGCGTATCGGCCGGAGCCACTGTGCCTTCAGTGGGACGTCCCAAATGCGAAGTCACCATGACAGCGGCACCCGCATCAAGCGCCATGCGTATGGCCGGCACCGAGGCGCGTATACGCGTGTCTTCGGTGATTTCACCATCCTTCAAGGGCACATTCAGGTCCGAGCGGATAAACACGCGTTTGCCTGCAAGCGCGCCGGACGAGGCCAGGGAAGAAAGAGTTTTAATGGTAGACATAAAGCGAAGGCCCTTAGGCGATAAGACAGACACGGCAAGGGCGGGTTGCCCCGCCCTTGCCCATGAACAAACCCGGCTTATTTAGCCGACATCAGCGCGACCGTGGTATCGAGCATGCGATTGGAGAAGCCCCATTCGTTGTCATACCAGGAAGACACCTTGACCAGCGAACCCGACACCTTGGTCAGGCCGGCGTCGACCGTGCTGGATGCGGGATCGTGGTTGTAGTCCACGGACACCAGCGGTTCGTCGTTGTATTGCAGGATGCCCTTCAGGGGGCCGCTTTCGGAGGCTGCCTTCAGGATGCCGTTGACCTCTTCCACCGTGGTCTCGCGCGCCGCCACGAAGGACAGGTCGACGATGGACACGTTGATGGTGGGAACGCGGATGGCGTAGCCGTCCAGCTTGCCGTTCAGTTCAGGCAGGACCAGACCCACGGCCGACGCTGCGCCGGTCTTGGTCGGGATCATGCTGTGCGTGGCCGAACGGGCGCGGCGCAGGTCTTCGTGATAGACATCGGTCAGCACCTGGTCGTTCGTGTAGGCATGGATGGTAGTCATCAAGCCATTGACCAGGCCCAGCTTCTGATGCAAGGGCTGGACCAGCGGAGCCAGGCAGTTCGTCGTGCACGAAGCGTTGGAAATGACCGTGTCGCTGGACTTCAATACGCCGTGGTTCACGCCGTAGACGATGGTGGCGTCGACGTCTTTACCGCCGGGGGCCGAGATAATCACTTTCTTGGCGCCGCCTTTCAGGTGCGCGCTGGCTTTTTCCTTGCTGGTGAAGAAGCCCGTGCATTCCAGCACGACGTCCACGCCCAATTCACCCCAGGGCAGCGCCGAGGGATCGCGATTGGCCAGGACGCGGATCTTGTCGCCATTGACGACCATGTAGTCGCCGTCTACCGTCACCGTGCCGGGGAACTTGCCGTGGGCGGTGTCGAAACGAGTCAGGTGGACATTGGTCTTGGGATCGCCCAAGTCGTTGATGGCCACGATCTGAATGTCGTGCTTCTTGCCGCTTTCGTAGTGGGCCCGCAAAATATTACGGCCAATACGGCCATAGCCGTTGATCGCCACGCGTATCGTCATTGTTGCTCTCCTGTTTATAAAACCTGTTCGACGGCCGCAGCGACGTGCTCGGCAGTCAAGCCAAAATACTTGAATAAGTCACCGGCCGGCGCGGACTCGCCGTAGGTGTCGAGACCCACCACAGCACCGTCCAGGCCGACGTACTTGTACCAGCCCGATGTAACGCCCGCTTCGACGGCGACGCGCGGCAGGCCCTTGGGCAGCACGGCCTCGCGCCATTGAGCGTCTTGCGCATCGAACACATTGGTGCAAGGCATGGAAACCACCCGGACCGCAATGCCCTTGGCAGCCAGTTGCGCTTGCGCAGCCAGCGCCAGCTCCACTTCGGAACCCGTGG
>Ga0079224_100005127_pt1 | contig 17159 bp, 12 predicted proteins | sample Stecom2015_FD_80414 | JGI IMG/M metagenome (GOLD analysis project Ga0079224, IMG submission 80414) | Agricultural soil microbial communities from Utah to study Nitrogen management - Steer compost 2015 | ecosystem: Environmental > Terrestrial > Soil > Agricultural land | place: USA: Utah... | reverse complement strand
AGGACCGATTTACCTACCACTACCGCTTGGTGGGCGCTGATCCGGATTGGCGCGAGGCCAAAGGCAGTTTTGAGGCCGTGTATTCCCTGCTTCCTCCGGGTGAGTACCAGTTTGAAGTGAAAAGCGCCAATGAGTCCGGACAATTCTCAGCAGCAGCGGTTTATCCCTTTACCATCAATCCGAGCCTGGTGCAGACTTTTTGGTTCAGAGCACTCCTGGCTCTGATATTTTTGGCAGTGGTGTGTGTGATCTATCACCTTCACGTAAATCGGATCTTGGCAGTAGTCAAACTCCGAAATCAGCTGGCAAGAGATCTGCACGACGACATGGGGTCCACACTCAGCACAATCAACATCCTGAGCTCGATGGCCAAGACCAAGATAGGAATCGACCCTGCCAAGTCGAGCGAGTATATCTCCAAGATCTCCGAAAACAGCCAACGTATGATGGATGCCATGGACGATATTGTCTGGAGCATCAAGCCTCAAAATGACACCATGGAGAAGCTCCTGGCCAGGATGCGGGAGTTTGCGAATGAGGCGCTGGAGAGCAAGGACATCCTGCTCAATATGGAGATCGGCGAGAAAGTCTTGGACATGAAACTCAGCATGGATGCTCGACGGGATCTCTTTTTGGTCTTCAAAGAAGGCATCAACAATGCGGCGAAGTACTCGAAAGCTACGCGGCTGTTTGTCTCCTTTTCCCTGGAGAAAAACTGCTTCATTCTCAAGATCAAAGACTACGGCGTCGGATTTGACCCAGCAAATCTGGATGCGGGAAATGGGTTGGAAAACATGAAGAAAAGGGCAAAAAATCTCAACGGAACACTGAACATCCGGTCCAATCCCGGAGAAGGTACCGTGCTGGATCTGAGCATCCCGCTGTGATCCCACATCAATATGTGATTGAGCACCTGGGTTTATTCTGCTAGTTTTAAATTTTTAAAATGCCATGATAAAGCTCCTGATATACGAAGACAATGCCCAGCTACGGGAGGGCCTGACCATGCTGATCGACGGCAGCGAGGGTTTTAGCGTACAGGCTGCATTTCGCAACTGTAGCAACGTGGTCCATGAAGTCACGACCTATCAGCCGGATGTGATCCTAATGGACATCGATATGCCGGGAGTCAATGGTCTTGAAGGTCTCAAGCTGATCAAGGCCACCCATCCAGAAGTAAGTGTGCTGATGCTGACAGTCTTTGACGATCATCAGAGTATCTTTCAGGCGCTCTTGAATGGTGCCAATGGCTACATCCTCAAGAAGACCCCGCCAGCCAAGCTGCTGGAGTACATTCAAGAGGCCTCCACCGGGGGTGCACCGATGACCGCCTCCGTGGCTGCACAGGTGCTGAAGATGTTTTCCCAAATGAATCTGCCCGCAGACAAGACCTATAACCTCTCGGAGCGGGAAAGAGAAGTCCTTCAACTTCTGGTCAAGGGATACTCTTACAAGATGATCGCGGCGGAGATCTTTATCGCCATGGACACCGTGCGAAGTCATATCAAGAAGATCTACGAGAAGCTCCACGTCAACTCCAAGAGTGAAGCCGTTGCCAAGGCATTTCGGGACAAGCTTTTCTGAATCCATCCTGTATTTTTTGACCAGGGACGCCAGCAATCTCTCCTACAAATCATGCGGTCGCAAATAACATCGTTCCCTCAGATACGCCATGATAAACTATTATTTTTCACCCATTTATGTGATTTTAAAAGTGTGATTTCTTGGGCAATTTTGCGATGTAAACTCTACGATAAAAGCCCATGAAAATCCTATCCAGATTCCTCTTGATCCTTTGGGGAATTACTTTTTCTACCGATGAACCCCAGCAGATCATTGCACAAAAACCTGTCGGGTGTGTACCATTTTTGTCAGAAAAAATCACCCAAACATGTGATGCCATCGACGCAGCCGATTCGCTAACAACCACGTAAAATCATCATCAACCAAAAGACCTTTTTTGAAATGACTAAACCAACTTCTTTTAAATCTCATGAAAACCCTCACGTTGACTCAGGGAACGTCCCCGCTCCCGCACATCAACAGTATCGACAAGTTGTTTTTTGGTTGCCTGGAGCATTGCCCAAAGTCCCAGCGCGAATTGTTTGATCGCCTCTCTACGAAGATGCTCACGCTTTGCAATAAATACATCAAGGAGACGGCCGCAGCGGAAGATGTGTTGATCATAGCGTTCCGGAAGGTCTTCGATCGAATCGGCCAGTTCAAGCTGCAGGGGAGTTTTGAAGGCTGGATCCGTAAAATCGTCGTAAACGAGTGCCTCATGTATCTGGCGAAGGACCGAAACCTCTACAAGGAAATCGGCCTTGACGAAGTGTACCCAGCTGCCAATCAGGCGGGTCCGAGCGACTTCCTGGACTGGGAGGATTTGGGAAAAGTGCTTCACTTTCTTCCTCAGGGTTATCGGACCGTGTTTGAACTCTTCGTTTTGGAAGGCTTGAGCCACGACGAAATTGCCAAGCAACTCCTCATCTCCAAGAACACGTCTAAGTCCCAGCTCAGCCGCGCCCGCGCCCAACTCCAAAGGAGGTTCTATCAGTTTCCCTGAAACACCCATTCCTCCCGGTCTTTGTATTTTTTCCCCCATTCCTAACAGAATGGATTTAACTAAAAGCTCCCTACAGGATAATCCTGCATTTTTTCGGAGTCTTAACAATCGCTCCTAGCAGATAAACTACTTCAGGCAAAGTGTAAATAAGAGATTGCCGCATTTGTTTAGAAATATTTAGAAAAAAAAATCACAACATATTGATTATTAAATAATTAAATATTTATAGTGATTTTTAATGGGATTTTTATTTTGCTGAAATACATTATTCTGCGATTGAAATTAACTCATCAATCAGCCTCAACTAATCAGATCCTACAGCGTGTCCTAAAACACCTTTGAACGAATTATATTAGCCATCTAGTATAAAAGGAGAGGTTATTTACAATGTATTCAGTGGGCAGTTTTAGGCTTCAGGAAATAATGGTAATTGACGATGACCCTATCGTGAGGACGGTTGCGACGAAAATCCTAAAGAGTATGGATTTCAAAGGGACAATCTCCGCTTTTGAAAATGGCCAACCGGCTCTCGAGGAAATCCAAAGAAGAATTACTGGAGAAAAATCCATCCCCAATGATGATCGAATCCTCCTGCTGCTCGATATCAATATGCCGATCATGGACGCTTGGGGTTTTCTCGACAGATTCTCCAGCCTGGATCAGAAAATAAAGGACCATTTTTACGTAGTCATCATCACCAGCTCGATTGATAGCAACGACCGTCTAAAGGCATTTACCTACCCGGATGTCATCGACTACATCAACAAACCGATGTCGGGCAAGCACATCGCGGATTTTCTTAGCAAGCATCAGCTGCTGGAAACACAATCGGGCCGATAGCCAATTTCCACATCCCATACTGAACGCAAAAAAACCTCCACTTCTTCAAGCAGAGGTTTTTCACTTTAACGCTTTGACGATTTACCAGACATGGAGATTGTTTCCGGGAATTCCCTCAAAGGTCACTTCGGAGGTTTTTAACACGTCTCCGGAAGATTGCGCCACGGCGATTCCATGTTGACCGGATTTTGCGATGACGGTCTTGTCTACGGTGAGGCTGCCTTGAGGCACATTGTCTACGGTAAGTGCGGCCGAGAAGTTATTGGACATGACCTTGCCAGCGTGTAGAATTCGCGCATTTCGTACAACGTTTTGCAGATGGGTGGTCGAATAGGTAATCCCATACCAGGAGCCGGCGCTCTCATCCGTTCCTTGGATGACAACGGGTGCACCATTGCCCCCTTCTAGGTGAAGGTAGCCCAACATTCCGCCCGAATCCACGACATCAATCCTACTTCCGGGCTGCATCTTGATTCTGACACCTTGCTTGATCCTCAATCCGGACTGGACGAGCAGGTTTCGGCCCATGCCTTTGACTACATAGGGAGTCCCTCCATAAAACCCCTTCCAAATCACCTCCCGGCCCGGAACACCAATCGCAATAAGGCCGTCAACCGCTACCTCGTTTTTTCCATTGTCTTCCATAGCAGTGGTATAGTCGAGGCCTTCTACCAGGCTGGTGGACACGACGATCGGATGTCCCACATGGTTGGTGATGGTGTTCAGGTTAAAAATTAGGGCCACACCATTGGAAGTAGCATCCAGTCCGTTGCCATTGCCCTGGTCAAAGACTGTTTTGGAGATCTCAATACTGCCATTGGTGCCGATCTTCAAGGTGGCAGGCTCAGATCCGCTGATGGCATTGCTTCCTGCATGCCGAATCTCTGCCTTAATGATGCTGCTAGGGTTTCCTTCCGAGTTGTCCAGATAGATTCCTCTCCAAGCTCCTTTCTGTTTGGTCATTCCCTCTATGACCACGGGCTTCCCATCCAAGCCAAACAAGATTATCTTGGAGCCCTGGATGATCCGGATCGCCCGGTCATCGGCCATGTTGATATGAGCACCGTCTGAGGCCGCCCAAGTCGAACCTGCGGTCACGAGTAGCTCGTCAAGCACATCGTATTGCGAGATGAAATTGGGCCAAATGTGTTCTCGGCCGTCGTCAATCCTTCCCGGAGACACCTTGATGTTTCCATCCCGTATGACGTTTTCGGACGAAAGCAAAGAAACCCTTTCCGCGGCAAGCGCCAGAGGACCGTCTGTGTTGTCATAGATTTCATTCTGCTTGAACTCGAGGAAACTCGATTCATCCTGCAGGATCACTCCTGTTTGCGAATTATGGTAAATTTTGGATGCAATTACCGTCACGTTCCCTTTTGGTGCAATCATAAGCCCAGCGCCTTGCTGTCCGGCATCTTTGATTTCGACGCCCCAAAGCATATTTTGCTCGGCTTGGGACTCAATGAGGATGCCGCCCCAAAAGCCTTTTTCAGACTTTTTCCCCTCGAAGATGATCGGCGAATCGACTATCTTATTGTCGGCAACCAAGATGCCGCTAGAGGAAACAGTCAGTTTCGCTCCGGCCTCAAAGGCAATTCTTACCCCGGGCTTCACGATCAGACTTGCCGCAACCTCCACGTCTTTGGTCACCAGATAGTCAAACAGCTGATCTTCTTCCATGTGGATATTTTCCAGAATTCTCGCTTCAAGGATATCTTCAGAGATCAGAATGGGATCTTTGGCGCCGCCATTTGAAGGAGTCGCTGTGATTTCCATCAAATCAGACGACACACTTGACTGAAATTTGACGGTGAGTTTGAGCAAGTATTTTCCTGCTGTGTCCGGCTGCAATTTTGCCACTTCCAGATTGGGATCCTGGATCTGAGCAATGCTTCCATCAGGCTTTTCCAGAATCGTCCATGCAAACTGGATTTCTCCGCCTGTTTCGTTGACTGATCCGGATCCGTCGAGTTGGACCAAAGTCTCCACGGGGACGACCTTGTCTTCACCAGCCTTGGCTTCAATCTTCGAGGCCTCTCCCGCTACGACTTTCAGCGTGACAGTATCCGTAGCGGTCCAGTTTAGATAAGTCACAGTCAACTTGAAGACATAGTCACCAACCTTGTTTGCCGAAAACTGGACAGCAACTTGATTTAGCTCAGAAGTCGCCACCTCCGCGCCTTCCGGCTTTCGTACCAGTTCCCATTTGTAGGAAATCGGCTTTCTGGCAGCGTTGACCGATTCACTGCCATCCAGGAGCGCGGCAGTGTTTATGACCAGTTCCTGTTCGTCACCCGCTTCGGCAACCAGCGGATTTCTGGGTTCCTCCGTGGAATCCTCGCATGCTGCACACAGCCCTGCGAATACAAGAAGGATCAATCCAAGCGATTTAATGCTTTTCATTTTTTGTTGGTTTAGTTTGTAAAAATTTAGATCATCCAGCAGATTGGAAATAGCGGAGCGGGGTTGCGTCCACCGAGAAAAATACCGGTCGGCAGGCGGGATCGGCTTGGATTGGCTATTGAAATTCCTCCAAAAAGCTTAGCTTAAATACGTCGTACCGCATGGACTCCACAAATACCGAAAACACGATGAAGATATTACTTGTTGCAATCGGAACGCGCGGCGACATCGAGCCCTTCCTAGCGCAGGCGGAGCTGCTGCGGAATGGGGGACATGAAGTTCATTGCCTGTTTCCGGAGCAGTTCCGGGACACTGTCGACGAGATGGGACTTTCGTTTCTAGGATTCGACAGGCGGTTTTTGGAACTGTTGGATTCGAAAGTTGGGAAGTCTGTGATGGGCGGCGGCGGGAACGTTTTTAAAACTATCAGAAACTTCTACCAACTGATCCGTAACTCGCTGAGCCTCCAGAAGGCGCTTATCCTCCAGCAAAAGGAAGCGATTGATTCAGTCAAGCCCGACCGCGTGATCTACCATCCAAAAGCACTCTACTGCACCCTTCCGGCAATGGCGGAGTCGAACAAATTTTTCCAGCTTTCTCCCATCCCAAATCTGATCCATCCTCATCCGGACTATCCGCATCTGAGCTTGTCGAAATGGAAACCCTTCTCAGCCAAGTGGAATCTCAGAACCTACACCTTAGTCAACGGAGCGAGGTATATGGCCTTCAATAAATTCGTTAAACCTTATTTCAAAGACTTTCCCGGGATTGATTTCTCGAACCGATCAATCAAAGACTTCGAGCAGAATCGCCTGCAAGTCCTCTATCAGATCTCTCCGACACTATATCCAAAACCAGCCAGTTGGCCCGCAGCTGCCCATATCACCGGTTTTTTTGCTCGAAATCAAAGTCAGGATTACCAGCCAGATCCCGCGCTGGAAACTTGGCTCGACAGGTATCCAAGAGCAATCTTGCTAACCTTTGGCTCCATGTCCAATCCAAAGCCTTTGAAGATATCTACCCAAATTATCCAGCTCTTAGAAAAACACAAGATTCCTACAATTGTCAATCTATCCTGGGGTGGTCTGCAAAAAATTGACTCCAGCGGAGACTCCATCTTCTATGTCCATCAAATCCCCTACGACTGGATCCTGCAGCGGCTCTACGGAATCATCCATCACGGCGGCTCCGGCACCACGCATTTAGCCGCCAAATCAGGATCGGTTCAACTGATTGTTCCGCATATCATGGATCAGTACTTTTGGGATCGACTGATCCACTCCAAGGGTTTGGGCCCGTCGGGAACCAGCATTCATAATTTCGATGTCCGCAAGTTTGAGCTAGCGCTGCTCGATTTCTGGAACAATCCCCAATACAAGATCAACACCTCTGCCATCGCCGAAAAAATGATCCCCGAAGCTGATCCGGGGGCCCTCCTCCATCTCATCACCCATGAATAGCATGCACACTCCTCTACGCATTTCATTTTTGTCTCTGATGATTCTGCTTTTTTCCTGTGAAGCAGAAAAAAAGGTCGACTTCGTCCATTCGGAAAAGGAGCAATTCCGGCCCGATTACCATTTCACCCCAGCCAAAGGATGGATGAATGATCCAAACGGGATGTTTTTTCTTGACGGAGAGTATCATCTCTTCTTTCAGCATTATCCCGACACCACCGTTTGGGGACCTATGCACTGGGGACACGCGGTCTCAAAGGATTTGGTCACTTGGGAAGAATTGCCGATTGCACTCTATCCCGACAGTCTCGGTTATATTTTTTCCGGAAGCGCGGTTGTTGACAGCAAAAACAGCTCAGGTCTGGGCACCGCGGACAATCCTCCGGTAGTGTCCATCTTCACATACCATGATATGGTGGGAGAAAAGTCAGGAGCATCAGACTTTCAAAGTCAGGGTATTGCCTTTTCGACAGACAAAGGGAGAACTTGGACAAAATTTGAAGGGAATCCGGTGTTACCAAATCAGGGAGTTCGGGACTTCCGTGATCCTAAAGTCTCTCAAGTGCTAAACTCGGAAGGGAACACGGAATGGTTGATGACTTTGGCTGCACAGGATCGGATTCAGTTTTACAGCTCGGCGGATTTGAAAAGCTGGAGCAACGTAGGTGAATTTGGCTCCGACATCGGAGCACACGGCGGCGTCTGGGAGTGCCCCGATCTATTCAAAATCGCCGCTCCCGACGGGACGGAAAGATGGGTTTTACTTGTAAGTATCAATCCAGGAGGACCACAGCAAGGATCTGCCACCCAATACTTTATAGGAGAGTTCGAAAATGGAATCTTCACCCCCGATGACACGATGATCCGCTGGCTGGATTACGGTCCTGACAACTATGCGGGCGTGACTTGGACCAATCTACCTCGGACCGAGTCACGCACGCTCTTCATCGGTTGGATGAGCAACTGGCACTATGCCCAGGTGGTGCCTACTGCTACCTGGCGATCCGCGACGACAGTACCCAGAGAGCTCAGCCTGATCGATGTAAATGGCGTATTGCTCCTGAAATCCGCTCCTGCAAAGGAACTGGAAACGCTCCGTCAAGCTGCAATTGAGATAGACCGGACTTCCGATCTCCCTTCCCAAGCGGTGGAGATCGAGGTCGAACTGGATGGTTCGGATTCTTTTTCACTTACCCTCTCCAATGAGCTGGGCGAAAGGGTAACGATCAACAAAGAAATGGGACTGGTGTCGGTGGACAGATCGCAGGCCGGCAAGTCGGATTTTCATCGTGATTTTGCGGCCATGCATTCCGCACCCATGAGCTGGAAAGCAGACAAGCTCAGACTTTTTCTGGATGCGAGCTCGCTCGAACTCTTTGTCAATGATGGAGAGCTGGTGATGACCTCCCTTCTTTTCCCAAACTCTCCATGGAAAAAACTAGAGTTCCAGCAAGGGATCGATACAGGAAAGATATATAGGCTGGGGATGTAAGTCTTTCGCTCCGTCTTACCTAACGGAAGAGGTCGCCCTGGGAGAATTTGCCGACGAGCCGGGACTTGCATCCGAGCGAAAAACTTGGCTTCATCGTCTGAATGCTTTCGCACTATTCGTTCTCTTGATATATCTACCGTCGCTGCACTTCCTACATTATCGCCTCTCGTCATAGATCGAATCTTTGCAGGCAAGTTCCGTCGCAGCGGATCCTTGTAGGAAGGATCAAGTACGTCTCCGCCATCCCGGTCAGAGAAACATTTTTTTCGCAGCTATTCCCAAAACTTACTTTTTACATCGTCCTCTTCGGTTCATTTCTACCTGAATATTAATTTCTTGAGATCTACCTGAATATTAATTTCTTGAGACTACATACTTCAAGACATAATTGTCCACTATTTCAAATCTTGTAATCTCCCAATCCTTCCTTACATTTGAGGTTGGTTTACACAAGAAAATGAAAAAACAACAGATAGCTTTCCTCTTGAGCCTGGCCTGGCTGGTGGGAATGCTTGCGTTTTCTTCATTTCCGCCCGCAGCCAAAATCCATTGGGCTGATCAATCTTCACAAGGTGAACTGAGAAGTATCTCGGCTCCGGATCTACATTTCAGCATCTCGGACCAATCTCCCGAAGTGCCCGCCTTCAAGGCTGATCTGAATATCTCAGTCCTTCTCAGCGCAACCTGGAATGTTGCCTTTATCCCTTCCACCAGTCAGTATCTCTCGCCTTCTTTTTTCTCTAAGTCTAAGGCGCTATTTGACGTACTGATCACCTTCTTCTATTTCTTTCATACCTGGTAGCGTGTTTTGGGCCAATTCCGGCAATGACACTATGGATATTCTTTCCTTACCAGCAGCGACACTGCTTGTAAAAGCTCGCTGACAATGGCATAAACGCCGTGACGGTCGTTCGGCACCTGTGCTGGGTGTCTCGAAGCTGCGGAATTGCCTGTCGTCAATCAGGCTTCCGGCCAAACTGGCAAGCTTGTGTTGAACTGCTGGTAGAATTGTGTGTCCATCAAACACAAATTTCAGACTTCATCTACCGAAAAAATGATCGATATAGATAACACTACACTTGTCATGTCAGGTGTAATACTGCTAGGCGTGGCTGCGCCGTTTATTTCCTATTCAATTAAGAGTAAAAAAGCGAAAAAAAGATTCCTCGACGGGTTTAGCGACTATGTCTCTGGCTTAAATTTAAAGATTGATGTACAGGAAGATTGGAGAAATCGCTATATCTTAGGACTTGATCACACCAAAAACACCCTCGTATATTACCAATCCGGTGAAAATGAGACTAAAAGCGAAGTTGCTCTTCGGGACGTTTCGCGCGCTGTGGTTTATCAGTCATATCTAAACGGCGACAGTCCGAGCGGAACCAGCAAAACTCTTGAACACGTGACTCTGCAGATACATTTCAAAAACCCGGCTAAAAAGGTCCAGAATCTAGAAATCTACAACCATGAATTCTATTCGGATTTGCTCGGCGAGACGATGCTGGCTGCTAAATGGGCCGATCTTGTAAACAAAAGCATAACTAAATAATAGAAAGGGCTCCTCTTCAAGGGGGAGCCCTTTCTTTTTTTTTTAAAACCAACCTATGAGTGCAAACAATCAATCCTGGGGCTCCAGAGTTGGCTTAATCTTGGCTATGGCCGGCAATGCGGTCGGACTTGGAAACTTCCTCCGCTTTCCGGTGCAGGCCGTGCAAAATGGCGGAGGAGCATTTATCATTCCCTATCTGGTCTGTTTCCTGTTGATGGGCATTCCGCTGCTCTTCATCGAATGGTCTGTAGGACGTTTTGGTGGCAAATTTGGAAATCACAGCACGCCGTACATTCTGGATTCGATGGCCAAAAGACCAATCTGGAAATACATCGGCGTATTTGGCATCTTCACCAATATCGCGGTCGTCGCCTACTACACGTACATCGAGTCTTGGACTTTCATGTACGTCATCCATAGCGTTATCGGCACATTCACAGGGATGGGCGCGGCAGAGATCAGCTCATTTTTTGACAACTATGTGACCCTTTCGGGCTCGGATCTGGGGATCCCTATGCTTCCCGTGATCATCTATGTCTTGGTCATGGCTGTGAATATCTACGTCCTTTCCTCGGGATTGGGAGGGATAGAGAAGGTTGCCAAGATCGGAATGCCAGTCCTGGTACTTTTCGGAATCGTGCTGGCAATACGTGGGTGGACGATGGGATCTGACTTTGCCTCAGCTGAATTTCCCGACGCCAACGCTTGGGACGCCATCAACTTCCTCTGGACACCGCAGTACTCCTCGCTTCTCGATCCAAAAGTCTGGCTAGCAGCGGCGGGACAGATCTTTTTCACACTGTCAGTCGGAACTGGAGCCATACAATGCTACGCCTCCTACATCAAGGAAAATGAAGATATCGCGCTCAACTCCGTCACCGCAGGCTTTACTAACGAAGCCGTAGAAATCATCTTGGGCAGCGCCATTGTCATCCCGATTGCAGCCGGCTTCCTGGGGATGGATTGGGTAATGGAAAACGCCGGTTTTGGGATGGCCTTTCAGACGATGCCATACCTCTTCCAACAATGGGGCGCCGCCTTCGGCCTCATCGCAGGTGTTTGCTGGTTTGGATTGCTCTTCTTCGCAGGGATCACCTCCTCTCTGGCGATGGGAACGCCCTGGATGGGATTCATGCAGGATGAGTTTGGATGGAGCAAGGTGAAAGGAGCCATATCTTTTGGCATTATCTCGCTGATCATGGGACTGCCTACCGTCTTGTTTTTCAAATATGGTTACTTCGACGAATACGATTATTGGGGCGGAACGGTCAGCTTGGTGATCTTTGCCTTCCTTGAAACAATCCTGTTTACTTGGATCTTTGGAATGAAAAGAGGTTGGGAGGAAATCACCCGGGGAGCCGATATACGGATCCCGAGCGTCTACCGGTGGATTATCAAGTACATCACCCCTGCACTCCTTTTCATGGTCTTGATGGGCGCCTTGTTTACTCCCGCAGGCAACGATTGGAATGCAGCTACAGCCAGCTTGCTCGATGGGCAACTTTATACGCTAGACCATGGCTCCCTGATATCGAAATTTTCTCACAGTGACATTCGGGCGCAGATCCTTCTCAATCCCGAGAATTCGGAGATGCTCGAAGAGAGGATCTTCTTTGCCAGCATGGCCCGTACTCAGCTTGTCCTCCTGTTTCTACTGATCGTGGGAATCGTGTGGTATTCGCATCAAAAACGTAAATCAGCATCACTATGAACGTTTCAGCCTTGATACTCTCGGTCGTGACCCAAGGCCTCATCTTGGCTGTCACTGCGTATTGCTTCTCTCTGGTTTTGAGAAAGCCGAAGACGAACAAATAAAGAAGTCCTGTGAGTTTGCTGCGGATACGTGGTAGTTTTTTTCTTTTTTTACAGGCGGAAACGAGAAGCAAGTCTTCGGTTTTGGTATTAATTGCCATTCCAACACGGGTTTCGATGAGCTCGCCATCTTACTAAGAACTCGGTCACGCGGGAATCGCCGCTACGTGGCATCCCGGAAATGGTTTAACTCAGGTAATTGTGTCAAAAAATTCCAAAGATTTTCTCTTCGAGAGAAAGTCATGGAGACATCCGCCAAGCCGAGTCACAGCAGATGGCTGCCCAAGTCGCAAAGTACCCCTGTGCCGCCCCTGGCTTAAGACAAAGACAAATCCAGCGATTAATCTAGAGTCACAAAAAATCATGCGCAAAATTCTGGTCTTGTTTGACCATCCAAAACGGACACCTATCTTTTCATTATTTTCTAAAAAGTTCGATTCTTAATCTAGAATATTAAACACTGTTTAACTACTTTTGAATGTTTATTGGAATAGCATGGGAATCGCAGACCGCAAAGAGAGAGACAAGGAAGAACTGAGAGAGAAGATCTTGGCAGCAGCAAAATTCCTTTTTTTAGAGAAAGGAATCGAAAAAACGTCCATCCGGAATATAGCAGACCACATCGAATACAGTCCTGGAATAATTTACCACTACTTCAAAGACAAAAACGAGATTTTTCATGCGCTGCACCAACTGGGATTCCAACAGCTGATTGGAAAAATGCAGGTGCTTGGTTCCGTCAGAAATCCGCTTGAGAGGCTGAAAGCCATGGGAAGTATTTATATAACATTTGGACTAGAAAACCCTGATATGTATGATCTTATGTTTATCAAAGATGCTCCGATCGAGCATATCTGCAGTACCGATGACGAATGCTGGACAGAAGGCGGGGGCACGTTTAACTATTTGAGAAAAACCATTGATGAGTGCTTCAATGCGGGGTATTTCAAGGGGCACGATGCAGAGGCATTGTCCTTCATGATCTGGTCAGTAGTTCACGGTATGGTGTCTCTCCATATCAGAAAGCGTTGCGACGTCGTACTGCCACAGCGAAAAGACAAGATCGTGGCCGACGGCCTCGAGGAATTTATCAAGATTTTGGACAGGCTCTAAAAAAATTTGATCCGTAATTAAACACTGTTCATTTAATTTACATCAACCAATGCTCGCGTCCGAGGAAGTAATAAACCGACTATAGACAGATGAAAAATCCTACTCTTCTACTTGTAAGTCTTCTGTTTTTCCTTTCTTTTTCAATGGCAAGTGCGCAGAGCTATCTGGAGCTCTACATCGAAGAAGGGCTGGAGAACAACCATGTTTTACTGGAAAAGAACATCGAGCTCGAGCGTAGTCTGCTTGCGCTGAAAGATGCCAAGAGCTTTTTCCTCCCAACCCTTGATTTTGGCGCCAGCTATACGCTGGCGACTGGCGGCAGAAGCATCGATTTTCCGGTTGGCGACTTGCTAAATCCCGTCTATTCCACCCTAAATCAACTCACCGGAATCGCGTTTCCACAACTGGAAAATGTCTCAGAGCAGTTTCTGCCAGACAATTTTTACGATGCACGTTTCCGTGCTTCCATGCCGATCGTAAATACAGATCTGATCTACCAGAGACAGATTCACGAGAAGCAGGTCGTCCTCTCCGAATACGAACTGAAAATCTACCGGGCAAACCTTATCCAGGACATCAAACTGGCCTACTACAACTTCTGTACGGCTTACAAAGCGATCGAGGTGATCCAAAGCAGCAAAGCTCTCGTGGAGCAAAATTTACGGGACACCCGGTCACTTTTGGAACACGGCAAGGGGCTACATTCCTCGGTCTTGCGCGCCGAAAGTGAAGTCGAAAATATCAATGCATTGATGATAGAGGCGGAAAGCAGGAAACGAAACGCAGTCCACTATGTTAACTTCCTGCTCAACAGGCCCACCGATACCGAGCTGATTTTTGAAGAACATCAGGCAGATTCCGCTGAGCTAGCCATCCTCATGAGCGGGGACGATCTCAGCGCACGACCGGAACTCCTACAGATCCAAACCGTCGAAAGTATCCAAGAGACGGTTATCAAGGCCAGCAAGAGCTTTTGGATCCCCAAGTTCAATACCTATGCAGACTTGGGGTCGCAGAGCTTCGATTGGGTGTTTGACCATAATTCAAGATATGCGCTTTGGGGACTCAATCTCAGCGTCCCGATCTTCCAGGGGGGAAGAAACAGAAACCAGATCTACCGAAGCCAGCTGGCACTGAGATCTGTGCAAACACAAAGAGACCTGCTTGCCGACAAGCTGGCTCTGGACCTTCAGCTCACTAAAAATGAAGTAAGATCCAACGAGGCTGCGCTCAGGTCTTCGGAGAAAAAGCTCGTATCCTCCGCGGCTTATTTTCGCTTGGTGGACCGGGGATTCCAAGAGGGGACCAATTCCCTGATCGAATTCATCGACGCGAGAAATCAACTGACACAAGCTTCCCTTCAGAAGACAATCAACTCTTATAATCTGCTCAAATCTCTCGCCCAGCTTGAGCGTCAACTTGCTACCCAAAACTATTAGGCTATGAGACATCTTACTTTGTTACCTCTCTTTTTGATGGTTGCGCTACTTTTCGCCTGCGGCAAATCCGAGAGCACTCCCCCACCCGTCACCAAAGGCGAGACGATCCCCGTGAAGGTGATGAACCTGAAACAAGGAAGCTTCTCCTCGCCTATTTCTGCCAGTGGCAATTTCTCCACCAATGACGAGACGCTCCTCTCCTTCAAGGTGGGCGGAATAGTCTCGAAGATCCACGTCCAAGAAGGCGATGCTGTGAAAAAAGACCAAACTCTGGCGACACTCGATCTGACCGAGGTTCAAGCAGGTCTCAATCAGGCCAAACTCGCTTTCGAGAAAAACCTTCGGGATCATGAGCGGGCAGGAAGATTGTACTGGGACAGCGTAGCTACCTTGGAGCAATTCCAAAACAGCAAGACCGCACTTGACATTGCCGAGCAGCAGCTAAAGACCGCGGAGTTTAACCTCTCCCATTCTCAGATCCGCGCGACGCAAAACGGCTTTGTCCTCCGAAAATTCGTCAATGCCGGTCAGCAGGTGACCTCCGGAGCACCAGTCCTCCAGATCAATGGAGCCAGTCAGGGAACTTGGGTGCTGAAAGTTAACGTAAGCGACCAAAACTGGGGACTCATCGCCATCGGCGACTCGGCGGTGATCTTTCTCTCCCACTCGGACAGTCTTCCGGGCAAGGTGGTCCGCAAAAGTCAGGCTGCCGATCCCGCCACAGGCTCCTATTGGGTCGAGGTCTCACCCGAACAAGGTAAAAGCCTAAATCTGGCCTCCGGCATGTTTGGCAAAGTGACGATCCATCCGACTGCGCAGACAGAGGGTTGGGAGATTCCCTATGAAGCGGTATTGGATGCACAGGGAAGCCATGGATTTGTCTTCGTAGCTGACGAAAAAAGCCAGGCAAAGAAGATCAGGGTAACTCTCGGCAAGATCTCTCAAAACACCGTTCAGGTGCTTTCTGGACTCGAAGATCACGCGGCATTGATCGTCTCTGGGAGCGCGTACCTCACCGATGGTTCTACTATTCAAATCAAGGACTGATGCGGATCTCTGACTTTGCAGTGAAAAACTACCAGTTCACGCTGGTGATGTTCCTGATGACGGTGGCGGTAGGCTTGGCGACCTTTTTCAGCATGCCACGAAGCGAAGATCCGGTGATTGATGCTCCGCAGTTTCCAGTGATAGTGATCTATCCGGGCGCGAGTCCAGAAGATATGGAAGAGTTGGTGGTCGATCCCCTGGAGGAGGTGATCTACGGATTGGAAAACATCAAGCGGATCAAGACGGAGATCAAGGACGGAGTTGCGGTCCTTTTTGTGGAGTACAACTACAATGAGGACGTCAATGAAAAATATCAGGAGCTGGTACGTGAAGTGAACACCGTTCGTCCGGAGCTTCCAAAAGACATCTTTTCCATCAAGATCAACAAGGTGCGACCTTCCGACGTCAACATCCTCCAGATCGGCTTGATCAGCGAAAACGCTTCCCGTAACCTCCTAAAAAGATACAGCGAGCGCCTGCAGGATGAGCTGGAGAAGGTCACCGAACTGAAGAAAGTCGAGATCTTTGGACTGCCGGAGCAGATCGTACGGATAGATGTACAACTCGACAAGATCGCCGAGATGAACATTCCTGTGAACGCGATCATTGGAAGTATCCAGAGCGAACTCAGCAATATCCCCGGCGGTCAGGTGGACGCAGGAACCAAAAGCTTCAATGTGAAGACCAGCGGAAATTACACCTCGGCGGAGGAAATCGGCGAGACCATCGTGTATTCGGTGCGGGGAAAAACCATTCAGCTCCGGGATGTGGCACAGATCGCTGAGAGTTTCGAAGAAACAAAGCATATCACACGACTGAACGGCTATCGCTCCATCTTCGTCACGGCAGCGCTGAAGGAGGGAAACAACATCACCAATGTTCAGGAAAAATATCTCAGTGCAATCGAAAAGATCAAATCCGAGCTTCCCGAGAACATCGATCTGATTGTTTCTTTTGACCAAGCCAACTATGTCAACCAACGGCTCAGCGGACTGGGTTACGACTTCCTGATAGCGATCGCGCTGGTCTTTATCACGCTTTTACCCTTAGGTAACCGCGCCTCGCTCATTGTGATGGTCTCTATTCCACTTTCGCTGGCGATAGGATTGGTCCTGCTCAACGCGCTTGGCTACAGTCTCAATCAGCTCAGCATTGTGGGCTTGGTGGTCGCATTGGGCCTTCTGGTGGATGACAGCATCGTAGTCGTGGAGAACATTGAGCGATGGATCAGGGATGGTTTCTCAAAAAAAGACGCAGCGCTTAAAGCCACCAAACAGATTTCACTCTCTGTAGTCGGGTGTACGATTACACTCATCATTGCCTTTTTGCCTTTGGTCTTTTTGCCTGAAGGATCCGGCGACTTCATCCGGAGCCTGCCGATGGCCGTGATCATGAGTGTGCTGGCCTCGATGCTGGTCTCACTGACCATCATCCCCTTCCT
>Ga0079224_100005126_pt1 | contig 17159 bp, 9 predicted proteins | sample Stecom2015_FD_80414 | JGI IMG/M metagenome (GOLD analysis project Ga0079224, IMG submission 80414) | Agricultural soil microbial communities from Utah to study Nitrogen management - Steer compost 2015 | ecosystem: Environmental > Terrestrial > Soil > Agricultural land | place: USA: Utah... | reverse complement strand
CTATATCAAGGTCGAACTGCCACCCCAATTCTGGGACGCCCCGTTCCACGCGTACCTCTTCCTGCATTCCGCCAGTAAGAAGCAATACAGTAAAAGTGTTTATATCGGCCTCATTGGATAGTTTTAATTTTATACTTTTACCGCCGAAACAATACCATGGCCTGTTCTAACGAGCAGGCGTGTCACGAGGGTTGAGCAATACGTATGGGAGAAGGTAAGATCGTTAAAGAGATAAAAAGATTGGCACAGTTTGCACACTACACCAAGCGTGAGCAGATTGTTCAGGGGATCATCAATTCATTGGAACAGCATGTGATTCGTCGGGGAGACACGGTGCCCTCCGTCAATAAGATGATCGAATGTCTGGGGTTTGCGCGGCAAACGATCGTCAATGCTTACCAGGAACTGATCGAAAAAGGGGTGCTCGAATCCAAAAATCGGCAGGGCTATTTCGTTGCGTCCGAGGAGAGCCACCAACAGTTGAAAGTCTGTTTGGTCATCTATGCGTTCGATACCTTCCAGGAGACTTTTTATGAGACGTTCCGGAAGTGCCTCGGCGAACAGTTCAAAGTGGATGTGTTCTTCCACCACAACAACTTTGATGTCTTTCAGCAAACCATCAATGCTGTCAACGCCAAGTATGGTGCATACGTCATTGCCCCGATAGAACGGCCCGAAACGGCAGCGCTGCTCGAACAGCTGCCGGCGCAGAAGACCCTGATCGTGGATCGGTACGTCTCTTTGGATCCATCGTACTCCTACATCGCACAGGAATTCAGAGAGTCTTCATACCAGGTGTTTGTGAGTCTGGTCAACCCGATCCGGCGGTTTAAGGAGTTCGTGTTTCTGTTCAAGCCTTTTTCGGCCGAGCCCAACGATATCCTGCTTTCGTTTCAGCAGTTCGTGGCCGACTACCACATCAACGGTGTCGTTAAGAACGAATACGAGTCGGGCAGCATCGAAAAGGATAAGGTGTATTTCACCATCCACAACCTGGAGCTCTGGGAAATGTTGAAAGATGTGAAAAGCAAGGGGTTGAAGTTGGGCGCCGATGTGGGTATCCTCTCGCACAACGACGACCATGTGAAGGAGATTATTTTTGACGGAATCACCACGTTTTCGGTCGACTTTGCCGAAATGGGCGTGTTGGCGGCCGAATTTGTCAAACACCGCAAGCCCATCAAGTTGATCATGCCTACCGAGCTGTTTAAACGGAGTTCGCTCTAGCTTATACCCCTATGTCCGCCCCGTCCATTGCGCTCAGCTTCATGTGCTTTATGTTGGCTGCCTTGGCCTTCTCTATTTACCTTGGCCGCAAGCGGAAGGGCAGCCAGACCGTAGCGGGCTTCTTTCTGGCCAATCGGGCGAATGGGTTCGTACTCATCGGCGCGTCGCTGTACCTGAGCAACCTAAGTGCCAACCAATTGATCGGCGAGAACGAATCGGTATACATCAACAACATGTCGGTAATCGGGTGGGGGGTCTCATCGGTCTTAGCGATGCTGCTGGTGGCCGAATACTTTATTCCCATTTACCTGAAGACGGGGATCAACACGGTGCCCGAGTTTTTGGAAATGCGATATGATAACGGCACGAAAAACCTGGTGTCGCTCGTTTTTATATTCGGCTACCTCCTGAACTTGCTGCCCACCACGCTCTATGGCGGGGCGCTGGCCCTCGATCGGCTACTGGGGATTTCCGAGTACATGCAGCTGGATTATTGGCAGACCATTTGGGTGCTGGTTTGGTTTATCGGCTTGGTAGGCGTCGTCCTGACCGTATTGGGAGGTCTCAGTGCCATCACCATCTCCGACACCATCTTGAGTATCGGGCTGCTGGTGCTGATGGTGGCAATTCCTTACTTCGGGCTTAAACATATTGGCGACGGCTCGCTGCTTGATGGCCTTAAAACCGTGCTGACTAATAAGAAGGAACACCTCAACGCCATCCGTGGGCCCGATGATGCTATCCCGTTCCCGGCCCTGCTTACCGGTGTATGCATCGCCAACCTCCATTACTGGGGCATGGAGCAGTACATCGTGCAGCAGATTATCGCCGGGAAGAGCCTCGCTGAGAGCCAAAAGGGGGTGGCACTCACCTGCTTCCTCAAATTGCTAAGCCCCTTATTGATTAATATTCCGGGGCTGATCGCCGTGAGTTTGTATACCGATCTGCCTCATACGGCCAGCGTGTTCCCCCTGTTGGCCCGGGATGTGCTGCCAGCGGCGATGAGCGGGCTGACAGCCGTTATCTTGCTGGGGGCCGCCATCAACACCTTCAACGTGGGGCTGAACGGGGCCAGCTCATTGTTCATTTTTAATATTTACAAACCGCTTTTCGTCCAAAGACGACCGGTGGCTGAAAAAACACTGTTACGGGCCGGTAAACGCTTCCAGATCGGCATATCGCTCTTTGCGATGGTGGTTGCCCCGTTTATCATCTACAGCGACAAAGGATTCTATTTCTATATCCAGCAGGTAAGCGGCATATTCAGTGTGCCGATTTTTACGATCCTATTCCTTGGCTTTTTCAAGACCAGGATACCCGCTGTCGCCGCAAAGGTGAGCATCTGCTTTTACATCGTGTGCTACGTCCTTACGCAGTTCGTCTTCGATACCAACATCCATTTTTTACACTGGATGGGCATTTTGTTTGTCTTAACCGCGCTGCTGATGTTCGTCATCGGGAGGCGCTATCCGATGGCCGAGCCGTTTAAAATGACACAAAACAATAAGGTGGAAATCGTGCCGTGGAAAAACCGTGGCTATTATTACGCCCTGCTCCTTGCCCTCATGGTGCTGGTGTATGCCGTGTTCTCCCCATTCGGTATTGCCTGATGTTAGGGTTTTTCTGAAAAATATTTGCAAAATAAAATTTCTTGGCTACTTTTGTGGAGTAGTACAGAGTAGAACAGAGAGTGAGTACTCTTCATGTACTGGTTATGAACGCTATTAACTGAATTAATAACCTTTTTTTAAAACCACGAAAATCTATGTGTTATTTTTCTACGAAGAGCATTCGGTACATGCTGCCCTTCTTTTTCAGCACGTTTCTTCTTTTGCCTGCATTACGGGCCCAGGAGTCGATCGATTTGAGCGGGGTCATCCTGGATAGTGTCAGCCAGCAGCCTGTGGCGAATGTTTCCGTTGCGATAAAAGGGGTGCATGAGGTGACAAGTTCCGACCATCTCGGCCAGTTTACCATCGGGAGTTTGCCGCAGGATGCCACGTTGGTATTTTCTGCGGTGGGCTATCAGCGCAAGGAAGTTGCTGTTGCAGGGCAACGCAACCTCATCGTGTACCTGTCGCTGGCCGAGCTTGAAATCGATGAGGTGGCGGTGGTGGCCTATGGGCACCAGCGTAAGAGCAGCATGGTGGCTTCCATTACGACCGTCGACCCGAGGCAGCTCAATGGGCCGACGTCCAACCTGACGACCATGCTGGCAGGGAAGGTGTCGGGTATGATCGGCTACCAGCGGAGCGGTGAGCCGGGAAACGACAATGCCTCGTTCTTCATCCGGGGGGTGGGCTCATTCGGTGCCGGCAAGAAAGACCCGCTGATCCTGATCGATGGGGTGGAGTCGTCTGCTACCGATTTGGCCCGCCTGCAGCCCGATGATATTGCCGGTTTCTCGGTGTTGAAAGATGCAGCGGCCTCGGCCCTGTATGGCGCCCGTGGCGCCAACGGCGTTGTGTTGGTGACCACAAAGACCGGTGTGATCGGACGGGCGAAATTCAATGTCCGGTTCGAAAATTCTTTGTCGACCAACACCCGTAACTTCAAGTTTGCAGACAATATCACCTATATGCAGATGGCCAATGAGGCCGTCTTGACCCGTAATCCGGAGGCAGCCTTGCCATACGACCAGAACAAGATCGAGCATACCCGTAATGGGGATGATCCTTACCTATACCCGAATAACAACTGGCTGGATCAACTGATTAAAGATTATACCAATAATCAGCGGCTGAATTTCAACGTCACGGGAGGGGGGAACCTGGCCCAGTATTACGTGGCGGGAACGATGAATATCGACCACGGTAACTTGCGGTCGGAAAAAAACAATTCGTTTGACAATAACATCAAACTGGTCAATTACTCGGTGCGATCGAACATCACATTGAACATCACGCCAACGACCGAAGCCTTTATCCGCACCTACGCACAGTTCGACGACTACCGGGGGCCAATAGGTGGCTATGATGAACATGGTAACCTGATAAACGGCGGTCAGCGCGTGTTTAAGGAAGCCATGTGGTCCAATCCGGTGATGTTCCCGGCCATCTACCCGAATTCGTTTAATCCGTTCACAACGCACCCTATGTTCGGGAATGCACAGATCCGGCAGACAAACTCCATGTACAACAACCCCTATGCACGCATGGTTTCTGGCTACCAGGAGTACAACACCTCTACCGTAAATGTGCAGCTGGAGCTGAAGCAAGATCTCGGCTTTGTGACCGAGGGACTGTCGGCCAGAATGATGGCTTATACCCAGCGGTATTCGTATTTCGACCTTTCCCGTAGTATCGTCCCGTTTTATTATGACTTGGTGCATATCCCCGCGGCCAACCAAAGTATCCTGAACCCCTTGAATCCGGATGACGGTAAGGAATACTTGAGTTACGATTTCGGCAACAGGCGGCAGAATACGACGACCTATGGGGAGCTGGCCCTCAATTATAACAAAAGTGTGGGCGACAATCACGAGTTTACAGGCATGCTGATCGGCATTATCCGGAATTACGTGACCGCCGATGGAGGGGATCTGCAGACTTCCCTGCCGGCCCGGAACCTGGGCCTTTCGGGCCGCTTGACTTATGCCTATAAGAACAAATACTTGTTCGAAGGCAACTTCGGCTATAACGGCTCGGAACGTTTCGCGGCAAACCATCGGTTTGGCTTCTTCCCCTCCTTTGGGGTAGGCTGGAATGTGCACGAAGAAAAAGCCTTCGACTTCATGTCGCCCGTAGTAAGTAACCTGAAGTTGAGGGCCACCTACGGCGTTGTCGGCAACGACCAGATTGGCGAATGGTACGATCGGTTCTTCTATCTGTCGAACGTGAACCCGGAAGATGGAGGTAAGGGCTTTGCATGGGGAAACCGTTGGGATTACTATCGGGATGGCTATAGCATCTCCCGTTATGCCAACAACGATATCACATGGGAGAAAGCTACCACATTTGATGCCGGCTTCGACCTGGGACTGGTAAATGGGTTGAATGTTATTTTCGACTATTACCATTCGATACGGAACCAGATCCTGATGTACCGCTCTACAATCCCTTCTTCGATGGGCTTCCAGGCGGGCGTACAAGCCAATTTTGGCAAAGCCGAAAACCGGGGCTTCGATATCTCGATCGACTATAACAAATCGTACAGCAACTCGCTGTGGACGCAGTTCCGGGCCAATATGACCTATGCAGCCAACAAATTGCTGGTCAACGAAGAACCCGAATACCCCGAAGGCTTGAAACACCTGTCGAAAGTCGGGCAGCCGCTTCGCCAGGAATACGGCCTGATTGCCGAACGCTTGTTTGTAGACGATATCGAGGCGAACAATTCGCCTACGCAGAATTTCGGCGGGCTCATCCCAACCATGGGAGGGGATATCAAATATCGCGATATCAACGGCGATGGCCAGATTACCGATATGGATAAAGTGCCGCTGGGCTTCCCTACCGACCCTGAAATTGTTTATGGGTTTGGCTTCTCGGTAGGGTACAAGAATTTCGATGTCAGCGCCTTCTTCCAAGGGTCGGCACGGTCGTCATTCTTCATCGACCCGGGAAATATAACTCCCTTTGCCCTGAATGGTGGCTACCAGAACGGACTGTTGAAGGTCATCGCAAACGACTACTGGTCGGAAGATAACCCCAACCTGCACGCCTTCTGGCCCCGCCTTACCGATGGCTTCAACAACAACAATGCACAGCGGTCCAACTGGTGGATGCGTAACGGTGCATTTGTCCGCTTGAAGTCGGTCGAACTGGGCTACAATATGCCGCAACGGTTGTTGGAGTCGTTCAAGATCTCCAATCTACGCATATATATGAGTGGCCTGAACCTCTATGCCTGGAGTAAATTCAAGCTGTGGGATGTCGAAATGGGGGGCGACGGATTGGGATATCCCATCCAGGCAGTCTATAATATAGGGATCAATGTCGGTTTTTAATTGTGGAAAGTCATGAAATTTAGAAATAGTATACAAATCATATTAGCAACGTCGATCTTGAGTTTATCGTCATGCAATTATCTCGACGTAACGCCAGACAATCTGCCGACAATCGACAATGCTTTTACCCGGCGTAGTGAGGCTATCAAATTTTTGGCCACTTGTTATTCATACCTGCCCAATGATGGTGAGCCCACGCAGAACGTGGCGTATATGGGAGGTGATGAGCTGTGGTACGATTTCCCTGCAGTGAGCATCAACACCACCAACTGGAATGTTGCACGAGGCACCCAGCAGGTGACCGACCCTTATGTGAATTACTGGGATGGAGGCTTCGGCGCTAAAAACATGTTCCAGGCCATCAGGGATTGCAATATCTTTCTCGAAAATGTGGCCGACGAGAACAAAGTGCGGGATTTGTCGATCGATGAGCGGACGAGGTGGTTGGGCGAGGTGGAGTTCCTCAAAGCATATTACCATTTCGTCCTGCTCCGCCATTATGGCCCCATCCCGATTAGTGACGAGAGTTTGCCCGTGACGGCACCCATCGAAGAGATGCAACAGAAACGTGTGCCGGTCGATGAGGCGTTCGACTTCATTGTCGGCCTGCTAGACAGCGCCATCGACAAGCTGCCACCTACCGTTGCATCGCCGGTTACCGACTTGGGCCGTATCACAAAGCTTATCGCTATGGGCATCAAGGCTAAAGTGCTGTTGTATGCCGCCAGCCCGCTATTCAACGGGAATAGCGATTACGACACGTTTACAGATAAGGAGGGCAATGCGTTGTTCAATCCGGTATACGACAATAGCAAGTGGACCAAGGCGGCCGAAGCGGCCAAGGAGGCCATCGATATGGCACACCAGTATGGAGTTAAGTTGTACGAGTTTCCGGGCACGACATTTCCGATCTCCGAAACGACGAAGACACAGATGAGTATCCGGAATGCGGTGACAGAGGCGTGGAACAGTGAAATCATCTGGGGTAACCCCAACTCGCGCACCTGGCAGCTGCAATATTCGTCGATGGCGCAGATCGACCCGAACAATGCCGGCAATAACAGTGTGCATGGCACCATGGCGCCCACCATAAAGATCGTGGAGCAGTTTTACACGAAAAATGGGGTGCCCATCTATGACGACAAAACATTGGATTTCTCCAATATTGCCCAATTGCGCACGGCAACCCACGACGAACGGTTTAACCTGATTGAAGGGTACCAGACCGCGCGGCTGCATTTCGACCGCGAGGATCGGTTTTATGCATCGGTCGGGTTCGACGGTGGCATCTGGTTTATGGAGAATACGCCGAGCCTCAGCGATGAGGATACCTTCCAGGCTAAGTTCAGGCTAGGTGAACTGGGCAGCTCGCAGTTGGTGACCATCACCACCTATTACACCAAGAAGCTGGTGAACTGGAAGTTTGCATTTAAGGATGGCAATAGTAACCATATCGAAGAGTATCCTTTTCCAATGTTACGCTTGGCCGACCTTTACCTCATGTATGCCGAGGCGCTCAACGAGAGCGAGGAACGGCCTACGGCCGACGTGTATAGGTATATCGACCTGGTACGCGAGCGTGCTGGCCTGAAAGGTGTGCGTGAGTCGTGGCAAGAATTTACCCTCGACCCCACGAAGCCCGAAAGCAAAGCAGGAATGCGCGAAATCATCCAACAGGAACGGAATATCGAACTCTGCTTTGAAGGGGCACGTTTCTGGGATCTGCGCCGCTGGAAGCTGGCCGCCACAGAATTGAATAAGAACATCACCGGCTGGGATAGAACGCAGGATAAGGACCACCCCGAGCTGTTTTATACGGAGAATACCTTTTTTGCCCAACGATTTATCGCACCCCGTGATTATTTTTGGCCAATCAAGGAGTCTAATCTGTTAGTGAATCCGAATTTAGTGCAAAACCCAGGTTGGTAAATCAAAATGGAGAACCTAATGAAAAAAATGATGTTAAACAAGAAATATACCCTGCTTTATTGGTGTGCGACACTGATGGCTCTGGGCAGTTGTAAAGACGATCACTTCAACGGCATCGTGGCCGACAGCAGTGCCGCGCCAGGGCCGGTAACGAATGTGCAGGTGACCAACGACCACGGTAAGGCTATTCTTCGTTACACGCTGCCAGATGATGACGACCTGTTGTATGTGAAAGCGGAATATCCGCTGCCCAATGGAGAAATGCGCGTTATCAAGTCGTCGCAATATTCCAATCAGTTGATTGTGGATGGCTTTGCCAATACCGAACCCTATGAGATTAAATTGTATGCGGTAAACAAGGGGGAGGTCAGCTCGGTGGCAACCGAGGTGACCGTGCAGCCGAAAGAACCGGTGTTTAATCTGGTCTTTGACGAGTTGGAAGTTTCCGCCACATTCGGAGGCGTGAATATCCGTGCTACCAATGCGCTGAAGGGAGAGATCGTCATCGTGCCACTGGTCGATTCCATTGGCAATGGAGAGTACCAGCAAATGGATTCGTACTATACCGAGGCCGAGCAGATTAGCTATAACGTACGTGGCCTGAGCCCCAAAGAAATGGATTTTGCTTTTTATGTGCGCGACCGCTGGCTGAATACGTCGGATACGTTGTATGCGTCGTTAGTGCCGTTGGAAGAAAACCTGCTCGACCGGACGCTCTTCCGGGCTATACGCCTGCCGGGAGATACCGATTTCGAGTTCGGTACTTCGTTGGATCTCCTGTGGGATGGGCAGATGGATACCGGGAAGTGGCCGAGTTTCTATACGGTCGAAAATGCTGGTGCCCCCACTTCGGTCACATTCTCGCTGGGCGAAGAAGCCAAAATAAGTCGGGTGGTCATTTTCCCTCGACGTGAGAACGGTTTCTACGACAAGGGTAACCTCCGCGAGTTTGAAATCTGGGGGAGCAATGACTATAACCAGGATGGGTCGTGGGACAGCTGGACAAAGCTGGCCACCTGCGAGGTAGAGAAACCATCGGGCGCACCGGTAGGTGAAACGACGCCGGCCGATGATGCGGCAGGGACTGCAGGCTGGTCTTTTGACATGCCCGATGAGGCGCCGAAGTACAAGTATCTGCGGATTAGGAATCTGCGCAATTGGCGCGGCTCTTATTTTATGCAGATGCGACAAATCCAAGTGTGGGGTGTATATTAATGGCTAACAAATGAAAACGACAAAATTATTATATGGGTGTTTATTGCTTGGAGGCTTGGCTTGCTTTGCTTGCTCCAAGATGGATGACTACAAGAAATATGTAAAAGGGGGCGAACTGGTGTATCCGACCAAGATCGATTCCTTGAAAATCCTACCCGGTAAAAACCGGGTGGCCGTGAGCGGAATGGTTGCGGTAAACAGAGGCATGACCGACTTTAGGGTCTATTGGAACAACCGGAGAGACTCGGTGACCGTCCCCGTTACTTTAACCGAAGACATCGATACGATCGAATACGTAATATCCGATCTGCCTGAAGGGCCGATGAACTTCGAGGTGCGCAGCTTCGATGTAAAGGGAAATAGTTCGGTGCCGACATTCCTTGTTGGGAACGTGTATGGCGAACGCTTCCGGGAAGGGACCTTCCAGCGTGGGGTCTTGAGTGCGGCGTTCAACGAGGCTGGAGAGTTTAACATTGGCTTCCAGGATGTGTCGAAAAACATGGGGTTTTATGGTGTGCGCTTGAAGTATACCAACAACGCGGGTGAAGAGGTAGATACGGTGGCGGTCTTGCCCAACACCGAAGCATCCGTGCTGTTGAAGGATTACACCATCGGCAATATAATCAATTATGCCACGGTCTTTCGTCCGGAACCCAATGCAATCGATACTTTTACCTATGCTTATGAAAGTTTCCATGCTGCCGGCGATGTTTCTGAATTGTACCTGAAAAATTATAAGCGACCTTTCGAACGGTCGGAATTCGACGGAAACCGGTGGGGGACATTGGCCGACTGGGTAACCAATGATGCGATGAAACACCGCGATGCTTCGTCGGGAAGAGTGGGGGGATATGCCACCGACAACGGCGGAACCGTGAAGTTTGAAATTGGCTATGGCGGTGCAGAGATTATCAACGGGAAAGTCTACCAGACGGTGTCCCTGCCCGCAGGACGGTACCGGTTCACCACTAACGTAGCTGAACAGAATTGGGGCGACCATGTTCCGGTCTTTTTGGTGGCTAATGAGGGGGAACAGCTGCCTGATTATGATGCACTCGAAGCAGGTGAAAGCCTCGCTAGTGTCCGGCTGACATCCGGCGTGGTTAGCGTTGAATTTGAGATCACCGAAACTTCGGTCGTTAGTTTGGGATTTGTGGTGAACGAGCCGAATACAGACTGGCGCTACCTCAACCTCGAGTATTTTAAACTGGATATCCTATAAAAATGAGAAAGATAGCGGATGAAGATTAGCACGATAGGAATTCTTTTGATGGGTTTGTGGGGCTGGGCGGTCAATGCCCAGCCCTTTGATGCGTTGACCCTTTGGGACGATCGGCCGGCGACCGATTGGATGACGCAATATTACCCCATCGGGAATGGCCGGATGGGAGCGATGTTGTCGGGAGGCACCACGCAAGACCATATCCAGTTTAACGAGCAGTCGTTGTGGACGGGCGACGAGCAGGAGACCGGTGCCTACCAGGCTTTCGGCGATGTGTACATCGATTTCGATGGGCCGTCGCCGATACAGGCGTATAGCCGGTCGTTGCACCTTCGCGATGCCAGCCATCACGTTGCGTATCGCTCCAATGGGCATACCTTCCGGCGCCTTGGTTTTGCCAGTCACCCCGACAACGTGTTGGTCTTTACGTACGGGGCCGACACCGAAGGGGCGTATAGCGGGCGTATCCGGCTGGTCGATGCGCATGGTGCCGTGGTCTCGGGTAGAGAGGACGCCTTGTATTTCGACGGTAGGCTGGAAAATGGCCTGCACTATGCCGCTTCGCTGGCAGTCAGGCATATCGGTGGCAGCGTGTGCCTCAAGGAAGACGCAGACCATGGCTACAGCTTGGTGTTTGAACAGGTGGATGCCTTTACGCTGTATCTGGTGGCATCGACCGACTACCGTCCGGTGCGGAGCGACGGCTGGCGGGGCGGAGATCCGGTTGCCAAGAATAAACAGACCCTTGATAACGCCCTCGGAAAGTCGGATGAGGAGCTTTTCCAAGCCCACGTTGCCGACTATCAGGGGCTTTTCGGCCGGTTTGACCTGCGCATCGGCGGGGAACATGGTGCCCGTGAGACGACTACCAGCCAGCGGGTGGTCGACTATCAACAAAAGGCTGATCCGGGCTTGGAAGTGCTGCTGGTACAGTATGGGCGGTACCTGCTCATCAGCTCCTCGCGGGCGGGCGGGCTGCCGGCCAATCTGCAGGGGCTGTGGAATAACAGCAACAACCCGCCCTGGCGTTCGGACTACCATTCTAACATCAATGTGCAGATGAACTACTGGCCGGCTGAGGTGAGCAACCTCGCCGAATGCCATATGCCCTTTCTGGATTACATCCAGTCGATGAGGGAGGTGAAGACCGCACATACGCTGGCCGAGTTCCCGGGGGTGCGTGGCTGGACCGTCCGTACGGAGAACAATATTTTCGGCGGGCAGAGCTTCCAGTGGAATACGCCCGGCAGCGCATGGTATGCACAGGCGCTGTGGGAGCATTACGCTTTTAGCCAGGATAAGGATTACCTTCGTAATTTTGCCTATCCCATCCTGAAGGAGATCTGTGAATTCTGGGACGACCGCCTCAAACGCCGCGACGACGGTACGGTCGTCGCCCCGGATGGGTGGTCGCCCGAGCACGGCCCCCGCGAGGATGGCGTAAGCCACGACCAGCAGATCGTCTACGACCTATTCACCAACTACGTGGAGGCTTGCGACTCGTTGCAGATCGACCCGGCATACCGTAATCACATCGCAACGCTGCGCGACCGACTGTTGAAGCCTCAAATCGGCAGGTGGGGGCAGTTGCAGGAATGGGAGACCGACCGCGATGACCCGGCCGATAAACACCGGCATGTGTCGCACCTTTTTGCGCTGCACCCGGGCAGGCAGATATCGGTCAACAGGACCCCCGAATTGGCCGAGGCGGCACGCGTGAGCCTGGAGGCCCGGGGCGATGAGTCTACCGGCTGGTCGATGGCCTGGAAGATGAATTTCTGGGCCCGTTTGCAGGATGGCAACCATGCTTACCGCATCCTGCACAATTTCATCACGCTGGCAACCGACGGAAATGTCGATTATGACGGCGGTGGGGGCGTGTATGAGAATTTGCTTTGTGCCCATCCGCCCTTTCAGATCGATGGTAACCTCGGCTATGTCGCCGGCGTATGTGAGATGCTGGTGCAAAGCCACGAAGGCTTCGTCGACCTCCTTCCGGCCCTGCCCGATGCGTGGCGTGCCGAGGGAGCGGTATCCGGTATCCGTGTCCGCGGAAACATGACCCTGGACATGCAATGGAAGGAAGGAAAAGTGGTGAATTATACCCTTTATGCCCGCGAAGTGAAAACAGTGTCGGTAAAGGTGAATGGGGAATTCCAGCAAATAGAAACAAAGAAAATATGAAGGGGAAAAATTTATTGCTGCTCTTTTGGGCCATGTTGTTTCATGGCGTTTGTGCGTATGCGGTCGACATACCCTTCGGCAACGGGGGGATGATCCGCTACGACATGGACAAGGGAACGTTCGATATCGTGTCGGCCGGGAACCTGTGGCTGAAAGATGGGTTCTCGACGGTCAACGATGGCCGTAAGATGTGGAGCAGCAAGCAGTACTCCCAGCGGACCTACCAGCGCGACACGTTCGAAGATGCGGTAGGCACGGGCACTAAACATACGGTGACGGCTACCAAGAAAGGACTTCCCGACTTCACACAGGTGTTTTATACCTATGCCGATAAAGACTATGTCGTCATCGAAGTGGCTATCGCCCGTCCGACACGCGTGTTGAAGACCAACGGCTTCGTGCCCATCGAAGGAACCTTGGTGCTTGGTGATGACGCGCCATTCCGCTCGCTTTTCGTGCCGTTCGACAACGATACCTTTATCAGCTACGACAGCAAGGCCCTGGATGACGTTGACGATATGTACAGTGCGGAAGTAGGGGTGTTATATCAGGAGCAAAGTAGATTGGGTTATGTGCTGGGCTCGGTAGACCAGCAGGTCTGGAAAACGGGTGTCCGCACAGTCAGCAAGCCCGACCGGTCGGTCACCATGCAGGTCGTGGTGGGCTTTACAACCCCAGCGATCAACCGCGATGATATGCCGCACGGCGCGCTGGAAGGACATCGCATCCACTCGGCGAAGGTGCTGGTGGGGCGGTTCGCCGATTGGCGTGCCGGCATGGATGCCTACGCAGCGCATACCCAGGCGTTGCAGCACCGGGTGATACACCCTTGGGATGGGCCTACGCCCGTGGCGTGGAACAGCTGGGGAGTGATGCAACAGGATATCAATTACGATCGGCTGGTCGAGGTGGTCGACTTCTTTGCTTCAGACATCCGGCAGCTGCCCGATGGGCAGGCCATCTATATCGACCTGGATTCGTACTGGGATAATCTGTTGAAGGGAGGGCTGAATGGCGACTATAGCCGGTTGAAGCAGTTTGCCGACCTAGCGAAATCAAAGGGCCTGAAGCCGGGCGTGTATTGGGCGCCGTTTGTCGACTGGGGCTACAAGGGTGGGGCCGACCGCCCCGTGGAGGGAACGGGCTTCCGCTATGGCGATATCTGGACAAAGGTAAAGGGCGGCTACCACGACCTCGACGGCGCACGTGCGCTCGACCCTACGCATCCCGGAACGCAGCAGCGGCTGGCCATGGTGATCGATCGCCTCAAGGCGTGCGGCTTCGAGATGATTAAGATCGATTTCCTGGGGCATGCGGCGATCGAGTCAACTCATTTTGCAGACCCCACCGTCAAGACGGGGATGCAGGCCTACCATCGGGGTATGCAGTACTTAGTGGAGCAGTTGGATGGCCAGATGCTGGTGTATGCCGCCATCTCGCCTAACATGGCCACAGCCCCCTATGTACACATGCGCCGCATCGCCTGCGATGCGTTCAGCACGATGAAAGACACCCGCTATACGCTGAATAGCCTCACCTATGGCTGGTGGCAGACCCACTTGTACGACTACATCGATGCCGACCATGTCGTCTTCAAGAATGCGTCGGCATCGGAAAACTACGCCCGCTTCCTGTCGTCGGTCATTACCGGCAGTGTGGTGCTGGGCGACGACTTTTCGGAGCCGGGCGCATGGCATACCACCACACAGACGCTTTTTGAAAACCAGGCATTATGGGCGGTCATTGCCGACGGCAAGGCCTTCGTGCCTGTAGAAACCGACCAGTATGCGTCGCGGATCTTCGTGAAGCATGGCCTCGGAGACACCTATATCGCCGTGTTTAATTACGGCGATGACACAGAGCAGCTCCGTTTGCAAGGTGGGCGGTTGGGGCTGGATACGACTGAGCGTTACCAGCTGCTGGATATGGCCACCCAAGATACGGTCGAACTTTCATCGGAAACCACTGTTCCCTTGGAGGCCCGGCAGGGCCGCCTATTTCATGTAAAACAAACGAATAATCATTATTAGAACACACTAGATGCCATCCATGTTACAGCGAATTTTTACCCTCGGTGCCGTGCTTCTGTTTGTCGGCGCTTGCACCTCATTACGTGCACAAGAACAATATTTTAATGTTGAGACCGCATCCAATGCATTGGTCTTACATAGCGATACAGCCAACAACCTGACTGTCGTTTACTACGGGAAGAAGCTATCCCATGCGGATGAATACGCGTTGGTTCCCGCCTCCTACAAGCACTCGGAAGACTATACAGGCCTGTCTGATGCGGCCTATACGCCTTCCGGATCGACGAATATACTGGAACCGGCCATCAGCGTGGTTCATGCCGATGGGAATAAGTCGCTCGCACTCCATTATGTGTCGCACACCCAGCGTCAGGTCGACGACAACGTGTCGTTGTTGGAGATCGTGCTGAAAGATCCGGTGTACGATTTTACCGTCCGCCTGTTCTATCAGTCCTATTATGCGGAAGACGTTGTGGAGCAATGGTCGGAGATTGAACATCAGGAAAAGGGCGACGTGCTTCTTGAGAAGTATGCGTCGGCCAACCTGACCTTGAAATCGGAAAGCTATTGGTTGCGGCAGTATCATGGCGACTGGGCCCGGGAGATGAATCCCGAAGATTCCAGAATCACCCATGGGATTAAAACCATCGACAGCAAGCTGGGCACGCGGGCGAACCTGTTCCAGCCGTCGTCGTTCATGGTGTCACTGGATAAACCGGCATTGGAGGATGAAGGGACGGTCTTGTTCGGCACGTTGGGTTACAGCGGTAACTTCAAGGTCGACCTTGAGTTGGATTATCTCAACAACCTGCGCATCATTGCCGGCATGAACAACTATGCCTCCAACTACACGCTGAAACCGGGCGAGCCGTTCACCACGCCCAAATTCATCTATACGCTGTCTACCGCAGGAAAAGGAAAGGCCTCGCGCAGCCTGCACAACTGGGCGCGGAAGTACCAGCTGCTCGACGGAGAAGGGAGCCGACTCACGCTGCTCAACAACTGGGAAGCGACGTATTTCGATTTCAATGAGCAGAAGCTGAAGACACTGCTGAAAGATACCAAAAAGCTGGGGGTCGACCTGTTTCTGCTAGACGACGGCTGGTTTGCCAACAAGTACCCGAGGAATGACGATAAGACGGGGCTGGGCGACTGGCAGGTGAACAGGGCCAAGCTGCCGAATGGCATTGCTTCGTTGGTGGCGGAAGCGGCCAACCAGGGGGTGAAGTTCGGTATCTGGGTAGAGCCCGAGATGGTCAGTCCGAAGTCGGAGCTCTACGAGCAGCACCCGGACTGGGTGATCAAGCAGGCCGACCGGCCGGAGCATTATTTCCGCAACCAGCTGGTGCTGGATTTGGCGAACCCAGATGTGCAGGACTTTGTATTCGGGGTGCTCGATGGGCTGTTTACCGAAAACCCGGATATTGCCTATATCAAGTGGGACTGTAATTCGATCATCTACAATGCGTATTCGTCGTACCTCCAAAATCAGGAGCATTTCTATATTGAATACATGCGGGGCCTGTATAATGTGCTGGAGCGTATCCGCGCGAAATATCCCGAGGTGCCGATGATGCTTTGCTCGGGCGGCGGCGGCCGTGTAGACTACGCTGCTTTGCAGTATTTCACCGAGTTCTGGCCGTCGGACAATACCGACCCCATCGAGCGGATTTTCATGCAGTATGAGTATTCCTATTTCTATCCGGCCATCAGCACGGCCAACCATGTGACCGACTGGGGCAAGCAGCCGATCAAGTTCCGCACGGATGTGGCTATGATGGGCAAATTGGGTTTTGATATCGTGGTAAGTGAGCTGAGTGAGAACGACCTCCGGTTTTGCCAGGAGGCGGTAGCCAACTACAACCGGGTGAAAGATGTCATCTGGCATGGCGACCAGTATCGGCTGGCCGACCCACGCGAAGGGAATTTTGCAGCTATCCAGTATATCGATGCAGACCGGTCGGCCGGTGTGGTGTTCAACTACCTGGTCAATTACCGCTACAACGAGGGCAGTTATTACCCGGTACGCCTGAAAGGGTTGGATGCGGCCAAGAAATACCGGGTGAAGGAGATTAACCTGTATCCCGGTACGTCGTCTGCCCTCGATGGGCAGCAGCTGTATTCGGGCGAGTTCTTAATGACGGTGGGGATTAACCCCGACCTGACAAAGGACCGCGCAAGTGTGGTATTGGAAATCGAGGCCGTTGATTAACAGCGGCCCGGTTTTCGGGTTTGGGGTGCAATGTGTGCAGCGGTATACTTGGAGAGGATATAATGCGCGTTGCTGATGGATGTGGGCGAGGTGAAAAATTTTATCTTTTTTCTGTCGGCCAAGGTCAGTAATTGCGCGGCAGAAGAATAGAAAGGCTGGCGTTCACCCAGAAAATCGAGAATAATATTGGTG
>Ga0079224_100005125_pt1 | contig 17159 bp, 13 predicted proteins | sample Stecom2015_FD_80414 | JGI IMG/M metagenome (GOLD analysis project Ga0079224, IMG submission 80414) | Agricultural soil microbial communities from Utah to study Nitrogen management - Steer compost 2015 | ecosystem: Environmental > Terrestrial > Soil > Agricultural land | place: USA: Utah... | reverse complement strand
TTTTTCACGTTGATGGTTCCGTGGTCAGTAGTAATAATGACTTTGAAGTCCATCTGTCCGGCTTGTTGAAGGATTTCCAGTAACGGAGAATTTTTAAACCAACTCAGAGTGAGTGAGCGGTAAGATTTATCGGTAGAGGCCAATTCTTTAATAACTTCCATCTCAGTTTTGGCGTGCGAAACCATATCCACAAAATTATACACCACCGTCACAAGTTGGTTGCTCTTTTGAGATTTAAAATTATCGGCGAATTTCTTCCCTTGTTTTAAACTCGAAATTTTCTCATAACTCCAATTGATTTCAATACCCAAACGTTTTAATTGTGTTCTCAAAAAATCTTCTTCAAACAGATTTTTACCGCCCTCATCGGTATCATTTAACCAAAAGTTGGGATGCAGTTTTTCCATGTCAACGGGCATTAATCCCGAGAAAATAGCATTTCGAGCATATTGGGTTGCCGTAGGAAGTATGCTGAAATACGCTTCCTCCTTAGTTTTTCTGAAAAAATTATTCACCACCGGTTCCAAAACTTTCCATTGGTCAAATCGCAGGTTGTCCACTACCACAAAAAGAACAGGCTGTCCTTTTTGAATCTCAGGAACCACTTTTTCTCTAAAAAGCGTATGCGACATTACCGGAGCATCGGCGTTTTTATCAAACCAACTGCGGTAATTTTTTTCTATAAATTTTCCGAATTGAATATTGGCTTCACTTTTTTGCGATTCAAGAATCTCAAACATGCCCGGGTCATCCACATCTTCCAATTGAAGTTCCCAATACATCAATTTTTGATATAAGTCTACCCATTCTTCATACGAGTTTACCATAGACAAATCCATGGCAATTTTTCGAAACTCTTGTTGGTATCCGGTGGTGGTTTTTTGAGTCACCAAACGCGAATGATCCAGATTTTTTTTCAGGGTAAGTAATATTTGGTTGGGATTTACGGGTTTGATGAGATAATCGGCAATTTTAGAACCTATGGCCTCCTCCATGATAAATTCTTCCTCACTTTTAGTAATCATCACCACCGGTAAAGTAGATTGGTGTTCTTTAATTTCCGCTAGGGTTTCCAAGCCACTTATGCCGGGCATATTTTCGTCTAAAAATACAATGTCAAACTGCTGTTTGGTGATTTCTTCCAAAGCTTCTATACCACTTTGTACGGTAGTGACCGCATAATTTCGTTGTTCTAAAAAAAGAATATGGGGCTTTAATAAATCTATTTCATCGTCTACCCAAAGAATTTTGATTTTATTCATACAATACTGTTGATTTTCTTGTTAAAAAAGCATTTCAAACCCTCTTTAAAATAATTATCTTTGCACAAGTTTAAAAAATGTTTTTTGAAATCTGGTGCTAAAATTTTTACATTAAACGACCCAATTTACGGATTTATTACGATACCCACACCACTGGTGTATCAGTTAGTAGAGCATCCCTATTTTCAGAGGTTGAGACGTATATCCCAAATGGGATTGTCTTATCTTGTTTTTCCCGGGGCTCATCATACGCGTTTTCAACACGCGCTTGGGGCACTACACCTCATGCAAAAAGCGGTCCATTCTCTTCGTTTTAAGGGAGTTGATATTTCTGAGGAAGAAGAAGAGGCGTTGTATATTGCTATTTTACTCCACGATATTGGACACGGCCCATTTTCGCATGCAATGGAAAATAGTATCGTTGAAGGGGTGGGGCATGAAGAAATTTCCCTGCGATTTATGTGCCGTCTCAATGAGATATTTAACCAAAGTTTAACGCTTGCTATTCAAATTTTCAAGGGAGAATATTCTCGAAAATTTTTGTGCAGCTTGGTATCCGGGCAATTGGATGTAGATCGATTGGACTATTTGAAAAGAGACAGTTTTTATGCCGGTACTCCGGAAGGAAATATCAATTCAGAGCGATTACTTTCGATGTTAAATGTGGTGAATAATCAATTGGTAATTGAGGAAAAAGGAATTTATTCGCTGGAGAAATTTTTCCTCGCCCGAAGGTTTATGTATTGGCAGGTGTATCTTCACAAAACCAGTATGGGAGCCGAAATACTTTTGGCACAAATATTAAAAAGAGCCAAAACCTTGGTTGAAAAACAGGAAAAATTGCCCACCAATTCGGATTTGTTGTTTTTTCTTCAAAATCGTATTACGCTCGAAAATTTTTCGAACGAAGTGTTGGATGTTTTCGCTCAACTCGATGAACATACATTGATGAATGCCGTAAATCAGTGGCAACACCATCCCGATTTTGTTTTACAAAATTTGTGTGAGCGTTTATTGAACAGAAAACTTTTTAAAGTAAAACTGAACAATGAACCTTATTCGGATGATTTTTACAGAAAAAAAATAGAAATGGTTCAAACCCTATACGAACTTTCTGAAGAAGATGCACAATATTTTGTCTTTGGAGGTGTTGTTTCCAACAAGGGTTATGACAATCAATTAGATAAGATTAATATTCTGACAACTAAAGGGAAAATTAAAGATATTTCAAAAGTCAGTAAGTTATTTACCAGTACCTTTTTGACAGAAAAATTGACAAAAAATTATCTCTGTTTCCCTAAATCGTGAATTTTTGCCCTTTTTTTATATTTTTGTTACAATGAAATTTACCGCTGCACAAATATCGGCAATTTTAGAAGGAGAGGTTGAGGGAAATCCCGACGTAGAAGTCTTTAAGTTGTCCAAAATTGAGGAAGGACAGGAGGGTTCACTCACCTTTTTGGCTAATCCGAAATATACGCAATATATATACTCCACTCAGGCCTCTATTACCATAGTTGATAAAAATTTTGTCCCAGATGAAAAATTATCAACCACTCTTATACGTGTAGAAAATCCGTATCAATCCTTTTCCAAACTATTAGAGTATTACCATCAGATTAAGCAACACAAATCGGGTATTGAATCTCCGGTTTTCAGGGCAGATTCCGCTGTATTAGGTAAGGATATTTATTGATGTGCTTTTTCTTATGTGGGTGAAAATGTAAAAGTGGGAGATAACGTAAAAATATACCCTGAAGTATATATAGGAGACAACGTTACCATAGGCGATAACGTGGTTATCTTTGCCGGGGCTAAAATTTATTCGGATACCGTCATAGGCAGTCATTGTGTCATTCACAGCGGTGTCATCATTGGAGCCGACGGATTTGGCTTCGTGCCTGATACTAATGGTGAATACAATAAGGTACCCCAAACCGGAAATGTAATTATTGAAGATCATGTAGATATAGGTGCGAATACTACCATCGACCGGGCCACGTTGGGCTCCACGATTATTCGCAGAGGTGTTAAACTGGACAATCAAATTCAGATTGCCCACAATGTAGAAATTGGTGAAAACACGGTTATAGCAGCCCAGTCGGGTATAGCCGGTTCTTCCAAGATAGGTAAAGGGTGTATGATTGGTGGTCAGGTTGGAATAGCAGGGCATTTGGTCATTGGAAATAATGTTAAAATACAGGCACAGAGCGGTATCGGCAGAAATGTAAAAGATAACGAAGTGTTGCAGGGCTCTCCGGCTTTGGCCTATGGTGATTACAACAAGAGTTATGTACATTTTAAAAATCTTCCGAAACTGGCTGATTCGATACGTGACATTCAAAAAAAATTAAATGATGAGCAATAATCCAACTAAACAAAACACATTAAGTAAAGAAATATCCCTAAGTGGCGTTGGACTGCACACAGGGAGAGAAGTGTTGATGACTTTAAAACCTGCTCCTGTAAATCATGGATATGCTTTTGTGAGAACCGATTTAGAGGGACATCCAGTGATAGAGGCGGATGCCAATTATGTAGTTAATACCCAACGTGGTACTAACTTGGAAAAACTCGGAGTAAAAATCCATACCTGTGAGCATATCCTATCTGCTTTGGTAGGGATGGAGGTAGATAATTGCATCATCGAATTAAATGCTCCCGAACCGCCCATTATGGACGGATCGGCTAAATTTTTTGTCGAAGCCATTGATAAGGCAGGGATTACTCAGCAAGACGCCGAACGCGAAGAATATGTGGTTAAAGAAATTATTTCTTTTACCGATGAAAAGTCAGGAAGCGAAATAATTGTTATGCCCGCCGATGAATACCAGGTAACCACTATGGTAGATTTTGGCACTAAAGTTTTAGGCACGCAAAATGCCACACTAAAATCCCTTTCTGAGTTTAAAGATGAGATTGCCAGTGCACGTACTTTTAGTTTTTTACATGAACTGGAAATGTTGCTCGACAACGGATTGATTAAAGGAGGAGATTTGAACAATGCTATTGTTTATGTAGATAAAGAATTGTCTCCCGAAATCACTGAAAAACTGAAAGCGGCATTTAAAAAGGATTCTATTTCAATAAAGCCCAATGGTATTTTGGATAACCTTACCTTGCATTACCCAAATGAGGCAGCCAGACACAAATTATTAGACGTTGTGGGAGACTTGGCTTTGGTAGGTACCCGCATACGCGGAAAGGTGATAGCCAATAAACCCGGGCATCAAGTAAATACCCAATTTGCCAAAAAACTTTCTAAAATTATTAAGTTGGAAAAACGCAATAATGTCCCGAAATTTGATTTAAGTCGTACTCCTGTGAAGGATGTAGTAGATATTATGGGATTGCTTCCCCACCGTCCACCTTTCTTGTTGGTTGATAAAATTTATGAACTTTCGGATAAACATGTGGTAGGAGTGAAAAATGTGACCATGAACGAACCGTTTTTTGTGGGGCATTTTCCCGGAGCCCCTGTTATGCCTGGGGTTTTAATTGTTGAAGCCATGGCACAAACGGGTGGGATTTTGGCACTTAGCACCGTGCCTGACCCTGAAAATTACCTGACCTTTTTCATGAAAATTGACAATGTTAAGTTCAAAGAAAAAGTGGTGCCGGGAGATACACTCATTTTTAAACTTGAGTTATTGTCGCCTATTCGCAGAGGTATTGTACACATGCAAGCCAATGCGTATGCTAATGATAAGTTGGTTACCGAAGCCGAACTCATGGCACAAATTGTCAAAGCCAAATAATTTTTCAAAAAAAGTATCGTATGAATCAACCCTTAGCTTATGTGCATCCCGGAGCAAAAATTGCTAAAAATGTGGTTATAGAGCCCTTTGCAACCATTCATAACAATGTTGTAATCGGTGAAGGAACCTGGATCGGGTCTAATGTTACCATCATGGATGGTGCCCGAATAGGAAAAAACTGTAATATTTTTCCGGGAGCAGTTATTTCAGCCATTCCTCAGGATTTGAAATTTCAGGATGAAGAAACGACTGTTGAGATAGGTGACGGAACCACTATACGCGAATTTGTTACTATTAACCGAGGTACGGTCGACAAAATGCGAACCGTAGTTGGGAAAAATTGTTGGATTATGGCCTATTGCCATATTGCTCACGACTGTATCGTGGGTGATAACTGTATTTTTTCCAATAACAGTACCTTGGCTGGTCATATCACCGTGGGCGATCACGTGGTGCTGGCTGGGATGACAGCTATTCAGCAGTTTTGTACTATTGGTAACCATGCCTTTGTAACCGGAGGTTCTTTGGTAAGAAAAGATGTGCCACCTTTTGTAAAAGCAGCTCGAGAACCTTTGTCATACGTAGGAATTAATTCTATCGGGTTGCGGAGAAGAGGTTTTTCTTCCGAGAAAATCAGAGAAATCCAAAATATCTACAGGATTTTGTACCAAAAAAATTATAACAATACTCAAGCACTCGAAATAATTGAAGCCGAAATGGAGGCCACTCCCGAACGGGATGAAATATTACAGTTTATAAGAAATTCTAAACGGGGTATTATGAGAGGGTATTCAAGTAATAGCAAAGAATAAAACGAAGTACAAAATATGAAGTTCAAAGTAAACCATCGAAATACGAAGCTCGAAGTTTTTTTGGACTTTTTGTCTATTTGACCTTGTGACCTTTGTGAAACCTTTGTGCCGCTTATGGTTAAAAAAATAAATCGCAAGACACGAAGTGCGAAGTGTTTCTCGTGATACGAAGTTCAGAGCACGAAGTATCTTTGCGGCTTTGCGTGAAATTAAAGTTTTAAGTATGAAGAGTTTAATAATAAATAAAACCAATTAAAAACCAATTAACAATGGCTACTACTGCAGATATTAGAAATGGATTGTGTATCAAATATAACAATGACATTTATAAGATAATAGAATTTCTTCATGTAAAACCAGGAAAGGGTCCTGCTTTTGTTCGTACTAAACTAAGAAGCGTAACTACCGGAAAAGTGCTTGAAAACACCTTTTCGGCAGGTCACAAAATTGATGAGGTACGTGTCGAGACTCACAAGTTTCAGTATTTGTACAACGATGGGGAATATTATCACTTTATGAATGAGGAGGATTTTTCGCAAATTCAGTTAAAAGAAAGCACGTTAGATAATCCCAAACTCATGAAAGAAGGTGAGGTAGTGACTATTATGATAAATACCGAGGACAATATGCCACTTTCAGTAGAAATGCCTGCTACAGTTATCCTCGAAGTCGTAGCCGTTGAACCCGGAGTAAAGGGGAACACGGCCACTAACGCTACAAAACCCGCAACAGTCGAGACGGGTGCTATTATTCAAGTACCACTGTTTATCAATGAAGGCGACAAAATTAAAGTAGAAACCGAAAAAGGAACCTACAAAGAACGGGTTAAAGAATAAAATTAGCGTTTGTCAATATTAATGACTAACAAGCATTGCCTTTAGGAATAAAATTTTTGTTTTATTGGGAATCACTTCGTCAATCTCAATGACGTCTTGTAGTAACGAGGTTGATAATTGTGAGTATAAATCCTGTTGGTTATAAAAATACAATTCTATGAAATTTTCAACACCCCAAACCCTCCGGTCTATTGCATCGATTATTAACTCAGAGTATGTGGGGGACCCCGATTTTCCGGTATTAGGGATAAATGAAATTCACGTAGTTGAACCCGGCGATATTGTTTTTGTTGACCATCCAAAATATTACGACAAAGCACTTCAGTCGGCTGCTACCATTATTTTAATCAACAAACAAGTGGAGTGTCCCAAAGGCAAGGCCTTGTTAATTTCAGATGACCCTTTTCGGGATTTCAACAAGTTGGCAAATTATTTTAAACCCTTTCATCCTGCTAACCAATCTATTTCGCCTACGGCAAAAATCGGTAAAAATACCATTATTCAACCCCATGTTTTTATTGGGAATAATGTAGAAATAGGGAATGATTGTGTAATTCATGCCAATGTGACCATTAACGATTACACCATCATCGGAAATCGTGTGACTATTCACTCGGGTACGGTATTAGGAGCTGATGCTTTTTACTACAAAAAACGCCCCGAAGGCTTTGATAAACTTCTCAGTAGCGGTCGAGTGGTTATCGAAGACGATGTAGATTTGGGAGCACTTTGTACAATAGACCGAGGTGTTACCGGAGATACTCGCGTGGGACAAGGAACCAAAATCGACAACCAAGTTCACATAGCTCACGATACCGTAATCGGTAAAAAGTGTCTGATTGCCTCACAAACAGGTATCGCCGGATGTGTCGTGATTGAAGACGAAGTAACCCTTTGGGGTCAAGTAGGAATCACCAGTGGGGTGACAATCGGAGCAAAATCGATAATTTCGGCACAATCGGGAGTTAGTAAATCACTCGAAGGAAACAAATCCTATTTCGGTACGCCAGCAGATGATTTTCGGGCTAAATATAAAGAAATAGCTTCCATCAGGTTGATTCCTGAAATCTTGGAAAAACTAAAAAAAATGGAGTGATTTTTTTTGGTAAATCCTTTAAATAATTATTAAAATAAAGTTACTTTTGCCCATCTTTTCAAATAGAATATCATGAGTGTTTTAGTCAATAAAAATTCCAAAATAATAGTTCAGGGGTTTACCGGAAGTGAAGGTACTTTTCACGCCGGACAAATGATTGAATACGGTACCCATGTAGTAGGAGGGGTAACCCCGGGGAAAGGCGGACAAACCCATCTCGGAAAACCGGTTTTTAATACGGTTTCGGAAGCTGTACAAAAATCAGGCGCCGATGTATCCATTATTTTCGTGCCGCCGGCTTTTGCCGCTGATGCCATTATGGAAGCTGCCGATGCCGGAATTAAAGTAATTATAACCATTACCGAAGGTATCCCGGTGGCAGATATGATTAAAGCATACCAGTATGTAAAAGAAAGAGGAAGTAGACTGGTAGGACCAAACTGCCCCGGAGTGATTACTCCCGAAGAAGCCAAAGTGGGAATTATGCCCGGTTTTGTCTTTAAGAAAGGTAGTGTAGGTTTGGTTTCTAAATCAGGTACCCTTACTTACGAAGCTGCCGACCAAGTGGTGAAACAAGGTTTAGGAATAAGTACTGCTATTGGAATTGGCGGAGACCCCATTATTGGAACGACTACTAAAGAGGCATTGGAGTTACTCATCAACGACCCTGAAACCGAAGCCGTGATTATGATAGGCGAAATTGGTGGACAATTGGAAGCCGATGCCGCCAAATGGTACAAAGAAAGTGGTAGTAAAAAACCGGTGATTGGTTTTATTGCCGGTGAAACGGCACCTGCCGGACGAACTATGGGACATGCCGGTGCTATCGTAGGCGGAAGTGAAGATACCGCAGTGGCTAAAAAGAAAATCATGCGTGAAAACGGAATTCACGTGGTTGATTCACCTGCACAAATTGGTTTGAAGGTAAAAGAAATCATGGGTTAAGAAAATTTTCTGAAAATATTAACACCCTAAATCCGTTAATAATTGTAATGTTAACGGATTTTTAATTTTCTAACCAATGAACAACCAAAAAATCTTAATCGTATTGATTGTAATGACAATTATGGGATGTAACAAAAATTCTGAAGAGTTTAAAGTTACCAAACACAAAGACGCTAACGGTTTTGAATTTGAAACTGTTTCAAATGACCCTACAGGGCTACGTTTATACACGTTAGATAATGGTCTGAAAGTGTATTTAAGTAAAAATGAGGATGAACCTAAAATCCAAACTTTTATCGCCGTACGGGCAGGTTCGGTGTACGATCCGGCTGATAATACCGGTTTAGCTCACTATCTGGAGCACATGGTTTTTAAAGGTACTGACAAAATTGGTACTGCCGATTGGGAAACAGAAAAAGTGTACTTAGAAACAATTTCTGATTTGTACGAGCAACACAAAGACGAACAAGACTCTGAAAAAAAGAAAGCCATTTACCGAAAAATAGACAGTGTTTCGTACGAGGCATCAAAAGTGGCTATCGCCAATGAATACGATAAAATGGTCAGCTCTTTGGGAGCTGAAGGTACCAATGCTTGGACCTGGCATGAAGAAACTGTTTATACCAATAAAATTCCTTCTAACGAACTTGAAAAATGGATGAAACTCGAAAGCGAGCGATTCAGTAAATTGGTTTTACGCTTGTTTCACACCGAGTTAGAAGCTGTATATGAAGAATTTAACCGCGCACAGGACAACGATTTTAGAAAAGAGCATTATGCCCTGATGGATTTATTATTTCCAAAGCACCCTTACGGGCAACAAAGTACCATCGGTATTTCAGAGCATTTGAAAAATCCTTCGATGGTGGCCATTCACAACTATTTTGAAACGTATTATGTGCCAAACAATATGGCGGTGATATTAGTAGGAGATTTGGATTTTGAAGAAACTATTCAGAAAGTAGATACCTATTTCGGCAAATTTGAAAACAAATCATTAACCCACCCCGAAAGACCCACAGAAGAGCCAATTTCTTCCGTTCAAGAAACCGAAGTCTTTGGTCCTGAAGCTGAACGAGTAACCATCGGGTTTAGAACCGGAAAAGTAGGTTCTGAAGATCAAAAATTAGTGACTTTAGTGAGTTTATTACTCACTAACGGAACCGCAGGTTTAATAGATTTAAATCTCAATCAAAAACAGTTGGTTCAACGGTCATATTCCAATGCAACATTTTTTAACGATTACGGAACGCATACGTTAACCGGTTATCCGAGAGGCGGACAAACCTTGGAAGAAGTGAGGGAATTACTTTTGAACGAATTGGACAATGTAAAAAAAGGAAACTTTGAAGATTGGATGCTCGAGGCAGTTGTAAATGATTTGAAGTTACGAGAAATAAATCGCTATGATAACGCTTCGTCTTTGGCAAATACTTATGTGAAGGCGTTTACTCAGTTTCAGGATTGGAGCAACAGTGTTTCATTTATTGAAAGTTTGAGAAAGTATACTAAAGAAGACGTAGTGGCTTTTGCAAATAATTTTTATAAAGATAATTACGCTATAGTATACAAACGTCAGGGCGAAAGCTCAGGCGTGGTTAAAGTTGACAATCCGGGGATTACACCTATCGAACTGAACCGAGATAAAAAATCAGCTTTTTTACAAGAGTTTGAAGCTATAACTTCGCCGGATATAAAACCAGTTTTTATTGATTATAAAGAAGCTATTAAAGAACACAAACTCAACAACGGTATTGTGGTTTCTCATGTTGAGTACAAAAAAAATGACCTGATGTATTCGTATTTTATTTACGATATTGGTAAAGATCACAACAAGCTACTCGCTTTAGCGGCAGATTATATGACGTACGTAGGTACTGATAAATACTCTGCGGAAGAATTGAAAAAAGAATTTTACAAATTGGGCGTTCGCTATGGCACTAATACTTCGGCTGACCAAACCAGTATTTATCTTACCGGTCTAAAAGAAAACTTGCCACAAGGATTGGAGTTACTGCAACATCTTTGGGAAAATGCAGTTGCCGATCAAGAGGCTTACGAGAAATTTATACAAAAAATAGAAAAAGACCGCACCGATGCTAAGTCAAATCGCAGCCAGATAATGTTTGGTGGTTTGATGAATATGGCTATGTATGGAGAAGATTCGTCGTTCCGGGATATTTTCTCTATAGAAGAACTTAAAGCCATAAATCCTCAAGAATTGGTTGATGCCGTAAAAGACCTGAAAAATTATACACATCGGATTTTCTACTTTGGAAAAAATATTCAGGATGCTTTAGTGGCGTATAACGAAAAACACCAAATTCCGGCAGAATTAAAAGATCTTCCTGAAAAAAAGGTATATGCTGAACAAAACACCGGAGGAAAAGTTTATTTTGTAAACTACGATATGGTACAAGCCGAAATGATGTTCTTGTCAAAAGGCGATACTTTCTCCAAAGAAAAAATGGCATCATCCTCTTTGTTTAATTCCTATTTTGGAAGTGGATTATCTTCTATAGTTTTCCAAGAAATCAGAGAGTCTAAATCACTGGCATATTCGGCTTATGCTTTTTACCAAAACGCCTCTGAAGTGGATAGACCCAATTATGTGAGAGCATATATTGGTACACAAGCCAACAAAATTCAGGATGCTGTAGAAGCTATGATGCAATTGATGACAGACATGCCCGAAAACGAAACTCAGTTTGAAAGTGCTCGCCAGTCGGCTTTAAAGCAGATAGCAGCGACTCGAATTACTAAAACTAATATTTTCTGGAATTATGAGAATTTAAAAAAACGCGGTATTGATTACGATATTCGGGAAGATATTTACAAAACGGTGAGCGATATGAGTTTGGAAGATTTGAGAACTTTCTTCAATGAAAATATCAAAGGTGGAAACTATACTGTGATGGTATTGGGCAATAAAAACGACGTCGATTTAAAAGCCCTGGAGAAACTAGGCAAAGTTGAGGAGATAGATTTGGATTACCTCTTTAATTACGACAAACAATCCAATGAAGATTTAAAAATGTAAAAAAAAATCCGGAAGTCAGCTTCCGGATTTTTTTATGGGGATAATAAAAAATTATCGATTTATAAATTCGTTGACCGCTCTATCGAGAGCATCGCCCCGAAGGTTTTTAGCAACGATAATTCCATTTGAATCAACTAAGAAAGTAGCCGGAATAGACCTTACATTGTATAGACGAGCAACTGGTTCGTCCCAATGTTGCAAATGCGAAATATGATACCAGTTCATTTGATCGTCTTTAATTGCTTGTAACCATCGGTCACGAATATCAGCCCGGTCTAACGAAACGCTAATGATGTTAAACCCTTGGTTTTTGTACTTGTTATGAACCCTTACCACATTTGGATTTTCCATACGACAAGGTTTACACCAAGAAGCCCAAAAATCGATAAGAGTAACTTTACTTTGACTTACTATTTGTTTTAATGAAATGATATCCCCCTCAGGAGTAGGGCCTGAAAAATCTGGGGCTAAATTACCGATTTCAGCACCCTGTAGCGAAGCTAAGCTCTTATTGACAAGACGCATATAAATATTCTCAGGAAGATTTTTGTTTCTCTTAGAAAGTAACTCTTGTGCATCGGGGTAGGTAATTTCACGTCTGGCAATAAGTTCTTGTAGCGCCATCAAACCTACCATCGTGTTAATATTGTTTTCGGCAAATGATTTTTTATACGATTTTTCATCGGTAACCAATTGCGCACCAATCATTTTATATTTTGAAAACGCCTCGTAATCCTGGTTGTTTTGAGCATTGTATAGATTGTTTTCGTTCTCGTATCTCTTTTCAGAAAACTCAGTGATATTTGTCTTGTACTCGTTAAACAAAAAATTTTCGTTGCCTCCGTTGAAATAAGCGATATTAGACAGGAAATTAATATCCCCGGTAATATCTTTATTTTCAATAAAAAACAAAAAGTTGCCGCCTAAATTCGGGAAGTGAAGTATAGCGATTTCAGGCTGTGATACTTTGTCTATTTTGGCATTAATAACTCCGTTTACAACTTCGAGGGTGTCCACCGTATAGGGTTTGTCTTCTTGATTAACTTTTTGGAGAAAAATGGGAGTCCCATCGGGTACCCCTTTGATTTGTACAGCAAAATCCATTGTTGAGCTTTTGTCGCAAGAGACAAAGAAAAGCAAGACAAGGGTAATTAAAACGTATCTCATAAGTTTTAAGGTATAATGTAAAACGCCACAAAAATAACATTCCCTGAGTAAAAATCGTCTTAAAAAATTAATAAAAAGCCACGTAATCATTTTTAAGACTTTGATCAGTTAAACTATTTTCTAAAAAATCGCCTACCTATTTTGTATTAAAAAAAAAGTTGCCCGAATTTTCGGGCAACTTAATGAAGTAACTATATAATATTTTTTAAAAATTAACCGCGAGGTTAGCTGAAAAACCGGTGTTTTCCGGAACAAATCTACACACCCCTCCCACACACAGTAGTCCACCGCGTTGCCTTCCGTAATTAAGAGCAAGACGGGCATTTCCTTTGGTGTAACTACCTCCGAAGTTGTAGTAGTGAATATCTTTCACATCGTTGCCATAGTTCCACGAATTACCCGCATAAATACCCAAGCGTGGTGAAAAATTGTATTCTACCAAAGCCGCAGCCCAGTTTTTCTTGTCTTGTTGTGTCCACAAATGCTGTAATTCGAGGCGAACCGATCTTCCTCCACCCAATTTGTATGTATGTTCAGCCACAGCTACCTGAGCTTTGATGTCGTAGAATCCCAGAGGACTTCCATCGGTGATACCTTTGTCAATTATAAGGTCACTAAACAGATAGATACCACTTAAGTTTTCGGTCCATCGTTTTCTGATTTCCAAACTAACTTCTCTGAAATAACGGTCACCTTTGCCAATAAATTCAGATTTATAGGCGTTGTTTGCAACGTCGTATTCAGCTTCCAATCCAGACCAGTAGGAGAAATTAAAGTCGATTTTAGTTCCGTATTTTCCACCCAAAAAGCTTTCTTTTTTGAAAGAATAAAAGGCATCCATCTGTGTACCCATTTCACCCGATTGTTGTTGGATAGGTTGTAAAATCAATCGAGGTTGGGCGTTATACACGTAGATATTAGACAACATATAATCGTGTTGTTTGGTAAGGGTAGGTACATAATTAATGATTTGCTGGTTGTATTGATTGCCTTCGGCAAAACGATCGGAGTAAAAAGCAAAGTTTTCTAATCTTCGTAAAGCCGCATTTATTCCGAAACCGCTTTGTGCATATCCGATATTAAGTAATAATGCCGAACCGCGGTAAATTTCATCATTATTAGTGATAACACTTTCGTTTACCAAAGCATCTTCATCTTTATGAATGGCTTCAAAAGAGGCGAAGACATTTTTATAAGTAATATCTGCTCTTCCTGAGAAAGCATTTACTGTGGTGGGGATATTTTGGTTAGCCAAATTGTCTTGATATCTGGCTACATAACTACCACCCAATCGAATAGATAAATCCTCAGAACTTATCCATTCATCCAAACTCAGGTTGGCATCAATTCCTCCAACCACTCCTTCAGATAGTTCAAAACCTACCCGTTGTTCGCCAAATAAACCGGTAATGTCCAGATAATTTGTTGGAGTAAATTTCACTCTAGCACCGCGTAAAGAATTGTTAATTCCAAGTTGGCGGTCTTCCCAGGTTCGCAGAATTAATCCGCTACCAAACTGGTCGTAAAAATACCCTGCGGTGATGTCCAGCATGGTATCTTTATAGTTTAGGTAGTAGGTGGCAATTTTGTTTCCGTCCAAATCGGGTGAATAACCCAGAAGAGGCTGTGGAAGATAGGATTCAAACTGAACACCTGCTGAGAACTTACCGTAATTGTAATTAAGAGTAAAATAATTATTAGATCTAAATGGGTCATCGGGTTCGACAAAGTTCATGCCTTCGTCGGGACGAAGCCATTGTGAATTGGATTCAAAACCTCCGTTAAAGTTTCCGAAATCTTGAGCAACCACAGAAGCGGAGACGGCTACTACTAAAAACCAGAGTGCTAATTTTATTTTCATATAAGCTGAAATTCAAAAAGGGATGATGATTATTTAGAAAATTCCTGAAGTTTGGCAAAAAGCTCATCTTCGGCTCCGGGAGTATACCCTGAGTGTCTATATAGGATTTTGTTGTTTTTTACTATCAGAGTTAATGGTATGGTGGCTGCACCCAATGCTCTTTTTAAATCATTGTTGGTATCATAAAGTATTTCGTATTCCCAACCTTTTCCGTTCACCATAGGTTTCACGCGGTTTACGGTTCGGGCATCGTCGGTAGTGATTGCATAAAGAGTAACACCGGTATTTTTTTGCCAGTCACTATATACATCATTAATAGCATCTAATTCATTTTTGCATGGCACACACCAAGTGGCCCAGAGTGATACAACTACAAGTTTGTCTCCGGCTGAAATATCCTGAAGTTTGATATCCTTACCGTCCAAATTTTTCAACGTCATATTAGGCAATTCTGTTTGAGCTGAAACGAATGTACTCATTAAAACAGAGAGGCATAAAATTAATTTTTTCATTCTTTTAGGGATTTTATTTTTTTTACAATGTTACTAAAAAACTATAAGTTTGAATACAATCTTACAAAATATATTTTGAGGGTTTCCCTTACTTATTTCTGTTTTAAGGGCAAAATTTTCCGTTTGAATTGATAAAAATTAGTACTACTTTGTTTTTTATAAGGTATTTATTATATATTTGTTTATACAAAAACTCAATCAAATTTAATCCTAAACCTAAATTTAGTCCCTATGAAAAAGCTTTATTTTTCAATTTGTAGCGTTTTTACACTTCTTTTAGTGTCCTCTTCGGCGCTTTATGCACAAGCCGAAACTTCGCTTCAAATTATGCTTGACAAAGATTATGCCGTTGTTTACGGCACAGAAAAAATCTCTGGTACTCTTTTAAATACCGGAGCTACCACGATCAACAGTGCTGTTATCAATTGGCAATTAGACAATGGTCCTGTTTACACTCAAAATTTCAACAATTTGAGCTTGACTTCCGGGTCGGTTATCAACTTTACTCATAAAGAAAAGTGGTCAAATCCTTCACCCGGACATTATACTTTAAAAGTTTGGGCTTCAGGAACCAATGGGTCATTAATCAGTGATGTGTTGGAAGTGCCTGTTCAGGTAGCTTCTGCCATGGCACAACGTCAACCTCTTATTGAGAAGTTTACTAGTTCAACCTGCCCACCTTGTGCAACCTATAATCCAATCTTTTCTAGTTGGGTTAGCAATCCTGATAACGAAGGTAAATTTACCTATGTTAACTACCAAATGAACTGGCCCGGTGCCGGTGACCCATACTACACTGCTGAGGCTGGTGTCAGAAGAAATTACTATAGTATCAATGGTGTTCCTTCAGTAGTTTTCTCTGGTAAATTTGCAGGAAATATGCCAAATCATACAGTATTGAATTCCTATTTGAATCACAACGATTACGGATACGGTAAACCTGAAATTTTGGATATTGATGTAACGTTTGAAATGAACGGTACTGAAATTACAGTAGATTACACTATCACTCCTTATGTTGATACCACTGCATTAACTGTTCATGTTTTAGTGTTAGAAGAACTTACTACAGGTAATGTGGGTACTAATGGAGAAACTCAATTCAAAAGAGTGATGATGAAGTTGATTCCTAATGCATCCGGAGAGACTATGAATTTTGAGGCTGATGTGCCCTTTTCTAACTCTCATACTGTAGATTTAGCGAGTACATTTATCGAAGAATTTGATGACTTAGACGTAATTGTTTTTGTTCAAAACAATGTAGGCAAAAGACTTATTCAAGCTCGAAGCGCTAATCATCCACCAGTTATCGGTATAGATGAATTTAATCAAATTTCATTCAATTTGTATCCGAATCCCTCAAACGGTATCTTTAACATAGCTGTTCAAGATAACGTAACTTTGGAGGTTTACGATCTTACCGGAAAATTAGTATTCTCACAAGACAATATTAATAACAGTACACAAATTAACCTTTCTTTCCTACACAGCGGGATATACTTAGCCAAAGTAACCGGAAATGAAAGTAGCCAAACACAAAAGATTGTTATCAAATAATTTTTCCGACAAAAAATATTTTACAATATTTTAAGTTACATTTTAAAATCCTAAGGAAAACTTCAAAGCTTTTGAAGTTTTCCTTTTTATAAATTTGCGATATGAAAAAGATTATTATTTTATCAGTATTACTTTTTGTAAGTTATACTTTTCAGGCCCAGTTTAGCGTAGTCACCTACGATTCTTCTACAATGAACGAAACCGGTGTTATTAACGACGGGGATGTTTTTGCTTATAACACGACCAGTTACGATGTTGCCTCTATTTATTTTTGGGTGAAAAATGACAATGCCCATAGTATCAACCTGCGTAT
>Ga0079224_100005124_pt1 | contig 17159 bp, 16 predicted proteins | sample Stecom2015_FD_80414 | JGI IMG/M metagenome (GOLD analysis project Ga0079224, IMG submission 80414) | Agricultural soil microbial communities from Utah to study Nitrogen management - Steer compost 2015 | ecosystem: Environmental > Terrestrial > Soil > Agricultural land | place: USA: Utah... | reverse complement strand
TCCCCGCAGGGGGATCAACAGGCGGACCCAACCGCGGAGAATTCCACGAATGCGTAAGGCCACCGAAATCGTCCTCGTCGCCGCTGGCGCGATGTTGCTCGCTGCCTGCAGAAGCGGCGGCGGCGTGCTCAATCGCGAACGGCCCGACGAGTTCGCCGTGCAGCGCCAGGCGCCGCTGGTGATTCCGCCCGATTTCGAGCTCGTTCCGCCCCAGCCAGGTGCACCACGCCCGACCGAAGGCACTGCAGCACAAGACGCGCTCGACGCGCTGTTCGGCGGTCCCTCGCCGCGCAGTGCGGTCGAAACGAGCGCACTGCAGCGCGCCGGCGATGCCGATCCCGGCATCCGATCGGCGGTTGGAGACCCCGCCACCCATACGGTCGACAAGGGCGAAACGACTCGCACCATCCTTGCCGCGCCCGAAGGCGATGGCCAGGACGCGCGGGCGGTCATTCCCGGCTGACGCCGGGAATTGACCTTTCATTTAATTGCGCCTCAAGCGCCGGCGGGCCCATCCGGACCCTTAGGCTATCCTCGCGCCCTCGGCGCTGCGGGCGGCCGTTCGGCCTTGCGGTCGGCTGGCCGCCGACCGGACTAGCGCGCTATTGGAGTGGCAGGACTGAATCGGGCTGCGATCGGCAGCCCGCAAGCGCGAACGCGCGCCGCGGCTTGTGGCGCGTAGCCAAGCGGCCCGGACGGGCCGCGCCCGGCGCCTGAGGGCGAAAACAAGGGAGTAAGCCCTTAGTCAGTCCTGCTGACTAAGAGCTTGTCGATCTTGCGGCCGTCCATGTCGATTACTTCGAACCGCCAGCCCTGGTCGGTGAAACTTTCGCCTTCGAGCGGGAGCTTCTTGAGTACCCACAGGACATATCCCGCGGCGGTAGCGAACTCCCGGTCCTCGGCCAGGTCGAGGCCGAGCCGCTCGGCCAGGGCATCCGCGGGAATCGCCCCCGCGACCAGCAGCGAACCATCGTCGCGTTCGACCAGCATCGGCTCGTCGCCTTCGTCCTGGTGGCTGACGAAATTACCGGCGATCGCGGCCAGGAGGTCGGCAGGCGTGACCACGCCCTCGAGATGGCCATATTCGTCGTGGACCATGGCCATCGCCACGCCCGATTGCTGCAGGGTCCGCAGCGCATCCATCGCATCGAGCTGGTCGGGCACGACTTCGGCCTTGCGGAGCAGGTCGGCGAGCCGGACCGGCTCCCCCACGAGCATGACCCCGAGCAGGTCCTTCACCTTTACCACGCCGACCATCCGGTCGACCGTGCCCTCGGCGACGGGCAGCAGCGAGTGGGGCGATTCGGCGATGACCTCGCGGATTTCATCCTCGCTGGAGGTCAGATCGAGCCAGTCGAGTTCGGTACGAGGCGTCATCAATTCGCGCACTGGGCGATCGGCAAGCCGCATGACGCCCGACATGATCGCCCGCTCCTGCTCCTCGATCACGCCGGAATGGGTCGCCTCGCTGAACAGCATGTGCAGCTCTTCCGCGGTGATGCGCGCCTCTCCCCGATGGGTGATGCCGAGCACGCGCATCAGAAGGTTCGACGAGGCGTCGAGCAGCCATACGAATGGTGCGGCGGCCGTAGCCAGTATCGCCATCGGCCGCGCCATGAGCACCGCGATCGGCACCGCGTGACGAAGCGCGAGTTGCTTGGGCACCAGCTCGCCGACGACGACGCTCAAGTAAGTCGTCAGCGCGATGGCCAGCGCGAAACCGGTGTTTTCCGCGAGGTTCGGGGACAGACCCAGCAAAGTCAGCCGCTCGCCGACCGGTTCGCCCAGCGCTGCCCCCGAAATGGCGCCATTCACGATGCCCACCAGCGTGATGCCGATTTGCACCGTCGACAGGAACTTGCCCGGGTCCGCGGCCAGCTGCAGCGCCGCTTTGGCCCCGGCGCTGCCCCGCTCGGCCGCCATGCGCAAACGCGCCGTTCGCGCGGAAACGATTGCCAGCTCGGACATGGCGAAGACCCCGTTGAGCAGGATCAACCCGGCGAGAATGGCTAGATGGGACCAGGGGAACGGGGACATGGGAGCGGATCGGCTAGCAGATTAGCGGGCCCAGGCGAAGCCTCCGATGGAACTAGCGCCCGAGCTGAAGCGTTCCTTGGCCTGCAATCCTTTTGCAACGAGCCGCTCCGGCTCCAGATCGCGGGCCCAAGCCCCGCCATTGTGAGGATAACCCATGAATAAGTCGCGCCTTTTTGTTTCCGGCCTTGCGGCAGTTTCGCTGCTCGGGGTCACCGCTTGCGTCACCGACCCGAATACCGGTGAACGGCACGTATCGCGCACGGCCATCGGCGGCGTCGGCGGCGCCGGACTCGGCTATCTGCTCGGCGGGCTGATCGGCGGCAAGACCGCGCGCATCGTCGGCGCGGGCATCGGCGGCGTGGCCGGCGGCGCGGTCGGCTACCAGCTCGACCAGCAGATCAAGGAGCTCGACGAAGCAACCGCCGGGAGCGGTGTCGACGTGACCGAGACACCCGATGGCACCGGTATTCTCGTCAACCTGCCCGACGTCACGTTCGCGGTCGATTCGACCACGATCAGCCCCAGCTTCCGCGCGGCGCTCGACGAGGTTGCGGGGAGCCTGCAGAGGTATCCGAACAGCCTGGTGGACGTGATGGGCCATACCGATTCGACCGGATCGGACAGCTATAATCTAGACCTGTCGCGTCGCCGCGCGGAAGCGGTGGCGAACCATCTCGTGTCGCGCAATGTCTCGCGGGCGCGGATCGCGACGATCGGATACGGCGAGCAATACCCGCGCGCCGACAACACCACCGCTGAAGGCCGTGCCCTCAACCGCCGGGTCGAGATCCGCATCACGCCGATCAGTCAGGAAGAGGCCAACGCGGCCCGGTAAAGCCATGCCTCCTTCCCCTTGCTGGGGGAAGGATGGCGCAGCTTGCTCGCGCAGCGAGCTAGCGAAGCTTGGATGGGGGTGAGCGACCCGCAAGCGCCGTGCCCGCCCGCGCGCTCACCCCCATCCAACTCCGGCTAGGCAGCAGGCTGCCAAGCCTTCGTATCCTTCCCCCATCGAGGGGGAAGAGAGAGTCTACTCCACTATCGAAAACCGCGCCGCCCGCTCGGCCAGTCGCTCCACCGCCGCGGCGTGGATTCCCGGCGCGCAGACCAGCACCCCGAAAGCGCGCGGATCGCGCTTGTTGTAGCTGAGGGGCTGGCCGAAGGCGTCGCTGGCCGCCGCCCCGGCCTCGCGCGCGATCAGCGCGGCGGCAGCGACATCCCACTCGAAGCCCCAGCGCAGCGTCGCCAGGAGATCTGCGCGGTCGTCGGCGACCATCGCGATGCGCAGCGCGATCGAGTTGGGCTTTTCTACCATCGCCAGATCCTGGTCCTCGGGCGGAAGCGAATCGGCCGGCACGCGCGCGCCCGCGAGCTCGGTCCGACTGCTCGCCACGAGGCGGCGCCCATTGAGCCAGGCGCCCTGCCCGGCGGTGGCGCTCCAGGTTTCGTCGCGAGCCGGCGCGACGAGCGAGCCGATCAGCGGTTTGCCCGCGCTTATCAGCGCCACCGAGACCGCCCAGCCGGGCCGGCCGCCGATGAAATCGCGCGTGCCGTCGATCGGGTCGACCAGCCAGCACAGCCCTCGCTCGAGCCGCTCGGGATGGTCGACGGTCTCTTCGGACAACCAACCGGCGGAGGGAAGCAGCGCGCCCAGCTCACGGCGCAGGAACGAATCCACGGCGAGATCCGCGGCGCATACCGGGCTGCCGCCGAGCTTTTCCCAGCTTTCGAGCGCATGGCCGCCGCCGGGCCATTGCCTCAGCGCAATGTCGCCGGCCTCGCGGCAGATATCGTCCAGGCGCTGGCGGTCGATCATTGCGCTGCCAACTGGGCGTCCCGCACGGGGTTTGCAAGCGGCCCCGCGCTGTGCTTATGCGCCGAAATCCTTCCTACCGACCGACACCGAAGGCGCTCCCCACGATGAACATTCACGAATACCAGGCCAAGCAGCTGCTCGCGAACTTCGGCATCGCGGTTCCGGCCGGGCACCCCGCGCGCTCGGTCAAGGAAGCCGTCGAAGCCGCCAAGCGGCTGCCGGGGCCGCTCTATGTGGTCAAGGCGCAGATCCACGCCGGCGGACGCGGCAAAGGCAAGTTCGAGGAACTGGCGACCGATGCGAAAGGCGGCGTGCGGCTGGCGAAGTCGGTCGAGGACGTCGAGGCCAACGCCCGCGAGATGCTCGGCAATACCCTGGTCACCGTGCAGACCGGGCCGGCCGGCAAGCAGGTCAACCGGCTCTACGTGACCGACGGGGTCGACATCGCGCGCGAGTACTACCTCGCGCTGCTCGTCGACCGTGCGAGCGGGCGCATCGCGCTTGTGGTTTCGACCGAAGGCGGTGTGAGCATCGAGGACGTCGCGCACGAGACGCCCGAGAAGATCACCACGCTGACGATCGACCCGGCGACCGGGTTCATGCCGCACCACGGCCGCGCGGTGGCGTTCGCGCTGAAGCTGCAGGGCGGGGCGGCCAAGGCGGCGCAGAAGCTTGCCCGGCAACTCTACGATGCGTTCGTGGCGCTCGACTGTTCGATGCTGGAAATCAATCCTTTGGTCGAGACTCCGGCGGGCGAGCTGCTGGTGCTCGATGCCAAGATCAGCTTCGATTCGAACGCGCTGTTCCGCCATCCCGACATCGAAGCGCTGCGCGACGAGAGCGAGGAAGATCCGATGGAGATCGAGGCGAGCAAGTACGATCTCGCCTACATCAAGCTCGACGGCGACATCGGCTGCATGGTCAATGGGGCGGGGCTGGCGATGGCGACGATGGACATCATCAAGCTCAACGGCGCGTTCCCGGCCAATTTCTGCGACGTCGGCGGCGGCGCCTCCAAGGAAAAGGTCGCCGCAGCGTTCAAGATCATCCTCTCGGATCCTGCGGTGAAGGGCATCCTGGTCAACATCTTCGGCGGGATCATGCGTTGCGACACGATTGCCGAAGGCATTGTCGCCGCCGCGCGCGAAATGGAGCTCGACGTGCCGCTGGTGGTGCGGCTCGAAGGCACCAACGTCCAGAAAGGCAAGGACATCCTGGCCAGCTCCGGCCTCGCCATCATTCCGGCCGAGGACCTCGGAGATGCGGCCCGCAAGATCGTCGCCGAGGTGAAGCAGGCGGCGTAAGGGCCTTGACCCGTCACGCCACAAGCGCGAGGGCTGGAGAAATATTATTGCGCGCAGCACAGCGCACCGGAGGATGCCGATGAAGATCCTCGTGCCCGTCAAGCGGGTCATCGATTACAACGTCCGCCCGCGAGTCAAGGCAGACGGCAGCGGGGTCGATCTCGCCAACGTCAAGATGAGCATGAACCCGTTCGACGAGATCGCCGTGGAAGAGGCGATCCGCTTGAAAGAGAAGGGGCACGCGAGCGAAATCGTCGCGGTCTCGATCGGCCCGGCCAAGGCGCAGGAGACGCTGCGCACCGCGCTGGCGATGGGTGCCGACCGGGCGATCCTGATCGAGACGGATGAGGCGGTGGAGCCGCTCGGCGTGGCCAAGCTGCTCAAGGCGATCTGGGACGACGAGCAGCCGGGCCTGGTGGTGATGGGCAAGCAGGCGATCGACGACGATTCGAACCAGACCGGACAGATGCTCGCGGCGCTGACCGGGCGGCCGCAGGGGACTTTCGCCAGCAAGGTCGAGGTCGAGGGCGACCATGTTACGGTTACTCGCGAAGTCGACGCGGGTCTCGAAACCGTCCGGCTGGAGCTGCCGGCAATCGTCACCACCGACCTGAGGCTCAACGAGCCGCGCTACGCCTCGCTGCCGAACATCATGAAGGCGAAGTCGAAGCCGCTCGCGGTGAAGCCTGTCGCCGAATACGGCGTGGACATCGCGCCGCGCCTCAAGGTGCTCAAGGTCGACGAGCCGCCGGTGCGGCAGGCCGGAGTCGTGGTCGGCTCGGTGGATGAGCTGGTTTCGAAGCTCAAGACCCTGGGGTTCGCGGCATGAAGGCGCTGGTTTGGGTCGAGCATGAAAGCGGCGCCGTCAAGGACGCGACGCTGGCCGTCGTCACCGCCGCCGCAAGGCTGGGTACGGTCCACGCGCTGGTTGCCGGAGAGCCGGGTGAGGCGCGGGCGGCGGCCGAGGCGATGGCCAAAGTCGCCGGTGTCGAGACGGTGCTTCTGGCCGCCGATGCCGCCTACGCCCACGGCCTTGCCGAGAACGTCGCGCCGCTCGCAGCCGGGCTGATGGAGCGCTACGACGCCTTTGTCGCCGCCGCCACCACAACCGGCAAGAACGTCGCCCCGCGAGTCGCCGCGCTGCTCGACGTCATGCAGCTCAGCGAGGTCATCGGCATCGAGGGCGAGCGCACGTTCACCCGCCCGATCTATGCCGGTAACGCCATCGCCACGGTCGAAAGCCGCGACGCCAAGCTGGTGCTGACGGTGCGCGGCACCGCGTTCGAGAAAGCTTCAGCGGAAGGGGGGGCGGCCGCGATCGAGGACGTCGCCGCGGCCGGTGATTCGGGCCTCTCGAGCTTCGTCTCGCTCGACGCCTCGAAGAGCGAGCGCCCGGAACTGACCAGCGCCGGCATCGTCGTCTCGGGCGGGCGGGCGCTCAAGGACGCCGCAACCTTCGAACAGCTGGTCGTGCCGCTGGCCGACAAGCTCGGCGCCGCCGTCGGCGCCAGCCGCGCTGCGGTCGACGCGGGCTATATCTCCAACGATTACCAGGTCGGTCAGACGGGCAAGATCGTCGCGCCGGAGCTCTACATCGCGATCGGCATCTCGGGCGCGATCCAGCACCTGGCGGGCATGAAGGATTCGAAGGTCATCGTCGCGATCAACAAGGACCCCGATGCCCCGATCTTCCAGGTCGCCGACATCGGTCTGGTGGGGGACTTGTTCAGCGTGGTACCGGAATTGACCAGCAAGCTGTGAGTCGAGCCAGGGTCCGGATCGCACGGGCGCGCCATGGTCGACGGCGGGGGGCAGCCGAGCCGGTGCGCGCCGCAACTGCCCCGGGTGGAGGGCGATTTCACCACGGAAATTCGCGGCAAGCTGTCGCACATTGTCGCAGCCGCAAGTCCCTCCTTGCGGGCCGGTCGCGCGTGAAATAGCCTCGCATCAAAAGAGACGGGAGAGGGTGGCATGAAGAGATTGCTTTTGGGATGCGCCATTGCGGGCCTGTTGGCTGCGCCGGCGGCACAGGCGCAGGACGGACCCGCGGTTTTCAAGGCCAGCAGTGTCTGGGCTGCCGATTACGGCGATGACTATTGCCGGCTGGTGCGAACCTTCAGCGATGGCAAGGACGACATCAATCTCGTCCTGCAGCGCATCCAGCCCGGGGCGGACACCCAACTCATTTTGATCGGCAACTCGCTCAGGTCCTTCCGCGGCGCCACCCAGCTCCAATGGCATTTCCTGCCCAACGATTCGGAGCGCAAGTCGAACTTCATGCGTTCGGAGACCGGCGACGGTCAGCAGTATTTCCGGATCGATGGCGTCATGTTCGCGCCGCCGGCTCCGCCTCCGCCGGGTACGCCGTTCGGGACGGTCCCGCCGTATGATCGCGACGCCGATCAGGCTGCGGGGAAAAACTTTACCGGCCTTGCAATCGACGGCGGACTGACGAAGCCCGTGCGGTTGGAGACCGGCCGGCTCGATCCGGTGGTTGGAGCCTTACAAGCCTGCACCGACGATCTGATCAAAACCTGGGGCCTCGATGCCGAAGCGCACAAAACGCTTTCGGCCCCTGCAGTCCCGCAGTTCAGCCCCGACGGCTGGCTGCCGACGGGCACGATTCCGTTCAGTGAATTCGCCAAGTTCGCTGGCGGCGGCAACCAAGTGCGGCTGATGCTCGATACCGACGGCAAACCGACGTCCTGTGATATTCATTCGCCGACGCTGAGCGAGGCCCTCAACGGCAAGATATGCCAGCTCCTCATGGAGAAGGCGTCTTTCACCCCGGCCAAGGATGCGGCAGGCCAGGCTATCGCGAGCTATTGGCTGGGCAGTCCAATGTTTCTCGGCCCTCCCATGCCGGGCCGCAGGTGACGGGGGGATCCTCGCGAGCTGAGGCGAGCTAGGCCGCGCCGCGGGCGCGTTCGAAAAGGCCAACCGTTTCGCCGTCCGGCAGCACGGTTTCGCGCATCGGCGCGAAGCCGAGCTTGCCGGCGAGCCGGAGCGAGGGCGCGTTATCGACCGCAATCATGCAGACCACACGGCGTGACCCGTGCGCGCGTTCGAACCAGGCGAGCGCCGCTGCCATCGCTTCGGATGCGTGGCCGCGGCCGACGTGGTCGTGATGGAGTATCCAGCCGGCTTCGGGCGAATCGTCGAAATCCTCGCCGAGGCCTCGCCAGCTATGAAAGATTCCGCAGTTGCCGATCACATCCTCGCTGCCGCGCAACCGGACCGTGAAAGAGCCGTAGCCGTAGAGCAGCCAGCTACCGGCGTTCCGGGAGAAGCGCATGAATCGGTCGGCAGGATCGCGCCGTGGGCCGAGATGCCGCCCGGTCGCCGGGTGGGCGACGATTGCATTCATTGCCATAAGGTCGGCCGCGACCGGCACGCGCAGATCCAGCCGTTCGGTCGTCAAGCGCGGGGCCCCGCTCAACACCATCGGGTTCACAGCCATTGCGAAATGGCGTGGATGACGATTCCGACCAATCCGCCGACCAAGGTGCCGTTGATGCGGATGAACTGGAGGTCGCGCCCGACCGCGCTCTCAAGCCGATTGGTCAAGGTGCGGGCGTCCCAGCGCCGTACGGTTTCCGAGACGAGCTGCACGATCTGGGCTCCGTAGCGCGTCGCGAGGCCAACTGTGGTTCGGCGGGCGAAGCGGTTGACCTGCCACTGCAGCGCCGGATCCTGCTGGAGCGCCCGGCCGAGTTCCGCCAGGCTATTGCCGAGCTGACCGGCGAGCGCGGTATCGGGGTTCCGCGCCATATCGATGAGCGAATGGCGCAACTTCTCCCACACCCCCATCCACCATTCGCTCACAGCGGGATTGGCGAGGATCTCGCGCTTGGCCGCTTCGACTTTCTCTCGTGTCTCGGGATCGTGCGCGAGATCGTGGGCGAGCTTCGCCAGGCCCTCCTCGACCGTTTTGCGGAGCTGATGGTCGGGATCGACCAGCACTTCCGCAAGCATACGATAGAGCCCGTCGAGCACCGAATTGGCGAGCTTCTCGTCCAGCCCGGTCCAGCGAAGCAGAGCGTTGGCACGCGCCTGGATCATGGTGCGGACGAGTTCCTCGTTCTTCTCGAGCGTGATTCCTGCCCAGCGAATACCCGAATCGAGCAATGGGCGATGGCGGCCATCCGCGATCGCCGCGCTCAGCGCGTTGCCAAGCAGGGGCGCGACCTCGAGCCGTTCCGCCTGCCGCGCGAGCCCGGCCTTCACCTGGCTGCCGAGGCGCTCGGGATCGAGAGATTCGAGCAACTCGGCGAGCAGCCCGGCCGCCCCTTCCCTGATGCGCCCCCGGCCACCGATTCGCGGCTCGGCCAGGAAGTCACCAGCCGCACGCGCGAGATTCATGTCCCGCATTCGACGAGCAACGACCGTGGGAGTGAGGAAGTTGTCGCGTAAAAAGCCCGCCATCGTATCGGCGATGCGGTCCTTGTTGGCCGGGATGATCGCAGTGTGCGGGATCGGCAGGCCGAGCGGACGGCGGAACAGGGCCGTCACCGCGAACCAGTCCGCAAGGCCGCCCACCATGGCCGCCTCCGCGAACGCGATTACGTATCCCCAGGCGGGATGAATCCCTTCGAACTGGCTCGCAGCGACGAAAACGCCTGCCATGAAGACGAGGAGCGCCGTCGCCGTTCGACGCATTCGCCGCGCGCGGTCAATGCTCTTGGCAGGAGTGGTCGGCGCCTCCGCGGCCTGCCGGAGCGCCGGCGGCTGCGGCGGGGCAGGGCCCTTGATCGGGGCAGGCTTCTTACTCGGCGGGATAGGGTTCCGCCGTGTCACCGTGATCGTCGCCCGGCTTGAATGTCAGAAGACGCGTGCGCAGCCACGGTCCGATGCGCTTCTCGAACCCGTCGGCAAGGCTGAATCCGGCTGGCACGATGATGAGCGTGAGCAAAGTCGACAGCAGCAGGCCCCCAATCACCGTTATTCCCATCGGCGCACGCCACGCGGCATCGCCCGACAGCGAGAGCGCGGTCGGCACCATGCCTGCCGTCATCGCGACCGTGGTCATCAGGATCGGTTGGGCCCGCTTGTGACCGGCGTCGATTATGGCGTGTTTCTTGGGCACGCCGCTTTCCATCTCCTCGACCGCGAAGTCGATCAGCAGGATCGAGTTCTTGGCGACGATGCCGAGAAGCATCAGCAAGCCGATATAGACGGCGATCGAAATCGGTTCCGGGCTGCCGGTTCGCACCACACCGATCAAGACCAGCGCCAGAAGGCCGCCAAGAGGGGCGAGAAGGAGTGAAGTCAGATTGACCAGCGGCGACACGAATCGGCGGTAAAGCAGCACCAGCACGGCGAACACCATCATGATGCCGCTGATCACGGCGATGATGAAATTCTGGATCAACTCCTGCTGCCAGCGCTGATCGCCGACTGGCCTGTTGGACACCCCGAGCGGAAGATCCTGCATGACCGGGAGTGCGTTGATGCGATCCATGACCGGCCCCTGGAGTTCGCCCGGCCCCAGGTCGGCGCCGACGATGACGCGTCGCGATTGATTGAAACGCTGGATCTGAGTCGGGCCGGCCCCGAACCGGATTTCCGCCACTCGCTTGAGCGGCACCGATCCGCCGGTCGCCGTGGGAACCGGTAGGTTCTCGATCGTCGAGAGATCCTGTCGCGAGGTCTTGGGCAGCACCACCCGAATCGGGATTTGACGATCGCTAAGCGAGAATTTCGCGGCGTTCTGGTCGATCTCGCCGAGAGTCGCGATTCGGATCGCCTGGCTCAGGGCACTCGTGGTCACCCCGAGTTGCGCGGCGAGATCGTGGCGCGGGACGATTATCAGTTCGGGCCGCTGAAGGTCTGCCGCAATGCGCGGTGCGACGACGCCTTCAACGCCGCGCATCTGCTGGACAAGGGTTTGCGCCGTATCATCCAGCAACTCCGGATTGGAGCCGGTCAGCATGATCGAAAGATCGCGGCCGCTGCCGCCACCACCCCCACCCTGGAAATTTACCCGAGCGTCGGGGATCGCCTGCAGCTTGGGCATCAACCGGCGCTGGAACTCGACACTGGTGACTTTACGGTCGGGGTCGAGGACGATGAACAGGCGGGCCTGCCCTTCGCTGATCCGCTCGAGAATTCGCCCGACCTCGGGCTCGGGCTGCAGCACTGCCGTCACCCGATCGGCAAACTCTTCGGTCTGCTCGATTGTCGTTCCCGGGACCATCTCGATGGTCACCTGAGTCGTGTCGTCGTCCGTCTCCGGCTGGAACTGTTGCGGCAGGCCCATCAGGAGCGCGGTCGTCAGGCCAAGCGCGCCGATACCGACCAGGAACATCCAGAAGCGGTGATCCCGCCAGCGGGCATGGACGCGGCCGCGTGTGTATTCGCGCCACGTCGGGAATTCGCCGCCAATGCTTCGGCCCACCACATCGGCGAGGGCGCGAACGATCAGGAACGCGGCAATGGCCGCCACGAACTTGGCCACCATCGCCCAGTTGCCGGTCAGCCCAGTCGGAGCCAGGATCTCGTCGCCATACCACCAGGTCGCCACGGCGGCCCCGATCATCAGAACGATGAACGCCAACTCGCCCACAGCAAAACCGGGGCGGGGCTCGACCGGCGTAAGCCGCGCCTTGAATGCTTCAGCCCGTTCGGTGTTGAGGGTCCAGGTCAGGAGCTTCATGTAGCGGTCCATCAACCGCCCCTCGCCGTGCGGCGCCTGACCCTTGGCCTCGAGGAAATAGGCGGCCACCATTGGCGTGATCATGCGCGCGACCGCGAGGCTCATCAGCACCGCCGCGACCACGGTAAGGCCGAAGTTCTTGAAGAACTGGCCGGAGATGCCGGGCATCAGGCCGACCGGCAGGAACACCGCGACGATCGAAAGGCTGGTTGCAACGACGGCAAGACCGACCTCGTCCGCCGCCTCGATCGACGCCTGGTACGCGCTCTTGCCCATTCGCATGTGCCTGACGATGTTCTCGATCTCCACGATCGCGTCGTCGACCAGCACCCCCGCCACGAGGCTGAGGGCGAGCAAGGTCATTTCGTTCAGCGTGAAGCCGAGAAGATCCATGAACCAGAAGGCCGGGATCGCGGACAGCGGAATCGCCAGCGCCGAGATCATGGTCGCGCGCCAGTCGCGCAGGAACAGGAACACCACTATGACGGCCAGGATCGACCCTTCGACGAGCGCGGCGATGGAGGATTCGTACTGATCCTTCGTGTAGTCGACGCTCGTATAGAGCTGAGTGAATTCGATCCCGGGGTTGTCCTCCCTGATCTGCTTCAGTTCGGCGATCGCCGCGTCGTAGACGGTGACGTCGGATGCGCCCTTCGCCCGCTCGATGCTGAAAGTGACGACCTGGCGATCGTTGATCTTGGCAATCGAAGTTTGCTCGGAGAAGCCGTCGCTCACACTGGCGACCTGGTCGAGACGGATCGTCCGCCCGCCCACGTTGATGCGCGTATCGGCAAGCTGGCGTGCGGTATCGGCATTGCCGAGCACGCGGACCGACTGGCGTGCGCCGGCGATTTCCGCCGAGCCACCCGCTGCATCGACGTTCACCTGCCGTAGCGCCTGGTTGATGGCACTCGCCGTCGCACCAAGCGCCTGCATTTTTGCCGGATCGAGCACGACCCTTATCTCGCGGTCCACCCCCCCGGCGCGGCTGACCGCTGCCATGCCCGGGATCGACAGGAGTCGGCGACCGATCGTATCGTCGATGAACCAGCTGAGTTGCTCCATCGTCATGTCGTCCGCCTGGACCGCAAAGAAGCCGATCGGCCCGCCCGCGATCTCTTCCTTCCGCACCCGCGGCTCGAGGATTCCGTCAGGCAGGTCCCCGCGGATCTGGTCGACGGCATTCTTGACGTCGTTGACCGCCTGGTCTGAATCGATGCCGATCTGGCATTGGACGAACGTGTTGCTGTTACCTTCGCGCGCGGTCGACTGAATCTCGTCGACGCCGCGCACCGAACGAACGGCTGCTTCGACCTTCTGAGTAATCTGGGTCTCGATCTCGGTCGGCGCAGCACCCGGCTGGCTGACCGAAACGTTGACCGCCGGGAAATCGATGTCCGGGCTGTTGTTCACGTCCATCCGGTTGAACGAGACCAGGCCCGCCAGCGTCAGCCCGATAAACAGAACGATAGGTACGATCGGGTTGCGCGTCGACCACGCTGAAATGTGCCGAAGATTCATTGGGCCGGCGCCTGGCGACCCGCATTGCCGACGACCGGGTTGACCCGATCGCCTTCGTTGACGAACCCGCCGGCGCGCACGATCACACGCTCGCTTCCAGTGAGTCCTCCCACGACAGTGATGCCGTTTTCGGTGACGATGCCGGTCTGGACGTTACGGCGCTCCACCCGGTCGTCATTGCCCGCGATGAGCACATAGCTGCCCTTGTCGTCGGACATGATCGCGCTTTCGGGCAACTGGGGCGCCACGAGCGCGCCGCGCATGATCTCTGCGGAAGCGAATCCGCCGGGCCGCAGCGCCGGATCGTAGGGCATCGCGCAGCGCGCAATGCCCTGCCGGTCTTGTTCGTCGATGACCGGCGAAATCTGCCAAATCTGGCAGGAGAAGGTCTTGCCGCTGCCCACCGGAATCACGGCGGCGGTCGCGCCGACCGAGAGGACCGCCAGATCGTCTTCATTGACGTTAGCGAGCAGCTCCATCTCACCGCCACGGGCAATGGTGAAGAGCGGGGTGCCGCCCGCGCTTACGACCTGACCCGGCTCGACGTTACGCTCGAGCACGAGCCCCGCCGCGGGCGCAACGAGATTGAGCCGCGCATTGCGGGCCAGCAGTTCGCGGTACTGCGCTTCGGCCACGCGCTCACGGGCGCGTGCCGCATCGCGGGTCGCGGTCAAACGGTCCACGTCGGCCTGGCTGATGAAGCCGCGATCGACCAGCTGCAGTGCCCGGTCGAGGTTTGCCTGCGCAAGTTCGGCATCGGCGCGCGCGACTTCGATCTGCGCCGCCGAGCTCTGTGCCTGCTGGGTCTGGACCGAGCGGTCGATCACGAGCAGCGGCTCTCCCGCGCTGACCCATTCCCCCGGCTCGACCAGCACCGAAACGACGCGCCCGCCTTCGCCGACTACTCCGACGGGCATGGGCCGGCGCGCGGCGAGGGTGCCAGTGGCGCTGATCGCCCCTTGGATCGTGGTGCGGCCCGGCGCAACGACCGTCACCGTCGGCACTTGCTCACCTTCTTGCGGCGGAAACACGGCTTCATCGCCACCGCCGTAGAACAGGAGGCCCCCACCGACGATCAAGGCAACGGCGACCGCCAGGGCAATGAGAATGCGCCGGCGGCGGCTCCGGCCGGGTTCAAACTCGACGTCGTCGACCTGCACTCCGGCGACGCCGCTGAGATCGGCCACTTTTGTTTCGTAGTTCATCCGCGCATCAGCCTCATAGCCTCGGCCCCGCACATGGGGCGGGCCATATCAAATTTATGGCCGCCGTGCATCCAGCGCGAGCGGTAGCCCGCGTGCCGCATAGACGTGCGATAGCCACTCGGCAACGCGCTACTCCATCAGCGGCGCCTGCAAACCGACGAAAAACAGCGGTCGGCGGCCGGAGTTCGAAACGAAAAAGGGGCGGACCATGCGCATGGTCCGCCCCTGTACTTTTTTGTATCAATTTGTCCGGCCGCGCTGGTCGGACCGTCTCTGAATGAGGCCGTTAACGAACGCGCCCGCGCTGAACCAGGTTCACGATCCCCAGCAGAACGACCGCACCCAGAATGGCGATAACAAAGGCGCCGAGGTCGAAGGTCTGGATGCTGCCGCCGAATCCGAGCAGCGGCGCGAGCACGGCATTGCCCAGTAGCGCGCCGACGATCCCGACGATGATGTTCCAAAAAATGCCCATTGACGCGTCTCGGCGCATCACGATGCTAGCGAGCCAACCGGCCACGCCCCCGACAATAATTGCTATGATCCAACCCATGACAGGTCCTCCTGCTGGCCGCACCTCATGTGCGTACCTCGACCTAACGGCAGCTAGGCCAATGCGTTCCCTCGCCGACCGGTGTGGCGGCATGGGCCAGGACATTGAGGTCGCAGGCAGGAGCGACTGGCTGAGCCGTCAGTACTTGAGCTGCCGCTCGTAGAGGTCGCGATAGTGCTGGATGCGCGTCACGCGCAGTCCCTGCATGCCCGAGCGGTCGACTGCGCGCTGCCAGCCGGCGAATTCCTCAAGCGTCAGGTTGTAGCGCTCGAGCACTTCGTCGATTGTCAGAAGGCCGCCGTTGACTGCGGCGACGACTTCGGCCTTGCGACGCACGACCCAGCGTTTCGTGCTGGGCGAAGGCAGGCTCGCCACGGTCAGGGGCTCGCCAAGCGGGCCGATGACTTGCGCGGGACGGATTTTCTGGTTCTCGATCATCTAATTCCTCGCCACGCCGGATGCATCGCCATGCACGGCCGAGCCGGGAATGGCGGCGTGGGTTTTGCCATCGCCTAAATCATCAAGGTTAACCGAGTGTTTGCCATTGTGATGTGCGGCAATGCGCCGCGCGCTGCGGGCGTCGAAACTGCCGTCGGTCTCAGGAACCGCGCCGCCCAGCGAAGCGCGCAGATCGCGCACAGCCGCCAGGCGGGCAACCAGATCGCTCCAGCTGAGCGGACGCAAAGATCTGCCTTCCTGCGGTTCGTCCAACGAAGGCGCTGCGGCGTGACTCGGTGGTTTTCCCTCGAACATGCCAGCGGTTTAGCGGGGCAACGGTCAATATCGGGTAAAGCCCCGATTTACCTGCCGTTAGGTCGTGAATTGGCCTTGCCGCTCCGCGCGTGTAAGGCGCGCGCAATGAATCCCGCCGCCCTCTCGCTGCCCAATGCCGCTGCGCTGTTCGATCTGCCGCGCGCTCCGCAGGCAAGTCGCATTGTCGTCGCCATGTCGGGCGGAGTCGACAGCTCGGTCGTTGCCGCGCTCGCGGCCGCGTCGGGCGCCGAAGTCATCGGGATCACGCTCCAGCTCTACGACTTCGGCGCTGCTACCGGCCGCAAGGGCGCCTGCTGCGCCGGCGACGACATCCGCGACGCCCGCGCGGTGGCCGACCGGCTGGGCATCGCCCATTACGTGTTCGACCACGAGAGCCGATTCCGCGAGGACGTGGTCGAGCGCTTCGCCGATGACTACCTCGCCGGCCGCACGCCGATCCCCTGCGTCCGGTGCAACATGGGGCCGAAGTTCACGGACCTTTTGCGGATGGCGCAGGAGCTCGGGGCGGATTGTCTGGCGACCGGTCATTATGTCCGGCGCGCACTCGGCGCGGGCGGTCCCGAGTTGCATCGGGCACTCGATCCGGCACGCGACCAGTCCTATTTCCTCTACGCGACTACCGAGGACCAACTCGATTTCCTGCGCTTCCCGCTGGGCGGCCTGCCGAAGCCGGAAGTGCGCGACATCGCGGACAGCTTCGGCCTCTCGGTGGCCGCCAAGCCCGACAGCCAGGACATCTGCTTCGTTCCTGACGGCAACTACGCGAAGATCGTTCGTTCACTGCGGCCCGAGGGAGCGCGGCGCGGCCGCATTGTGCACGCCGAAACCGGCATCGCGCTCGGTGAGCACGAAGGGGTAATCCATTACACGGTCGGTCAGCGCCGCGGCCTCGAGATCGGCGGGCAGCCCGAACCGCTCTACGTCGTCGCGCTCGATGCGGCGGCAGCCGAAGTGAGAGTCGGACCCAGACGCCTGCTTGCCGTCGGCGCGGCCCGGCTGTTCGAGACCAACCGCATCGGCCCGCTGCCCGATCTGCCGCTGACCGCCAAAGTCCGTTCGATGGCGATGCCGGTGCCGGTCACACTCGATGGCCCGCTCGGCGGCGGAGCCGGGACGACGATTCGATTTGCCGAACCCGAGTATGGAGTCGCGCCTGGTCAGGCGGCGGTGCTCTACGCCGGGGAGCGGGTGGTCGGTGGCGGCTGGATCGAGACGACGGAGCCAGCTTAGCGGCTCCAGGGCTCGAGCAGACAGCCGTAATTCTCGCGGTATGTGGCCGTGGCCGTGGCCAGCAGCG
>Ga0079224_100005123_pt1 | contig 17161 bp, 15 predicted proteins | sample Stecom2015_FD_80414 | JGI IMG/M metagenome (GOLD analysis project Ga0079224, IMG submission 80414) | Agricultural soil microbial communities from Utah to study Nitrogen management - Steer compost 2015 | ecosystem: Environmental > Terrestrial > Soil > Agricultural land | place: USA: Utah... | reverse complement strand
CGGCCGTTCTCGATGAAGGGACGGGGCTCGCCCGTCACCGGCAGCCCGTCGATGACCAAATTGACCGGAGGGGAGGCCGGCGGCGCCGCGCCGGTGATCATGATCATCATCATGACGGCGGCCGCCATGGCCAAGAAGACCACCACGGCGCGCCTGAGACGGCTGGGCCGCTCCATGGGCCTCTCCCTCCGGTCCGGGTCAGGCGTAGGTCAAGTTCAGCGGACGGTGACTTCCACCACAACCTCGCCGGCTTCGGCAAAGGTCAGGGTGAGTTGGAATGTATCGCCCGCGGCCAGTTCCTCGTTCAAGTCCATCAGCATGATGTGGAGCCCGCCGGGTTCGAACACCACCGTCTCGCCTGCGGGAATGGGAACCTCATGCAGGTGCTCCATGCTGACGGTATGATCTTCGTGCTCCATGCTCTCGTGGAGTTCGGTCATGGCTACGTCGGCGGCGGCCGCCACCAGGGTGTCGTCGGCATCACCTTTATTGGTGATGGTCATGTAGACGGCGCTGTGATCGCCCGGCTCGCCGGGGTGCGCCCATACATCCTCGATGACCAGGCCCTGTTGGCCGTTATCCTCCCCGGCGCCGTTGTCGTCGCCGGCGGGGGCTTGTCCACCGCCGCAGGCGGCCAGAACCAGGGCCGCCGAAAGCAAGACCACGACAAGCAAAGACTTATTTCTCAACATGTCTCCCCTTCCCCTCCGCAGAGTCTTGGATTCAAAAAATCAACCGGCCAGAACTTCTTTGATGTCCTCAGCCATTCCCTGCACGTCGAAGTTGTGGAAATACAGCAGTTCCATGACGCCGTCGGGATTCACCAGGTAGACGTAGGAGCTGTGGGTGACCCAGTAATGGCCCTGCTCGCCGGCTTCGCCCTCCGCCGGAACCTGCTCCACGTAGACGTTGTAGTCCTGCCAGACCTGGACCAGGTCCGCCGGGTCGCCCGTCAGGCCGATGAATTCTTCATCGCCGAAGCGGGACACCATTTTTTGCAGGGCTTCCGGGGTGTCCCGGGCCGGGTCCACGCTCACGAAGACGAAGCGGGTCCGGTCGGCGGCCTCGCCCAGCTGCTCCTTGACCACCCGCAGCTGCCCCAAGGTGGCGGGGCAGACGTCGGGGCAGGTGGTGTAGCCGAAGAACAGGACCACGGCGTTGCCCTGCTGCTCCGACAGGCGGAAGGAATTGCCGTGCTGGTCTATCAGTTCAAAGTCGGGTGCCGGTTTCGGCGGGTTGATGCGCACGGCGGCCGTCGCCCCGTTCATGCCGGCCTCGTCCTGGCCTTGGTCGTTCTGGGCGCCTGACCCGCACGCCGCAAGGACCAGCAGGGCCAGCAGCAGGAGCAGGATGATGGACGCCGGCCGCTGCATGCCATTGTTTCTGCCGTTCCCTTTACGAATGCGCATTTGATCCCTCGCTTCGCTAGACACTCGCCCCCAGTGTAACAATGCCCGGGCGGCAATTCCATCGGGCCGAAACCCGATTGTAATGGGAATTCGCCTACGGACTCCTCGGTCCGGGCAGGAAAAGGGCAGGGTGGCAAGGAATTCCCGGCCTGGTCCCTTAGTCGAAGCTCCGCCTCGGAGGAGGATGGGCGCCCATTGGCCAGATCAAAGCTGCCCCTTCTGTTTGTACTGCTGCTGGCTGTTTTCCTGGCGGCCTGCTCACCGGCGGGCACGCCCGCAGATGAAGGGGCGCCCTCCCAGGATTTGCCGTCCGACGACGGCCCCGCCATTACCGTAGCTATGAGCGGCACCACCGGCCGCAGGCTTCAGGACCTGTTGCGGCTGGACCCCGAGGCCGCTCCCTACCAGATTCAAGTCCAAGCTCCCGGGGTGGAAGATTTCCGCTTGGCCTATGTAACCGACAAAGGACAACGGTGGCACCTGGCCGCCGAGGCCGCCGGCGCCGGCTTGTGGCAGGCCTCCCTGTCGTCCCTGGAGATCGGCGAGGACGACCGGGCGGGCTGGCTGCTGGTGACGGGCCGGCGGGCGGGCCGGCCGGTGGAGCATGTGGTCCGCCTGGAAGCCGGCGCCCAGCATGCTGAGGTGGAGTCGGCCGCCCGGCGCTTATCGTCGGCCCTCCTGGCCGGCCGCCGGGAGGAAGCCGAAGCCCTTTTCAGCCGGGATACTGTCAATTGGATACCTCCCGACGGGTCCAATCGGCCTTACAGCAACTTCGCCCTGCTGGATACCGCCTCGGGCTGGCCCCTGCTCCAATGGCAGCAGGAGGGATACGCCTTCCGGTCCCTGGACCCGGTGGCCCAAGTAGTCCGGTCCGACGTGGACGAATTGGAGGGGCGGGCCACGGTGCAGTTGTCCTTCAGGATGGAGGCGGAGGCTCCCGAGGGCGACAAGTCCCTTTGGCTCATCGAGGAGCAGGTGGAATTCCAGCGGGAAAGCGGCGAGTGGGCGGTGGTGGAGCTTTTCCGCACCGGCACCCCCTTGGCCCGGGACGGCAGCCAGGGCTGGCGCAGCGCCTGGCGGGAAATGGCGGCGGGTGAAGAGGGGGTTGAGGTGGACGGCGCCCAGCGCATCGGGCCTTTCAGCACCTTGGTCTGGGACGAGGACGCGGCGTGGGATCCCCAGGGCCGGAAGCTGGTTTTCCTGGCGGAAAATTTCGGCCAGACGGAAGTGTGGCAGGTGGAGCCCCGGACCCAGGAGGCCCGCCGCCTCTTGACGGTGCACCGGAACCGGGTTCCCCGGGGCCGGGATGCCCTGGTCAGGCTGCTGGGCTGGTACGACCAAGGCGGGCGCAGCGAGCCCCTGGTCATGGTCAGCTTCCTCCAGACCGATTCTGAGCGGCTGGGGGAGCAGGGCATCCGCATCCTGGCCCTGTCCGACGAGGGCCCCTGGGAACTGCTCTGGCTGCCCCAGGACGACCTGGGCGAACTGGACTGGTATCACGCAGTTTACGACACTCCCAACCCCAACGAAAAAATCTTGGTCAACGGCGGCACGGTGCTCCGGCTGGACCTAGCCGGGGGAGAGGTGGAGGTGCTGCTGGAGGGCCTGCCCAACAACTACTTGATCCCCATCCGGGTGGGGCCGGCGGGCCGGCTGGTTACCTACTATCCCGAGCCGGGGAGTGATCCCCCGCGCATCGGCTTGGTGGACTTGACAACAGGGGAGCGGGGCGAGACGACCACCATTCCCGGTCACTGGATCGGTCGCGGGGGGTTTGCGCCCCAGGACGGCCTGATGCTGGTGCTCCACGCCCTGCCCGGCGAGGTGGACCCGGGGGAGGTGGGGGTGCCTAACGCCCTCATCGGCATGAGCCTGGTGGACGGCCAAGGCCGCATGGCGGCCTGGCTGGATGCCTCCGGCCGGGCGGCCCCGGCGGGCGGGGCCGGCCCGGGAAGCGGGGGCCCCGTGCCGCCCCCGTGGCTGACGGAGGATGTCTTCGGTCCGTGGCGCCTGCATCCCCACCGGGAATGGTCGCCCCAGGGAGACGCCCTGGCAGTGGTCACCGGGCTGCAGTCCCTGGACAGCGGCAACGGCGACGGGTTTGCCGCCAGCCGGCTCCTGCTTTGGGAGCCCTCCACCGCCAAGGTACGGGAAATAGCCCAATTGGACGGGCGGCCCGTGGCCTTCCTGGAGTGGCTGGTGGATCCCAACGATGCCGCCAACTCCATCATCGCCCTTTGGAGCGAATATGACCCCGAAGAGGGGCGCTGGCAGGGGATCGGCTTCGACCCCGTCGAGGGAAGGCCCGGCCGTCCCTTGAGCCGCCCCGACGGGGTGGGCCGCCATTGGGTGGGCGCCACGTCGGCGGGCAAACTGCTGGTCCTGCCCGGCATCCAAGAGGGGCCCCTGCCCGATTCACCGCAAAGGACCTATCCCGGCCTGCTGGTGGCCCGTCGGCCGTCGGGGGAGCCTTTCGCCTGGCTGAACCCCGGCGCCATGGTCCGGCGGCCCAACGACCGGGTCCTCTTGTCCACCCCGTACTCCATCTTCCCGGTGGCCTTCGGCCACGGCTACGTGGCGGTGGCCGAGGAGACGGCCAACCGGGACTATTACCCGTGGCGGTCTTATCTCTGGATCATTCCGTGGCAGGAATGAGGGGCCGGCCCAGGCCGGCTTCCACGGCCCGCCGGTAGACGGCGGCGCCCACGGCCACGTCGGCCAGGGCGATGCCCTGGCTGAGGAACAAAGTAATGTCTTCCGGGCCGGTGCGGCCGACCCGGCCGGCGGCCACATCCCCCAGTTGATGCACCTGATACCAGCGGACCCGGCCCCGCTCCATGGGCCAGAGGAGATCGCCGGCTTCCACCCGGGCCTGGTCCAGGTCGTCGGCCACGATGACGGCGCTGCGGGCCACCGTTTCGTCGTCAATCTCCCGCTTCATCCACACGTTGGACCCGGCGGCGTTGATGTGGGTGCCCGGCCGGACCCATGCCCCGGCGAACAAGGGCTCCCTGGCCGTGGTGATGGTGATGAGGATGTCGCTGTTGGCCACCAATTGCTGCGGCCCGGCGGCAGGCTCCACGGGCACCTGGAGTTGGTCGGCCATGCGGCGGCAGAAAGCGGCCAGCCGGTCCTGATTCCGCCCCCAGGCCAGGACCTGCTCCACCGGCCGGACGGCGCAGACGGCTTCCAGCTGGGCGGGGGCTTGATGGCCCGTGCCGAAGATGCCCACGGTCTTGGCGTCTTCCCGGGCCAGCAGGCGGGTGGCCACGCCGCTCATGGCACCGGTGCGCACCCGGCTCAGCCAGTCGGCCTCCATGACCGACAGGAGGCGCCCCGTGGCGTCGTCCCACAGGAGCACGTGGAATGACCCGCCCCGGCGGGTGGTGGTGTAGGCTTTCATCCCCACCATGCCCACCGACGGCATGGCCGCCGCCATGGTGTGGAGGAGGGCGGCCTCGCCCCGCACCCGGCGCCGGGGAACGTTGGCCGCCGTGCCCAGGCCCTGGTCCCGGAAGGCGGCTTCCACCGCCCTCAGGGCGTCATCCATGGTCAGCAACTGGCGAACATCGTCTTCCGTGAGATATAAAGTCAAGGGTGAACAACCTCCTCGAAGCCTTGATGGCAGGCGGGTGAAGGAGCGGCGCCATGACGGGTCGACCGCTGAAAATCGGCATCACATGCTATCCCACCACGGGGGGCAGCGGCGTGGTGGCCACGGAACTGGGCCGGCAGCTGGCCCGCCGCGGCCATCATGTCCATTTCATCAGCTACGACGTGCCCTTCCGCCTGGACTACGGGCTGCCCAACGTCTTTTTCCATCCCGTGGAGGTGCCCCAGTACCCGGTGTTTCCCCAGCCGCCCTATACCCTGGCTCTGGCCACCCGCCTGTTCCAGGTGGCGGCGGAGCAGCAGCTGGACTTGTGGCACGTCCATTACGCCATTCCCCACGCGGCGTCGGCCTACCTGGCCCGGGCCATGCTGGGGCGCAACGGCCCCCGCCTGGTCACCACCCTCCACGGCACCGACATCACCTTGGTGGGCAACCACCCCTCCTTTGCCCCGGTGGTGGCCTTCACCCTGCAGCAGTCCGATGCCGTGACGGCCGTGTCCGAGGCCTTGCGCCGGGAGACCCTTTCTTCTTTCGACGTGGAGCGGGACATCATCACCATACCCAATTTCATCGACCCGGAAGTTTTCCGCCGCCGGCCGGATCCGGCCTTCCGGTCCCTCCTGGCCCGGGAGGAGGAGCGCATCGTCTGCCACATCTCCAATTTCCGGCCCGCCAAGAATCCCGTGGCAGTAGTGGAAATTTTCGCCCGCATCGCCGCGGCCCTGCCGGCCCGCCTCATCCTGCTGGGCAGCGGCCCCGAACTGGACCGGGTGCGACACCGGGCCCGGGAACTGGGGGTCCACGACCGGATCCGCTTTCTGGGGGAGCACAGCCATGTGGTGCCGGTGCTGTCCCAGGCCGACCTGTTCCTGCTGCCCTCCCGGCACGAGGCTTTCGGCCTGGCCGCCCTGGAGGCCATGGCCTGCGGGGTGCCGGTCTTGGCCGCCCGGGTGGGGGGGCTGCCCGAACTGCTGGGCCCCGACTATGACCGGTACTTGTTCCACCCCGACGATGTGGAAGGCATGGCCGCCGCGGCCCTGCGGGTGCTTAGGGACCCCGCGGAGCACCGGCGCCTGGCGGCGGCGGGCACGGCCCGGTCCCATGACCGCTTCAGCGCCGGGACCGTGGTGGACTTGTACCAACAAGTTTATTACCAAGTGCTGTCGGAGGGTTGAGGCTTTGGCCCCGGCGCCCCTGCACCAAATGGCCATTACCGAGGCGGCCCCTCTCCTGGCCGGCCGGCGCCTTTCGCCCGTGGCACTGGCCCAGGCCTGTCTGGACCGGATCCAGCGGCTCAACGGGCGGCTGAAGGCCTTCATCTCGGTGCAGGCGGAAGAAGCCCTGGCGGAAGCCCGGCGGGCGGAAGCAGAAATTCAGGCCGGCCTGTACCGGGGGCCCCTCCACGGCGTGCCCGTGGCCATCAAGGACAACGTGGCCGTGGCGGGCCGGCCCATGACGGCCGGCAGCAAGATCCTGGCGGATCATGTGGCTGCCGGCGACGCCACGGTGGTGAGGCGCCTCCGGCAGGCCGGGGCGGTCATCCTGGGCAAGCTGAACCTCCACGAATTCGCCTACGGGGCCACCTCGGAGCACTCCTTTTACGGCGCCAGCGTCAACCCCTGGTCCCATGAGCACATGTCCGGAGGGTCCTCGGGCGGCGCGGCGGTGGCCGTGGCCGCCGGCCTGTGCGCCGGCGCCATCGGCACCGACACGGCGGGGTCGGTGCGCATCCCCGCCGCCGCCTGCGGGGTGGTGGGCTTCAAGCCCACCTTCGGGCGCATCAGCCGGGCAGGGGTGTTTCCCCTGGCCGCCTCCCTGGACCATGTGGGCACCCTGGCCCGCACCGTGGCCGATGCGGCTGTGCTTTTTGCTGCCGTGGAAGGATGCGACCCTCGAGATCCCGCCACCGCAGGCGCCGGGAGGCGGCGGGCCGCCGGGCTCCCATGGCCGGAAGGGTCTTTGCAGCAGGAGGCGCCCTTGGCCGGCCTGCAGGTGGGCCTTCCCCAAAACTTTTTCCCGGAACTGAGTGACCACGAGAATCAGGCGGCCTTTCAGCGGGCGGTGGACCGCCTGGTGGAACTGGGCGCCTCGCCGGTGCCCGTCACCCTGCCCATGGTGGAAGAGGCATACAAGCATTTGGTGTTCATCATCAGCCGGGAAGCGGCCCAGGTGCACCGGGCGTGGTTCCTGGCCCGGCCCGGCGAATACTGCCGGGATGTGCGGGAGCGTCTGTCCTGGGCCCTGGGGGTGGCGGAGGCCACGTACCAAAAGGCCCAGGAGTGGCGCCGTGCCTTCGTGGCGGGGCTGGAAGAGGTGCTGGGGCGGTGCCATGTGCTGGCCACCCCGGCCCTGCCCATCCTGCCGCCGCCCCTGGGCACCCGGGAGGTGGAACTGGGGGGCCGCCCGGTAGACGCCACCATCGCCCTGTCCACCTTCACCGGCCCTTTCAACCTGACGGGGATGCCCAGCATCGTCGTCCCCGCCGGTGTTGCCCCAGACAGCGGCCTGCCCGTGGGCATCTCCCTGACTGCCGCGTCGGGCGCCGACTGGACCCTGCTGCGCATCGCCGCCGCCTTCACTGACGATTTATGAAGGTTCGTTTTCCAGGCGGAACCGGTGGGGCAGCAGTTGATCCATGGTGGTGACCGCCCTTTCCTTTTCGTTGGCCACCACGATGGTCAGGGTGGGCGCCAATTCCGCCAGCACCTGGCGGCAGGCGCCGCACGGGTAGGGCAGTTCCTCTCCCTGGGCCACCACGGCCATGGCTTGCCACCCGCCCAGCCCCCGGGCCACCGCCTGGAAGGCCGCCACCCGCTCGGCGCAGCAGGTGAGGCCGTAGCTGGCGTTTTCCACGTTGCAGCCCGTGACCACCTGGCCGTCGCCCGTCAACAGGGCGGCGCCCACGGCGTAGCCCGAGTAAGGGGCGTAGGCCCGTTCCCGGGCCTGCCAGGCGGCCGCCAGCAGCTGGGCCATTGCGTCGTCCGGCGCCGGAGGGCCTGGCTGGCTGGGGTTTCCCGTCCTAGTCATGTTTATTCCCTTTCCTATAAGGCGTCTGGTAAGGCGCCTGGCCGCGCCTTATGGCGTGGGGTCGTCGGCGGCCACCCGGTCCAGGATGATGGAGCGGGGTGGGGGCTGCTCCCCGGCGATGGTGAAGGCCTGGCGCAGCCGGGCTGATGCCTTGGCTGCCGCATCGGGATTGGCGGCATGGACCCAGGCCAGGGGCCGGCCGGCTACGGCCTCCTGCCCCACGTGGACCGCCAACTGGACCCCTGTGCGCAGGTCGATAACGTCCTCCTTGTGCTTTCGGCCGGCTCCCAGATCCATGGCGATGCGGCCCACGGCCAGGGCGTCGATGCCCGCCACCCAGCCGGAGTCCGGCGCCGTGACCGGCTCCACCACCGGCGCCTGGGGCAGCAGGTCTGGATTCTCCACCACCCGGGGGTCGCCCCCCTGGGCGGCGATGATGGCTTCCAGCTTGGCCAGGGCGGCGCCGCTTCTTAAGAGTTGGGTCAGGTGGCCCCGGGCCTCCTGGGGGGAGATGCCCCGGCTGGCGGCCACCATCTCGGACCCCAGCCCCAGGGCCAAGTCCACCAGATCGGCGGGCCCGTGGCCGGCCAAGGCGGCGATGGCCTCCTTCACTTCCAGGGCGTTGCCTACGGCCCGGCCCAGGGGATGGTCCATGTCGGTGAGGAGGGCCGTGACCCGCCGCCCCAGCCGGGTGCCGATGGCCACCATGGTTTCGGCCAGGGCCCGGGCCGCCGCCAGGTCAGGCATGAAGGCGCCCCGGCCCACCTTCACATCCAGGACGATGTTCATGGCCCCCAGGGCCAGCTTCTTGCTCATGATGCTGGCCGCCACCAGGGGCATGCTGTCCACGGTGCCGGTGACGTCCCGCAGGGCGTACAGCTTTTGGTCGGCGGGCACCAGTTCCGCCGTCTGGCCCGCCATGGCGGCGCCGATGTGGTGGACCTGGGCCAGCAGGCGGGGTAGGGGCAGGTCGGTCCGGAAGCCGGGAATGGCGGCCAGTTTGTCCAGGGTGCCTCCCGTATGGCCCAGGCCCCGCCCCGACAATTTGGCCACCGGCACCCCTGCGGCGGCCACCAGGGGCACCACCACCAGGGTGGTCTTGTCGCCCACGCCGCCGGTGCTGTGCTTGTCGGCGGCCCCGGGGGGCAGGTCCTCGGGCCGGATGACGCTCCCCGACCGGGCCATGGCCTCGGTCAAGGCCACCGTTTCGGCCTCGGTCAGGCCCCGGAACCACATCGCCATGAGCATGGCGGCCATTTGGTAGTCAGGAATGTCTCCCCGGGTGTATTCCGCTATCATCTGCCGGATCACATCCGCCGGCAGCTCCTGCCCCGACCGCTTGGCCAGGATCCAGTCCACCATGCCCGCCATCAGTCCGGCCTCCCCAGGGCGGCGGGGATGGGCTCGTTCCCCGGCACCAGGCGGTAGATGGTGCCGTTGTGGTCCAGCACGTACAGTTCGCCCGCCTCGTCCTCGCCGAAGGAGGTGATGTTCCAGCCCGTCCGGGCCAAGGGAGCCGTCACCCATTGGCCGGCCACATTGCGCAGCCCCCAGATGGCGCCGCTGCAGTAGTCGCCGAAAATGTAGATGCCCCGCAGGGAGGGAATGGCCCGGCCCCGGTAGACGTAGCCGCCCGTCACCGAGCAGTGGCCGTCGCCGTGGCTGTAGACGGCCACGGGGAAGGCGGCGGAGCTTTCAGCCCCCGCCGGGATGGTGTCCCGGTAGGCGCGGCTTCCTTCCCACAGGCTCCAGCCGTAGTTTTCACCGCCCCGGCTGCCGGCGGGCTGGAAGTTGATCTCTTCCATATGGTTCTGGCCCACGTCGGCGATGTAAAGGTCGCCAGTGGCCCGGTCGAAGCTGAAGCGCCACGGGTTGCGCAGGCCGTAGGCCCAGATCTCCTCCCGGCCCTCGCCGCCCCGGAAAGGATTGTCTTCAGGCACTGCGTAGGTTTCCTGTCCCGTTACGTCCAGGCGTAGCATCTTGCCCAGGAGGTTCTCCAGGTCCTGGCCGGCCCGCAGCGGGTCGCCGGCGCCGCCGCCGTCACCCAGTCCGAAGTACAGGTAGCCGTCGGGGCCGAACTTGATGAGGCCGCCGTTGTGGTTCCGGTAGGGCTGGGACAGGCGGAAGATCTCCACCCCCGAGCCGGGCAGGGCCCGGTCGGGGTTGTCGGGGTCAACCTGCCAGCGGGCCAGCACCGAACTGTCGTCCCTGGCCGTGTAGCTGACGTACACGTGGCCCGAGTCGGCGAAGTCGGGGGGAAAGGCAATGGACAGCAGGCCCTGCTCCGAGCCCCGGGTGCCCACAGTGCCCGAGATGTCCAGGAAGGGCTCCGGGATCACCCGGCCGTCCCGCCAGACCCGGACCCGGCCGCCCTGCTCCACGATGAAGAGGCGTCCCGAGCCGTCGCCGGCGTGGGTGAGGTAGACGGGCCGGTTCAAGCCGGTGATGAAGGGCTCCAGGGCGAAGCCCATAGGCCTGGAATCCGGCTCCGGCTGGGGAACGGGCGCGTCTCCTGCGCCTCCGGTACCACCGGCTGCGTCCTCCGGCTCACCGGTGGGCTCGACCCCATTCCCGTCGTCGACCCGGCCGGCACCGGCAGCCGGGCCGGATTCATCCCCGGGATCGATCTTTTCCTCCTGCACCCCCTGATCATCACCAGGGGGGCGGCTCCCTTGGTCTTGGTCACCGGGTCCGCCGCACCCCGCCAGCAGCAGCAGGACCAGCACCATGAGCGCCGCCACGGGGCGCCAAGCCGTGGGCAGCATCCTGCCTCAACCCCTTCCCCTTGGAGATGTTGCTGTCCACTTAGTTGCTCACCGCAGGAATCCCTTGCCGGGCAAAGAAAGAGACTGAAGTTTAAGGCCGTTACGGGATTTGTGGAGGGATGCGGCATGGACGAACTGCCTCCGGCCCAGGAGCGCATCAACGAAATCCGCCGCCGGCGGCGGGAGCACATCTTTCCCGGTGTGACCACCTACTACGACCAGTCCCTGGTGGTGGACCGGGCTGAAGGCATGTACGTATACGGCATGGATGGCCGGCAGTACTTGGACTTCTTCGCCGGCATCCTGACGGTGCAGGTAGGCCACTGCGACCCGGAAATCACCCAGGCGGTAGTGGATCAGCTTCACAAGGTCTGGCATACGTCCACGGTGTTCGACACCGAGCCCATGGGCCTGGTGGCTGAAAAGCTGGCCCAGCTTGCCCCGGGCGACCTGACCCATACATTCTTCTGCAACAGCGGCACCGAGGCCAACGAGACCGCCGTCATGCTGGCCCAGCTTTTCACCCGCAATCCCGAAATTCTTGCCTTTCGCCACAGCTACCACGGCCGCTCCGCCGTAGCCTTGTCCCTGACGGGCCAGGCGGCCTGGCGCAAGGGGGCCAACCTGCCGGGGGTGCGGCACATCCCCAGCCCCTACTGCTACCGCTGCCCCTACGGCCAGGAGCCCGAATCCTGCAACCTCCAGTGCGTCAAGGAAATTGAGGAGATCATCCAGACGACCACCAGCGGGGAGATCGCCGGCTTCATCGCCGAGCCCATCCTGGGCTTGGGGGGCCTCATCACGCCCCCCGACGACTACTTCAAGGAAGCGGTGCCCATCATCCGCCGCTACGGGGGCCTGTTCATCGCCGATGAGGTCCAGACGGGCTTCGGCCGCACCGGCACCTACATGTTCGGCATCCAGCACTGGGGTGTGGAGCCCGACATCATGACCTTCGCCAAGGGCATAGCCAACGGCCTGCCCGTGGGGGCCACCCTGGCCCGGGCCGACGTGGCCGCTGCCCTGAAGCCGCCCACCATCTCCACCTTCGGCGGCAACCCCGTCAGCATGGCCGGCGCCTGGGCCACCATTCAGGTGCTGGAGAACCGGGGGTTGGTGGACAACGCCCGGGTGCAGGGGGAGCGCCTGCGGCAGGGGCTTCTGGCCCTGCAGGAGGAGTTCCCCGTCATGGGGGATGTCCGGGGCAAGGGGCTCATGCTGGGCGTGGAGCTGGTCAAGGACCCCGAGACGAAAGAGCCGGCGCCGGACCTGGCGGTGGCGGTGATGCAGGCGGCCAAGGACGAAGGCCTCCTCATCGGCCGCGGCGGTCTTTACAACAACGTGCTGCGGATCACGCCGCCCCTGTCGGTGAGCGCCGGCCAGATCGACGACGCCCTGGCCATGCTGAAGAAGGCCATGACGGCCGCCTTGGCCGCCGTGGGCGGCGATTAAGAAGCGGGGCGCACCCGGCGGCCGGCTTCCACCAGGTCTTGATACACCTTCTCCATGCGCCGGGCCATGAGCCCGGCGCTGAAATGCCGGGCCCGCTCCCGGGCCGCCAGGCTCCGGGCCGGCCGGTCCGTCAAGGCTGCCGCCAGCATGGCCTGGGCCAAGGCCCCGGCCGTGGGCTCCGTCAGGATGCCGCCCGGGCTGTCGCCCACCACGTCGACGGTGGCGGCGGCGTCCACCGCCGCCACGGGCAGCCCCGCGGCCATGGCTTCCACCAGGACCAGGCCCTGGGTTTCCGAGCGGGAAGGAAAGGCGAACACATCGGCGGCCTTGTAGAAGTCGGGCATGGCCTCGGGCGGCTGCACGCCGGCGAAGCGCACCCGCTCCGCCAGCCCCAAGGCCGCCGCCTTTTCCGTCAATGCCTCCCGCAGGGGGCCGTCGCCCACGAGAATCAGGCAGGCCTGCGCCTCCCGGCGGGCCGCCAGGGCGAAGGCGTCCAGCAGCAGTTCCGGGTCTTTTTCCGCCGCCAACCGTCCCACGTACAGGAACAGCACGGCATCGGGGGGGATTCCCCATCGGGCCCGCACGTCCCCCTGGGGCGGCCCCTCGTACCGCTCCAAGGGGATGCCCGTGGGCACCACCTCCACGGGGGCGTGGATGCCCATGGCCCGGATGCCCTCGGCCACCGGCCCGCTGGGGGCGATGATCAGCCGGCACTGGTTGCAGAAGGACCGGAGGTAGTTGAGCAGGGCCGGGCGGAACAGGTCCTTCATGGGCCCGGCGTAGATGTCGAAGTAGAAGTCGTACAAGGTGTGGAAGGTGAACACCAAGGGCAGGCCCAGCCGCCGGGCGGCCGAGGCGCCCAGCTTCCCCATGAGGAAGGGGGAGTGGGCGTGGATCACCTGAACCCCCAGGCGCCGCAAGGTGGCCGTCAGGCTTACCGACAGGGGGATGGGCACCCGGTACTGGGGGTAGACGGGCGCTCCCAGGGAGGCATAGCGGAACACCCTGCCGCCGTGGCGGTCCCGGCCCTCCCGGCCGGGGTAGGCGGGTGCAAAAATGTAGACGTCATGGTTACGATATTCCAGGTGGGATTTCAAGGTATCGATGGAATTGACCACGCCGCTGACGTAAGGACGGTAACTGTCGGTGAAAAAGGCAACCTCCATGGGCGTACCTTCCCCCCGCGACAGGCAGAAGATTTCTTGCTGTCCGATGCCATTTTATCCAATTACGGGGAGGGGTAAAACCTGCTGACGGAATTGGCATCCCGGCTCCCTGCCGTGAACGCCGTGCTCAACGGCATCAGCGCCGTGCTGCTCACCATGGGCTACGTGGCCATCCGCCGGCGGCAGCGGCAACGCCACCAGAACTTGATGCTGGCCGCCACCATCGTCTCGGGCCTGTTCCTCATTTCCTATCTGATCAAGACGTGGCTCCACGGCACCACCTTGTACGGGGGCACGGGCATCATGCGGGTCATCTACCTGTTGGTGCTGGGCACCCACCTGACCTTGGCCATGGCCTTGGTGCCCCTGGTGCCCCTCACCCTGTGGCCCACCTTGGGACGCCGCTGGGATCGCCACCGGCGCTGGGCCCGCATCACCCTGCCCATCTGGCTTTATGTGTCCGTCACCGGCGTGGCCGTCTACCTGCTCCTGCGGCCCTATTACTGACGGGTCAGGGGCGCCGGCGGGTCAGAGGGGATAGCCGACGCTTTTCACCACGTAGGTGAGGGTGCCCATGGGCGCCGCCACCCGGATGGTGTCGCCGGGGCGGGCCAGGAGGAGGGCCTGTCCGATGGGTGACAGGACCGACACCACCTGCTCTTCCTGGGCCGGCCGGTCCCCCTGGTTGGGGCCCACGATGCGGATGGGAAACACCTCGCCGGTATCGGGATCCATGACTTGGGCCACGGCCCCCACCATCACCATGGGCGCCTGGCCCTGGGCATCGGCGGCGGCTTCGTCCTCGTCTTCTTCGGCCACCGTCACCGACTTGATCCATTCTTCCACTTGGGTCACATAGCGTTGGAGCAGTTGACGTACACCGGCCGACTGGGCGGCTCCCCGGCTCCCGCCCCGGGAAGTCCGGGCGGCATGGGTCAGCTGGGCCAGCAATTCCTCAATTTCCAGCAGTCCTCCCAGAACGGCCTCGAAGGTTTTGCGGGGCATGGCGACTGTGTCCGGCACTTGGGCGGCCTCCCCTGTTATGGAATGGGCAGAAAATCGCGGTAGTGGACGCCCTCCCGGGTAACGAGGGCGCTTTTGGCAAAGCCCACGGGGCCGGCGAAAATGGGCCCATCGTGGACAAAGGTGTGGAACTCCCCTTTCTCACCTCCGGGATCCACCCCGGGCGGCAGTTCCTCCAGCAATTCCCGGTCGAAGGGACGGCCGGCGAAGTCGGCGGGGAGGATGTCCTCCCGGCAGCAGGCGACGGTGGCTTTAAAGCCCAGTTGGAAGAACGCCTCCACGGCGGTGGCGCTGTCCATGCCCCACAAGGGGAACAGGGGCTCCAGGCCCACGGATCGGGTCAACTCCTCCCGGTAAGCCCGCATGTCCTCCAGGAACAGATCGCCGTAGGCCACGGCCTCGATGCCCCAGCCCTTCAACTTGTTCAGGGCCGCCAGCATCCTTTCCTCGTATATATGGTTGGGACAGGCGATGGGCAACGAGACTTCCAGCACGGGAATGCCCGGGTTGCGGCCCCGCTGGCTGGGATTGGCGGGCCAAAGGGATCGGGCCTGCCGGTGCAGCAGCTTGCGCCGGATGCCGTGGATGCTGACCCGCTGGTAGGCCGGTGTCACGGTGGTCAACAGGACGCGCATGGGGTTCCGGTGCGGTCCGGCCTCCTCCCACAGTTTGTACAGCGCCAGGGCCGAATCCTTGCCGCCGCTCCATGAAAGGGCAATGCGAGACGGTATCTTTTTCTCCTCCTTATGGGGCGTCAAGGAGCGTCGTCAGCCGCCGAAACTTGGAAACTTTAATTTATTTCCGGATTTCCAGGGTCGTTCCCTGCCGGGGTCTTGAGGACTTCGGCTACCCGCCGGATTTCTTCCTCCGTATTGTAAAAGCCCAGGGACAAGCGCACGCCGTAGGGGGCGAAGGGGATGCTGCGCACGTATATGTCGTGCCGGCCCAACTGGGCCGTCACCTCCTTGTCTTTGCGCCCTTCCACGGCGAAGGTGACGATGCCCGACACGGGGCCGCCCGCCGGGGTAGGGGTTAGGATGGTGATCCCGTCAACCCCTGCCAAGGCGGCGTGGGCTGCCCGCACCAGGTGGGCGATGCGGGCCTGGATCCAAGGCAGGCCTATGGTCTCGGCCACCCAGCGGCAGGAGGCGGCCAGGCCCGCCAGAAGGGCCGGCGAGAAGCCGCCGCTGTCCAGGCGCCGGGCGCCCTCGTGGGGGACGAAATAGGCGGCCCGGGCCGCCTGCACCTGGGCCGTGAAGTAGCTGCCGAAGGTGGGGGCGATGCGCTCCAGGGCCTGGGGCGCCACATAGAGCCCGCCCGTGCCGTCGGGGCCCAGGAGCCACTTTTGACCGGGCACCGCGTAGAAGTCCACCGCCGTTCCCGCCAGGTCCAACGGTATGGCGCCTGCGGCCTGGGCTCCGTCGATGACCGTCAGCACATCCCGTTCCCGAGCCCAGTGGGCCAGTTCCTGGATGGGGGCCACGGCGCCGGTGCTCCAAAACACATGGGACAGGGCTATCATGCGGGTGCGCCCGTTGAAGAGATTCGTCACCGCCTGGAACACCTGCTGGGGATCCCCCCGGCCCACGTCGGCGAACCGCACGATGATCCCGCGGCGCCGGGCCAGGATGCTCAAGGGGGTCAGCAGGCCCGGGTGCTCCAAGGTGGTGGTGATGACTTCATCCCCGGGCTGCCAGTCCATACCGTGGAGGGCGATGTTGATGCCGGCGGTGGTGAAGGTGGTGAGGGCCACCGTCTCAGGCGGCGCGCCCAGGGCTGCGGCCAGGGCGGCCCTGGCCTCCTGGGCCGGGGCGGGGCCGGGCGTCTTGCTGAAGGGGTGGCCGGGGTAGAATCCCTCGTCGGACTGCTGCCGGAACATCCCGCCGACGGTCTGGGCGGTGAAGGCGGGCAAGGGGCCGTTGGTGCCGGCGTTCATGTAGATCAGGCGGTGGACGGCGGGCAGCTTTTCCCGCAGCTGGGCCACATAGGTTTCGTCCTGGGGAGAACGGGGCGTCATGGTTCCTCCTAACTACAGGCCTAGTTTGCCGGGGTTCATGATGCCCCGGGGATCCAAGGCCTGCTTGATGGTCCGGAGCACTTCCAATCCCGCCCGGCGCTCGGCGGCCATCCAAGGGGCCAGCTTCAGGCCGGCGCCGTGGCAAAACTCCATGGAGCCTCCCATCCCGTGGGCCAGATCGATGATGGCCGCTGTGGTGTCGGCCAGGTGCACCCGGTCTTCATCCTTGCCCGGGTCGCCGTCGGGACTGTCGAAGGCGATGGAGACGAACTCCCGGCTGGCCCACAGGCCGAACTCCAAGATGCGCATGTCCCGCCGGCTCAGGATGGTCAGGGCCTCCCGGCGGAAGCCGGGCACCTGGGACGGGGGCAGGGCCAGGCACAAATATTCGAAAAGGCTGCCCCCCACGGCCCGGCGGCGGGCATCGGGCTGGGCTTCCACATGGGCGGCGAAGCGGTCCGCCGTGTCGTGGCGGTGCTGCCAGAAGCGGACGGCTTCCTCCCGGGGCAGCACCTGGGCGCCGAATTGGGCGGCCAGATCCCGGGTCCGGTCCACCGACGCGGCCACAACAGGACCCGGCCCCTCATAGCCTAGGAACAAGGTGACGGTGGTGGCATCCTCCAGCCACGGCTCCAGGCGGCGGCCCCTTGCCCGGGCCTCCTGGGGCTGGCCGTTGGGGGAGATGACGG
>Ga0079224_100005122_pt1 | contig 17163 bp, 6 predicted proteins | sample Stecom2015_FD_80414 | JGI IMG/M metagenome (GOLD analysis project Ga0079224, IMG submission 80414) | Agricultural soil microbial communities from Utah to study Nitrogen management - Steer compost 2015 | ecosystem: Environmental > Terrestrial > Soil > Agricultural land | place: USA: Utah... | reverse complement strand
CTGCTGGCGTGGGCTGTAAAGATAAAAATGGGTAGATAAAAATAAGATGGTGGGCCTTCCCGGGCTCGAACCGGGGACCTTGGGACTTAAAAAGTAGAGGCGCGTGCTGCACGCGATAGGTGTTGTGCGGTAAAGCAAAAAGTGAGCACATTTCTAGATAACTTGAGCAGATTGTCTCACCTATGATGCCAATAGAACTCTTCATGTTGTATTGGTTCTGTTTTCATCTTAGTGCAGCCATTGCGCGTAATATTGGAGGGCGTAAGCACTCTTCTGCTGATCGATGGCTATTTTGCATTTGTAATGTGGCTGCTTGCTCCTTTATCGACTGGCGATTAGTTTGTTGAGTAGCTCTATGAAGCTTTCTTTCTCACGTTGTTCCAAAGCCGATAAGTAGCGGTTATTGATGGTTGTGGCTCATTCTAGTCCTTGCTCTCGGATGGCTTTACCTGATGCTGTTAGATAGACCAGATGAGCTCGTCGGCTTGCTACCACCTATCTGAGTGCCGGGATCATTGAAACACTAGATTCTCACACTTGGGTCACTGAGTGGGGGTCACCCAATGTACGCCTTAAACCGCCGCACGAAAAGCTCACATTTTTATAGCTCGCTTCGTAGGCGCTTACCTTAACTGACAGGCCGGTGGCCAATAGCAGCTTCTTGGCTTGTCTATTCGAACCTTCTGAACATAGAGATTCAGGGGGATTCGAGTAGCCGTTTGGAAAGTACGTTCGACCAAACCGATTTCGCGGATCATACTGCTAATCATGATAACCTCCGTATAGTGCAATTCGATCCAGTCCTGCGCTTTCAAAAGTGAGCGCTTGCTTAGCTTTGCTTAATCTGATCAGTATCCGGCGCGAACGTCTTTAAGAGTGGGTATCACGGTAAGGTCATAATCGGCAGTACCAGTTATGGGGATTACAACGCACTGGACGGGTTTGATTGGAGGGCATTGCCTTTGCATCCGTATGCAACGCTGTATATATCGGTTTTCAGGCAGGAATTCGTTATATGGTCAGGGCGCAAGGTAGCGAACTGACGACTACAGCCACATTTGTGCAAGACGTGAGTAATATCTCAACACGAGACTTTATGCGGAAGATGAACATAAAAATAAAATTCAGCAGGTCAGGGGATGGATGTGACCGAGAGTGAGCTGTGTATACCTGAGGTGTTTGCAGATTTAGTCCTGACCCTTCATTCATCCTTAAATAAGGTGGCGATCCGAGGTCATCCTGCCGCGCTAACGAACGTAAACCGGTGTCGTGATTGTCAGCTCATGAAGATTTCTGAAGAGAACAACGTACGAATTCCTGTTCCTGAGAGGTTGTTATAATTATAAATTAGTGTTAAGTTTTGCTATCTTTTGTATTTGTAAGTATCAAGTAAGGACTCTTTACAGGGATTGAATGTGTTTTTGGCATGGATTGCAGTTCTGCTGAGCTCTGTTGCTCAGGCAGAAGAAATGGAGTGTTCTGTTGATAGCAAAACATACTCCCCCTTAGTTCGGCAGTACGATCCGGTAGTGCTGCCCTCATCCTGTTATTCGTCTGCTGCGGATTTGGCTGGTATTGCACAGGGTAACTCTGTTGTTGCAGATCTCCGTCCTGCTTCTGAAAAATCATTTGTCCGCATTCCGGGTGCGATAGATGTCCCGCCAGGTGGGCTGGCTGGTTTTCTCTTGTCTGTTCCGGATTCCGTATCAGTAGTTGCCGTTACCGCTCTGGGAGGTGCCGGGGCTGCTGCTGGTGTCTGTGAACTTACCTCTCAATATAGCCGCTTAACGCTGTCACCTTTTGGAGTTCGCTCTCTCATTGCGGCTAATATTGACGTATTAATTTCCACAGATAATTCGGCAGTACATTCTCCGTTTGATATCGGAGAACGGGGTGGTAAAACACTGAATACGAATGGAACCGATATGGTTTTTATATCTGATCGTTTTTCTGATCAAAAAGCTGGTTCAGGTAATGATCACGATATTTATCGTATCATTCCAAGAGGAAAGAAACCTCTTGGAGATATTGTTGAATCAGCTTCAGCTCTCTATGTTTTCTCTGTCGATGAATACCCGGTTTCGGAGCAGGATATTATATCTCTCAAAACGGTGCCTAATGTATTTTTTACTCACGAGAGTATCGAAGTATTTTCACGTAATTTTACCGGTTCAAAAAAGGCGGAATACTCAGGGAAGCAGGGAGGAATTAGGGGGTGCCAGTGATCAAGGCGTATATTCTGGCCGGTAGCATGGCTCTGGCGGCAGCGCTTGGCGTTGTGATGGCTATTGATCATACTTCGCCTCATTTTCCTGGAGTGGAAAACGTGCATGTCCGCTACGAGTTTTATGTTGAAAATAAATCATCGGCTCCTATTGAGTCTGTTGTCTTAAATCTGTTTTCTCCGGGTTTTTCTGCGTTTGGTCAGCGGCTCGCTTCATATAGTGTGTATCCGTCTTCTGATGAACGCGTCGTCGTTGATTCTGAAGCCAGTCGTACCGAACTTTCGATTGCACGTTTATCCCCGTTTCAGGGGCTTCCTGTATCTATTGGTGCTGAAGTTAATATTACTGGTCAGATAGACGTCGACAGTTTGAAAATTCTTGCTAAACGGCCAGACTCAGTTCCGAATGAAATTGCGGATATCAGTCTCTCGCTTGAGGGGGATTATCCATCTCTGGTGATGCAATGGCTTAAACAGAATATTCGTGCAAGTCATTATCGTCCAAAGTTGCGCAGATCAACTGATATTCTCTTGTCAGGTAATGGTGATTGCACCGATTTTAGTGTGGTTGCTTCCGAATTATTATGGGCGAGAAATATCCCCAACGTAGTTGTTGGCGGCTTTATAGTTCAGGGGAAATCAGAGCTTCTGGCGGCCGCTAACTATCATAATTGGTTATATTTTAACTATGATGGCCAGTGGATTCTTATGGATCCTATCAATGGTCTTCTGTCCGGCAATGTAGACCATTATCTGGTATTTGAGTATCTGGATGGCGGGCTGCAAAAATCTCGTTTCTACGCGAACAATAATAATGTCTCTGTGGTGATGAAGTAACTATGAAACTGTATCGTTTTCTATCTTTTCTGGCGATAATTGGCTTCTGGCAGTTTCATGCTGAAGCTCAGGAAGTCACCGGCCTGGAATTGGTGCCGGAAGGCAATTTTATTAATGCCAGTTGGGATGACGTATCCGCATCTTCATACGCCATTTATGTCAGCCCTTCTGCATTTAACAATACACAGGGAATGATTCCTAATAAGCAGGTTAATGGCTCTATTTCTACAAAAATATCCGGATTGGATATCGGGGTTTTGTATTACTTTTCTGTGGTTTCGCTACCCCATAATGATGAAGATTCACTGCAGCCAGTCTCTCTGTTGTTCGAAGGTGATGCGCAAGGGCCGGAGTTTAAGCAGTTTATATCCAATACGATTTCTGTTGACTCATCAACTGTTCTGACTATTGGCAGTACTTTAAGTGTTGGAGTTGAGGATGAATCTGGTGTTTCTGGGGTATCTGTATTATCGGCTTCCGGACAGAAGAGTTTAAGTTCTGATGATGCTGGTGTGTTCAGCTTTGTTATAGATGAATCCTTCCAAGGTAATAATGAGTTCAGCTTTGTTGCGGAAGATACGCTTGGAAATAAGACGGAATATAAATTATCTGTATCTGCAGTTCAGGCGCCGGTACGAACGTTCGGAATCAGATCTCCGGTTACCGGCTACGAATCATCTCAATCATGGGTTAGTCTGACTCTGGAGTCTTCATTTTCCTCAAACTACTATCTTGAAGTTAATGGTTCGGCAGCGTCACCGGTAATGGCTCTGAATGGACAAAAAAAATATCGATTAGAACTGTTTTCTGACAATAACAGTATTGTTCTTGTATCTGTTGATGATTCCGGCAGTGAACTTTCCCGCAGCGCGGTTGTGAATGTTTCAGTTAATGAGAATTTACCAGAAACACCTGCATTCTTAACGGCTAAACCCCTTTCATCCGGACGGGTTCAGCTTCGCTGGAGTTCAGCTGAAAATGAAGTCTGGATATATCGGTCTTCTTCACAAAACCTGGCCCAGACCGGTGAGCTGATTGATAAGGTAGTCTCTGCGCAAGAGTACGTCGATGTACCAGCGACTGAGGGCACTCTTTACTATGGAGTGCGAAGCGTTAATGCCTATGGGAGTAGCGACTTTTCAGAAATAGTTACAGCTACAATCGATAGTAATGGCCCAGAGGTTAAGTCAATTTCTTATGAGCCGGAAAAGTCATTTGATGGAAAGGCCGGCGCGGGAAAAATGAAGGTATCCTTTTCGTTATCTGAGGCTGTGTCCGGTTCTCCATACTTTGCACTGGTTTCATCTGGTCAATCACCTGTCGTTATTCCTGTTTCTACTGCTGGGTTTAATGAATTCTCAGGAATTGTTGATATTTCAGCAGAACGATTCAGCAGCGGGCAGTTATTTCCTCTGTTCTCTGCAACAGATTTGGTGGGTAATCGCGGAACTGTTATCAATTCTGAGCTTCTTGAAGTCGATGTGGATGGACCGTCAGTTGGCGATGTTCAGCCAGGAAAAACTCTGTACTTCAATAACAGCCTGAATGAGCAGGGTGTACAGGATACACTTGAAGTTTCAGTTCTGTTTACGGAGCTTGTTGATGCCTCTGCAGAGCCTTCCGGTGTTCTCGTGAATATACAGAGCGGAGAGATACTGACGGGTAGCGAAAGAGCACTGATTGAAAATAATGGTCGTTGGGTTTATCGCACAGAATTTGAGAGCAGCGCAGGTAGTGAATCTCAGGCTTATGAGCTGCAGATTTCTGCACGCGATATGGTTGGTAACACCAGTCTTAGCCCGGCAGCCCAAATTCAGGTTTATCAGGGAGATATTCCTCCTCCGTCAGTGCCAACAGGGTTGTCTGTTTCTGCACAGCCATCGGGAGGTGTCCTGCTTAACTGGAATACAGTTGAAGCTGCATCCGGTTATGAAGTTTGGCGTGCCGCTGCAGATGCTGATTTCAGCCTGATTAGTACAGACTCTATTGCGACCAGCTTCACCGAAACTCTCAGTACCGGGGCTTATGACTACAAACTTCGTTCCTATCGTGATAACGCTGGTCAGCGCTCTTTCAGTGCTTTCAGTGCGCCGGTAGCTGTTAATGCTGCAACAGCGTTGACCGGCGTAACACTGACAGGATCGGCTGTGCTGCAGGGCACCTCCATTGTATTGGAGTGGCAGGATGCTGGTGGTCGTAGTGATCTGGTTTATCGTGTAGAGCGCTCAGTACAGGAAGCGCCTGCGGTGGTCATTCGCAACCAGCTGGCCATGCAAACCTATACGGACTATACGCCTAAGGCTAATACGGTTTACTTTATTACTGCTCTGGATGTTGCGGGTAATGAATCTTCTGTATTAGAGCTGGCTTCTCCTGTTGATAACTCAGCACCTCTGGCTGCATTGAATCTGAAGCGAAATGTGCAGGGAATTCCTGAGCTGTCATGGGAGTATGATCAGGCAGATAGTTTTAATGTATATCGCTATCTTGATGGTGAAGTCGATGGGCAGTGGAGCGTTGCTGGTGAATTACGTGAGTATATTGATTCATCACTACCTGTACCAACCAGCTGGAGTCGTAGCTATTCCTATAAAGTGACTGCCGTCGTTAACCAGCAGGAAAGTGCCGGGGTCTCTTTGTTATTGCCACGGTTTGAGGTCACATCCATCACGGGCTCTGTACGCCGCGGTATCTTTAATAACCTGCAGGCAGAAGTTAAAAATCTGTCGGCGAGTGGTTACAGTGCTCTTGAATTAAATGCCAGCTTTACTTACCCGGAAGGTGAATACAGCTTCTCTGAAAAGCTACAGCCTTTATCTGCCGGAAATTCTCAGACTATTGATATTGTTATTCCTGGGTATTCTTCGCTGGAAGATGCTATGGAAATATCGGTGTCATTGGCAGACAGCGCTTCTCCGGCTGCGAAAGCGTTATCACAGCAGACTATCACTGCGCAGGTTATGGATGACACACTGTCAGCTCAGCTGAATTTTGATGAAATACAGCGTGGTGGTATTACCAACCTGAGTCTGACTCTGGACAATCCATCCGAAGTGAACTCGTATCTGGTATTTGCTGAAAGTGACCTGTCGGGCTTTAAAGCCAGTCGCGATATATTTACGCTGGTAAAAGATGCTCAGGGAAATCTGCTGGACCGCAAAGCGGTTAAGTTGATATCGGGGGATCATCTGGTTCAGCGTGGCAATCAGGTTGTTCTGGATTTACCAGCACATCAGACTGTAACTATCGACAATATTCCGCTGTATGTTGATCCTGCCTGGCCTGATGATATCCGGATTGAAATGGTCGCAGAGCGGCAGTATCTGCGGCAGTCCGAGGATAGTATTTTATCGGTTAGTGGCTTTACTGCCTCCGTTGATGCGGTTGCCCAGAGTGCGCCTTACAGTGCCGATATCGTATCAGTAACTCCAGCCAGCATTTATGCTGACGGCGAGTCTTTTGTGACTATTACCGGTCGGGTGCTTGGTTCTTCATCGCCGGTTGGTCTGCCGGTCGATATTATTCTTACCGTGGATGGTTTTGAGAAAAAACTGCAGGCCAATGCTGCAGAAGATGGCACATTCAGTGTTGCCTTTACTCCGCGACGTGGAGAAACCGGCATATACAAAATATCGGCTATCTATCCCGGTTTGGCTGCACGTCCGGCCAGTGCTTCGCTGAGTGTTACCGGTGCCGGAGTTTCTCCAGCGGAGAAATCAATTCTGTTGGGGCGTAACTATAAATATGAGTTAGGTCTGGCTGTTACTGCTCATAAAAATACATCTCTTACCAATATCCGGGTTGAGACCGATACCAATTCACCGCTGTATGTTGAAAGTGAGTCGATTGCGGCAATTGCACCGGGCGAAACAAGGACTCTTCAGCTGAAACTGGCCTCAAACCAGTTAAGCAGCGGTAATCAACTGATTCGGGTTGTGGCAGATGGCTTTGAACACCCAATCGGCACTACCCTGCTTAATTACACCGTAACCGATGCTAAACCTTCGCTGGTCGCGGCACCTTCTTATCTCAGCAGTGCTGCCAGGGTGGGTGAAGCGATGCTGGATACAATTACTGTCGAAAATCAGGGCCTTGCTGATCTGCTCAACCCGGAGGTTTCCCTGCAATGGTTTAACGATGGCGTATGGGGTGATGCTCCAGGCTGGTTAAAGGCAACGGCAGATATCCCTAATCAGCGTATTCTGTTAGGTGAGTCAGCAAAAATTAACCTGTATGCCTATACCGATTCGGTAACGGATGTCGGGGATTACCAGCTAAGGCTGCAGGTGTCTGGCGATAACAGTAATGTTCAGTCATTTCCTGTGTTCTTTAAAATAACGCAGGCGGGTAGCGGTGCGTTGAATTTCTACATTGCTGATAACTATACCGGTACCACAGACACTCTCGGACAGGTTTATGGTGGCGTTGCGAATGCTGCGGTAAAAATTCAAAACGTAGATGTTCTGTCAGATATTTACGATGGTGTAACGACAACAGATGGCTCTCTGACTTTGTCGGATATCCCCGCCGGAAAATACTACTACGAAGTCACAGCATTCGATCATCAGCGCATTGCCGGTGAAATCATAGTCAAACCAGGTGTTACTATTCCTGTGAATTTGTTTTCTCCGGTTAACACTGTTTCAGTCAGCTTTGAGGTGTTGGAAACCTCAATTGCGGATAACTACAGAGTGCAGCTTAATAATAAGTTTGAAACAAACGTACCAGCAGCTATCGTGGTGTTTGAGCCCACTATGATTGATGTTCCTGTTCTGAAAAAGGGAGAGGTGTTTACCGGTGAGCTGACAATGGTTAACCACGGTTTATTAAAAGCCTATGGTTTGCGTCCAGAGTTACCGAAAACTAATGAATATGCGCGCTATGAGTTTATGGGGGAATTCCCGTCCACTCTGGATGCCGGAGCGTCCTATACCATCGCCTATAAAATTACAGCGCTGAGTGATTTTGATGCTTACAGTTCGGGCTCAGCAACAGGCGCTGGTAGTCAGCCATGGCTTAATATTGGTGATATTAGTGTTTCTGGATTTTACTATTGTCTATCTGGCCTTGTGATATTTGTAGCGCCTGATTGTTTATTCATTGTGTCAACGAATTTTAGCTTTACTCTTGGTGGTAGTGTAAAAGTATCGGACATTAATATTGGTGGCGGCCGATTCTCTACTGTTCAGAATCCAAATGGCAGTACCACAACATCAAACGGTACCGTTTCGGTTACAGTCAGCAGTGGAGGCTCGTCTTCAGGCGGTTCATCTTCAGGTGGTTCATCTTCCGGCAGCACAACATCCGGTAGTCGCGAAAACCTTGGCGATCGCGTCGGCGGCAGTTCCGGCTCTGGTGGTAGTGGTTCAGGCTCCAGTGGCGGAGGAACCAGCGGTTCTCCGGCGGTCAGTGAACCTTTGTATGAAGGCACTAGTTACAAAATAAAAGTTGGTAACAGTCATCTCTCTGGCTGCAGAAAAATGACTAAAGCTGGCATCTCCATAGCGATTGGTGCAGCCTTCGCCGGGTGTGAGCATTGAGATATGGATATTTTAATAATGATTAAAAAAATAATTTCAGTATTTGTCTTTCTGCTTGCCAGTGGTTCGCTTATGGCAGAGCCAGGCCTGCAGATCAGTAGCGCAGATCCGGATTATGCCACCGGTAAGTACCAGGAATCCGTCGTTGATCTTAGTGTGAAAGTGACCGGTGGCTATATCCAGGTTGTGCGCAGTTATTCCGCTGGCCAGTGGCAGTTTAACCGCGGTGCCGAGGGGGCAAAACTCAGTTATGCCCGCGAACAGGACTCCCTGCCGGAAAAAATTGAAATATCGGGTATCAGCTACCAGATTGATCCGGCCACCGTGAACCCTGATGCCAGTGGTGATAATCCGCAGGCGACCTATTACCGCGAGCGTGGTAATGAGCTGTCAGAAACCGAAAGCCATATTGAAAAAAATGCTTCAGGTTATCGCTGGCAGGATGCCGGTGGTAACTGGCTGAACTACGACAGTGAAGGCCAGCTGATAGAAGGTGGTGACCGCAATACGGTGATTAACCGCACCACTAGTGATGCGCAGAATCGTATCTTTCAGGTGCTGGATGCCCATGATGCACTGGTAATGACTTACGAATATGCAGCCTTCGATTCCGACAAAATTACCAGAATCACCGACTACAGTGGTCGTTCTGTTCGGTATCACTGGGATGGTGAAAAACTGCTGGGTGTAACCGATGTTCGTGGTGAGTACTGGGCTTACGAATACGGGGCTAACGGTGAAATTATCGCCAGAGTTGACCCGCTTAACCGTAAAACACGGATTTCTTATGTTGGCGGTATTGTTACCCAGATTACTCAGCCCAGCGGTTTTTCTATTGCTTATACCTACGACTTTGATGAAATCCGTAAACGCTATTATATGCGTAAACAGGATTCTGCCGGACGGGTAGAAGAGCGCTGGTACGACCAGGAGGGGGTGCTTCTTGAAGTCCGGGTTGATGGCTTGCTGGTACAAAAAACAACAGAAAGTGCACAGGGTTATAACCGTATCCGTCAGCGTCAGTTTGTGGGTGGACGTACCTTAACCCAAACCTATAACCAGAATGGCAAGCTGATTAAAGTCGTCCGTAATGACGGCAGTTACGAAAGCGCCGAATATGCGGGGCCATACCAGAAAATCAGCAGCCATCGTGCTGCAAATGGCAAGCTCAGCAGCTTTGAGTACGATGATAAGGGCAACCTGATCCGCATGACCGAAGCTGTAGGTACTGCACTGCAGCGTGTGGTGGAGTTTGCGTATGATCAGTATGGCCAACGTATTCGTATTAATTACCCTGCCGATGCCTTAACCCAGGCGGCAAGTTATGAAATTGAATACGATAATCACGGTAATGCCAACAAACTAACGGCACCGTTAAATAGCGTGCAACAGCTTGATTATAACGTTACGGGTCGGGTTATACGCTCGGTCAGTGCCGGTAACGGTTCCGGTAGCAATGTCACCCAACTGGAATACGATCAGGCCGGTTCTTTACTCAGTATTACCGATCCGCTGAATCGGGTTTATCGAGCTGTTTACGATGCCGCAGGCCAGCGTACTCAGGTAACTGCACCTAACGGGCGGGTAGTACGCTACAGCTATGATGCTAATGGTCGTAGCACCGGAGTTGCTGCTTATGCTGGTGATAATAAACTGACGTCAATGTCGTATCAGTATGATGAGTTGGAGCGCAAGTTATCGGTCAGTGATGCATTGGGCTACACTGAATCACGCAGCTTCGATGCACTGGGGCAGCTGCTGCAATATAAAAATCGCGCCGGGGAAGTGGTTGAATACCAGTACAATCAGGGCATTCTGCAAACCCTTAAACTGCCGGATGTCAGTCGCAGCTTCCAGTATGATCTGGTGGGTAACCCGGTAAAGGAAACTCTGAGCTGGAGCGATAATAATAGTAACACTGCTACAGATGCCAATCAGATTATCCGCACCCGGGTATATAACGAACAGGGCAAAGCCATTGCCGCGACCGATGGTAATGGCAATACCCGCCAGCAGGAATATGATCTGCTGGGGCGTGCGGTACGCATGACCGACGCATTGGGTGGTGTCACCCAGCTGACGTACGACAGCCGTAATAATCTGCTGACCCTTACTGATGCTGAGGGGCGAACTACCCGCTTTACCTACGATGCTTTAAACCGTAAAACCAGCGAGCAACGCAGTCCGCTGGCCGGAACGGTTAATACCCGCCGCTATTTTTATAATGATGCGGGTTATTTAGCACAGGAAGTCACACCACAAGGCAATGTTAAGCAATACAGCTACGATAAAGCAGGTCAGCGTATCCGTACCCGCTATTATGCGGCGGATGATTTGGCCGGGGTCAGTGCAGACAATAACGGCCGCTACAGCAGTGAAAGTCTGCAAGCGATAACCGCCGAGCGAGAAGTAATATTTACCTATAACAATATGGGGCAGCTGACTGAGCTGAATGAACCGGGTTTCCGCCAGCAGTTTCAATATTCGGCGCTGGGGCAGATTCAGCAGACCGATACCTGGCTGGGCTCGGTGCATAAAGTGCAGCGCTATGAATACGACCCGCGTGGTAAAAAAACGGCCTATATCAACCCGGAAGGTATTCGCTATGAATACCGCTATACTGCGAATGGCGAAATATCTCAGGTAGTAATACCTGCCGAGGGCTCGGTTGTATTCCGTGGTTATCGCAATGGTAAACCAGCCGATATCCTGTTGCCCGGTGGGGGGCGCCAGCGTATGACCTATGACGGTTTGGGGCGCCTGACCAGTAAAGAACTGATTGACCCGGCAGACGATAACCGCGCGCAAATGGCGTTAAGCTTTGATGCAGAAAACAATATTCTCGGCATTAACCGTGAATACGGTCATATCGGTTATCAGTATGATGGCCTGTACCGTCTGACGAAGGTACAGCACCCGCTGCTGGCCGATGAGCAATACAGTTATGATCTGGTGCATAACCGTACCCAGCGTACCCTGACTCAGGCCGATGGCAGCAGTCAGACAGACAGCTGGAACTATAATGATGACAACCAGTTAACAGGCTATGCCAATGTATCTTTCGGTTATAACGCAGATGGGCATACCATACGCCGCAGTGTTTGCAATCAGACTGAAGATGGTGCCGGCATTACCGCAACCAGTTGCCAGCACCGTTATTATCGCTACGATGCCCGCGAGCGCTTAATTGCTGTTGATGAGCAGACTGATGAAAATGCGGTAAGCCGTATTGCCAGTTATCAGTATAATGAACTTGGCCAGCGTTATCGTAAAACCACCGCGGCTGACACTACCTATTTTCTCTATGATCAGACGGGTTTATTGGCTGAGTACGATGAAAGCGGCAATTTAATCCGCGAATATCAGTACACCCCAGGCGCAACCTTTATGACGGCGCCGTTATTTCAGCGCTCCGCTGATAATGGTGAGCAGTTCCGGTATTACTATTACTTTAATGATCATTTAGGTACCTCGCAAAAACTGATCAGTAAAACTGGTGCTATTGTCTGGTCGGCCAATATGGCGGCCTTTGGAGAAAGCCATATTGAAAAAGAATTTGTTGTTAATAATTTGAGGTTTCCGGGGCAGTATTTTGATGGCGAAGTCGGAAGCTATTATAACTACTATCGGGATTATAATCCTGAGATTGGACGGTATTTGCAGAGTGATCCGATTGGTCTTAGAGCAGGAGTAAATCGTTTTACTTATGTGAAATCCCGCCCTCTCAGAAAGATAGACCCCTTTGGCCTTGATGACTTTTGGGGGTTTTACGGCATTGACGAATCCAATTACCAATACGCATCACAGAGTATAAATAATTCAATTTCACAGCTTGAATCAGGGATTCTACCTGCAAGTGATTCGTTGTATTCCTTTTCGGAGCTAGTTGGTGATACTGCTTATGGACTCGGTGCTGTTAGTCCTATATATAACACAGCAGTAAATGGCTATCGCTTGTCAGGGCTTCAGATCAATGGTGCTACATCTTATGATTTTTCTACTCTTGATATGCCTCCGATTTCTGGGAGTTTGAGGGAGGTGTCTGTAGGAGTAAAAGCTTTTGGTGAGGCCTTGGGGGGAGCTGGCGTGGCTTTTACTATAGCAGATACTGCGTTGAATTATGAGACTCAGCTCTACTCTGTGGCAGGTGTGGAAATTGACAAGCAAATATTTGATGCATCGCTAAGTATTGGCGTTGGAGCTGTGATGTTTATTAATCCTTTAACGTTTGCATTTGGTGCTGCATATTTTACATATAATTATGGATGTCAGTGATGAAGAAAGCTTTATTTTACATGCAATATCCGTTTCTTTTGATGCTGAAAAAAAATAGGGAGAAGGATTCTGCAAACTCTTATGCATATAGCGTTGTTGCGTTATCTGCCATGATGTATTCGATACCGACTGGGTTGGCGATTCTGCTTGGTGTGAGTGCTCTTGGATATAATTATAGAACAATTCATCCGAGTTTTATGGTTGGGGTATATGTTTTCTATTACGTTTTTTTTGTGTTTTCTAAAGATGAGGTCGTTGAGTATGTTGAACGATCTAGGCTTTATTCATATCGCGAAAATTACTGGATTCCTCGAGTTGCAGTCTATTTTTTGGTCTTATTGTGCTTTGTGTTTCTTGTTGTGCTAGTGGTGTGAGGTTTTTGTGAATATAAAATTAGCATTTGCTATGCTCTGGCTGGGTTTTTCATTGCCTTCATATGGTGAATTAATTTGTGCCACCGCTCACATCGAAATTCCCCAGCAAGCCTCTCTGGAGCGTCAGGCCTTTGAAGCGCGGATGAATATTAAAAATACGCTCGATGGTATGTCGCTGGATCAGGTGCGTGTCGATCTGCTGATCACCGATGAAGCCGGTAATGATGTGGTTCTGGCCCAGGGAGCGGAGAGCCCGGACGATGCACTGTTTTATGTATCGCTGGAAAATCGCCGGGGTTTAACGGCGGTAAACGGTTCCGCCAGTTTGCAGGCCAATGCCAGCGCCGATTTAAGCTGGCGCTTAATTCCGACGCCTGGCGCGGCGGGCAGTTTACCAGCCGGTAAGCGCTATTATGTGGGCGCCAAACTGAGCTATTTATACAATGGCGAGTCGCAAAGTATTGATGTGGCACCGGACTTTATCCGGGTAACACCACCGCCGCAGCTGCTGCTGGATTATTTTATGTCGGAAACCGTGATCGGTGACGACCCGCAAACCAGCGATATTATAGAAACTCAGCAACCTTACGATTTCGTTGCCCGTGTCAGCAATATTGGTATGGGTTCCGCTTCTTTCTTTACCCTGGAAAATCCTAAGCCCGTTATTCTGCGTAATGACGACGGCTTTTCTATGAGTTTTGACGTGCTGAAGGGCTACCTGCAAGATCAGGAAAAATCCCCCGACCTTTCTCTCAATTTTGGCAATCTGCCGGGTAAATCCATCCGTACAGCACGCTGGCAGATGACCAGCCCCTTTGCCGGAAATTTTCTCGGCTTTTCTGCTTCTGCCAATCACAGTGCTGAGTTGGGTGGGGATTTAACCAGCCTGTTCAGTGTAAACCTGCCGCACTACCTGGTACGCAATGTACGTGTGCAGTTACCGGGGCGCGATAATCTGCTGGACCAGCTGGCTTATGATATCCAGCTTGACAGTGACGAGCGTTTTTTACGCTTATATGAATCAGAAGTAACAGCCAATTCTGTTAACGGTTGTTCCAGCTGTGTGGATGTTGTGCAGGTGGATAATGCGGTATTGGGGGCTGAGTCATTCCGTGCTGGCGGTGTTATTGAGCGTCAGTTAAGCACACCGGCTGCGACCGGTTTCCGCTATATCCGTATTGCTGACCCTTATCTGGGAGAGAAAGAGCTGACCTCTGCTTTGCGCCCGGACGGTACACAGCTTGCACGCGAAAATGCCTGGCTGTCGAAAACCCGCGCCAAAAATGAAACCGAATACTCCTACTGGATCAACCTGTTTGATACTAACGGCTCAGAGCGTTACACACTGACGTTTGGTGAGTTATCCGATGTGCCACAGGCACCGGTTATTCAGTATTTATCCGACCGTGAAACCTATGAAGGCAGCCAGGTGGGTTTCCTGATCCGAAGTTATGATATTAACGGAACCGTACCCGAAATCCGTATGCTGCAACTGCCGTTGGGCGCAACCTTTACCGTACAGGGTAATGGCAAGGCATTGTTTAACTGGAGCCCTGAGGTTGGTCAGGCAGGTATTTATCCGCTGGTGATTGAAGCCAATGACGAAACACATGTTACCCGTGCGTATATTACCGTGAAGGTAAACCCCGCCGATGATATTGATGGCGACGGTATGAAAGACAGCTGGGAATTACAGTATTTCGGCAACTTAGAGCGGGACGGCAAAGGCGATTACGATAAAGATGGCTTCAGCGATCTGGAAGAGCATATTCATGGTACACCACCGGAAATCGCTGCACGTATTCCCGGTGCTCCGCAGGTTAAAAGCCCTTATTACGGTGAAGAAATAACTTCCCGTAATCCGGCCCTGATGGTTACCAATGGAGAGGTTGACAGTGCGCAGACACCAACCTACGAATTTGAGGTATACAGCGATGAGTCTATGACTCAGCAGGTTTTTTTGCTGACTGATATAACCGCCGGAGGTGTGGAAACCACCGCTGCTCTTGCGCCGGAATTATTCAGCAATGAACGTTTGGGGCTTGATGAAAACACCGAGTATTTCTGGCGTGCCCGCGCGGTCACTTTTGACAATACCATGAAGATTGCCAGCCCCTGGGCTAATGGCCGTTTCTTCGTGAACGAAAGCAATGACGCACCGGGCGATATTCGTGTGAGCGCACCACTGGAAGGCAGTGCGGTTAACGATGTGAACCCGGTGCTGTCGGTGACAAACAGTGTGGACCCGGACCGTGATGCACTGAGCTATCGTTTTACCCTGTATGAAGATGCTGGTTTGTCTATCCAGGCAGCACAAAGTACCGATTTACAACCGGGTATTGCCGGAATCACCTACTGGACGGTTAATGCCGCCCTGACAGAGAATCATCGTTACTACTGGGTTGCGAGAGCAACCGACGTGCATGGTGCTTATATTGAATCGGAAACAGCGTCTTTTGTTTATAGCCAGCTGAATGAGCAGCCAAGCGCCCCGATTCTGAAAACCCCTTACGTAAATACCGAAGTGAGTAATCAGGTTATTCCTTTGGTTGTGTTTAACGCCAAAGATCCTGAGCAGCAACCGCTGGTTTATCGCTACGAAGTGGATAAAGCTGAGAACTTTAACTCCAGCTATCGCATTGCATCACAGGATATTCCAGAGGCTTCTTATTTTACCCGCTGGACAACCAACTACTATGACGACAACACCGAGTATTTCTGGCGTGTACGTGCTTATGATGGCGAAGTGGCCAGTGACTGGCAGGCCGGTTGGTTCTTCGTCAACCTGAGTAACGATTTACCGGCGACCCCGGTTGTCAGTAATCCGGGTAATGATGTTGTGGTGCAAACCAATAAACCGCGCTTAATTACTCATCCATCCAGTGATAAAGATGGCGACCGTATTTACTATCGCTTTCAGGTGTTCAGTGACGAAGCCCTGACGACGCTGGTTGCACAACGCACGGTGACCATTCCTAACTGGCTGATTGATGTCGCCTTGCAGGATTATGGACATTATTACTGGCGTGTTCAGGCTGAAGATGAGCATGGTGCAGTCAGCAGCTGGTCACAGCCTTCACATTTTCTGGTTAACCTGACGGGTGCCAATAAAGCGCCGGAAATGCATTTTGTTTCTCCGGCAGAAGAACTCAGTGTTTATGGTGGTTATGTTACGCTGCGTTGGCAGGATGCTGACCCGGATAGTTCTGCAACCATTCGTCTGTTTGCTAATGGTGAGGAAATTACCAGTACACCATTAATGGAAGACCTTGACGAAGGCGCCGATGAGTTCCAATGGTATGTCGGTGACCTGGCGCCAGGACAGTACAGTATTTCGGCCTTGATTGAAGACGAAGAGTCAGCATTTACCGTTAATGCCTGTTGCAATATTACCAAATTGGAACAGCAAACCGCGTTGCGTCTTGATGTACCGGAAGACCGCACAACCTATGAGACTGCCTCTGACGTATTCACCGTATATGCCAGCCTGAAGGCGCAGGTAGCTGATAATGCTCAGGTTGTGCTTGAAGTTCAGTCATCAGACATTAGTGAAGGCGAACTGGTGGATAGCAATGGCGTTGTTATCAGTAAGCAGACGCTGACATTTACTGCGGCAAACTGGTATCAGCCTCAGCCTGTTCAGGTGCGTGGCAAGCTGGATTGTGATCTGGATGGTGATCAGTCTTACCTGCTGAATTTCCGTTTAATATCGGCAACTGATCCGTCTTTTGCTTCCTTACCGGTATCGTCGGTTTATGTGGTGAATAAGGAGGCTGATTTTACTCCGGCGCCAACTCTGATCTGTGGAGCAAATATCGTTTCTGCTTCACCAGTGGTTGAAAGTGGTAATAACTATGTTGATTACCAGATAGAAGCCCGATTACTGAACACGGCAGACCCGGTCGCCAGTGCT
>Ga0079224_100005121_pt1 | contig 17165 bp, 8 predicted proteins | sample Stecom2015_FD_80414 | JGI IMG/M metagenome (GOLD analysis project Ga0079224, IMG submission 80414) | Agricultural soil microbial communities from Utah to study Nitrogen management - Steer compost 2015 | ecosystem: Environmental > Terrestrial > Soil > Agricultural land | place: USA: Utah... | reverse complement strand
TTGATTCTTGACACTCTCAATGCTGTCTACCTAGAACACCCAGCCGAGGTAACTCCACTTCCCACGAGGCAATTTATTACAGCAGGCACATCAGGCTCTCAGCCTCACGACTGTGAGCAGGTGACTGTCACAATGGGCCAGACTTATACAGGAACTCCTGGAAACCCCAGCGACACCCCTATGAACTGCATGAACATGACCCTGGCCTCTGTGTACTATGTGGAGATTGTAAGAAAGACAATTCCAGAGACTCAGACCTCGCGCAGAGGTATGACCTCTCCGCAGATTCTTACTCCTGAGCAGGAGAATGATCTGGCCAAGATTCAGATGCAGGATACAAGGCTCCTCATTGAGGCAGGCTTGCGGGTTGGAGACAATTTCCTGGGAAGTGTTGCAGACGTTTCTCCCGGCCCTGAATCTGGTGGATATCAAGCGATGGTGGCGACAATCATCACCGGAGTTGTCTGATATGGCAGTATTCATCAAACACCCTAGAGCGTGGAATCATCTCACCAGAGCGCGCACAGGCATGTTCGGAAGAGACATGATGCGCCGAGGCAGGCTCCTCAGACTCCTCGCTATGCAGCAGGTGGGCGTGGATACCGGAGAGTTGAAGAGAAACATCAAGGTTCACGGAGACTTCTCCGGGATTGGTCCGGTTATTAGAATCGGATCGGACTCTCCGCACGCCAAGGCGCACCACGAGGGGACTAAGGCCCACGCTATTACTCCCAAGAACGCAAAGGTTCTTAGGTTTAAGCAGGGTGGGATGGTTCGCTATGCGGTATCAGTCTTCCATCCCGGAACTCGTCCTAACCCGTACCTGACAAGAAACCTTAGAAGAGTCACAAACGATTAGGAGAGTGGAGTGCTACATCTTATAAAAGATTCTCCGCACCCTAGAAGCAACCCGATGGTCAGGAGAATCTATATATACGACAAAGAGTCTGATCGAGGTCTAGGCCAGTTTTGGGGGAGCGTGTGTGGGAAATGCTTTTTAGAGGTTCCTAAAGATTTTTTAGTAAAGGACAAAACAAAAAAGCATGGCTATAAATCTCTATGTGTTCCCTGTCAAAAGAATCAAAACAGGCGTTCGTACATCCGAAAAAGAGAAACTATCTTAGAGAAGGCTGAAGCGTACAGGAACCTAAATAAAGACCAAATCAAGAATTATCAAAAGAAATATAGGGAACTCTCGGGAGGATCAGCCTCCTATCATCGTAGAAACAAGGAGCGAACTGACGATGAAATTATGGCTGCGCGAGAGAGACTTAGACCTCACGGGAACAAAGTATGTAGTACTTGTAAAGAAGAGCAGCCGCTATCTGAGTTCCATGCTCAGAGAATAATGCCAGACGGTCTCAGATATTCCTGTAGGAGTTGCGATAAGCACAGGAAAATTAGAAATAACTATGGAGAGTGTCTAGACTACTGGATGGAGGTCGGGATTCCAGCAGAGTGCTGTATATATTGCGGAGGTCCTTTTGAACACGTAGACCACTTAATTGCAAGGAGCAAAGGAGGGCCTAATGAGGTATTTAATACAGTCCCTTCTTGTGCTAGATGTAACACGTCTAAAAATTCTCACCCTCTCCTGGGATGGTATCCGCGCTACGCTGAAGTCAGCGGAATCTCCCAAACTATAGAAGAACTGTTGAGCAGACTCCCTGAGACTGTAAGGAATATGATATACTCATCATAGACGCAAGTTGCTGTGTCATGTTAGACGAAAGACTATTTAGTTAGGATATAGAGTTATGGCTGGAATTAAGAAGTTTACACCCAAGGCTGCACAGAGCAAGCGCAAGCCTCTTGAGTTTGAAATCTATGATGAGACTTTCTCCGCAGTTCCTCACCTGCAGGGGACCACTCTAATCAACTTTATCGAGGCCTCCACTGAGCCCGACGAAGATAAGGCTAACTCCGCTCTGATCGCAGAAGTTATGCCGTTCTTTAAGTCTGCGCTGCTCCCCGAGTCTTATGAGCGTTTCGTCGCGCTAACCGAATCTCACGAGAAGATCGTCGAGTTTGACGATCTGATGGAGATTGTAAGTTGGCTTATTAGCGAGTACACAGCCCGCCCTACGAGTGGGTCCGACAAGTAATTATAACAATCCTAGAAGATTGGGAAATCCTTGATGGATATTACCTATCACAAGGGATTGATCTTGTCGGACTCGCAGAAGATTATCCTGCCGACCGTGTTATCAGCATCTTTGAGTCGGTGATTCTAGAAGAAGAGATGCGGAATCGAGCGATTCCTGACGACGAACGTATTAAATTCCGTAAGTATATGCGAAGACTTAGGGATGGTGGTACAATTAGTAGAGAAGAAATCTTCGGACCAGAAGAAACACCAGAACAACCACAAGTACAAAACAAGGGCTGGACAAACGACGCAATCAACAGGCAGCCTCCGAGATATGTAGAGCCCACCGAAAATGGGTATCCTGGATTAGAGCCACCTGTAGGGTAATGTATGAGTTTGGAACAGCAAATGGACGAGACACAGGCCGCAAACTGCGCGTCCTGTGTTTCGCCGTATCTAGGAGTTGATGTTTCGTGAGTACAATCGGCCACGCTTACGTAGAACTCCGAGGTCTCACAAACCGTCTAGAACGGGACATTGAGCGCTCTCTAGACCCTGCTGTTCGAAGACTCGGTAAGAATATCTCGGAGAACATTTCGGACTCCATCCGAGAAGGTTTTAATGACGTAGATGCCTCCGAACTACAACTAGATGTAGGACAGGCCGGAGACGCTGCTGGAAGGCGTTTAAAGGAACAGATCGAAGATAACCTCAGAGATGAGTTGAAACTGCCTGTAAGTGTCGATATTGACCGCGCAGCAGATGACATTGACCTGTTCGTAGCCTACGTTCGTGAAAGACTGCGTGAGGCGGACTTCAAGATCACTCCTCCGGAGTGGGACGAAGACGACTGGAAGATCGTTCCACACATTGACGACTCGTCAATGGCCGAGGTCAAGCAGAGGATGGATGACCTCAAGAACGAGTATCAGAAAATGGAGGCCGAACTCCACCCTGGAATCGACTTCGCATCCTCTAGATACGTCTCCGCTCGTATGGCGAGAATGACTCGTCCAAGGTTCGCAACGATCTTCCCGGTTGTTGATCCTATGTCTGCAAGAATTGCTACAGGAATTCTTGATGCGTTGGCCGCTGGCTCTGGTTTGAGAATGACTTCGAACACTCTCAGGAATATCTGGGATATGTTCAAGAACATTGACAAGTCTATCCCAAGCATAACGCTAATGACGACCGCTGTCACCGGCCTGTCCGCATGGATTACGTCTCTTGTCAGCGACGCCTCTCATCTTGTAGTTGAACTAGGACGAATTGCTGGAATTGCCATCCCTCTTCCAGGAATTTTCGCAGGATTGGCGCTGGGAATCGGATCAACGGTAGCGGTGTTCCGAGACTTTAATGCAGTTCTGCCTGAAGTAAGTGGCATGTTCAGCAGGCTCCAAAGCCAAATGTCTCTTAAGTTCTGGGAGCAGGCGAGAGCCCCTATCCAGAATATGATTAATACGCTGTTCCCAGAATTCAGTGCTGGAATTTTGCGTATTACAGGTGATCTAGCGTCCTTCTTTAGTGCATTCTCCACCAGTCTTTCTACCAGGCTGGCAGATGAGATGGGTCCGATGTTTGATAACCTCGGACAATCTATCCTAATTGCTACGACATATACGGATGGGTTCGCTGAGATTATTGAAATCTTGGGAAGACACGGCTCTGCCTATCTTCCTCGCTTGGCTAACTGGTTCGGAGAAATTTCTACTCGTTTCAGGAACTTCTTGGCTGACGCCGAATCTTCTGGAGAACTGCAGAAATGGACCGACCAGGCTATTGACAATATGGGCCACCTCGGACGAGCAATCTGGGGTGTTGGTCGAATCTTCTACGAACTAGGTTCCATCGCTGAGGAGGCTGGAGGGGCCTCCCTTAAGTCGTTTGCAGATGGTCTTAACGGCATCGCAAATATCATCGGAAGAGAGCCTTTCCGGTCTAATCTAAGAAGAGTTTTTGAAGAAGCACACGATGCTATTTCTGTTATCGTAGATACTTCAGGACCTGCTGTAACTAAGTTCTTTGAAAACTTTGCTGACATAGTTGCCACAACCTTTAAGACTTTAGCCCCGGCTATTGGCACTGCTTTAAGAGAAGTAGCGGAGGCCCTCTCAGGGCCAAGATTTACTCAAGGATTCAAGAACTTTATAGATGGAATTTCTGACGGAATTACTTCCCTTTCTGAATCTTTTGGTCCAATCGGAGAGGCTCTTGGGTCAGTTGGAACTATTCTAGGGGAAATGGCAAGGCAGTTCGGACCTATTCTAGGTGAAGTTCTTACCACTGTTTCTTCTCTAGTAATAGGCCTTGAAGGTCCTATAACAGGGGCTATCGGATTTCTATCATCTCTCATGAACGCTTTCCTGGACCTCCCGGGACCCGTTCAGATTGCTATAGCCTCTGTTATTGCTTTGAGAGGCCCTATCAGCACGCTAGGGTCTACAATTGCTGGTGTGTCCTTTGGGACACTGATAACTAACGTTATAAATGCTGGCTCGGCCATGCGTGCTCAGGCTGGGAATGCTGCTGGATTCTCAGCAGCAGTAACTACCCTGCGCTCTGAGGTAGGCAAGGCTTCAATTGCCCTCAGAAGTGCTTTTATCTCCTCAGGAATCGGAGCCGCTATTGCCGTTGTCGCGGGGGCTATCGGACACTTCGCCATGGAAGCCGCAGAGGCGAAGCAGCGAGCCCAAGAATATAGAGACACCCTCGACGATCTGGGTGCCGCTACTGACGCTACTACTCAGTATATTACTAGGGCCATTTCAGAAACCAAAAATCAGAACTGGCTGGAGAATATTTTTGGATCAGGCGAGTCCATCATGGAGCGCGCTGACCAGATCGGTGTGGCTATCTCTGATATTAAGGGATATATCCTCGGAGAAGAAGAGGCAATTAATCGTGTAAATCAAGCATTTGATGAATACGTTAACCAATTCTCTCCTATCACTGACGAGCATAGTTCTGCTAAAGTTCAAGTTATGGAACTTACAGGACTTCTTGACGATGAGGCAGAGGCATTCCGTGACGGGTCAGATGAAGCCCTACGTCTTGCCCGTGCAAGTGATGAACTGAGAGTCGAAAAAGAGCAGTCTGCGGAGGCAGCGAGACAAGAGGCAGAGGCCCAGCGAGAGGCTGAAGAGGCTCACCGCAAGGCTAGTGCTGCGATAGATACTCAAGTCTCCTCTTTGAGCGAACTAGTAGGCCTTCACCGGCAAATGGCTGGAGAAATCCTTTCTACCAGAGAAGCAGAAAGAGGTCTTGAGGCTGCATTTGACGCTGCTACAGAGGCTGTTGAAAATAACGGTAGAACCCTCGATATCACCACAGAGGCTGGTAGAGCCAACCAGTCTGCTCTAGACGATATTGCTAAGTCAGCATATGATCTGGCTGAGTCTATGTATGAATCAGGAGAATCTACTGAAGCAGTCTCAGAAAGAATGGGGGCAGCAAGAGAGGCTTTCATTAACTCTGCTCGTGCTATGGGTATGAGCAAGGATGAAGCCACTGCCCTTGCTGACCAGTTAGGTCTTATTCCGGAGCAGATTACCACTGAGATTGAAGCGAACACTCAGAGGGCTCTCTATAACCTTGATGGACTACTCGTAGACATCAATGAGGCTGAAGGAACTATCACCATTGGCGGAGACCCTGCTACTGGACAGGAAACCCTTGGCGAACTGATCGGAGATGTCGATTCCGCCACTGGAACTGTAACCATTAATGGACAATCCTTCCCTGCTGAAATGACTGTCCAGGAGTTCCACAATTGGGTGGAGGAGCAAGAAGCGGCTACTGTCGATGTAGACGCGAACACTATGCAGGCTCACGCCAACACTAGAGTATGGCGTGATGATGAAATCAACAGACCTGTAGAAGTTCCGGTTCAGTCCGATACGATGTCAGCGCACGCTAATACTAGAGTATGGCGTGACGATGAACTGAATAATCCGGTAGATGTTCCTGTAGGCGCAAACACCACAGATGCGGACTCTGCAGTAGCAGCAACCAGACAGAATGCGTCATCTCCGACTACGATGAACATTGACGGAGACGCCTCGGGTGCCTCCGGAGAGGTTGAAGGAGTAAGGACAGACGCTAACCAGAAGCCTGCCCTCCTGCCTATTAACATTAGCCACCTAGCAACCGCAGGGCAGGTCAACGAACTTCGCAACTCAATTGCAGAAACCCCGGCAACCCTAACTGTCAATGCCAACGTGGCCGGAATCATGCCCGCAGTTCTTGGGGCAGTTATTGCGATTAACTCTACTCGCCCCACGTTGACAATTGGCGCTAATGTAAACAACGCACAGGCTGCGCTCACTGGTCTGGTTATCTCCACGGAAACTGCCAACCCTTCCGTCACAATCGCGGCGAACGTAGCGCCTTCCATGGCGGCTCTGCGTGCTCTCATGTTGCAGACTAACAGGTCTCGCGGAACTGTTACCATCCTGGCTAGATCAGACTCCGCGCAGAAGATTCTTAAGTACCTCATGACCTCTATTAATAAGTCTAGAGGAACTGTAGATATTCTAGGAGACTCTCGATCAGCACAGGCCTCCCTGAGGGCGATGGTTAGCAGAATCAACAGGGCCTCCGGTACAGTTGATATCAAGGCCTCAACGAACCTAGCCAGCGCTGCTGTTACGGCCTTTATTGCTCGTACCAACCAACGATCCGCAACCATCACAATTCGTACTCGTAGGATTGAGACCAACGCAGACGGAGGCCTTTACCCGGCAGTGCAGGCCTTTGCTCGCGGAGGAATCCGACGCGGAGAAAACCACGTGGCACAGATTGCACGCGGCGGAGTTACTCGCATTTGGGCCGAGCCTGAAACGGGAGGAGAGGCTTACATCCCTCTCGCCATGTCCAAGCGCCTGCGCTCCCTGAGGATTCTAGAGCAGGTCGCACAAATCATGGGCCATTACCTAGTGCCCATGGAGGGACGATCCATTCGCAAGTTCGCCAATGGTGGAATCCTATCTCGCCGTGATGTAAGTCTTCTCTCCCGAAGCACGACAAATGATGGTAGGATTGGGGATAGAGCAAGGCAGACCACGGCCAATGCCCAGGGTCCGGCCCAGCCTGTCCAGATCACCAACAACTTCCACATTCAGAATGCAAATGACCTGGACGTTCACACCCTGGCCCGAGAGGTCAGCCGTGAAATCATGTTCAAGATGAAGTAAGGACTAAAAGACTATGGCGCAAGATATCCACGCACACGGTGATATCAAGATTGGCAACCTTCCTCTGAACTACATTGACGAGGATGGATGCCGTTGGATTGTCCAGGATGTTACCGGATGGTGGGAAACCCCTCCGGCCATCATTCCTGAAGACGAGCGTCCCTACAATGAAGACGGAAACTACTGGACAGCCGGTAGATACGGTCCCAGAACCATCCAAATCAACGGAGTAGTGATTCCTCCGCCTCGTGCATCTGAGCGAGAGGCGCAGAGGATCATTTCGCGTGCCCGAGACAAGATCAACCAGGAAATCAATCTCGTACGACGCACCGGGATTCTCTCCTTTGCCGAGGTAGATGCTAACAGGCAGATCGAGGTCCAACTTCTAGGACAGCCGCTTATCGCCACCGCTGATGGAAGCAACGTCCTGCACTTCGACCTACAGTTTATCGCCTCAGACCCGAGAAAGCACTCGGTGTCTCGAAAGGTCCACTCCGCCACCATGCGCCAGGTCGGCGTGGGAGGATTGAAGTTCCCTAGGCTCTATCCTCGTAAATACGGACCTTCCAGCGGAACAAACCGAGTTCACGTGAAGAACGAGGGAGACACCTACACCTACGGAACATTCCGAATCTCCGGCCCTATTCGCAACCCGCGAGTTGATCACGCCGAGTCCGGTGAGTTCATCAAATTGAACCTTGAACTAGGCGAAGACGATTACGTAGATATTGACATGCAGAACAAGACCGTTGTTCTGAACAATGCCGTAAGCCGTGTCGCTAACCTAGACTTCGACAGCACATGGTTCTCCTTCCAGCCAGGAGACAACACCCTCCTGTTCACCGGAACCGTTCCCGTTGTTCCGCAGGAGGGATGGGCTGCTGCCACAAACCTCGTAACCAACCCTTCAATTGAGGCTGCCACCGGAGCAGATGTTGTGGTTCACCAGAACTTCATGCCTGATCCCTCATTCAAGGCAACGGACACCGTTTTGGCGGTAACCCGCACCAACATCGCAGACAACCCTGTTCTCATGCCGGAAAGGGAGGAGTTCGTTAACCTCGTCTCCAACCCCGCAGGTCGGAACACGGACGGGACGGTGACGATCCGGGAGAACCTCGTCAAGCGGCATATCTCAAGCGGGACCGGCTTCGCCGCTTATGGGACTTCCCTCGACTACCGGGAGGAGGACGGGCGGCACTTCATTCGCGCGGATTGGTCTGATTTGTCTGACTCGCTCGGATACGTCACCACATCCGCGTCCAACACTCTCGGTCCCGACGCCACGCCGGGGCAGGTCTACACCGCTTCCGCCCTTGTACGGGTCCAGGCTCCTACGTCGCTCCGTCTCAGCATCCCTTGGCGGAACGCCAACGGTAACAACTTCACCAACACGACGGAGACGTTCGCGGTAGAGGAAGCAGGCTCCTGGGTCCGGCTGAGCGTGACTGGCGAGGCTCCTGAGGGGACGGTAACAGGGGGCGTGCGGGTCAGTGCCTCGGAGGCGTCGGTCGTGGACTACGCCGAGCCGCTCTTCGAGAGGGCATCCGAGTTCCTCGGGTACTTCGATGGCGACACCTGGGACGGCGACCCCGACTTCACCCCGGAGTGGACGGGAACGCCGGGAGGGTCTACGTCGCGGCTCGTCGCGCCGAAGCCGGTGGGGTGGACCCTGACGAACAGCACACCGGGCATCCTCTAGTACTCCCAGAGTAGGGACTGCCTGGCACTCCTGCGGGGAAACTCTGTGTCCGCGGACATCTCGGCTGTTGGAACGGCTACGGGACACGGGGGAATCCTTACGCACGTTGTCGAGGTGGAGAACGGGACTGACGCTGATATCAAGATCACCCCGCGAATGGGTCAGACGTCGTGGGACGGTCCAATCGTCGAGGCCGGTGCCGCAACGACGATCCGGGCAGAGACGCCGGTAGGTAACGGCAACTTCGTTATCTCCACATGGACATATGTGAGCGATATCGACGCCTCGCGCTCGGGACCGATCTACATCAGGGCAGCAGTCGTGGCGGGTTCCTACTCCGGCCCGTACTTCGACGGAGACATGGCAGATGGAGACCCCGTTGAGTATCTGTGGACCGGAGAAGACAACGCCAGCCCGAGTGTAAAGTCTATTCGAACTCTACCAGGGTTTGAGGCAGCGCCGGACACGGACGTTATCTCATCTTCTGAGTGGACTGTCTCAGGAGACTACTCCTTGAAGATTGTTCCGCTGTCTGAAGAGAACAACGACACCTACGTGGATATCACACCTTCTCGTGGATTCGTCCCTGGACAGCGCTACACCATCTCTGCAGATTACTTCGAAAACACCTCCCTCCAAGGAGAGTTGCACGAGCACGCCAGGAGTATTGTCCTCACTCATTCTGAGGGAACAGTTAAGGCCACGGCTTCAGAAAGCGGCCAGAGAGTTACTTTGCTAACCACCATCCCAGGAACTGCAGAAGACATTAGACTTCTCCTCTACAACGGCTCAAAGATCAACTTCTCCCGAGGACTGGACGGGGAGGCCAACGTCAACGAGGGTGCGGTGTATTGGGATAACATCTCAATCATTCCAGGGGAGGCTCGCTCGGACTTCTTCTACTACGGAAGCGAATCACCAAATGCGGTATATGAACTTCGTGATGGAGTGTCTGTAGAACTTAAGCAATCCTCTCCTAGATGGAGGGCTACAAACGGCTCAGTGGCTTACATCGACCATGCAGACACCTCAGACCTGGTTACCGAGTTTGTGGTGGGCTCTGAGGTTGAAACTACCATGCCTATCACTATCCCCGAGGGTGCAGAGGCAGTAACCATCGGCGCAATGATCACGGCATCTGCTGAAACTCTAGTTACCCCTAACATTATCTTGGAAGACGAGGGAACCATCTCTGGCGGAGAGGTCAAGATTCCGGGGGGAGTGGAGACCATGATTCGTGCCACCATTCCTACCCTAGACAACTCTTTCCGAGTAGGGTTTGCATTCTCAATTGGAGGGGCAAACACTGACCCCTTGACCATCGTCAGAATCAACTCTGTAGTTGTTGCAGAGGGACGATACACCGGACCTTACTTCGACTTGGATGAAGGTCTAACAGGGTTTGACATGAGAACCTCTGGCGGAGTTATTCAGGCTGTGGCTAAGACTGCACCTGGGTACTCAGCCGCCCCTCAGGCAGAGGTGTATCAGACGAGAGAGTGGTCAAAGGAAGGCCAGTACGGACTGGCCGTCCAGCGTAAGGATTCGACACTATCGGTTGACTCCACATACGCGGAACTTACATCTCCTGCTTGGTCTAACCTGACCTCCGGGGACTACACCATGTACGCCACAGTATTCGCCCAGCCAGGAGACTACAAGAGCGGCCCTGAGGCGAGAACAATCGAGGTTGTGGATAACGGCACCGGAGAGGTGTTCCGTTCCGTCCAGGCCCCCGTAGGTGAACTCACAACGCTTGTTTTGAAGTTCACCAAGAGCACCAACTCAGGCCACATTAGATTAATCTCTAATGCTTTGAATGGAGAAAAGGTGTTTTGGGATGGTATACTTATTGTTAGAGGGGATTACTCCGATAGATACTTCGACGGAGATACTCCTGAAGCGTCCTGGACGGGAGCACGTCACGCCTCTACGTCCTCACAATCTGCTAAGATAGATATTCCGGCTCCGGCTCTATTCTCCGAGCACAGAGATTCTTGGATTAGATAAGGAAGAAAAGAAGAAATGACACTACGACCACCAGCATGGCTTCAGAACGGAGAGGCCTACTCAGCCAGCACAGACCGAATGTCTGTATTCAATATGCTCTTCGAAAGGCGAGGAGTTGTTGACCCAGACCACATGAGGGTGGTTCCGACCAACCCAGCCTCGATGAACCTAACCATCACAGATGGAATGGCTATTGTTTCAAGTTCCGTGGCTGGACAGGGAAGTTACTCCGTCGTCAACGACGGACCTTCCTCTGTAACTATTCCTCCGGCCAACTCCTCAAATCCAAGAACTGACATCGTTGTTCTCACAATTAGAGACTCTGATATCTCAGGAACAGCAGATGAGGCCGTATTCCAGGTGATTACAGGAACTCCATCTGCAACCCCTGCAACGCCTAGAACACCGGCCAACTCAATCCTGCTCGCCACTGTTTCAGTTGCTCGTGGTGCAGGCGCTATCAACGCCGACAACATCAACAACAATGTACGAGAAAGAGCAATTGTTCGTAGAACACTAGGTGCTTCAATCTTCCCGGTAAATGCTGCCACCAAGGCGCAGTTGGCCAGCCAGCACCGTAGCCAAATCTCTACCTCCAATCCGCTAGTTGTGTTCGACACCTCCGCTCCTCGTGGGCGAGAGTTGCAATTCACGGTAAACGGAAGTGCATGGCATCCGGTAAACGATGCCGCTGACCCGCAGGACATGAAACTGTTCGGAGTAGGACCTACTCTGCAAGGAGGAAACGCTACAAAGGCTAACGGATATCTTGTTCAGGCGGGGTCAACTGCCCACAAGACCACTGAATCCGGAGACGCCAGAGTTATCTTCCCCAAGGCTTTCCCCAACGGTCTTATCACGGTGGTAGCAACCAACGGACACCATGCCGTGACAAATTCCTTGCTCATCGACATGCTTCCTCGTCACCCTGGCCACCCCAAGAAGACCTATGAATACGAGAAGACCTCCTTCGTGTACAGGGTCCATGACTGGAAGGGCAACGTCAAGAAGAACTTCCAGCACCGAATCAACTGGATTGCAATCGGCTGGTAAGAAAGGCTAGGACGAATGACGAACATCCCTCACAGGATTTTACGTCCTGTGGATTATAAGTACGTTGTAACAGACCTAAGGAACAATAGGATTCTAGGAGTACTCCCCTTCAAGGGAGTCTCTTACTCCAATATGCTTTCCCAGCCAGGGGAGTTCTCCGGTGAAATCCAGGTAAACCTAGACACCCGCACCTTTGGCTTGCGAGAAAACACCGTTCCGGGACGAACTGGACTGTACGTAGTGCGAGAAGGTAAGCCTATTTGGGGAGGAATCATCTGGAAGAGGAGATATTCTGCTCCAAACAGAGCCCTAGAGGTTGAGGCCTCCACATTTGAGAGTTACTTCTATAAGAGATTTAATCGTCTCACTCGTAGATGGAGCCAGACAGACCAACTACAGATCGCAAGACAACTTACAGAATCCATTGCAGCAGATATTGTGACGACTGTAGACAATAAAACCTCCGGGCGTAGTCGAGACCGTTCAGTCTATGCACATGAATTCAAGAGGGCTGGGGAAGAGTTAGAGCAACTCGGCAATCTCATTGATGGGTTTGACTGGAATGTTGTCCTCACAAGAGGTCAGGGAATGGAAATCTTCCGCCACCTTACCTTCTTCTACCCGGAGCGAGGGGTATCGAAGAAGGATACAACTCTTTCCTTCGAATATCCTGGGTCAATTTCCGCATTTGAGTTCTCAGAAGATGCAGATGAAGGTGCCAACCGAATCTGGGCAATCGGAGCCGGAGATGCAGAAGAGCAGATTACGGCATACGCTGAGAACAAGAATGGAAACTGGCCTCCGCTAGAGGAGACACAGGCCTATAAGTCAGTAAGCAGGAAGAACACCCTGCAAGCACACGCTAATTCTGATCTTACTAGGCTAAATTCTCCGGTAGAAATTGCAGAAGTAACGGTAAGATCAGACATTGAACCCTTCCTAGGTTCATACGAACCAGGGGATTGGGCAAGGTTTGTATTCTCCGATGATTACTTCAATCCTCCCTTCGCCACAATGATGAGGATTATCGGGTATAATGTTTCTGTAGGTGATGATGGACTAGAACAAATCGGCCTAACAGTGAACACCGAGCGCGAAGAACTTGCGCCTGGCGAGTATGAAGAGACGGATGAGTAGTAGATGACACGGTACAACGAGCCAAACAGTATTCCCAAGGAATTTAAGGCGATCAAGAAGAGGCTTGACTCTATTGAGCGTAGCCAAATCGGACCTCAACTTCTCACCGAGAAGTCTGAGATGCGTACTCCGGCCCCTCCTGCCAATTTTCAGGTTGCATCTGTAGCACGAATTTCTGAGGGCGGGGAAACCACAGGAGTTGTCATTGCCTCTTGGTCACCTATTGACGAGGCAACCTTCGGGACCCCGCTGGAAATCTCTCACTACGAGTTGTGGGGAAGGCCTGCCGAAGATGGGGGCGTGTGGCGTCGTCTAACGGCTTCTCCAGCCACAACAGGTGAGTATGGACCCCTACCTACCGGAGAGGTCTGGTCGTTCCGTGTAAGGGCCATAGCGCGCTCCTCAACGTCTCCTGGTGAGTACTCCGCAGAGGTCTCAGTGACCATTGCCGGAGACACCTCACCGCCTCCAACCCCTTCTGCCCCTATCCTCACCACCAGGCTGGGAGTAATCTCTGTCCAATGGGACGGCACACCTTCTATGCCCTCAGACTTTAGCCGCATTGAGGTGGCTATGTCTTCATCCCCAGGTGCTGAGACTGTTGTCGGGACAATTCCTGGCAAGGGTGCAATCTCTATTACGGACCAGCCTTACAACGAGGAACGTTATTTCCGTCTTAGGGCTGTAGACAGGTCTGGAAACAGGTCAGATTGGTCTGAAGAAAGGTCCATCTCAACAAAGCCTTTGGTAGATGTTGACCTTATCGACACCACCATCGTTCAGGAGATGGAGGACGCCAAGGACGCTATCTCCGGGCTCTCCGATAACCTCACCGGAGTAGAGCAAAAGGCAACAGACGCCCAGCAGGCTGCTGCGGACGCACAAGAGGACGCAGACAAGGCTCTTCAAGACGCTCTAGACGCCTTCAACCTGGCAAATGCTAAGACCAAGACCACCATCGGTACCTCTCAGCCTGCCAATCCGTCTGTAGGAGATTTCTTCATCCACTCCGGAACAAAGGAGACCTTCGTTTGGGATGGAGATTCATGGGAGCCAACAAGCACTCCGCTAGATGTAGATGAATTGGTCTCACAACTCTCCGACAATCAGGAGTTCATGGACCTCCTGGCTGCAGAACTCGACGGAGTTATCACAACCTACTACGGACCAGAACCTACAGACCCCAATGAAGGGGATTTGTGGCTAGACACTTCTGATCCTGACAACTCTAGACTAAAGAGGTATGACGGAAGTACCTGGCAACTCTTCGATAACCCTCTCTTGCAGGCTACCTATGAGCAAGTTCAGGGTAAGTACTCTCTTCACTACGGGGACGAGGCTCCGGCTGACACCAACTCGCTGTGGATCAAGAACGGTGTTCCGCACCTCTACGTGGACCATGGCGAGGACGCAGCCGACTGGCTCAACTACGACACCGGCCTGGCGAACTGGCGTCTGGTCGCAGCGTCCGGCGGGTCGGCCGAGTACAGCGACGGGATCATCGTCCTGAAGGGCTATGGATCGCGCGCTGAGTCTCCGATCATCCCCATCGAGGGCACCGACCCCATCCGCGTCTCCGTTCTCGCCAAGGCGTTCGGTCGCGCACCGGGCCGCGAGGAGGAACAGGACGCGCGAGTCCTGTTCGGCTACCACTGGTACGACGAGAACGGCGAACCGACGACGACCACCCCGACGCAGTCTGCGTCGGCGCTCTATGTCCCTGAGGGGAAGTGGGATCGGCAGACCCGGAACCTCAACTACAACGATCACGTCAGGGGCTTCCGGCTGAGGGTCTCCCTGTCGGATCAGTGGACTGGCGAAGAGGTCCACATCGCAGCCAGTGACATCTGGCAGGGTCCGCTACGACCTACGTTCGACGGTGACAGCCCCGGCTTCAAGTGGGATGGCGAGCGGTGGGCTTCGACTTCCTCTTATGCCGGTCCTGGGTGGTATCCAGTTTCAGACCCAGAGGTCAGAGATGCAGTATCTAGGGCTAACGGCGCTAGACAGGTTGCGGACGAAAAGGTTCGAACATATGCACAGTCCGCTGAGCCTACAGGTCTGACTGCAGTTGATATTGGGGACCTGTGGATTGATACTGATAACCACCACATCTATAGGTGGAACGGCTCCTCTTGGGAAGAGGTCGTAGACCCGGAGGCTTCTGCTGACTCTAGGATTCAGGCTGCCCTTGAGCAGGGAGGACTTCTTCAAGACCTAGTTGATCAGATTGACTCTCAAATTGATACCTATTACGGAGCAACTGAGCCATCCAATGCAAATGAGGGCGATCTTTGGCTAGATCAATCTGATCCAAATAACGCCAGACTAAAGCGCTACAACGGCTCCTCGTGGGATATTTTTGATAACCCATTGGTACAGTCAGCATACGAGGTCGCACAGGACGCTTTGGCAGAGGCAGACAAGAAAATTCAAACCTTTGCTCAGGACGATCCTCCCTCTGGACTTACCTCAGAAGACCTAGGAGACCTCTGGATTAGGACTTCGGACAACACGCTCCACAGGTGGTCAGGCTCTTCTTGGGTCCCTGTTCTTGACCCTGGCCAGAGTGCGTATGAGCAGATTCAAACTGCGCTGCAGCAGGGAGGACTTCTTGAAGAACTCAAGAAACAAGCCGACCGCGCAATCAACACATTCTACGGACCCAACACTCCACCCGCTTCGGAGAGTCAGGAAGGTGACCTATGGCTTGACACCACTAATCCTGACGACACTCGCCTCAAGCGCTATGACGGCTCTTCCTGGGACTTCTTCGACAACCCACTAATCCAGGCCGCGTACGAAACAGCCAGAGATGCAGCCCCTCGTGATTGGGTCCTTTCCCGAGGAACAGACCTGGTTACCAACGGTACCGGGTATATGGGAGATAATACTAACTTCTCAAACTTCGTTTTTGACGGGTCTGATGCTCCGGTAGGGGCGTCAGGGTCGTTCCATCGGGGCTCAAGCGGAGCCATTGATGAACTGATCCCGTTCGACCCATCAAGGAAATATACGCTCTCCTTCATGGCTCGTCAACGAGTCGCCGGGGCAACTAATCGGATGTATGGGTACATTGCGCCCTATGACGGGAGTGGTGCTTCAATCCAGCCGGTCCACTACATGTACATCGCCGGGACAACGACGCAATTGGCGCGTGATCTTAACCCAGGAGACACAGTTATCTACCTAGAATCTGCGGAAAACTGGTGGGGATCACCTGAGAAGCCTAGCGCTTCGACGACAGTGCGTTCAATTATCTGGTGGGATTACACCGACAGTTTCGGTAAGACGTGGCCTGTCGAAACATTCAGCAAGAACGTTTACGCCTACGGTAAATGGGATAACGGAGCGGTAGACACTTCTGCCAACACGATCACGTTGAACGCCCCGTACAATGGACCTGCGAAGTCTAAGGGGACCTGGCTTTCAAACGCTACAAGCGGTGGCTCCTACATCTACATGCCATCTGCCACAAACACGACTGTGCCAGAGGAGTGGACTCGCTACTCCAATATCTTCGACGCCGGGATAATGAGCCCTGAGCAGCAGGCAATATCATCGACGGGTGCCGCAACCTGGGCAAAAGGTGTCCCTCCCGGCACTGCACAGATCAAGATAGGATGGCTACTCAACCAAGCAGCGAACCCTGAAAACCCCATCGAGGGTCGCCACGCAGTCGCTGCAGTCTCCTTGTCAGACGCAACTGCCGCACAGCAAATGGCTGATGAGAAGATTAGAACCTTCGCACAATCAGCCGCTCCTACGGGTTTGTCGGAATCAGATGCCGGAGACCTTTGGATCGATACGGACAACCACCACATCTTCCGCTGGGACGGTTCTAAGTGGGTAGAGGTAGTTGACCCTGAGGCGACGGCAGACAGCAGAATCCGAGCGGCCCTTGAAAGCGGAGGACTCCTGGAAGACCTGAAGAACCAGGTTGACTCTCAGATCGACACCTATTACGGCTCAACGGTTCCAT
>Ga0079224_100005119_pt1 | contig 17166 bp, 15 predicted proteins | sample Stecom2015_FD_80414 | JGI IMG/M metagenome (GOLD analysis project Ga0079224, IMG submission 80414) | Agricultural soil microbial communities from Utah to study Nitrogen management - Steer compost 2015 | ecosystem: Environmental > Terrestrial > Soil > Agricultural land | place: USA: Utah... | reverse complement strand
TCGAACAGATGCAGCAGCTCGCTCGCGCGCTTGCCCGATCCGACGAGCGCGGCGAGCACCTGCAACGCGGCGATGCAGCCGTCGCCGGTGGTCGCGTGGTCGAGCAGGATCATGTGGCCCGACTGTTCGCCGCCTACGTTGTAGCCGCCGCTGCGCATCGCCTCGAGCACGTAGCGGTCGCCGACCCTGGCGCGGACGAGGCTGAGGCCGGACTCGTTGAGGAACCGCTCGAGCCCGAGGTTCGACATCACCGTCGCCACCACGCCGCCGCCGCGCAGGCTGCCCGCGGCCAGCATGCGCATGGCGATCAGCGCCATGATCTGGTCGCCGTCGACGACCTCGCCCTTCTCGTCGATCACGATCAAGCGGTCGGCGTCACCGTCGAGCGCGATGCCGATGTCGGCCCCTTCCTCGATCACCCTCGTGCGGATCGCGTCGAGCGCGGTCGAGCCGACTCCGTCGTTGATGTTGAGCCCGTTCGGCGAAACGCCGATGGCAATGACTTTCGCGCCGAGCTCCCAGATCGCGGTCGGCGCCACCTCGTAGGCGGCGCCGTGCGCGCAATCGACCACGACCTTGAGCGAATCGAAACGCACGTCGTGCGGCAGCGACTGCTTGATCGCATGGATGTAGCGGCCGCGCGCATCCTCGATGCGCCGCGCGCGTCCAACGTCGCGGTCCTTCGCCAGTTCGATCTCACCGGCCATCAGGTGTTCGATCGCCTGCTCGTCGGCGTCGCTGAGCTTGAAGCCGTCGGGGCCGAACAGCTTGATCCCGTTGTCGTGGTAGGGGTTGTGGCTCGCCGAGATCATCACCCCGAGGTCGGCGCGCATCTCGCGGGCCAGCAGGGCGATCGCCGGCGTCGGCAAGGGGCCGGTCATGATCACGTCCATGCCGACGCTGGTGAACCCGGCGACGAGCGCGGTCTCCATCATGTACCCCGACAGGCGGGTGTCCTTGCCGACGACCACGCGATGCTTGTGCTCGCCGCGCAGGAAATGGCGTCCCGCGGCCTGGCCGACCTTCATGGCCGTCATGGCGTCGAGCAAGCCTCCGTTGGCCCGGCCGCGGATGCCGTCGGTGCCGAAATACTTGCGTTCCATTCGATCCCTCGCTGGTCCGGCGATTGCCATTACGCGTTGCGCCTGCAATGTCACGCGCGGTGAAGGACATTCGCCTGCCCGCCGGCTGGACTTTCGCCGCCCTGTTGGCCGGGCTCGCGCTCGGCTGGGCGTTGTCCGACAGCGACGCGAGTGGACCCCTGGCGGCGGTCTCCGGGCCGATCGGTTCGGTCTGGCTGCGCGGCCTGCAGATGTCGATCGTGCCGCTCGTGGCTGCGCTGCTGGTCACCGGGATCGCGCAGATGATCGGCACCGCGCGCGCCGGCCCGGTCGCGCGGCGGACGCTGCTGACGTTCTTCCTCGTGCTCGCCGCCGGAACGCTGTTCTCGGCCTTCGCGATGCCCGCGCTGCTCGAGGCCTTTCCGATCCCGGGTCGCGCGGCCGCGGCGCTGGCCGCCGAGGATGCCGGGGCGCAGCCGGTGCCGAACCTCGGAGCGTTCATCGAATCGCTGGTCGCCGACAACGTGATCGCTGCGGCGGCGGAGACCGCGATGCTGCCGCTGGTGGTGTTCTTCGTCGCGCTCGGCGTTGCCACGACCCGGCTTCCCGACGCGCAGCGCGATTTGCTGCTGCGGCTGTTCGAAGCGCTCGGCAATGCCATGCTGACGATCATCGGCTGGGTGCTGTGGCTCGCGCCCGCCGGCGTGTTCGCGCTCGCGCTCAGCGTCGGGCTCGCCAGCCGGGGCGGGGCCTTCGCCGCGCTCGGGCACTACGTGCTGCTGGTCGCGGGCCTCGGCTTCGCGGTGCTGGTGGCAGGCTACGTTGTCGGTGTCCTGGGTGGCCGGCACGGCCCCGTCCGCTTCGCCCGGGCGATGCTGCCGGCACAGGCGGTGGCGATCTCGACACAAAGCTCGCTGGCGAGCCTGCCCGCGATGCTGCAGTCGTGCCGGCTGCTCGGCGTGCGCGAGTCCACCGCCGACTTCGTGCTGCCGCTGGCGGTGGCGCTGTTTCGGGCCACGGGACCGGTGATGAACCTAGGGGTGGCGATCTACGTCGCGAAGCTGACTGGGGTGGAATTGACCCCGGCGACAATGGCGGCCGGGGTCGCGGTCGCGCTGCTGACCACGATCGCCTCGGTCAGCCTGCCCGGCGCGATCAGCTTTGTGACTTCGATCGGCCCGATCGCGCTGGCGATGGGCGTGCCGGTCGCTCCGCTCGCGTTGCTGGTTGCGGTCGAGATGCTGCCCGACATCATGCGCACGCTCGGCAACGTGACGATGGACGTGGCCGTCACCGCGACGGTCGACCGGACTACCTCAGCTTCGGACGAGGCGAGAAATCCTGTCGCAACCGGCCCTGTGCCCGAGCGTTGAGCCAAGGTAGGCGCGAAGCGCCAACCCCAACCTCAGGAAGGAGCTCCATCGTGGCCTTTCAACTCATTCCCTTGCCTTACGACAGCGAAGCGCTCGCGCCGGCGATCTCGGCCGAGACGCTGAGCTTCCACCACGGCAAGCACCACAAGGCCTACCTCGACAAGACCAACGCCGCGATCGCCGGCACCGATCTCGAGGGCGCGGATCTGGAAACCGTGGTCGCCCGAGCGCGCGGCACCAACCAGGGCCTGTTCAACAACGCGGCGCAGAGCTGGAACCACGGGTTCTACTGGCATTCGCTGACGCCGGACTCGAAGCAACCGACGGGCGACCTCGCGGCGAAGATCGACGAGGCGTTCGGCTCGCTTCAGGCGCTCAAGGACCAGCTCGCAGAGCGCGGCGCAGGCCACTTCGCCAGCGGCTGGGTCTGGCTCGCCGAAAAGGGCGGCAAGCTGTCGATCGAGGAGACCCACGACGGCGACACGCTGGCCGACCTCGATTTCAATCCGCTGCTGACGATCGACGTGTGGGAACACGCCTACTATCTCGATCACCAGAACCAGCGGCCGGCCTACCTGAAGGCGGTGATCGACGAGCGTCTCAACTGGGACTTCGCGGCCGAGAACCTCGCCCGCGGCTCGACCTGGCGGTACCCGGCGCTGAGTCTCGCCAAGTAGCCTTCGACCCCTTCTCCGCGGAAAAGTGTCGCAAATTGTCTCCCCGACGAGGAGGGGGACTGGACACTTGAGGTGTAGTATCTACATAATACGCCGAACGCGGAGGAAAGGGCCCTCGCCGCCAGTCGGGAGGGCCCTGCGGGACGGGGGACGAGGTGCAGGGGACCAATCGCTTTCACAGGCCCGTGAAGCCAGCGACAGCGCTGCTGCTCCTCGCATCGGCGCTCGCGGGCTGCGCCACTCCGCGCGTTGCGGTCCCTCGATCCGACCTCGACGTGCCGCAGCAGTGGCAGGTCGCGCAGGCGAGCGAACAGTCGCTCGACCTCACCAGCTACTGGCGCCTGCTCGACGATCCGCTGCTGACCGAGTTCGTCGAGGCCGCGGTCGCCAACAACCTCGACCTGGCGCAGAGCGCCGCCCGGCTCGAGCAGGCGCGGGCGCAGCTCGTCGGGGCGCGAGCCGGCTGGTTTCCCCAGCTCTCGGCCAGCGGTCGCGCGACGCGCGAGTTCGGGGACTTCGCGGCTGACGACACGCAGTTCAATCTCGGCGCCGACGCGAGCTGGGAGATCGACCTGTTCGGCCGCATCGGCTCGGAAGTCGCGGCTTCGGAGGCGGATCTCGCCACGGCGGGCTATTCGCTGGCCGACCTCCAGCGACTGGTGACCGGGCAGGTCGCGCTGGCGACGATATCGGCGCGGGCCACCGCGTTACAGCTCGCCATTGCCCGCGACACGCTCGCGTTCCAGGACGAGAACCTGCAGATCGCGCGCTGGCGCGTCCAGGCCGGGCTCGTCTCGAGCCTCGACGTCGAGCAGGCGCGCACCCAACGAGCCGCGACGGCGGCGACGATCCCCCAGCTCGAGGCGAATCTCGTTGCCACCGCCAATGCCATTTCGACCCTGATCGGCGAGCCGCCGGGCCGCGTCCACGCGTTGCTCGTGGCTTCGGCCGACACCGTCCCGGTGCCCCCTTCGCTCGCGGGTTTCGAGGCACCGGGCGAGGTGCTCCGGCGGCGGCCGGACGTGCGCGCGGCCGAGGCCAGCCTGATTGCCGCCGCCGCCCGGGTCGACGGGGCGCAGGCGCAGCTTCTGCCGCTGGTCCAGCTCGGCGGCGTGATCGGCTTCCCGGGCAACGGGCTCGGCAGCCTGTTCGATATCGTCACCGGCTCGCTGTTCGGCTCGGTCAGCCAACTGATCTTCGACGGCGGGCGGGCGCGGTCGCGCATCGACAGTGCCGAAGCCGCGGCGGAGGGCGCGCTGGCCGCATGGCAGCTGTCGATCCTCGGGGCGCTCGAGGAAGTCGAGACGGCCGCCGTCGATCTCGACAAGTCGGCCGAGCGTGTGACGATCCAGGACGAGGCCCTCGATGCGGCGAGCAACTCGGCGCTGCTCGCCCGCAGCCAGTACCAGGCGGGTCTGACCGATTTCCGCAACCTGCTGACCTCGGAGAACGCGCTGCTTCAGGCCCGCAACGCCGTGGTCGCCGCGCAGGCCGAGCGGGCCAGCGCCTTCGTTCGCCTGACCCAGGCCCTCGGCGGAGGCTGGGCGCCCCACGATTATCCGCTGCCCGCCAGTGACAGGAATCGCTCATGAACGACAGCTCCACCCAGATCGCCGCCGACGCCCGGCCGCAGTCGCTCGACGAGTTCCTCGGCGTCGAGGAGCGCCCGCGCTGGCGGCGCTGGGCCAAGTACTGGATCCCCGGGCTGCTCGTGCTGCTGGTCGGGCTGTACTTCGCCACGCGCGGCGGCGGCGACGGCCCCGAGTACATCACCGAAGAGGTGACCGTGGGTTCGCTCGACGTCGAAGTGACGGCGACGGGTAACCTGCGGCCGACCAACCAGGTAGACGTCGGATCGGAAGTTTCCGGCCGCATCGACCGCGTGCTCGTCGACGTCAACGACCGCGTTGCCCGCGGCCAGGTGCTCGCCCAGATCAACACCGACGTGATCGAGGACCAGATCCGGCAGGCGCGCGCCAATCTCGATTCCGCCCGCGCGCAGGTCGCGCAGGCGCGGGCGACGCTCGATGTCGATTCGGCGCAGCTCGCCCGGCTGCAGGAAGTCTATCGCCTGTCCGACGGCAAGGTCCCGTCGCAGACCGAACTCGAGGCGGCCGAGGCCAACGTCGCCCGCGGCCGGGCCGCGCTGAACTCGGCGCAGGCCGCGGTCGTTTCCGCCCAGGCACAGCTGTCGTCGGCCATCACCAACCGCGACCGCGCGGTGATCCGCTCGCCCGTTTCCGGCGTCGTCCTCGCGCGGCAGGTGGAGCCCGGGCAGACCGTCGCGGCGAGTTTCAATACCCCGACGCTGTTCGTCATCGCCGAGGACCTGTCGCTGATGCAGCTGAGGGTCGCGATCGACGAAGCCGACGTCGGCCAGGTCAAGGCGGGGCAGAAGGCGACCTTCACCGTCGATGCCTATCCGGGGCGCCGGTTCCCGGCGACGGTCGAGCGGATCGCGCTCGCCTCGAACAACACCGCGACCTCGACCCAGCAGCAGCAACAGGGACAGCAGGGCAACGCCGTGATCGCCTACGAGGCGCGCCTGACGGTCGCCAACGCCGACGGCCTGTTGCGGCCGGGCATGACCGCGACCGCCAATATCGCCACCGAGAGCACCGGGCGCGGCATGCTCGTTCCCAACGGCGCCCTGCGGTTCGAGCCCGAAACCGAGGAGCAGGTCGGCGGCGTCAATCTCGGCGGCGACGACTTCGGCCTTGAACGCGAGGAGGTCCGGGCGACGATCGGCCGCGGCAGCCGCCAGACGGTCCACATCCTCCAGGACGACGGCACGCTCGAGCCGGTCGAGGTCGTGACCGGCCTCAGCGACGGCCGCCGCACGGTGGTCACGTCCGACAAGCTCAAGGCGGGCATGAAGGTGGTCACTTCGGTGAAGGCCGCAGAGTAGTGGCGGGTGAGCCGATCATCGAGCTCGAAGGGATCACCAAGACCTTCGGCCAGGGAACGGGTGCGTTCCAGGCCCTGAAGGGCGTCGACCTCACGATCGAGCGCGGCGATTTCGTCGCGGTCATGGGGCCATCGGGTTCCGGCAAGTCGACCACGATGAACATCCTCGGCTGCCTCGACGTGCCGACCTCGGGCGTGTTCCGCTTCCTCGGGACCGAGGTGCAGTCGCTGACCCGCGACCAGCGCTCGCTGCTCCGCCGCCGCTACCTCGGCTTCGTGTTCCAGGGGTTCAACCTGCTGGCCCGGACGAGCGCGGTCGAGAACGTCGAGCTGCCGTTGCTTTATCGCGGGGCGAGCAAGGCCGAGCGCCGCGAGGCGGCCCTCAGGGCGCTCGATCGCGTCGGCCTCGTTCCCTGGGCCGAACACACGCCGGGCGAGCTGTCGGGCGGGCAGCAGCAGCGCGTCGCGATTGCCCGGGCGCTGGTGACCGATCCCGAGGTGCTGCTCGCCGACGAGCCGACCGGCAACCTCGACTCCGAGCGCTCGCGCGAGATCATGGAGTTCCTCGTCGAGCTCAACGAGACGGGCATCACGATCCTGATGGTCACCCACGAGCCCGAGATGGCGCAGTTTGCCAGGACGATCGTGTACTTCAAGGACGGGCTCGTCGAGCGGATCGAGCGCGGCCACCGCTCGGGCGCGCCCCTCGCCACGGCGGGAGCGCACTGATGTTCGGGACGACGCTGCTGCTGGCCTTCCGCGAGATCAGGCGCCACATCCTGCGCAGCTTCCTGACCACGCTCGGCATCATCATCGGCGTCGCCGCGGTGATCACCATGGTCACGCTCGGCAAGGGCGTCACGGCCGACATCGAGCGGCAGATCAGCTCGCTCGGCTCGAACGTGTTCTTCGTCTTCCCGATCCAGACCGACCGCGGTCAGTTCCGCCCGTTCGACGAGCGCGACGTCGAGGCGGTGCGCGAGCAGATCGCCGGCGTGAACTTCGTCGCCGGCCAGGTCGAGCGCAACGTGGTCGCGTTCCACAACGGCCAGGACTGGCGCAGCAAGGTCGAGGGCGTCAGCAACGAGTTCATGGACGCTCGCGGGATCGAGATGGAGGAGGGCCGCCGCTTCACCGCCGCCGAGGAATCCTCGGGCGCCAACGTCTGCATCATCGGCCCGACGGTGCGCGAGGAGATCTTCCCGCCGAACCAGAGCCCGGTCGGCGAGCGGATGCGGCTCGACAACGTCGCTTGCCAGGTGATCGGCGTCTTCGCCACGCGCGGCACGGTCGGCGGCAGCGGCGACGACGACAACGCGATCTTCATGCCGCTCAACAACGTCCAGCGCCGTTTCATGGGCAACGACAACATCGGCTACATGGTCGTGGCCTACGATTCCTCGTATTCCAGCGCGGCGATGACCCGCGCGCTGGTCGACCTGATGCGCGAGCGCCGCGTGCTGCTCGAAGGGCAGGCCAACGACTTCGACATCGTCGACACCGCGCAGATCAACGAGACCGTCGCCGCCACGGTCGGCACGATGACCGGCGTGGTCGCGCTGATCGCGGCGATCAGCCTGATCGTGGGCGGGGTCGGCATCATGAACATCATGCTGGTCTCGGTGACCGAGCGGACACGCGAGATCGGCATCCGGCTCGCGATCGGCGCGCTCGCGCGCGAGGTGCAGCTGCAGTTCCTGACCGAAGCCGTCGTGCTGTGCTGTTTCGGGGGATTGGTTGGGATCCTGCTCGCGCTGGGCATCTCGGTCGCGCTGACCAGCGCGATCGACCTGCCGTTCCTGTTCGACCCGTTCATCAACGTGCTGAGCTTCGTGGTCTCGGCGCTGATCGGGATCGTGTTCGGCTACTTCCCCGCGCGGCGAGCCTCGAAGCTCGACCCGATCGAGGCCTTGCGCCACGAGTGACGCCGGTCAGGCGTCCTCGGTCATCTCGAACACGTTGGTCGGGAACAGCGGCTCGCCGAAGATGAAGCCGATCACGTTCGGCCGCCCGAGGTGGTCGATCAGCGCGGTGATCGTCAGCAGCAACGGCACCGACAGCAGCGCGCCGGTGAAGCCCCAGATCCAGCTGAAGTAGCTGAGCGCGAACAGGATCAGCACCGGGTTCATCGTGAACCGCGCGCCGAGGATCGCCGGCGTGACGAGGTTCGACTCGATCGTGTGCAGCCCGAGATAGGCCGCGGCCGGGACCAGCCCCACCAGCGGCGCGGCGGCGGTGCCGAGCCCGAACAGCGTCAGCAGCGCGATCATCGCCAGCGGGCCGATGTAGGGCAGGAAGTTGAGCAGCGCGGCGAGCCCGCCCCACATCACCGGGTAGTCCATCCCGAGCAGCCACGCCCCGAACGTGACCACGAGCCCGACCGCCAAGTTTATCAGGCCGACGGTGAAGATGTAGGATCCCACTCGGTCCTGCACGTCGCGCATGACCCGCGCGGCCTTCAGCGTCGCGCCGAAATGCTGGCGTTCGAGCAGCAGCCGGCGGCGCATCCGCACCCGCGCCTCGATCATGAAGAACGCCATCAGGAACGTCAGCAGCACCTCGAGCAGGACCGTCGGGGTGGCGAAGGCGAGCTGCTCGAGCATCGTCGGTCCGGCCAGCACTACCTGCTGGCCCTGGTTCGAACCGATGATGTCGGCGACCTTCTCGTTGATCTGCGAGAACCACGCGATGGCGCCTTCCATCTCGCGGAAGTGCTGGCCGATCTGGTCGATCATCGCCGGGATGTCGGCGAACAGCGTCAGCGCCGGCCGCAGCACTGCGCTCAGCGCGAGGGCGAGGACGGCGATCAGCAGGGCCAGCGAGAGGAACGAGGCGAGGAAGTTCGGCAGCCCGAGCTGCGACAGCTTGTCCGCCAGCGGCGACAGCACGATCGTCAGGACGATGGCGGTGACCAGCGGCAGGAACACGACCGAGCCGATCGACAGCACGAACGGCAGCGCCAGGAACAGGCCGATCGCCATCAGCACGACGAGCGCCGAGATCAGGCGCAGTTCCTCGGCCGCGAACGACAGCGTGCGCCGGGGCGGGCGTGGCGCGGGCGCAGGCGGCGTGTCGGGCTCGGGCCGGGCGTTCATGGCCGTGCGTCTCCCCCCCTTGCGCGCGCCGCTACTTGATCGGGGTGGTCTGGCCGCGGCCGGCGGCCACCTCGTCCAGCTCCTCGAGGATCGCGCGATGCGCGGCCGGGTCTCCGATGGCGCGCTCGGGGATCGCCCCCTCCTCGATCATCGCCGTCAGCGCCGCGCGAGCACGCCCGACGCGGCTTTTGATCGTGCCGACCGCGCAGCCGCAGATCTGCGCCGCCTCTTCGTACGAGAACCCTCCGGCGCCGACGAGCAGCAGCGCCTCGCGCCGCTCGGGCGGGAGCGTCAGCAGCGCGCGATGCATGTCGCTCAGGTGGATCGGCTCCTCCTGTCCCGCCGGGGCGGTCAGGATGCGTTCGGCGACGGTTTCGTCGTACTCGCCGCGGAAGCGGTTGCGCCGCATGTCGGTGAGATAGGCATTGCGCAGGATCACGAAGGTCCACGCACGCATGCTCGTGCCGGGCTCGAAGCGGTCCTGCGCCGCCCACGCCTTGAGCAGGGTCTCCTGCACCAGGTCGTCGGCGAGATCGGGCCGGCCGCACAAGCCGCGGGCGAAGGCGCGCAGGTGCGGCACGACCTCGGTGAGTTCGCGCTTGAACGCCTGCTTGTCGCTGGCACTGCGCTGGGGCAGCTCCCGTTCGCTCGTCGTCATGGGTTGTCGTTATCGAGCTTGGAAAGCAGGTCCTTGAAGGCATCGGGAATCGGCTCCTCGACGACCGAATCGTAGAGTTGCTTCAACCCGGATGCCCATTCGGGCCCGCGCTTGGGCTTGCTGTTTGCCTTGCCCTTCACGGGCTTTGTCTTCCTGTCACCGATCATTCCGAATGAGTCCGCCCCACCCCTTGTCGTTCCGCCAACTCACCCGTCATGTGCGATCACCGTTGCATTCCTGCAGCGGCAGTGCGCATTTGTGGCGCGATCGTGGAACGAAAGGTTCGCCGTCAGGTTCCCCCCTACTACGCCTTATAGGCAGGGGGGCAGCGAAATTGCAGAGGTGTGACGCCTGTGCAACGGTGCAGAAGCGGCTTCTGGACGCTCGACGGGAGTAAAGGGTGGAGCAGAGACCGGGCGGTCGCAGCACGACGAAAAGGTGGCTGGTCCGCTTCCCGCGGGCGATTCCGGTCGCCATCTTCCTGCTCATCGCCGCGATTACGGTGCTCAGCGTGTTCGCGATCGAGCGCGGCGAGGACGCCCGCGCGGCGGGCCAGTTGCGGACCCGCGCCGCGGCGATCGCTTCGGCCCTCGAGCGTCGGGCCGATGCCAGCAGCGCATACCTCCGCGCCGGCGCGGCGCTGCTGGCGACGCTCGACGAGGTTCGCGCGTCACGGTTCCGGCGCTTCGTCAGCGAGCTGCGGCTCGACGCGGACTATCGCGGGACCGAGGGGATCGGCTGGGCGATGGTCGTCCAGCCCGACGAGGTTGCCGCCTTCAACGCCCTGATCGCGCAGGAAGCGCCCGGTCCGGTTGCCCTTCACCCGCCGCTGGACGGGACCGCGCGCTACGCCGTGCCCGTCACCTTCCTGCATCCCGAGACGGAACGGAACCGGTATGCGCTGGGATACGACATGTTTTCCGAGCCCGTGCGCCGCGCAGCGATGCTCGAGGCCGAGCGCACCACTCGCCCCACCGCAAGCGGCAGGGTCAGCCTGCTCCGCCAAAATGGCGAGGAGTCGCTCGGCTTCCTGATCTTCATGCCGGTGTTCGAGCAGGTGCCCGAGGGCCGGCGGCTCAGGGGTTACATCTTCAGCCCGTTCAGCGCGCCCGACTTTCTCGCCTCTGCGCTCGAGCTCGAGCGCGCCGATGGTTATGACGTGGCGCTCTACGACGGGGCGCCGTCGCGCGGCAACCTGCTGGCGCGCGCCGGGACCGGCAGCGCGGCGGGCGAACGGGTGGTCGAGCGCGTCGCGATCGGCACCGAGCCGTGGACGCTCGAGGTCACTGCCCTCGACGGCGGCGAGCTGTCGGGACTGTCGATGGTCACGATCATCTTCGGCCTGCTCGTCGCCGGGTTGCTGATGCTGCTCGTGCGCATGCTGACCCAGCAGGCGATCGAGGACGAGGCCTCGCTACGCTGGTTCGAGGAACAGGCCTCGATCCGCAACTCGCTGACCCGCGAGCTCAACCACCGGGTCAAGAACACGCTCGCCAACGTGCTGTCGATCATCGCGCTGACGCGCCGTCGGGCCACCAACCTCGCCGAATTCGCAGATGGCCTCGACGGCCGCATCCGCGCCCTGTCGGCGACGCACGACCTGCTGACCCAGTCGGACTGGGGCACGACGCCGATCCGCTCGGTGATCGAGGCCGAACTGCTGCCCTACGTGCAGGACGGCGATCACCAGGTAGACCTGCAGGGCCCGCTGATCGAACTGGCTCCCAACGATGCGCTATCCCTCGGCCTCGCGACCCACGAACTCGCGACCAACGCCGCCAAGTACGGCGCACTGAGCCAACCCGGCGGACAGGTCAGCGTGCACTGGAAGCTGATCTCCGAGGGGCTGGTGCGGCTCGAATGGCAGGAAAGCGGCGGCCCGCCGGTGGCGCCGCTGCGCGGCCGCGGCTTCGGCACCGACCTGATCGAGCGGATCGTTGCTCATGAGCTCAAGCACGAGGTCCAGCTCGACTTCCGGCCCGAGGGCGTTCGCTGCGTGCTCACCATCCCCGTGCGCCAGCCGACCCAGTTCTCGATGCGCGCGAGCCGCATGAGCGGGCGCGATAGCCGTCCTCCGGCACCGCCCCCGTCGCTGCCGCCGCCCACCTCCTGAGCGATCGCGGCAGCCCCGGGGAGGCTGGACCGGTTATATCGCAACGTATACAGCGTGTCGCCGTGCCACGCTGCCTCGCCGTCCTGCGCCTGTTCTGCGCTGCGCTGTTGCTCGCCGCGCTGCCGGCCTGCGGCGGTGCCGGGGGCGCGGATCGCGGGCCGACGGTGCTGGCCGCCTCGAGCCTGCAGGAAGCACTCGCGGAGGCCGGCGAGGCCTGGCGCGCACAGGGCCATGCCGCGCCGGTGCTGTCGTTCGCCGCCAGCTCGGCGCTGGCCCGTCAGGTCGAACAGGGCGCGCCCGCCGACCTGTTCGTCTCCGCCGACGAGGCATGGATGGACAGGCTCGAGCGCGCCGACTTGCTGCGCGCCGGTACTCGGACCGACCTGCTTTCCAACCGCCTCGTGCTGATCAGGCCTGAAGGCGGTCGGACACGCGGCCTCGACGACCTCGGCGACGGCCGTCTCGCGCTGGCCGATCCCGATGCGGTTCCCGCCGGCCGCTATGCGAAGGCGGCGCTCGAGAGCCTCGGGCGATGGCAAGAGGTGGCGTCGAAGCTCGTCCCGACCGAGAACGTGCGCGTTGCGCTCGCGCTGGTCGAGCGCGGCGAGGCAGCGCTCGGCGTGGTCTACGCAACCGATGCGCAGGCCTCGGATTCGGTCGAGGTCGTCGAGACCTTCCCCGAAGCCACCCACCCGCCGATCCGCTACCCAACCGCGCTCCTCGCCACATCGACGCATCCCGATGCGGAAGCCTTGCTCGCGTTCCTCGGCTCGGCGGAGGCGCAGCGCATCTTCGCGCGGCACGGGTTCGGAAGCGCCCGGTGACCACCTGGCTAAGTCCCGCCGAGTGGAGCGTCGTCGCGCTCTCGCTCAGGGTCAGCCTCGTCGCCGTCGCGCTGACCCTGCCGCTGGCTTACGCGCTCGCGTGGCTGCTCGCCCGCCGCCGATTTCCGGGCGCGATCCTGCTCGACGCGCTGGTGCACCTGCCGCTGGTCGTGCCGCCGGTCGTGACGGGCTGGCTGTTGCTGGTCCTGTTCGGGCGGACCGGCCCGGTCGGCGCCTGGCTCGAGGCGCAGTTCGGCATCGTGCTGGTGTTCCGCTGGACGGGCGCCGCGCTGGCCGCCGCGGTGATGGCGCTGCCGCTGATGGTGCGCGCGATGCGCCTCTCGATCGAGGCGGTCGACCGCCGCCTCGTCGAGGCTGCGCGCACGCTCGGCGCCCGGCCGTGGCGGGCTTTCGCGACGATCACCCTGCCGCTCAGCCTGCCGGGCATCGCCGCCGGCGCGATGCTCGGCTTCGCCCGCTCGCTGGGCGAGTTCGGCGCGACGATCACGTTCGCCTCGAATATCGCCGGCGAGACCCGCACGCTGCCGCTGGCGATCTACAGCGGGCTGCAACTGCCGGGCGCCGAGGCCCAGGTCGCGCGCCTCTCGATCATCTCGATCATGCTGTCGATCGGCGCGCTGGTCGTCTCCGAGCTGCTCGTGCGCCGCGCGGGCGGGAGCCGCGCGCATGTCCTTTGAGGTCTCGATCCATCACCCGATCGGCGAGCGGGCGATCAACCTCGCGTTCTCGTCCGACGAGCGCCTGACCGCGCTGGTCGGCCCCTCGGGAGCCGGCAAGACCTCCGTGCTCAACTGCCTCGCCGGGCTGCTGCGGCCGCTGCGGGGCCGGATCGCCGTGGCCGGGACGGTGCTGTTCGACGCTGGCCTCAACGTCGATCTCCCGCCCGAGCGCCGCGGCGCCGGTTACGTGTTCCAGGACGCGCGGCTGTTCCCGCACCTCAGGGTCGACGCCAACCTGCGCTACGGCGAGCGGCTGGCCCCGATGGGCCGGCGCTGGATCGGCCACGCCGACGTGGTCGAGTTCCTCGGCATCGGCCACCTGCTCGGGCGCTGGCCGGCGACCCTGTCGGGCGGCGAGACGCGCCGGGTGGCGATCGGCCGGGCGCTGCTCTCCGCGCCGCGTTTCCTTTTGCTCGACGAGCCCTTCGCCTCGCTCGACGCCGATCGGGCCGAAGCGCTGATGACGCTGGTCGAGCGGATTCGCGACGAGCTGGCGATCCCGATCCTGCTCGTCAGCCACGACCGCGGAGAGGTCGAACGGCTGGCGGGGCGGGTGGTGACGCTGCGTTAGGCGAGGGCCCTCCCCCATCGAGGGGGAAGGGGCTGCAGCTCAGCCGCCGCCGGGCGGACGCGCGCCCGGAGGAGGCCCACCCGCGGGCGGACCGAACGGGCGCGGCTCCTCGCCCGGAGGCGGCGGCGCGCCCATGATCAGCACTGCCGGTTGGCCCTTGATCTCGCGCATCGCGACGAAGATGTTGTTGAGCGAGCGCGTCTTCGGCGAGCTGCCGTACTCGAGGCCGGGCTTGAGCGCCTCGTCGGTATAGGGCGCCATCGCCGGGTCGTTGGCGAAGTACTTGTCGTAGGCCTGCTGGTAATCGAGGTCCTCGTCGACGGCCTTGCGGGCGACCTCGGCGATCTTCTGGGTGTAGGCGAGGTAGCGCTGCAGCCCGGCCCAGGTGTTCACGTGGCCATGGCCCTCGACGACCTTGTCGACCCCGGTGATGGTCTGCACGAGACGGCCGACGGTGGTCGGGGCGGCGAGCATGCTGCCGCCCGAGCCCGGATCGATCAGCGGGCCCATGTCCCACGCCATCACGTCGCCCATCAGCAGGACCTTCTCCTGCGGAAAGACGACGAAGGCGTCGCCGTCGGTGTGTGCGGGGCCGAAGTAGTAGAGGTCGATCTGGTCGCGGCCGCTGCCGAGCGTCAGCCGGTCGTCGAAGCTCTGGCTGACCTTCGAGTTGCTCGGCATCGCCGCCATCCGCGCGGCGGTGTTCGCCTGGACCACCACCTGGACCTTGCCGTCGAGCGCGGTGTCGATCTCGTCGTTGCTGCCGAGGTGGTCGGGGTGCGAGTGGGTGTTGATGATCATCGTCACCGGCTTGTCGGTGAACTCGCGCACCTTGGCGAGGATCGCCGCGCCGTTGTTGCCGAGCTTGGTGTCGACCAGCACGACGCCGTCGCTGCGCACGAAGGCGGTGGTGTTCCCGCCGGCGCCGAAGATCTTGTAGACGTTCTCGGAGACCTTTTCGGTCTCGCCGATCCCGGGCAGGCCCTGCGCATAGATGCCCGCCGCGACGAGGCCGCCGGCGGCAATCGTTGCCAGGATTGCGATCCGCTTCATTATCACCCTCCGAAAAACACCCTCTCGACGAACCAGTACGCGCCGGCCGCCATGACCACTATCGAGCCGCCCACCACGATCGCCTTGTCCGTTTTCGGCCAGCGCTGCCGGACGAGGGCCAGCAGGGTGGCCACCAGGGCGACGATCGCGAGCTGTCCCAGCTCGACTCCGACGTTAAACGAAAACAGCGACCAGCCAAGCGCTTCTTGAGGAAGTCCGAATTCGCGGAGCACGCTGGCGAAGCCGAATCCGTGCACGAGGCCGAACGCGCCGGCCACCCAGGCGCGCAGATCCCGGCCTTGTTCCTTGCGTTGCAGCAGGTTGTCGGCGCCGACGACGACGATGCTGAGGGCAATGGCGGGTTCGACCAGCCAGCCCGGCGGGTTGACGATGTCCAGTGCGGCAAGGCTCAGCGTGACCGAGTGGCCGATGGTGAAGGAGGTGACGATCACGAACAGCCGGCGCAGCGATCCGCCGAGCAGCAGCAGGCCGACCAGGAACAGGATATGGTCGGGCCCGATCATGATGTGGTGCACGCCGGAGGGGATGAAAGTCCCCATCACCGCGAGCGCCCCGGCGGTCGTGCCGCGGTAGTAGGTCACCGGATCGCTTGTCGCCGAGAGGATGAACTGCTGGCGCAGGCCGCCGTCCTCGTAGACGTTGATGAAGGTCTGGTGGTCGGGGTCGGCCGGAAACAGGTTCGTGTCGATCGACAGGGCGCCCTCGGGTTCGCCGGGCAGGCGGAACTCGAGCTCGATCGCCTCGTCGTCGTCGACCACCGCGATCGCCCCCCACTCGGCACGCGCGAACCGGTCCCCCTCGAACGCAATGCGCGAAGCGAGGTAGCGCTCGATCCGCGCCCGGTGAGCCTCACGCACCGCCGGGTCGAGCAGTTGCCTTGGATCGCTGAGCCCGAGCACCGGGGCGATATCGGTCAGGTGCATGCGGAGACGGCCCTCGACCGCGGTGTCGCTCACCTCGACGTCGAGATAGCTGAACGGGACCGGGTGCGCCGAAGCCGGCGCGGAGAGGGCGAGCGCCAAGGCGGCGGCGATCCAGCAAAGCAGGAGTCGGGTCATCGGCGCGCACGTCTTGCCGCCCCGGCGGCGCTTGGCAAGGGAGATACCCTGCTTCTCCCGCGACTTGCTGACTTCGGCTTGGCGAAACATCGTTGTTGCGCCATGATCGATTCGTTCAACGGAGTCGCGAGGCTCCGGCCCCTGCCGCGGGAGAGAGTCCGGGCCCGACCCGGACCGCCGAAGGAGCAACCGCCCCGGAATCTCTCAGGCGAGAAGGACCGCGTCGGGGAACGGACACTCTGGAAAGCGGGCGGCGGCTTCGCCGTCCCACCGAAGGGGTAAGCGAGCGAGGGATCGTTCGCCAAGCTCTCAGGTTTCCCGACAGAGGGGGCTCGGAAATGACGTCCGCCGTGGGCGTCGCCGGCCATGTCGGGGAATGCCGTGATGAGCGACGAGGACCTCCAACCGCTGCCGCTCGACGCCTGGCACCGCGCCCGCGGGGCGCGCATGGTGCCGTTCGCCGGCTACGCGATGCCCGTGCAGTTCGAGGGCATCGTCGCCGAGCACGAATGGGCCCGCGCCCACGCGGCCCTGTTCGACGTCTCGCACATGGGGCAGCTCTTCGTCTCGGGCGAGGGTGCCGAATCGGCGCTCGAAGCGCTGCTGCCGATCGACCTCGCCACGCTCGAACTCGGCGCGCTGCGCTATTCGCTGCTGCTCGACGACAACGGCGGGATCATCGACGATCTGATCGTCGCCCGCTGGCGGCAGGGGTTCTACCTCGTCGTCAACGGCGCCACCAAGCACGGTGACGTCGCCCATATGCGCGAGCGCTTGCCGGGCCGGGTCACGCTGGAAGTCCTCGAGGATCGCGCGCTGCTCGCGCTCCAGGGCCCCGAGGCTTTCGCGGTGCTCGAGCGGCACGCGAGCGGCCCGTGGCCGCTGTCGGCGCTGACCTTCATGCGCGGCGGGCCGTTCGCGATCGCCGGGGCCGAGGCGTGGATCAGCCGCACCGGCTATACCGGCGAGGATGGGTTCGAGATCGCGTTCGCTGCGACCGAGGCCGAACGGGTCG
>Ga0079224_100005117_pt1 | contig 17168 bp, 12 predicted proteins | sample Stecom2015_FD_80414 | JGI IMG/M metagenome (GOLD analysis project Ga0079224, IMG submission 80414) | Agricultural soil microbial communities from Utah to study Nitrogen management - Steer compost 2015 | ecosystem: Environmental > Terrestrial > Soil > Agricultural land | place: USA: Utah... | reverse complement strand
CTCGGCGCAGGCTTGCGCCGGTTCGTCGGGTGTCGTCGGGGTCGGGTCGTTCGGCCCGGGCGTGCCGGGCTCGTTGCCCGGCTCTTGCGGAGTCGTCGGCGGCGTTCCTCCCGGGGGGCTCGTGGTGGGCGAGCCGGGTGCCGGATTGCCTCCTGGGGGTGAGCCGGTCGATGGCGGCGAATTCGGGCTATTGCCGTTCGCGTCCGGGCCCATGGTGTTTCCGGGATCCATCCCGGGGCTCGTCTCGATCTCCCCCGTGCATCCCGACAGCGCCCAAACCAGAGCGATGGCGGTCAGCCGAGGTGACAGGAACAGCGCGCGAACGCAGTCGTTCTTCTGCATGCGAATCCCTTCCGTGGCCTCGCGAGGTCTGCAGAGTACACGGTCGACTCGCGATCAGAGAAGTACGAATCGCGCTTTTTTGGTCAGCGTCAGTACGAAAACCATTCGGAAATCGAGACAACAATCGGGCTCGCGGAAAACTTCGGCAGGGGTTCACGAACGCAGCGCGTTATTGCAGATGCGCCCACATACGCGCTCGCTCTGCGACTCGCGCAAACGCGAATTGCGCAGCGCGTGTCGCGGTGCACGAAGCCGTGAGTGCACCGACTCCTCACGTCGACCGAAACCGAAGGCGACGCATTCGGTGTCGCGCGGCGTCAGCACCAGCGCTCGAGCACGAGCGGCCGCTCCGTTTTCGATCTTGTCCACCGCACCCACAGGGCCAACATGAAATCGAGCGCGTCGCGCGCTCATTTCGGAGGGACGTTGCCCCATGAAGAAGCTGGTCTGGACGATGCTCGTGATGGGTGCGAGCGCAGCCGGGGCATCCCTGGCCGTGCGCGCTGTCGCGTGGCTCTGGGAACGAGTCGAACACGGGTCGCCTCCGCCTCCGCCGCGCTGGGCACGCATCCTGCTTGGTAAACCCGTACAGAAACAAGTGCACAAGCGGCTTCACGCGGAACCCGTTTGAGCACTCGAAGGAGACGATCCCCCATGGATACGAGCCAAAGCGGGCCCGAATTCTACGCTACCGGTCAGCCGCAGGTGGGCGAGCTCTTGCAGCGCATCGTGGAGGACCTGAAGTCGATCGGCCGCGACGAAATGGCGCTCGCCCGCATCGAGGTCAAGCAATCGATGAAGTCCGCGGCGGCCGATGCGGCCGCGATCGTGCTCGGCGGAGTCGTGGCGTTGATCGGCCTCGGGATGCTGTGCGTGGCCGTCGTCGCCGCGCTCGAGCCGGTCTGGCAACTCTGGTTCCGGTTGGTGTTGATGGCGGCGGTGTACCTCTTGATCGGCGGTGCCGTCGCAGTCTACTTCGCCAAGCGGTTGCAGCGCGATGCGAAGCCGGATCTTTCGCGCATGCGGGAGAGCACGGAGCGAACGGTTCAGAGTCTGCGGGAGGAGCTGCGCCATGGCTGAGCTCGGGCCGAACACCGAGGCAGACGCGCTCCAGCGCGACATCGAGGACCATCGCCAAGATCTCGTCGCGAGCGTTGGCGAGCTTCAGGGCGCGGTGCGTAGCCAGCTCGACGCGAAGACCGTCTTCCGGCGGGTCATGACGCGGGGGCGCGAGCGAAGTCGGGAGCTCTTTCGCCGCGCCCGCGCGCGCCCTGGCCGAACGGCCGCGATCGCGGTGGCAGCGCTCACGGTCGTGGCGCTCCTCGTCGCCGCGGCGCGACGTCGCAAAGCACGAGCGGCGCGCGCTCGGTTCCGTCCGGGACGTCTGGTCTGGGAGCCCCCGCGCATCGAACGCTGACGCGGCTCGTCGTCGTTGCGCGCGGAAGGGGGAGCCATCCGTTCCCCCGCTGAACCCGAAGCTCGGGCGCAGCCTAGACTGCGGGGCGAGCGGCGGCTCGCAGCGTGAGCCGCCGCTTATTGATCCACTTCTCGACCCCGACCACGACGTAAACGGCGATGGCGACGAGGTGAATGGGGATCCACCACTCGATCGGGATCGGCTGCGTCCGGAAGATTTCGTTCGCGAAGGGCGCGTACGTGAGCATCACCTGCAGCCCCAACATCAGCGCGCCGCCGAGGATCACCCAGATGTTCGAGGTCACGCCGAGCGCGAACATGGACCGGGTGAGCGAGCGACAATTCAGCAGATAGAAGGCTTCGGTCGCGACGATGACGTTCAGCGTGATGGTGCGCGCCTGTGCATCGTCGAGACCTTGCCAGAGCGCGAGCTCGAACAGACCGAAGGCTCCGAGCAGCATCGAGAGGCCGACGAGCAACATGCGAACGAGCAGAATTCGGCCGAGCAGGGGAGCCTCGGGGCGTCGGGGGGCGCGATCCATGAGATCGTGCTCCTTCGGCTCGAACGCCAGGGCAAGCCAGAGCAGCACCGACGTGCTCATGTTGATCCAGAGGATCTGGACGGGAAGAATCGGCAGCGTCATGCCCGCGATGATCGCGACGAGGAGCACGCTGCCCTCGGCGATGTTCGTCGGCAGCGTCCACACGATGAACTTGATCAGGTTGTCGAAGACGCCGCGCCCCTCCTCGACCGCGGCGCGAATGGTCGCGAAGTTGTCGTCGGTGAGCACCATGTCCGAGGCCTCTTTGGCCACTTCGGTCCCCATGCGCCCCATGGCGACGCCGATGTTCGCCTGCTTCAGCGCCGGGGCGTCGTTGACGCCGTCTCCCGTCATGGCCACCACCTCTCCGCAGCGCTGAAGCGCGCTGACGAGGCGCAGCTTCTGTTCCGGCGAGACGCGGGCGAAGACGGCGGTTCGTCGGACGACCTCGACGAGCGCGCTGTCCGAGTACGCCTCGAGCTCGCGTCCCGTCACGGCGGAGTTCTGGGCGCCTGGGTTCTTCACGATGCCGATCTCGGCCGCGATCGAGGTCGCGGTGAGCACGTGATCGCCCGTGATCATCTTGACCTCGATCCCCGCTCGCTGACAGGCGCCCACGGCGTCGATCGCCTCCGGGCGCGGCGGGTCCTTCATGGCCTGCAGCCCCAGAAACTCGAGTCCGTGCTCCACGTCCGCGTGGGCGAGCTCGGTGGTCCCCGCGGGGAGCGCGCGTCGTGCCATGGCGAGCACCCGCAACCCGTGCCCGGCCATACGCTCCGTCGCCTTGCGAATACGCTCCCGATCGAGCGCGGTCGAGCGGCCGTCGTCGCCGCGTGCCTGCGTGCAGCGCGGAAGGATCACCTCCACGGCGCCCTTCACGTAGGCGACCGGGGTTCCGTTCAGGCCTTCGTGGAGCGTCGCCATGTAGCGTCGCTCCGACTCGAAGGGCAGCTCGTCGAGGCGCCGCAGGCTGGGCTCGACCGACGCGCCGCGGAGCCCGAGCTTGTGTGCCGACACGACGAGCGCTCCCTCCGTCGGGTCCCCGAGGATCGTCCACCCGTCGTGCGTCTGGACGAGTCGGGCATCGTTGCAGAGGAGCCCCGCGAGCAGTGTTTCTCTGAGCGCATCCGAAGACTCGGGGCTCGCGCCCTCCCGCGCGTCGAACGAGCCGCTCGGATCGTAGCCGCCGCCGGAGACGTCGTAGTGCCCCTGTGCGGTCACCACCTCGAGCACCGTCATCTCGTTCTGCGTGAGCGTCCCGGTTTTGTCCGTGCAGATGACGGTGGTGCTGCCGAGCGTCTCGACGGCGGGCAGGCGGCGAATGACGGCGTTGCGCCGTGCCATGCGCGCGACGCCGATCGCGAGAATGATGGTGACCGCCGCGGGCAGCCCCTCGGGGATGGCGCCCACGGCCAGGGCCACCGCGCCCATGAACACCTCGATGATGGGCTCGCCGCGCAGGAGGCCGACGAAGAAGGTCGCCGCCGCGAGCGCGAGGATCCAGTACAAGAGCTTGCCGCTGAAGGCGGCGATCTTGAGCGTGAGCGGGGTCTCGAGGGACTCCGCGGCCGAGAGCAAGCCGGAGATCCGCCCCACCTCGGTCTTCTGGCCCGTTGCGACGGCGAAGCCGAGGCCGTGGCCGTGGGCCACCAACGACGAGGCGAACGCCATGCTCCGCCGATCCGAGAGTACGGCGTCTCGCTCGACGGGTGTCGCCCCCTTTTCCACCGGGACGGACTCGCCCGTGAGAACGGACTCGTCGATGCGAAGCTCGCGCACGGCGAGCAGTCGAATGTCGGCGGGGACCTTGTCTCCGGTCTCGAGCAGAACCAGGTCGCCGGGCACGACCTCCGCGAGCGGAATGCGCTGTCGCTCGCCGTCGCGGACGACGGTCGCTTCGCCCGTCATCGTGCGGGCGAGCGCCTCCAGCGCGTGTACGGCGCGGCTTTCTTGAAGGTAGCCGACGGCCGCGTTGATCGCGACGACGAGCGCGATCACGATCGAGTCGGCCCACTCCCCGAGGACGGCGGTGACCCCGGCGGCCACGATCAAGACGTAGATGAGCGGTTGATGAAACTGTCCGAGCAGCCTCAGCGCCCAGCTCTTGCTCGGCCGGGACGCGAGGGTGTTGGGCCCGTGCGTGCGGAGGCGCGCCGCCGCTTCTTCACGCGAGAGCCCGCGGTCCGGATTGCTCGAGAGGGAGCTTGCGACCTCGTCGGCGGAGACGTGGTGCCAAGGGACTTCCGGGGCGGCTTCCATGATCGTCCGACGAGGGCTTGTATCATCGGAGGCGCACTGCGTCAGAGTCGGTTGTGCCGCGTGCGATCGCGCGGCCCGATCGGGCCCTTTCCGGGCAACGGGGCGCCGCGATCAGCCCGCGTCGAACACGAGGCGGTACAGGACGTGGACGCGGCCGCGCTCCGGGCGAGGGAAGCGCAGCGCGAAAAACGTCTGAGCGACACAGTCGATCACGCGGAGGTCGGGCAAGTCGGACCCGCCGTCGCGAACGTGTTGCACGGAGCCATCCGGCCCGATCACGAAGCGCAGGCGGACCGCGCCGCCGAGCGCGGGATCGCGGGCGAGCCCGTCGCGGTAGCAGTGCGCGTACAGGCGATACCCGGACTGGACCACGTCGTCGATGGCGCCCGGTTCGAGCCAGCCCGGTGACGAGGGCTCGATCGCCACGCCGCGCTCGGCGCGTGCCGACCGCCGCCGCTTCTTCTGCTTCTTCTTCTTCGAGCGTGACGCCTTCTTCTTGGACGGCGTCGCCCGCTCCAGGCCGAACACGAAGGTCCAGCGGGCGGTGCGCGCGTCCGGCGCGCGGTTGAATCGCAGGGCGCCCACCTGTTCGACGACACAGCGCTCGACCCGCGCGTCGTCCACGGTCGAGCGCCGGATCTCGATGTCTTCGACCGCGCCGTCCCTGTCGATGTGCCAAGCGACCTGAATCAGCGCCGGCCCCTCCACGCCGGTACGACATGCCTCGAAGTCCGCTTCATGCCCGCGCAGCGCGAACACGACTTCCGTCGGATCGATTTCCTTCGCGGGCGCGTGGGGGCGCTTGGCGCGCTTCGGGCCCCGCCGCTTTTCGGTCCGCACCTCCTCGACGGAGCGCTCTTCCCGCGCCGCCTCGACCGGGCCCTTGGCGACGGGCTCGGCCCCGCCGCAACCGAGGACGGCGAGCGCCATCACCGTTGGGAGGAGCCGCGAGCGAAGCATGAGGAGAGACCTGCCGGAGCCCGTGGCGGCGTCCGGCTGCGGCGCAGTCTGCCACGGCCCGCCGGAGCCGCCGATGCCTGTGATTTTCCATGGGGACTGGCATAGGGGCCCCGCGCCGGCGCGCGGTGAGCTATAAGGCCGCCCAATAGGCGATGCGACCCAAGGTGTATATCGACGGGCAAGCTGGAACCACGGCGCTTCGGATCCGTGAGTGGCTTGCCGGCCGCTCGGATATCGAGCTCGTGACGCTTCCGGAGGCCCTCCGAAAGGACGATTCGGCGCGCCGCGAGATCCTGTCGGCGGCCGATCTCGCCATCTTGTGTCTGCCGGACGAGGCAGCGCGCGTGGCGGCCCGGTGGGCGCGCGAGGGAGGCACGCGCGTGCTCGACGCGAGCACGGCGCACCGGGTCGCCGACGGCTGGGTGTACGGAATGCCGGAGCTCGCGAGCGACCTGCGCGCGTGCATTCGCGAGGCGGAGTGCGTCGCGAATCCCGGCTGCTATCCGACGGGTTTCGTCCTCTTGATCGCGCCGCTCGTGCGCGCGGGCCTCATCGAGCCGACGGCCCCGCTGACGTGCCACGCCCTGTCCGGCTACACGGGCGGTGGGCGAGCGATGATCGAGCGCTGGGAGGATCCCGAAACGAAGCTCCTCTCGAGCCTCTTCGAGGCTCCCTATGCCGTGGAGCGCGTGCACAAGCACGTCCCGGAGATGGTCACGTACGGTGGCCTCGCGCGAGAACCGTACTTCGTTCCCGCGGTGGGACCGTTCCGAACGGGCATGCGCGTCCAAGTCCCGATCCATGCGGACTTGCTTCGGGGCGCGACCGCGCGACGGATCGGTGAGGTGCTCCAGGAAGCGTACGCCGGCGAGCGCTTCGTCGAGGTGTTTGCCGCGGCCGAGCCGGTCAAGCTCGAGGAGCGGAGCCTGGATCCGCGCGCGTGCAACGACACGAACCGGATCGCGCTCCACGTCTTGCCCCACCCGTCGGGCCACGTGCTGCTGGTTGCCATCCTCGACAACCTCGGCAAGGGCGCGAGCGGCGCCGCGATTCAGAACATGAACCTGATGCTCGGCTTCCCCGAGGACCTCGGCCTCGTCTGAAGCCCGGTCGTCACTTCTGGAGGTGACAGCCGAAGCAGCCGAAGCCCTGACCCGTGGCGGGATCGAACTGCGGCTCGTTGAGGAGCCGTGCCATTTCGGGAACCACCGCCTCGGCCATGTACCGGGTCATCTTCGGGTGAGCTTCCATTTCGGCTTCGAACGTGCCGAGCTTCGGCAGGCTCGCCGTGGGCATCTCGAAGTTGCCCTGCTTGGCGGAGGGCCCGTGGCACGTCGCGCACGTCACGTTCGTGAAATGCTCGGGCTCCGGGCTCTGCTTCAGCACCTCGGCCATCCGCGGGAGGACGACCGACTTCATGTACTCGCCCTTCTTGCCTGGAGGCAGGTCGTCGAACTTCCGATCGCCGAGCGGCTCGGCCTCCGCCGGCTGCCCCGAAGCCGTCTCGGCGGGCCGCGAGCCCCCACAACCAACGAGAAGAGCCAAAACGAGCAGAGTGCGCAGCGACATCGGGGATTTCCTTTCGCGGCACACTCTGCCAAAACGCCCTCGGAAGTTGCAAGCGGGTGACGCGCTTCACCTTGCCGCGCACCTTGTGGGCGGGCAGAGTCTCCGCGCGATGAACTCGGACGCCCTCTCGGCGCTGCTCTCGCGCTACGTCCCGTCGGACGCACGAGAGCAGGTCTTTCGCGCGCGCATGAAGGAGCTCGTGCGTCAGCCCAGTGCCTTCGATCGGCGCTTCTTCTCGCCCGGTCACTTCACGGCGAGCGCCTTCGTCCTGTCTCCGGAGCGCGACGCGGTCTTGCTCGTGCTCCATCGAAAGCTCGGCATTTGGGTGCAACCGGGCGGGCACGTCGACGCGAGCGACGCGGACGTGGCGTCCGCGGCCCGCCGCGAGGTCGCCGAAGAGACGGGGGTCACGGAGCTCGAGCCGTTGCTCGGAGCCGATACGCTCTTCGACGTCGATATCCACCCGATCCCCGCGCGGGGCATCGAGCCGTCCCACGAGCACTTCGACGTGCGCTTCGCCTTCCGCGCGGCGCGACGCGCGCTCGTGGAGAGCGACGAGGTGAGCGCCGTGCGCTGGGTTTCGCTCCCCGAGACACCGAGCGTGACGACCGACAGATCGGTGCTGCGCGCCGTGGAGAAGCTCCGCGCGTTGGTTGGCTGAAGGAGCCGAAGGCAACTCAACGCGCGGAACTTCCGGCTCGCGGTCGTCCCCTCCCATTCGAGCGCGCTGCTAGAACGCCGATCGGTTTGACCGCTCGGCGTTCTAGCCTCGTTTCGTAGGGGCGGCACGCGCCGCCCCTCCCCGCCGAGGTGAACTCGGCGGTGCCCCTCCCCACGCGGGCACGCTGTCCGACGCAGTTTTCCGCATATCTCGGCGCGTTCCTAACCGTTTGTCGCTCTAGCGCATGCCGCCGGCCCCTCCGCCACCTCCTGCCCCGGCGGTGCCACCGGCGCCGGCGCCCGCGTCGAGGTCACCGAACGGCTCTTGCTCGGCGGGGCTACCGATGTCGAACGTGCTCGTGCCCCCGCTGCCTGGTGTCCCGAAGCCGCTGGCGCCACCCGAGCCGGGCGTCCCCGTGCCGGGCTCGGTTCCTGCGCCGGGCTCGATTCCTGTGCTGGGCTCGGTTCCTGCGCCGGTATCGGTTTCGGGCGGAGTACTGGGGTCCGTGCCCGGGATGATCGGCTCTCCCACGCCGGTTCCGGGGTCCGACATGGGATCGCTTGGCTCGGTTTCGGCTTGATCCGGGGGCGTCGCCTGGGCCGCCGTGACCAAGCCCAGCTCACGAGAGGGATCCACACCGCTCGCGGGGCGCATCGCTTCGGTGCCGCCGTTCTTCTGACAGCCCAAGGGGGCGACGAGGAGCAACAAGGGAATCGAAGCCGAGAAAGGTAGTCTACGCTTCATGCTTCTCTCCTTTCCGCGGGATACGAGTGCAGGGTGCGTGCCGAGCACACACCCGCGGGTGGAGGGTGACGGCGCGCCGCAAAAAGCGCGCGGAGCTCCGGCGCGTGCCGCGAGGGCCCGCGCCGCGCGCACCAGAGGCGTTCCAACGCGTTCGGGGGTCACGCCGAGGCAATTTTCCGCGAGGGTTCGAGCCCTTGCGAACCGCTCTCCGTTCGCGGGCCCAGCGGTACGCCGTTTGCAGACCACTTCTCGCCGCGGGCACACGGCCCCGAGGCGACGGATTCATGGCCACCCAAGCCATCATCAGCGAGCGCGCTCCGAGTCGGGCGCTTCCGGTTCGGCGCACCGACGTCGCGAGCCGGCGTGCGTACCAGCTCCTGAAGCTCGCCTTCGTCGTGATTCCCGTTCTCGCGGGGCTCGACAAATTCGAGAGCTCGTTGGGCAGTTGGACGAAGTACGCCGCTCCCGCGATCGTGGCGCAGAGCCCCGTGGACCTCGCGCATCTCATGTACGCGATCGGCCTGTTCGAGGTCTTCGCCGGCTTTCTCGTGATCGCCCTGCCGCGCATGGGCGCGCTCGTGATCGCGGGCTGGCTCGCGCTCGTGATGATCAACCTCGTGCTCGCGGGCGGCTTTCGGGACGTGGCGTTGCGCGACTTCGGCTTGTTCCTCGGCGCGCTGGCGCTCTCCGAGCTTTCGCGGGCGGAGACGACTCCCGAGGTGACCCGCAGGCCCGTGCGCAGCGCGCGGACGCGCACACCCCGCAGCGACACGCTCGCATCGGAGCCCGAGAGCGACTAGCCCTGCTTGCCCTGCCCGAGTGATTCCGGCGGCCACGGGGGGCCCGCCCTCCCGCTCGCCGCGACAAAAGCGGGGCATCCATGACGGACGGTCCGCGTGCTGGTAGGGTCGGCACCGCTGCACCCGCGGAGCCCGACGGGGCGTCGCAGACCGGCTCATCAGGCTTTTGCGGGCAGGGAAGCCATGACCGAAACACAATCTGCAACGACCACAGGCGAGGGGACCCGGGCTGCTTCCGCCGAAGCGGGCACGGCTCGGGGGGGGAGCTCCGGCGAGGCCCCAGCGTCGGCCGAGCGCCGCCGCTTGCCGCGCGCGGGGGCGCTCCTCCGTCACCTCGAAGAGCCCGCGATCCTGATTTCGCTGAGCGGGCTCTTTTTCGCGATGCTGTGGATCCACCTCGAGCCGGTCGAAGTCGCGGGCGACGCCTTCGCCAAGTGGGACTTCGTCCGCATGTGGTTTCACGCCAACGACTTCTCCGAGGAGAAGTGGGACCACCACATGGCGCGCATCGGCGTGCTCGTTCCCACCTACATCGCGCAGTGGCTCTTCGGGCGCGGCCACACGACGTACTACGTCCCGCAGCTCGTGTTCGCCGTCGCCCAGGCGCCTCTCGTCTACGTCATCGGCAAGCGCATCGGGGGGCGCGTCGCGGGGATCCTCGCTGCCCTGCTCCTCGTCTATTTCGATCCGATGATTCGGCAGGGCTCGCAGCTCCTGCCCGAGGTGTTCTCCGCGACGTACGCGCTCGGCGCGCTCTACCTCTACGTTCGCGCGACGGAGGCGCACGGGAGGCGCCGCACGGCTTGGCTCGTGGCATCCTCCGTCTGTTTCTTCTTCGGCTATCTCGCCAAAGAAACGACGCTGTTCTTCCTCCCCGGCCTTCTGCTCGCCCTGTGGCTCGAGCGCAAGAGCTTCCGGGAAGTGGCTCTGTTCGCGGGAATTCTCCTGGCCGGCTTCTTGCTGGAGTCGCTCGGGTACACGCTGTTCACCCGGCACGCGCACCGGGGCGACGTGATCATGGGCGGCCACGGCGCGCTCTCGATGCCGAAGGTCACGTTTCTCCAGCTGTTCGATCGCTTCATTCAGCTCGACACGCCCTGGCTGGTCGCCATTCACTTCTTCCTCGCCTCGTTCGTGGGCATGCTGGTGCTCTCGGTCGGCAACGCGGCGCGCGGAGCGCTCGCGATGGTCGCTGCCTACCTCTTCCTCCTGACGTTTCTCGTGAAGGGGATCGATCCGATCCAACTCTGGCAGCGCTTCCTTCCGCGCTACTTCGACCCGACGTCGCCGTTCGTCCAGCTCGTGAATGGGTCCTTCTTGGCGCTCGCGGGGCGTGTCCTGTACCGGCGTTGGGCGGGGCCGCGCGTCACGGCGTTCACTGCGCGCGCGTCGCGGTTCGGCGCCGTCCTCGTCGTCGCTCTGTGCTCGCTGCTCGGCTACGCGGAGTACGCGGAGGCGCGCCCGGAGCTCGAGAAGCACGGCCTCCGCGTCAACACGCACCACGCGCGGCTGCTCGAAGACACCTTCGTCCGCAATCTTCCGATCATCGCCCGCGAGCGCCCGAAGGCCATCTGGGGTGCCTTCAGCGTCCTCCTCCACGACCGCCATTTCACCAAACCCGGCGAGGAGCTCCACAGGCCGAAGACCCACAAGGTGCGGCGAGACCTCTTTTACGCGGCCAAGCACCCGAAGGTGTACACACCGAAGGTGCTGGAGCGCATGATCGAGAAGGGATGCGCACTCCGCGTCTACCGGCGCTCGCGTTTCCTCTACATGGATCCCAACGAGCTGCTCCCCGCGCGCTGCGACGCGGAGCTCGAGCGTCTGCTGAAGCGCTAGTCTCGCTTCGCGGCCGAAGTGAAGTCGGCGCTCCGCGCGGGCACTCTGCTCGACGCTGTCTTCCGCACACGTCGGCGCATCCCGTTCGTCCTCTATCCACGCTGTGTCGCCGACTGAAGGCTCGCCGGAATGGCGCCCCGTGCGGGGGATGTCGCCCGCCCAGCGGCGGCAGGGATCAGGCGCTCTCGGCGGTCAGGGATTTGCTGCCCAAGGTCGCCAGGTGGGCCGCCAGGCGATCGAGATCGACGGGCTTCGACTCGAGCGCTTGAAAGCCCGCGGCTTCGGCCTGTTCGCGCGTGCCCGAGCGGGTGTGCGCGGTGAGCGCGACGGCGGGGATCGCTCCGCCGAGCTCCGGCGGCAGCGCGCGCACACGCTGGATGAGCTCGTAGCCGTCCTGGCCCGGCATCGCGAGATCGCTGACGAGGACGTCCGGGCGGAACCGCTCGAGCTCGCGCAAGGCTTCGAGGGCTCCGGACGCGCTCGCGACCGTCGCGCCGCGCTGACCGAGCGCACACGAGAGGAGCTCGCGAGAATCCTCGTCGTCGTCCACCACGAGCACCTTGAGCCCGTCGAGAGGCGAGGCGCTCACCGGAGCCCCGTCGGGGTCGCTCGGCGGTGGGGGTACCGAGGGTGGCTGGCTCGCGCGCGTGCATTCGACGGGGAGCTGGATCACGAAGGTGGCTCCTCGCCCGATACCGTCGCTCTCCGCGCGCACGGTGCCTCCGTGCGCCTGGACGATCTGCTGAACGATGGCGAGCCCCAGGCCGAGGCCACCGTGAGTCCGGCGGGAGCCGCCGCTCTGCTGCCGGAAGGGCTCGAACACGTGGGCGACGAACTCGGGGTCGATCCCCTGGCCCGTGTCGGCGACGCGGAGCGCGATCATCCCGTCGCCGCTCTCGGCGGTGACGGTCACGCGCCCCCCTTGCGGCGTGAACTTGATGGCGTTCGTGAGGAGGTTCCACACCACCTGCTGCAGGCGCTGCGGATCCGCCATCAGCCGAGGGTTCGAACCGAGCTCGAGCTCGAGTTCGATGTTCTTGGCTTCCGCCGCGGGGCGCACCGTCTCGAGCGCCTCGTGCACGATGTCCACGAGCTCGACGCTGCTCATGTGCAGTCGCATCTTGCCGCGCGCGATGCGCGAGAAATCGAGCACGTCCTCCACGATACGCGCCTGGGCGAGCGCGTTGCGCTCGATGATCGCGAGCGCGCGCTCCACGTCCGGAATCGCCCTCGAGCGGGCGAGGGAAGCCCAGCCGAGGATGGCGTTCAACGGCGTGCGGAGCTCGTGCGACACGGACGCCAGGAAGTCGTCCTTCGAGGTGTTGGCGAGCTCCGCCGCGTGCCGCGCCGCGCGCTCCCGCTCGAGCAACTCGAGGCGCATCGCCTGCGTCGCCTCGATCTCGCGCCGCGCGAGCACTTGGGGCGTGATGTCCGAAGCGAAGATGAGGACGCGATCGACCGCGCCCGCCGGATTGTTGAGCGGCTGGGCCGTGAAGCGCACATAGAGCGGTTCCGTGCGCCGCTCGGGAGCAACGTCGAGCTCGAGCTCGTCCACCTGCTCCGGCTGCCCGCTCGAGAGCACGCGCTCGAGCGTCTGCTCGAGCTGCGGGCCCGGAGGGGCGTCGTCGAGCCGCTTGCCGATCAGGTTGGGGCCGAACAGCTCGGAATAGGCCGGATTCGCGAAGACGTACTCGCGACTGGGGACACGCACGATGGCGATGTACGCGGGCGCGGTGGTCAAGACCTGGTTCAGGCTGGAGAGCTCGAAGTGGCGGGCCACGGCGAGCGCGGCGCGATCGGCGGCTGCCGTGAACAACCGCTTCTCCGCGTCCGAAAAGATGCTCGCGCGCGTGGACCCGATGTGCGCCACGCCGAGGACCTCGCCCCCGTGGAGCAGGGGCAGCCCATAGAGGCCGCGCACGCGCTGTTCGCGGATCCAGCGGCTCGAGATCAGGTCGGAGTCGGCCGCGTGCGAGAGCTCGAGGGGCCGCCGGGTCGCGGCGACCGTTCCGGCGAAGCCCTGGCCGATGCGCAGGCGGAACCGGGCGCTCACCTCCTCTTCGAAGCCGACCGACGCCGCGGTCTCCAGATAGTCCCCGCTGCGCAAGAGGATCGTCGCCGAGTCCGCCATGTCGGCCGCCCCGGTGAACGCGTGCAGGAGCTCCTCGAGCAGCGCCGGGAGGTCGTTGCTCTCCAACGCGGCCGTCGCGATGCGCTCGAGCGCGACGAGCCGTCGAACCGCCTCGTCGCGTTCGCGGGTCCGCCGGGCCACCTGCCCGCGCCGGACGGCCTCCCGCTGATCGAAGAGGTGGACGAACGCGCGGACGCGCGCGCGAATGATCTCGGGCTCGTACGGCTTCGTGATGTAGTCGGCGCCGCCGCTCGCGTACCCCTTTCGGACGTACTCCTCCTCGCCGTGGACGGCCGTGACGAACAGCACCGGGAGCTCGCGGCCGTAGGGCAGGGAGCGGAGCTTGCGGGTGAGCTCGAAGCCGTCCATCTCGGGCATCTGGACGTCGATGAGCGCCACGGCGAAGGGCTCGTTGGCGACGAGCCGGAGCGCGTCACGGCCCGACTCCGCCGTGACCAGCCGCACGTGCAGAGGACTCAGCACGGCGGCGAGCGCGAGCAAGTTGGCCGGGCTGTCGTCAACCAGGAGGACGGAAGCCGAGCCGACGCCGCGACCGGAATCGGGGTCGCTCATGACGTGGATGCCGCGCGGGCACGAGCTCCTGCGGCATGGCCTCCTTTGCGCCAGGAGTGAATCACGGCGAGCAGCCTGCGTGGATCCACCGGCTTGACGACGTAGTCGGACGCCCCCGCTTCGAACGCCTTTTCGCGGTCGCCCTTCATCGCTTTGGCAGTGAGCGAGACGATGGGAACGTCGTAGTCCTCCGTCGCGCGGATCTCACGGATCGCGGCGAGCCCGTCCATCTCGGGCATCATCGTATCCATCAGCACGAGGTCGAGGTCACGGTGGGTACACAGGAGGTCGAGCGCGACGCGACCGTTCGGCGCGTGGAGCACTTCGATCCCGCGCGCCTCGAGCACGGTGCGGATCGCGAACATGTTGCGCGCGTCGTCATCGACGAGGAGCACCTTGACCCCGGCGAAGTCCGCGTCCTCCGGCAGCACGTGCACGTCGCTTTCGGGGCCGCCGGCGCGCGCCGGCTCCTCGCGCGTCGAGGCCTCGGGTGCCGTGTACTCGGTGGGGATGGTCAGCGTGAAGATGCTCCCCTTGCCGGGCTCGCTCTCGACCTCGATCGAGCCGCCGAGCAGGTGCGCGATCTCTCGACTGATGGTGAGGCCGAGCCCGGTGCCCCCGTACTTCCGGCTGGTCGTGCCGTCCGCTTGCTGGAACGCCTCGAACACGAGCTTCTGCTTCGAGTGTGGGATGCCGATGCCGGTATCTTCCACGGCGAAGCTCAAGGCGTCCTCGCCGTTCCTGGAGACGGGCCGCACGCGCACCGTCACCCCGCCCTCGTCGGTGAACTTGAACGCGTTCGAGAGCAGGTTCTTCAGGATCTGCTGCAGCCGCGTCGCGTCGGTGTGCAGCGTCTCCGGCAGGCCGGGGCTCATGTCGATCTCGAAGGCGAGCTGTTTCTGGTCGGCGATGGGCCGGAACGTCTGCTCGAGCGCGTCGCGCACCTCGAAGGGAGACACCCGCTTCGGGACGATGGTCATCTTCCCGGCCTCGATCTTCGAGAGGTCGAGGATTTCGTTGATCAACGCGAGCAGCTCGTTGCCCGACGTGTACACCGTTTGAGCGAATTTCACCTGCTCGGGCGTGAGGTTGCCGTCGCGGTTCTCGGCGAGCACCTGGGAGAGGATGAGCAGGCTGTTCAATGGCGTCCGGAGCTCGTGCGACATGTTGGCGAGGAACTCGGACTTGTACTTGGAGATGAGCTGGAGCTGCTCCGCCTTCTCCTCCAAGCTGCGGCTCGCGAGCTCGACTTCCTTGTTCTTGAGCTCGAGGAGCTTGGCCTTCTCGTTCAGCTCGGCCGCCTGCGCTTCGAGCTCGGCGTTCGACTTCTTGAGCTGCTGCAGCAGCTCTTCCGTGCGCATGCTGGACGAGATCAGGTTCAGGATGACCCCGATGCTGCCCATCAGCTGATCGAGGAAGGTGAGGTAGTTCGGGATGAAAGGCTTGAACGAGGCGAGCTCGAGCACGGCCTTCGTCTCGCCCTCGAACAACACCGGGAGCACGGCCACGGAGCGCGGCGGCGCCTCACCCATTCCCGTCGCCACGTAGATGAAGTTCTCCGGCACGTCGGAGAGGAGGATGCGCTTCTTTTCGAACGCACACTGGCCGATGAGGCTCTCCTTGAGCCGATAGCTCGTGGCCAGGGTCTTTCTGCCGCCGAAGCCGTAGCTCGCCACGAGCTGGAGCACGGGCTCCCCCGACTCGTCCGTCTCCATCATGTAGAACGCGCCGTGCTGTGCGTCGACGAGCGGCGTGAGCTCGGACATCACCAGCTGGGCGACGGAGACGATGCTGCGCTGCCCCTGCATCATGCTCGAGAAGCGGGCGAGGTTCGTCTTCAGCCAGTCCTGCTCCTGGTTCTTGTGCGTGGTGTCCTTCAGGTTGGCGATCATCTGATTGATGTTGTCCTTGAGGACGGCCACTTCGCCCTGGGCCTCGACGGTGATCGAGCGCGTCAGATCGCCCTTTGCGACGGCGGTCGACACTTCTCCGATCGCCCGCACCTGAGTCGTCAGATTTCCGGCCAGTTGATTGACGTTGTCGGTGAGGTCTCGCCACGTGCCGGCAGCGCCCGGGACCTTCGCTTGGCCCCCGAGCTTGCCTTCGATGCCGACTTCGCGGGCGACCGTCGTCACCTGGTCCGCGAAGATGCGCAGAGTGTGGGTCATGTTGTTGATCGTCTCGGCGAGCGCGGCAACCTCGCCCTTGGCCTCGAGCACGAGCTTCTGGCTCAGCTCGCCGTTCGCGACCGCGGTGACGACCTTGACGATTCCGCGGACCTGCTTGGTGAGGTTCGCGGCCATGACGTTGACGTTGTCCGTCAAGTCCTTCCACACGCCGGAGACGTTCGGCACCTTGGCCTCGCCGCCGAGCTTGCCTTCCATGCCCACCTCGCGCGCGAGCGTGGTCACCTGATCGGCGAACGTGCGCAGCGTGTCGGTCATGTTGTTGATCGTCTCCGCGAGCGCCGCGACCTCGCCCTTCGCTTCGAGCACGAATTTCTGGCTCAAGTCGCCGTTGGCGACCGCGGTGACGACCTTGACGATCCCGCGGACCTGCTTGGTGAGGTTCGCGGCCATGACGTTGACGTTGTCCGTCAGATCCTTCCAAACGCCGGAGACGCCCTTCACCTCGGCCTGCCCGCCGAGCTTGCCCTCCGTGCCGACCTCCTTGGCGACACGCGTCACTTCGGCCGCGAAGGAGTTCAGCTGGTCGACCATCTTGTTGATGACGTCCTTGATTTGGAGGATCTCCCCCTTTGCATCGACGGTGATCTTCTGAGTCAAGTCACCGTTCGCGATCGCGGTCGCGACCTTCGAGACGTCGCGGAGCTGAACGGTGAGGTTCGCCGCCATCGCGTTCACGTTGTCGGTGAGGTCCTTCCACGTCCCGTCCACGCCCTTGACGGCCGCCTGGCCTCCGAGCTTGCCCTCGGTCCCGACCTCCTTGGCGACGCGCGTCACCTCGGCCGCGAACGAGTTCAGCGTGTCGACCATGGTGTTGATCGTGCTCTTCAGCTCGAGGATCTCGCCGCGCGCGTCGACGGTGATCTTCTGCGAGAGATCGCCGCGCGCGACCGCGGTGGTGACCTTGGCGATGTTGCGGACCTGGGTCGTGAGGTTCGCGGCGAGCACGTTCACGTTGTCGGTGAGGTCTTTCCACGTGCCCGAGACGCCCTTGACCTCGGCTTGGCCCCCGAGCTTGCCCTCGGTGCCGACCTCCTTGGCGACGCGCGTCACTTCGGCGGCGAACGAGTTGAGCTGATCGACCATCACGTTGATCGTGTTCTTCAGCTCGAGGATCTCGCCGCGCGCGTCGACGGTGATCTTCTG
>Ga0079224_100005116_pt1 | contig 17169 bp, 14 predicted proteins | sample Stecom2015_FD_80414 | JGI IMG/M metagenome (GOLD analysis project Ga0079224, IMG submission 80414) | Agricultural soil microbial communities from Utah to study Nitrogen management - Steer compost 2015 | ecosystem: Environmental > Terrestrial > Soil > Agricultural land | place: USA: Utah... | reverse complement strand
AGACTCTTCAAAACCATATACATCTGTGTTAAATCCTTCTAGATGCATACGATCTAAAGAAAGTTCACCTGAAAAATAATCAGATAATAAATCTTTCTGGGTAATCTTAATACAATTAACCGCATCTACAGCTTTGGCTTCTTCCGACACGGCATCTAGATAAAACATCACTCCAATTTTATAAGGAATAGTCACGTTTAAACCCGCGAGCTCAGGTTCGTTTTGAATTAATTGAGGAAAATCACTGAGCGCTTCTATCGGATATAAATTATACTCATGATCCTCTAAGCCCAACTCTTTAAATTTTTCTGTAAAAAAAGCTTTTGAAAACGACTGCACTAAAGGGTAGCCGATTAATCCAAATTTCTTCATACGTGAATAGTATTAATTAAAGAAAGTCGCTAAACGTATCACCCCTTAGGCCAAGACGGATAGTTTCTAAAGGTATTACTTCAGCAGGCGCAATATTGCCCAAGTTGACATTTGCTCCTAAAAGCTTAATAAACCATACTTGTTGCGCTTTCTGAGGTGCTTCAAATATAATATTTTCATAAGGAATCTGAGTTAAAATCTCATCGATCAATCCCTGCCTTACTTCCCCTGATTCTCTGTAAATACCGACACTTCCGCTTTCTCGGGCTTCAGCGATTACTTTCCATGAACCTGCTTGAAATTCAGCATTCATTAACTCAATCCATCGATAGGGCGCAATGATACTTTGGTCATCCTTTGAACCTACTTCAGATAGAACAGTTACCTGCTCACTTAGTTTTCTGATGTATTCACATTTTTCATCGTGAGGCAAGGAAATGGATCCATCAGAGACTTCAGCGTATTCCAGTTTATATTTATCTATCACCCTTCTATATTCATCAAACTGATTTCTTATGATGAACGCTTCAAAAAGAGTTCCGCCAAAATAATAGGGAATTTTTGCCTCTCGATAAACCGAAAGCTTCTCTTGTAAGTTCGGCGTAACGTGGGAAGTACCCCAGCCTAGCTTAACTATATCACTGTAAGAATGTCCAACGCTTAAGAAGTCTTCGACTTCCCTTATAGACAATCCTTTATCCATGACCATAGTCATGCCTTTTTGTCGCGGCTTTTGCTCACGATCGGGAATATTATTTAAAGAAAAATTCATGAATTGCAAATGTCTTAAAAATAACTAAGCTCACAAACTAATTGGATCTTATCTTTTAAAATTAGATTTTAAGCAGTGTATTTTTTTATAAGCTCCGCAATCACTTTATTATCTTGAAGAAGGGGCAGGTACTCATACAAAATGATATGTTTCTCCGCATCAAGGTTTAAAGCAAGCTCAAGAAAACTTAATGCCTCATTGTATTTCCCACATGAAAACAAATAAGCCACCATGCGATAATAGAGCTCAGCTCCGTCCGGATTATTTTTTATCGCTTCCGAGATGATTCCAATAGCTTGATCTAACTTATTTTGCTCATAAAGGATAGAGGAATAATCTAACCAAGCCTCTAAGTCCAACGGGTTTAGCTCGACAACCTTCTCATAAGCAAGCTCTGATTCTGAAATTTGCTTTAGCTTATAACGAGCATCCGCGATGGCAAACCAATAATCAGGGTTTTGATCATCGATAGCCAAGGCCTTTTTGTAATAATACAAAGACTCAAAGTAGCGATCCTCAAAATCCAAAGTCACACCAATCCCAAACCATGCGTCGCCAAGTTTATTATCTAATTTAACCGCTTTTTTATAATATGCCCTAGATTCCTGCATCTGCTCCAACTTCTCATAGCACTCGCCTATTGCGCAGTAGGTATCTGCATTTGGGGGCTCAAATTCAAATGTAGTTTTATAAACTTGAATGGCTCCAATAAAGTCATCAATGTTTACCAAAGCATTTCCTTTGTTAAAATAGGCAGAAGCAAAGCTATCATTTATTATAATTGCATAGTCATAAGCATCTATCGCCTTTGCAAATTGACCTAGTTTATTATAGGCATTTCCTAAATTAAACCAAGCTGTATAAGAATATGGATCCGTATCGATGTATTGCAAATAGAAAGCAACGCTCTCCTCATGCTGATCCAAGACATCATAGCAGAATGCCAATTCGTAAAGTGCGTCTTGACTGTCTGTGTCCATTTCTAAACAAAGTTTAAGGTATTTTATAGCACCCTCGAAGTCTCCCTTACTTTGATGCATTAAAGAAATCTGCATATAGATTTCTTCATCAGAATCTGATAACTCCAATGCTTTAATGTATTCGTTCATCGCCTCATCGTAGCGATTCAAAATACTGTATACACCCCCTCTAACTAAAAAAATATCCGAATTTGAGGGCTCAAGTGATTCGGCCTTTTCTAAAGCTCTTAATGCCTCATCCGTCTTATGTATCGATAAATATAGTTGGGCCTTCTTTATAAAGAAGACAGATATATAAGGGTGTTGATTTCCGGCATATTCAGCAACTTGCAAAGCTTTTATCGGATCATTTTTATCAATATAAAAATCAATAATCCCATAAAAAGCTTGTGAATCAAAAAAATACTGATCTTTATTACGGATCATCTCTTCGTATCGTTCTACTGAAAACCTTGGGTCTTCAGAAAAACTAAAATCATCTTCCATCATATATCCCAGTCATGGTTTTACTTAATCTAACCAATAACAAAATAGTGCTTTTAATTGTGTATTATCTTTAATAGTTTTTAACAAATGTCGATCCACGATTTAAAATGCGGTTTAGACTCTAATTTAGCTGACAATATGTCTAAAAAATCTTAATAAGATAAAGATAAAATGTAACGACAGCCCCTAGAAAATTAATTTTCTAAGAGTTTATATCCTTTACCATGTACGTTTACGATTTCGACACTCGGGTCATCGCGGAGGTATTTGCGTAGTTTACTCAAGAACACATCCATACTTCGGCCATTGAAATAATTATCATCGTGCCAGATTTTGATTAAAGCTTCTTCACGAGTCAATATATCATTCTTTTTAAGGCAGAGCATTCTTAAGAGCTCAGCCTCCTTCGTTGAAAGCTTCTGCTTTTCCTCCCCTAATTGCAAATACTGGCTATTATAATCAAAGTAATAATTCCCAATATTAAAGGTGCTAGGCGATTGGTCTATACTTGATCCTTGTGAAGAGACGCGCTTCAATAAAGCATTGATTCTTAATAACAATTCTTCAACACGAAATGGTTTAGTAATATAATCATCTCCTCCTAAGCCATAGGCGGCAGTTTTATCTTCCATCATTCCTTTCGCCGTCGCAAATATAATGGGTACTTCTTCATTGACTTTGCGAATCTCCTTAGCCAAAGAAAAGCCATCTTTTTTAGGCATCATCACATCGAGAATGCATAAATCAAACTTCTCACGATGAAACACTTGAAGTGCATCATCCCCGTTAACGGATAGAGTGACGTCAAATTTTCCCTTTAACTCTAAATAATCTTTTAAGATCTCCCCTAAATTCGGATCGTCTTCAGCTAATAATAGTCTATATTCACTCATTCCTAATCCTTTAATGGCAAAATAATCTCAAATTCTGTCCCTTTATTTAGCTCACTTTTCGCTTTTACCGTTCCGTTCATGCGTTTAACAATATCCTGAACGTAGCTCAATCCCAATCCGAAGCCCTTTACATCGTGGAGATTTCCAGTGGGAACTCTATAGAATTGATCAAAAATCTTCGTCAACTGCTCCTTAGACATACCTATTCCATCATCAATAATATTTATATAGAGGGAATGGTTTCGATTTTTAGTAATTATTTCAATATTGGATTCCTTATTACGATACTTTATCGCGTTGTCTAAAAGATTAAATATCACGTTAGACAAATGCAATTCATCTCCCAATACCACCGCATTTGTAGCCTCGAGTTTCAATTTAATTTCAGCATTCTTTCTCTTCAACTGAAGATCCATACTGTCCACAACTCCTTCTATCAAATCGTTTACATTAATAGTCTCCTTCTCTAACTCTAAGTCCCCTTTATCGATCCGAGCAATATTAAGAACACGCTCAATATGATCCCCTAAACGGATATTCTCGTCATAAATAATCCCGGCCAACCTCTTAACTCGCGCCTTATCCTCCATAATTTCTGGATCTTTTAACGATTCACTCGCGATCATTATCGTAGCAACCGGCGTCTTAAACTCGTGAGTCATGTTATTTATGAAGTCCGTTTTCATCTCTGAAAGTTTCTTTTGCCTTAAAATAGTCAAAATGATATAAGTAAAGCTAGAAATTAAAACGAGTATTAAGGCAACTGAAGAAAATAACATCACCTTAGCATTCCCCATTAAAATAGAGGTTTTATTTGGAAAATAAATCGAAATCACCGCTCCATTTGCTGGAAACTCATTTGGAAAAAGAACAGTAGAGTACTGATTTCCTTCAGCACCATTATTTGCATCATTAGCCATCTGATAGAGTACTGAATCTCTTTGCCCTTTGCTAATTTTCAAATCAAAATCTAAAGGGATGTTACGATCTTCCAACTCCTCCCGAAGCTGTTCAACAATAAACTTAGTATCTATTCTTTGTCCTAAAGAACGTTTAGAGCGCTCAAATTCATTAGCCAATATTTGGATTGCAGAACTTCCCCTTTCAGCATTTGCACGGATTGAATCAATATAAGAAGCTGCAACTTTTGCTTTCGCCTGTTGCTCATAACGCCTAATTTCACTTTCTAAACGCGCATCGACGCGGGGAGGAAGAGAAATGATCATTTCTCCTACAGATGGATCAATTACAAAGTAACGGACACTATCATCTTTAGCTTTTCGTATGACTGGAGCGGTCTTAGTCACATAAATACCAAAATCCTGTTGCTGAAAAAGCTGCCCTTTACCATCCATCTCATGCCGCACAGATGCTTCATATTGAACAAACGGTCGATACCTTGGATCCTTTATATACGTTTCGTAAAAGTCGTTATCAATTAATACGGCCCCAGGATGCCTGCGTCTAACTTCTTTCTCAAGCAATTTGAATTTGGATTGAAGTTGCTGTCTTTGCATCCGCATGCCTTCAGCGTACTTCCTGGATTGGTTTTGCTCTTCAGATTGCGCTAGAGACCTTTGCCGTTCTCGTCTTGACTGTATCTCTTGACGTTCTTTCTCATTTATAAAATGAAGAGCCTCATTCTTCTCGGCTTTTAAGGCCACAGTGCTCAAAGCAGCAATCACTGATTCATCAAATAATTTAGCCTTTAAATTAAAGGATTGCACAATAAAATAATATTGCATAGCCATCACACCTAAGAGCGCGATAGTCATCAAAACTATTATAAAACTTATGCTTTTTCTCTTCATGTGTTACAAAAATACAGAAGCATACTGTGTAAATCAGCCTTTTAACAATTTTTAACAAATAAACTTGCTGTTTCTAGTGAAGGATGAGTGCAAAAGGTGCTAAAAGACAAAATTGGCCTAATCTTAAAGCTAAAGGCTCTATGAGTAGACCAATTTCATATATATTAAAATCCTAGAATGGAAGATCGTCATCATCATTAGATGATGCAGAAATATCTACTGATGGGGGAGTATGCGGCATCGAGTTTTGAGCCTCGTGCTGTTGAGGTGTACCGGCAACTTTATTTACTCGCCAAGCCACTAGAGAATTAAAATAGGTTGTTACACCCTCTTTATTTGTCCATGGACGTCCTCTTAAATTGAAAGAAACAGCTACCTCGTCACCCGAGCTTAAATTGTCAAACAAATTAACTCGATCCTGAGTTGCTTCAAATTTTATAAATTCTGGATACTGTGGATTCTCTGCATATTCAATGACTAAATCTCGCTTTTTAAAGGTTTCTGTAACTTGTTGTACTGCGCCTATTTCGTGTACCTTGCCTGTAATTTCCATAATGCTCTTGATATAAAATGTAAAAATACAGATTTTTTTCACAAATATCAGTACCTTCGCATAAATTGATATGCAAGATTTCAACATTCCTTCAAAGGTTATCATTACCTGCAATAAACGACTATCCACTTATCTCCAAACAGAAGTTGAGGAGCTAGGATTTAAAATTGTCCGCTCTTTTTCAACCGGCCTAGAGCTAAATATAAGTTTAAACGACTGCATTAAACTTAACTTAAACCTGCGTTGCGCAAGTCAAATACTATACTCAATAAAAGCATTTGAGGCTAAAAATGCAGACGATGTTTACCAAGCTGTAGCAGCCATTGCATGGGAAGACCTTATCGATTTTAATGGATACGTGTCCATCACATCAAATGTTAACAACGATACGATAACCACACCACTTTTTGCGAACTTAAAGGTTAAAGATGCTATCGCTGATAGAATCAAGGCCAGAAAAGGATTGAGACCTAATAGCGGTCCCGAATTAAACAAAACTGTTATCCACCTATTCTGGCAAGAAAATGAAGCTGAACTCTATTTCGATACTTCAGGAGAAACCCTTGCTAAGCATGGCTATCGCAAGCATCCAGGAAAGGCTCCTATGCTTGAGGCTTTAGCTTCAGGGGTAGTTTATGCTACAAAATGGGACAGAAAAAGTGCGTTTGTAAATCCAATGTGCGGGTCTGGAACCTTAGCAATTGAAGCAGCACTAATTGCAAGCAATCGCAGACCAGGTTTGTTCAGAATGAACTATGCATTTATGCATATCTTAGGTTATGATGAAGAAGTATTCTTCACTGAACGCAGGTTGTTAAAAGATGCAGTTATTAAGAATGTGACTACTAAGATTATTGCAACTGATATTTCTGCTGACGCTATTAAGATTGCTGAGATCAACGCACAAACGGCAGGGGTAGATCGTCTAATAGACTTTAATGTTTGCGATTTCGCTGAAACAGAAATTCCAGAAGAAAATGGAGTAATTGTATTCAATCCAGAATACGGTGAACGATTAGGAGTACATTCTAAATTAGAAATGACCTACAAAAGAATGGGTGACTTTCTGAAACAGAGCTGTAAAGGCTATTTCGGATATATCTTTACCGGAAACCCTGAACTAGCAAAGAAAATCGGCCTGAGAGCTTCCAATAAAATCGAATTTTATAACGGCAGGTTAGATTGTCGTTTACTAGAATACGAACTCTATGAAGGTACAAAGAGAACTGATCCTTTAGTATAAGGATCTTTACCTATCCATAAAATCCAGCGATACAACATCTAGTAAATCATTCTAGAATGAAGTGCAGTTAATCTGAGGATCTCTATGTTTCGGCAGGGCAGATCGCAGATCCTGAGCAAACCTTTCTTATAAAATCTTTGGATAGTACAAAACCAACAAAAAAAGGTCTTTCGCATAACGAAAGACCTCTAAAAATTTTATGAAAAAATAAATTAAATTCTTCTTGATTTAATACGAGCTGCTTTACCAGTTAAACCACGTAGATAAAATAACTTAGCTCTACGTACTTTACCATGATTATTGATCACGATTTTATCGATGTTAGGAGAGTTGATCGGAAAAATACGCTCAACACCTATACCATTTGATAATTTACGTACGGTGAAAGTTTCATTAGATCCTGCACTGTTACGTTGAATAACAACACCTTGGTAGATCTGAATACGCTCTTTATTTCCTTCGCGAATTTTATAGTGAACACTTACGGTATCACCTGCTCTAAATACGGGAACTTCGTTTACTGTTACCGTTTGTTCTTCTACAAATTTTACTAAATCCATGATTGTAAGTAATTAATGACGATTCTTAACCCGTAAAAATCGGTTTGCAATATTAGGGATATTTTATGGGAAATGAAAGTTTATTTTAAAATATATTTTAATGCTCGAAATAAATAGTTATTCGTCCAAAAGATCTGGTCTTCTTTGCCTTGTTCTTTCCAAAGCTTGTTCATAACGCCAGCTCTCAATAGCGGCTTGATTTCCACTCAATAGAATATCCGGCACCTTATGTCCATTCCAATCGGCAGGTCGCGTATAAACAGGAGCATCCAGCAAATCTCCTTGAAAGGAATCAGAGAGGGCAGAAGTTCCATCGGAAATTACTCCTGGAATTAACCTAACAACAGCATCTACTAAAACTGCAGCAGGCAATTCACCTCCAGAAAGCACATAATCACCAATAGAAATCTCTCTTGTCACAAATAAATCCCTTATTCTTTGATCGATACCCTTATAATGTCCGGCCAAGATCATGATATTTCCCTTGATAGATAACTCATTAGCAATCCCTTGATTTAAGGTCACACCATCTGGAGTCATAAAAATGATCTCATCGTAGTCACGCTCACTTTTCAACTTCTCAATGCAAGCGGAAAACGGTGCAATCTGCATCACCATACCACTTCCTCCACCATAGGGGTAATCATCTATGCTCTTTTGTTTGCTAACAGAATAATCCCTAAGGTTATGAACAACGATCTCAGCAATGCCTTTAGTTTGTGCTCTTTGCAATATAGAATGCGCAAAAGGACTTACTAATAAATCAGGCAAAACGGTAATGATATCAAATCGCATGTCAGTAATTTCTATTTCAAATAAACATCTAGAAGTCCTTCAGGAAGATCAATCTTCAGAATATTCGCTTCTGTATCTATTTCAATTATAAAATCATCGCTTAAGGGAAACATGATTTCTTTGGATTGGTAACTCAGGCTTGCAATAAATTGCTGTGGAAACTCATTGATTTCTAAAATCTCTCCTAGTTCTCCGTACGTTTTTTCATGAACTATAAAACCCTTCAAATCTGTAATTAAAAATTCATCAGGATCTCTTTCAGGCTTTTTAGTATTCGGCAAAAAAACATTCTTCTTAACCAGCTCTACTGCCTTATCAATATGGTCAACGTCTTCAAAGAAGAAATAACCCGTATTGTTAGTAAGCAACTGATGAGACGAAACAAAGAAAGGGACGAGCTTATCATAAATTTCAATAAAAACCACATCCAATTCCAAATCCTCAGGTTCTTCATATAGAAAGAAGAGTTGAACCTCTCCTTTTAAACCGCGGGTTTTGGTAATGTAACCAATATTAAAACTGTCTTTATGATCCAGCATAGTCTAAAATAAAAATGCCATTTCAAAAGGTTATTCCTCAGAAATGGCATCAATAAATGTTTGAAATACGATTATTCCTCGTTTGATGGGGCTTCTTCTGTAGATTCTTCAGTTTCTACTGCTTCTTCTTCAGTCACTTCTTCAGCAGGAGGTGTATTTTTCGCTGCAATTGCTGCTGCAACCTCAGCTTTCTTTTTAGCTTCAGCCGCTAAAACTGCGTTCTTACTTTCTGCTTTAGAAGAAACAAGTCCTGCGATTTTTCCTTCAATTTTAGAAGCTTTACTAGTTTGCCATTCTTCAAAGCGCGCATCTGCAGTTGCTGCATCAAAAGCACCTTTAGTAACACCACCTTGTAAATGTTTTTTGTATAATACTCCTTTGTATGATAAAATTGCACGTGCCGTATCAGTAGGCTGTGCTCCTTTATTCATCCAATCTAAAGCTTTTTCAAAATTTAGATCGATAGTTGCAGGGTTTGTATTTGGATTATAAGAACCTATACGTTCAATAAATTTTCCATCTCTTGGAGCACGAGAATCTGCTACTACTACGTGGTAAAAAGGTTTTCCTTTCTTACCGAATCTTTGCAATCTGATTTTAGTTGCCATTATTTTTTTATTTATGTATTCAACATATTTCCCGGAGCATTGTACTGCGGGGCTGCAAATATATATATTATATATATGAAAACCCTAACAAATTTCTTCTTTTTTCCCTAGAAAAGCCCTACCTTACACGCAATAAAAGGTAAATCCAGCCAAAAATGATGATTGCGGCGAGAGTTCTTGCAACAAATCCTTTGATAGTTTTTGGGAAACTTTTATAATATCGCGAAAAAACAAGTATCCCAATCAAGAGAAGCGCGCCAATTATTATTCTCATTTTACAAAGCTAAGGTATGCTTTCAGGATTCCTAAAAACATTTTAACAAAAAATGTCTTATTAAGACATAACTGTATTTAGTAAATAATAAAAACCTCGTAGAAGTGAGTAAAACCATTATAGTATCTAACCGATTACCCGTTCGAATAACCGAAGAAAACAACAAATTATCATTTATACCCAGCGAAGGAGGGTTAGCAACTGGTCTTGGATCCATATATCAAGAAGGAAAAAACATTTGGATTGGCTGGCCAGGCATGAATATAGAAGAACCTCGTCAAGAGGAAGTTTCATCGGCTTTACAAGAAATGCGCTTAGTGCCTGTATATTTAGATGATCAAGAGATAAAAGGATACTATGAAGGTTTCTCAAACGAATTGCTTTGGCCCATCTTTCACTACACTTCTACCTATGCACATTATGACCCCGAAAGCTGGGACATGTATGTTCATGTAAACCGGAAATTCAGAGATGCCATTTTAGAACATCTATCTCCAGGCGATACGGTCTGGATTCATGATTACCAATTGCTCCTTCTTCCAGGGATGATCCGAAAAATGGAACCTGATATTACCATTGCCTTTTTTCAACACATCCCGTTCCCATCTCAAGAGATCTTCCGCTTAATACCATGGAGAAAAGAACTATTAAGAGGAATGCTAGGTGCAGATTTAATTGGATTCCACACCTTTGATGACGTCCGCCACTTCATTAGCGCTGCTACACATTTACTATCTATTAAAGTAGACGCCAATTTATTAATGGTAGGCAATAGGCCGGTAGCTGCAGAGCCCTTCCCTATGGGAATTGATTGTAAAAAATTCTCCGAGTTATCAAGCGACCCAAAAGTACTAAACGAGATTCAATCTCTTAAAGAGCATTATAATGGTCAAAAACTAATCCTATCTATAGATCGTTTAGATTATAGTAAAGGAATTATCCAACGACTAGAGGCTTACGAACTATTTTTGGAAGAAAATCCAGATTATCACCACCGCATTGTATTTTACATGATCGTGGTGCCCTCGCGAGACACCGTGCCCGAATATATCCGTCTTAAAGATGAAATAGATCGACTAGTAGGAAATATAAATTCACAGTATAGAAGTTTTGATTGGAACCCCATAGCTTATTTCTATAAAGGATTCCCTATAGAAACCCTTTCCGCCTTATATAATATTGCTGATGTTTGCTTAATTAGTTCTTTGCGTGATGGCATGAATCTGGTGAGTAAAGAATACGTAGCCAGTCGAAATGACAATAAAGGAGTACTTATTTTAAGCGAAATGGCTGGAGCATCTAAAGAGCTTATTGATGCCATTATCGTCAATCCTACCAATATCTTTGAAGTAAAGGAAGCGATTGTAGAAGCGTTAAATATGCCAGAAAATGAGGTCATGGAGAGAATGAAATCGATGCGCTTCATGGTGTTTAAATTTAACATCCATCATTGGGTGCGCATATTTATGAAGCGCCTTAATGGAATCAAACAAATTCAAGGTTCCATGAAAGCGAAGAGCTTAAAATCTGGCACCAAGGATGAAGTTTTGAATGCTTATCGAAATGCGAAGAATAGATTGTTAATTTTAGATTACGATGGCACCTTAGTTGGTTTTAAAAAGGTAATTGAACAGGCATATCCAGATGAGGAACTGTATCAAGTGCTAGATCAATTAAGCAGCAACAATAAAAATCATCTAGCAATTATCAGTGGGAGAAATCATGAAACCATGGAACACTGGTTTGGCTCCAAAAAATACAATCTAATTGCAGAACACGGCGCTTGGTCGAAAAACAATCAAGAATGGGAGCAAATACCAGGTTTGTCCAATGCCTGGAAAGAAGAAGTACATCAATTAATGGATGCTTTCTCCGACCGCACACCAGGCTCCTTTGTGGAAGAGAAAAGCTATTCGCTAGTTTGGCATTATAGAAATGTACAAAAAGGATTAGGTGCCTTAATAGGAAATGAATTAATGGATAACCTCCGTTATATGACCGCACCTCATGGTCTACAATTATTAAGTGGAAACAAAGTAATTGAAGTAAAGAATGCAGAAATAAATAAAGGGAAAGCAACTCTAAAGCTTTTAGATTATGATCAATACGATTTCATATTAGCGATAGGGGATGACTATACCGACGAAGATATATTTAAAGCTGTACCTGAGGATGCGGTATCTATAAAAGTAGGGACCGACATTTCTGCGGCCCGCTACTTTGTAGAAGATCATTTAGAAGTACGTTCGTTTTTAGAAGAACTCTCTAAATTAGAATAAAGAAAATCTAAGACGACGTCTTAATTAAGAAAGACGGCGTATCCAATTTTAAGGCAATTCTATAGGCTGCATTCATCAAACCTACGTGACTGTATGCCTGTGGAAAGTTCCCCCATTGGCTTCCGTCTTTCTCATCAATATCTTCACTAAAGAGATTTAAATGATTCCCATAGGTGAGCAATTTTTCAAAGGTTTCTTTCGCCTCTGAAATTCTACCAACACAAGCTAAAGCCTCAACATACCAAAAAGCACATATCAAGAACGTAGTTTTCGGGGTTCCAAAATCATCTTGATGGCGGTATCTATAGAATAAACCTTCTGGAGTTTTTAATTCCTTTTCCAAGGCTATTAAATGATCCTTCGCGCGGTCAGAGTTCGGATCTAGGTAATTCATCATGATTAATTGCAGTGTACTTGCATCCAAATGCGGACTGTCAACCGCATGTGTATATACCTTTCTTACTGGGTCATAGCAATTCTCAATATGGTCACTAGCCTTTTTTATTAAGCGTTTAGCACGCTCCTGAATGGCTTCATCACCAATAGCTAATCCGATTTGTAAAGCGGCATTACTTCCCGCCCACTGAAACAAATTGCTATAACTATGCCTATTTGCTATATTTCTAAACTCCCAAATTCCAGCGTCCTTCTCATCAATTGTATTTTCAATCTTTTTTAATAAATAAGAAACCCATTTGCTAGAATCTGTACGTTCTTTGAAAACAAAGCGGTGATCGGTAAATAAAGGCAATACTGAGATTAAGGCTTGTCCATACACATCATTTTGAATATGCTCATAGGCTTGGTTTCCAATCCTAACCGGCTGGTTCCCTAAATAGCCCTTTAAGTAATCTAAGGTGGTTTCAACTAAACCTTTTTTACCCGTAATGCTATAAAGAGGTTGGTATCTACCTTGTTCCTCATAAGATATATTTGCAATAAAGCCCGCGTATTTCTCCATTTCTTCAAACTGGCCAATGTGGTTTAAAGCAGTCAATACATAATAACTATCGCGGAGCCAGCAATAGCGATAATCCCAATTGCGACCACCACCCATATATTCCGGTAAACTGGTTGTTCCCGCGGCTATAATAGCACCTGTATCTTCATATTGATGAATTTTTAACGCCAAGGCGGAGCGGATCACTTCCTTTTGATAAAAAGCTGCGATATTGCAATGCTTAATCCACCTTCTCCAGTAATTAATTGTTTCGCGCAGGAAATGCTCAGCTGTACTGACTAAAGGAACTTCTAAGGGGCTACCATAAGTTAAAACCATGTATTTAGCTTCAGACAAAACAAGGGTTTGATCTTCAGAAAAATGACTTAATGGTAAATCAGTAGTCAGTCTAATAGGCTCAGGCCCACCCTCAAAAACAAGGTGATTACTTCCGCTGTGAGCAGTCAACTTGGTCTTTCCGTAGTCATAAGTCGGGCGACAGCGAACCTGCACTTTTGGATTATCTTTTATAGGCTCAATCTTACGAACCAACATAAGGGGCTTAAAATAACGCTCATATTGCTCAAAACGAGGAGCAAAATCCGTAACTCGATAAGAACCTCCTTCACAGGTAATTTCGGTCACTAGAACATTCGTATTTTCAATATAATGCTGCTTTGAGGTGAATTCACCGTGTGGCAATACAGAAAACTCACCACCTTTTTCATCGTCCAGCAAGCCTCCAAAAACGAAAGAGCTATCAAATCTTGGCCAACATAACCAAGAAATATTTGTGTTAGTTTGTACATGTGCCATAAAAGCACAATTACCGATAATACCGCTTTGATAGGTTTTGTTATACATAGTAAATTTTAGGTTAAACAGTGCAATTGACGTTCCAAACGTTCAGATCTTCAAAATCGTTTGATTTGATATTCGCAGAAAATTAATGTAGGATTATTTACTGTAAAACACAAAAATTGCTATTAAAAACTTTTAACGAATTATTATTTTTATTGACTATCAATAAATAATTTTGTATAGCAATAATTTAGAATGCACTTACTTCCAACGCTCCCAAATACACACTATTCGATACTTCCTGATTTTCAGAAGAAATAAACGCTATATAACCATGTACAATATCTCCAGGTCTAAATTCTTTTATAGTCAGAAGGTCCGTCAACTGCCAACGTTCATTTCCGTAAATACGATAATTCGCAAAATCAGAACCAGGACGATAAAGCAACAAAATAGTCCGATCTAATTTGTTGTCAGACGGAATTTCATCATTATATTGCCAATAAAAGCGGATGCTATCTCCCTCTTGAACCATTCCCGCCTGTTCAGCTTTAGGCAATAAACCTCTACTGAAAGCAAAAGCTTCCGGGCTTACCTCAAAACTATCGCCGTTTTCGATCAAAGCGTGCTGCAAATTATAGGACATTGCAGAATTATGGCTTGTTTGCCTAAGAGCATACCCATTAAACCCTACTCTTATCAACGGAAGTAAAGGCTTCAACCAATTTTGAACTACAGTAAAACGCGTTCTATATACTGCTTGCTTTGCCGTAGGAGGCCTTTTTCTTCTTTTTTTTGTAGGAAGACTACGCACGTAAGTACCACCATTAGAATTGTAATAAACTACATTACCCACTTTTCCCGAAACAGTTCCATTCACACCATCAATTACCCTTGCCATATTATCAACGTTTTATATTCAAAAATATTTTCTTATCTTAGACATATTCTATACAATTGTAACTAACATATGTAAAATAAGTGATTAAACCAAACAATACTCGGAATATACCTATTATTCCGAAGTAGGTCCGAATGAGGCCCGTTTAGACTCCATGTTTGATGAGTAGAAATCCTAAACCTGACCTAATTTATTGCTTGTAAGATCAGTGTTATATACTGCATGCAGCGAGTGATTAAATCTATTCTTAATTAAATCTCCGTCATTTTATAAAATGTTTATACTCAATAGCGCAGCTCTAATTTAGAAATGCGTATTTTTGTAAATTATTTAAAAAAAATGGAAGCAATACTATTGGGAGCAAGTGGCTTGATTGGAGGGGAGTTATTAAATCTCTTATTGGCAGACTCGAATTATTCTAAAGTGACAATTATCGTAAGAAAAGAGTTTCCTATTAAAAATGACAAGCTGCAGCAAATTATAGCTGATTTTTCTACGATTGAAGCGCATAAAGATAGTTTAAATGCTGATGTAGTGTTTTCTTGTTTAGGAAGTACAAAAAAGAAGACTCCAGATCTAAAGAAATATTATGAAGTTGATCATGACTATCCACTACTTGTAGCTAAACTAGTTAAGGATCAAGGAGTTAACTCATTCCACGTTGTATCTTCTTTGGGGGCAAATAGCTCGTCTTCAAACTTCTACACAAAGATGAAGGGTGAAACAGAAGATGACCTAAAGAAAGTGGGCTTCAAAAGTTTACATATCTACCGACCTTCTTTATTGACGGGGGAAAGGAATGAAAAAAGACTATTAGAAAATATTGGTGAATCTGTAATGAAAGTCATCAATCCTCTACTTTTAGGATCAATTAAAAAATACCGTAGTATTTCAGGAAAAACAGTAGCTTCTGCGATGCACAAACAGTCACTGAATAATAATACAGGGGATTTTATATATCCATCAGATAAAATTAAGGAATTAGCGTGAGTATTCTATCAACAGAACAATTAGGTCATTCTTTTCATGACCGTTGGTTATTTAAAGATTTACATTTTGGCATTGAGCGTGGCGATCGATTTGCTTTGGTAGGCATCAATGGTACAGGTAAATCTACTTTATTAAAGATTTTAGCGGGGAAGGAAATCCCTACTGCTGGAAAAGTAGTTAGTGAAAAAGAGTTACGGGTTGGTTATTTAGACCAAGATCCACGATTTGAAAGTTTCAATACGATAAACGACTTTATCTTTAATGAAGAGAACGAGGCATTACAACTTATAAAAGAATATGAAAATCTTTTACAAGAAGACGATTTCGATGCGGATCGGGTAGCAGAGATTACGGAACGTATCACTTCTATTAATGCCTGGGAATATGAGCATGCAATCACTACCATTTTAAGCAGACTTGGAATAACGAAACTAGATCAAGAGATCAGTACGCTATCCGGAGGCCAGCAGAAAAGACTAAGCTTAGCTAAATTATTAATTAGCGATCCTGATGTATATTTATTAGATGAGCCGACCAACCATTTGGATATTGAAACGATAGAGTGGTTGGAAAATTTACTTACTGCAAATCAGAAAACGGTAATTTTTGTAACGCATGATAGGTATTTCTTAGACAATGTATGTACGGAGATTCGGGAACTTGATCACGGAAAGATGTTTTCATATAAAGGGAAGTACAGTTACTTTTTGGAGAAAAAAGCGGAAAGAGAAGCAATTTCTGAAATCGAGTTAGAAAAGAATTTAAACTTATTACGAAAGGAACTAGATTGGATGCGCCGTCAACCAAAAGCGCGTGGTACTAAATCTAAGTCCAGAATTTCTGCCTTTCATGATTTAGAAGGAAAGACGAAAAAAGGTCCAGGAAAAGAGCAAGTGAACTTAAGTGTTAAGATAGCCCGACAAGGAAACAAGATCTTGGAAATTGATAAGATCAGCAAGGCATTTAATGGGAATACGATTATTGGCAATTTTAGCTATGTTTTCAAAAAAGGGGATCGTATTGGCTTAGCTGGAAAGAATGGAACGGGGAAGTCTACCTTTCTAAATTTGATCACGCAAGAATATGCCCCCGATTCGGGAAATATTGATGTGGGTGAAACCACTGTATACGGATATTACCGTCAGAACGGTTTACCCTTAGAAGAAGGCGAGCGCGTTATTGATGTAGTGAAAAATGTAGCGGAGTATATTAAATTAGCTTCCGGTGACATGATAACGGCGTCGCACCTTTTAACACAGTTCTTATTTCCGCCTGAGAAGCAATTCGGTTTTGTAAATAAGTTGAGTGGGGGTGAGAGAAAGCGCTTGCAGCTAATGCGCGTATTAATGAAGAATCCAAACTTTCTTATTCT
>Ga0079224_100005115_pt1 | contig 17169 bp, 9 predicted proteins | sample Stecom2015_FD_80414 | JGI IMG/M metagenome (GOLD analysis project Ga0079224, IMG submission 80414) | Agricultural soil microbial communities from Utah to study Nitrogen management - Steer compost 2015 | ecosystem: Environmental > Terrestrial > Soil > Agricultural land | place: USA: Utah... | reverse complement strand
TTGTATTCATCTTCAATTTTTTTGCGTTCAAGCCCGGTTAATCTTTGCAGGCGCATTTCCAGAATTGCTTTGGCCTGTATTTCACTCAGCTTAAATTTACGCATTAAATTATTTTTAGCGGTTTCAGTATCTCTTGATTTTTTAATCGTATCAATAACCGCATCAATATTATCAAGAGCTATAATATAACCTTCAAGTATATGAGCTCGTCTTTCAGCAGCGTCAAGTTCAAATTTGGTTCTTCTTATAAGAACATCCATCCTGTGATCGATGAAATGCTGCATTACTTCTTTTAGTGTAAGAACCTTTGGAACGCCGTTTACAAGCGCAAGCATTATTACTCCAAAGGTGGTTTGCATTTGCGTGTGTTTGAAAAGCTGATTCAATACAACCGGCGGCTGTGCATCTCTTTTCAACTCAACAACTACGCGCATTCCATCTCTGTCTGATTCGTCTCTGATATTTGCTATATCAGTTATCTTTCCATCACGAACAAGTTCAGCAATTTTTTCAATAAGATTAGCTTTATTTACCTGGTAAGGAAGTTCCGTAATAACAATATTTTCACGGTTATTCTTTAATGTTTCAATATTTGCTTTAGCACGAACAATTATCCTTCCGCGTCCCGTTGTGTATGCTTCTTTAACACCTTCATAGCCAAAGATTATTCCACCGGTTGGAAAATCCGGAGCGGTAACAAACTTCATCAGCTTTTCTGATGTCAGATCAGGATTTTTAATCAATGCTACAAGCCCATCCACAACTTCATTTAAATTATGTGGAGGAATGTTCGTTGCCATACCAACCGCAATTCCACTTGAACCATTTATAAGCAGGTTAGGAAGATAGGCTGGTAAAACTGTTGGCTCCTGAAGTGAATCATCAAAGTTTGGAGTAAAGTCCACCGTATTTTTATCAAGATCGCGAAGCATTTCTTCTGCAATTCGAGCAAGCCTTGCTTCAGTATAACGCATTGCTGCCGGAGAATCACCATCAACCGAGCCGAAATTTCCCTGCCCGTCTACAAGCGGGTAGCGGAGAGAAAAATCCTGTACCATTCTAACCATTGTATCATAAACAGCAGAATCTCCATGTGGATGATATTTACCAAGCACTTCACCCACAATTCTTGCGGACTTTTTATACGGCTTATTATAAGCAACGCCTAATTCATGCATACCGTATAATACTCTGCGGTGCACTGGTTTTAATCCATCGCGTACATCCGGCAGAGCGCGGGATACAATTACGGACATTGAGTAATCTATGTAAGATGATTTCATCTCTTCTTCGAGAGAAACCGGAATTATTTTTTCAAAAATTGTTGCCATCTGATTTCTTTTTTGTTAACTGAATTTTTATAATGATCGTTCTTTTATACGTCAAGGTTCCTTACGTATTTTGCATTCTTCTCAATAAACTCTCTGCGTGGTTCTACATCATCACCCATAAGTGTTTCAAAAATCTTATCTGCAGTTGCGGCACTCTCAAGATTTACCTGCAGAATTGTTCTTGTTTCCGGATTCATTGTTGTTTCCCAGAGCTGTTCGGGATTCATTTCTCCCAATCCTTTATAACGTGAAATTGTAACTCCCTTAACTGATCCTTCTTCAATCATCTCTTCAACGAGTTCATCTGTATTATCTTTTCCGTTTACTTTAAATCGTTTTAAAATTTCATCACGCTCGGTATCATCAAAGGCATAATATTCTTCTTTTCCTTTTTTGATTTTGTACAATGGCGGCTGCGCAATATAAACTTTTCCTGCGGTTATTAAATCTTTCATATGCCGGTAAAGGAATGTTAAAAGAAGCGTTCTGATATGGCTTCCATCAACATCGGCATCTGTCATCAAAATAAGTTTTCCATAGCGTGCTTTAGATGCATCAAAATCAGTTCCCAGGCCGGCACCAATTGCAGAGATAATTGCCTTGATTTCATTATTCTCAAGTATCTTATTCATCTTAGCTTTTTCAACATTCAGTATTTTTCCTTTTAAAGGAAGAATTGCCTGAAATCTTCTGTCTCGTCCCTGCTTAGCAGATCCGCCTGCAGAATCACCCTCAACAATATATATCTCACAATGTTCTGGATCGGTAATAGAACAATCTGCAAGTTTGCCGGGAAGGTTCATATTATCGAGCGCATTTTTTCTTCTTGCAAGATCACGAGCTTTTCTTGCAGCTTCACGTGCTTCGGCAGCACGCATACATTTTTCAATTATTTTTTTACCGATTGAAGGATTTTCTTCCAGGAATTCTGATAATTTTTCACCAACCAGTGTTTCAACTGCTGATTTGGTTTCGCTATTGCCAAGTTTAGTTTTTGTTTGTCCTTCAAACTGCGGTTCAGCAACTTTAACAGAAATAACTGCAGTTAATCCTTCGCGGAAATCATCTCCGGTTAAATTAATTTTTCCTTCTTTATTTAGATTATTTTTATAAGCGTAATTGTTGAACGTTCTTGTGAGAGCAGTTTTAAATCCAACGAGGTGAGTTCCGCCTTCATGAGTGTTTATGTTGTTCACATAAGAAAAAATATTTTCTGTATAACTATCGCTGTACTGAAAGGCAATTTCAATCGGTGTTCCGTCTTTTTCTCCTTCAATATAAATTGTTTTATGGAGCGGCTGGCGCGATTCATCAAGATATTTAACAAACTCAATTAATCCGCCTTTAAAATGAAATGTTTCTTCCTCGCCGTCTCTTTCATCCTTTATAGTTATAGAAACAGTTTTATTAAGATAGGCGAGTTCTCTCATTCTTTCTGCAATAGTATCAAATTTAAACTTAGATACTTTGAATATTTCTTTATCAGGAAGGAATGTAGTTTTAGTACCTGATTCACCTTTTTTAGCTTTGCCTATTTCGGCAACGGGTTTTACAGGCACTCCTCTCCGGTATTCCTGGAAATAAATTTTCCCTTCACGTTTAACTTCAACCTTCAGCCATTCCGATAGAGCATTTACAACAGAAACACCAACGCCGTGCAATCCGCCGGAAACCTTATATGTATTTTTATCAAACTTTCCTCCAGCGTGCAGCACTGTCATTACAACTTCAAGCGCTGATCTTTTTTCTTCGGGATGAATATCAACCGGAATACCTCTTCCATTGTCTTCTATGCTGATAGATTCGTCTTTGTGAATAGTCAGATAAATTGTATCTGCATAACCAGCCAAAGCTTCATCGATGCTGTTGTCAACAACTTCATTAACAAGATGATGAAATCCTCTTGGTCCAACATCACCAATGTACATTGCCGGCCTCTTACGCACGGCTTCAAGTCCCTTTAATACATTTATATTTTTAGCACTATAATCACTTGTATTTTTAGCCATTCTTTTTTATCCGCTGCTTTTTTTTAAATTCTTAATGAGAAAATTTTATAAACTTTATTCGTTCTTCATTAAAAAAAGAGTTTACTTTTTCAATTATTATTTTTTCTTTGAACTTCAACTCACTGCGCCATGCTGCATTTTCAACTTTTAGGTGCAATGTTTTTTTTTCAACCTTTACAGGCTGAGCAATTTTTTTTAAATCCGGTAAGATTTTATGAAACTCGGCAACAACATCAGATTCTTTAATCTTTCTTCTTAACCCATCAAATAATGGTTCTTTATTAAATATGTCTGCAAGACTTACAAAATCATCAGGCATGTGCAAACTCTTCTACAATCTTTACTTCACCGTTTTTAATATTTAACACCAAATCATCCGGACTTCTTTTAAGGAAAGAAATATTTGTGAAATCTGTAAGAGTAATAAATGCTTGCCCAACACTTTTAAGATAATCACTTATCTTCATGGAACGATGCGTATCAAGCTCACCAAAAACATCATCCAGAAGAAAAACAGGAGTTTTGCCTGTAATTTCTTTTAAATAAAAAAACTCAGCAAATCTTAACACAACCTGAAACGTTTTATGCTGGCCTTGTGAGCCGTAAGCTTTTAGGTTTATTCCGTTTATTTCAAAAATAAAATCATCTCTGTGTGGACCGATTAAATTAGAAGCCCTTCTTAATTCCTCTTCTTTCTTTTCTCCAATAAGCTCTTTGAATTTTTCTTCAATATTCCCGTTAAGATCACCATCAAGAGACGAATAAATAATTTTGGGAACTTCATCCTGTTCCATTATAATTTTATAGGAATCAGAAATGAAAGAATTAAAATCCTCAACAAACTTTTTTCTGTGTTTTATTAATTCAGAACCTGTTTCAATTAATTTTGTTGTCCATGCTTCAAGTTCATCATTTAAATCTGTTGATCCGGAATATTTACTAAACCTGCTTTCTTTTAATTGATTTAAAAGGGACGAACGCTGCCGGAGAGTTTTGTTATAATCTAATAGTATTTTCAGATAAGTTTCGCTTGCCTGTGAAATGACCGAATCAACAAATTTCCGTCTGTCTCTCGGGGAGCCTTGTGTAATTGCATGATCTGCAGGAGTTAAAATTACAACCGGGTATTTACCAATAATATCTGCAGTGCGATTAATAATTTTACTGTTTTCAAAATAATATTTTTTGTTCTCCGAAAGCGAGTAATAAATTCTGATTTTATTTTCCGTTTTATCCTTAAAACAGCCATTCAATTCAAATTCATTTTCGCCAAACTGTACAACCTGGGTATCAGATGAGTTATGGCTTTTTGTGGTGCAAAGAAAATAAATTGCTTCCAGAATCGAAGTTTTTCCCTGGCCGTTTCCGCCAACAATATAGTTCAATTTATCAGAAAAAATTGTTGATGTTTCTTTATGACTTCTAAAATTTTTAAGTTGAAGTGAAGATAAAATCATTTTGGTCAAAATCTCTACTGATCAGCAAAATAAAAACCCTTAACACACCTTTCAATAGTACCTCAGCTTGTTTAAACCAGGACGATTAATTATTCAATCGTACCGGCATAAGAAGCAGCATTAAATCTTCATTTTCCTTTGATTCAACTGGTTCAATTATACATGCTTTAGTAGGTGAATGCAGTTTAAAAATAACCTCTTCGTTATCAACATGAGATAATATATCATGTACATAACTTGTATTAAACCCTATGCTCATTGGCTCGCCTTTATATGTGCACTCAACATTTTCTTTTGCATTGGAACCATGATCAATATCTTCTGCAGATACTTCCAGATTATTTTTATCAATTGAAAATTTAACCTGTTTTGAATTAGAACTGGAGAAGAGCATCATTCTTTTTATAGTAGAAAGGAGATTTGATCTGTTTATCTTCAATAAATTTTCATTTTCAAGCGGAATGACACTGTTATATGCGGGATATTTTTCACCTATCAACCTGGTAATGAATTCAATATCATCAATCTGAAATGAAATATTAGTTTTGCTTAAATATAATTTTACATCCCCTTCTGAAAGCAGTTTAGAAAGAACAGTAATAGCACGTTCAGGTACAATATACTGATCGAATGAATCCCTTTTAATATTTTTTAGAATAAGTTTTACAAGTCTGTGTCCGTCAGTTGTAACAAATCTTAATCCGTCGTCAGAAAATTCAAACAATGTTCCTGTCATTGCGGGGCGCATATCTTCTTTGCTCATTGCAAAAGAAGTCTGATCAAGCGCTCTTTTTAAATCATTTCCATTAATCGAAACTTCATTTTCTTTTGCAACAGCAGGGATATCCGGAAAATCTTCAGGAGATGAATAACTGATGTTATAAACACCGTTGTCAGTTGTTAATTTTAATTTCGCGTTTGATTCAACTTCAAAATGAATTTGGGTATCTCCAAGCGATCTGATAATTTCATAGAGCAGGCGCGCAGGAATTACCATTTTTATATTTTCAGAAGAAGAAATATTTATGGAAGAACGTAATGCTATTTCCAGATCTGTTGCAGAAACAGTCATCTGCCCGTCCTTAACATCAAACAGAAAATTTTCCAAAATGGGCATCGGAGTTCTGGTTGGAACAGCCGGAATAATTTTAGATAAAAGTTTTTCCAGGGTCTTGCTGTTGACTTTGAATTCCATTTATTATCTCCTTTTAAGCATTGCAAATTACAAAAAACATTCACTATTCTCAACGCATTTAATGATGTATTGCATTACTTTTATGCTTATAAAACCGTATTAAAATTGTGCACCAACATAGAAACTGGTTCGGGATAAATTAAAAAATTTTTGAGTAATGATTTATAAACAACATAATATTAATTATATAATATTTTAATTAATATTTAATAATAACAATAAGACTGTGGATATGTTAATATAACAGGGAATGATATTTTACTGCGTTTAATTCGCTTATTTATTTTCTTTAAGATGTGGAAAATTCAAATTGAAAATATAACTTATACAGTTGTGTTGAAATAGCAGAGGTTACTAACAAGTTATCTAATGTATTTTAACAGGTTTTCCACATTGAAATTTTAAAAATAAAAAACCTCCCGAAGGAGGTTTATATAACTATTCTTTAAGGTTATTAGCCAAGGTACATTTTAAGATTTTTGCTTCGTGAAGCATATCTTAATCTTTGAAGAGCTTTTTCTTTTATCTGTCTTACTCTTTCCCTAGTAAGATTCAGTCTGTCGCCAATTTCTTCAAGAGTTGCAGAGTTTTCTTTGTTTAATCCAAAATATAACTGAAGTACCTGTGCTTCTCTTTCTGTTAAAGTAGATAAAGCATGGTTAATTTCGGATTTAAGCGATTCTGTCATCAACTGGTTATCTGGTGCAGGCTGCTGATCGTTTGTAATAACATCAAGCAGACTGTTTTTATTATCATCGCTGTTTGAGAAAGGTGCATCCATTGATACATGTCTTCCGGCAATCTGAAGCGTATAAGCTATCTCTTCAGCATCCATATCGAGTTCCTGAGCAAGTTCTTCCGGGCTTGGTTTGCGGTCAAACTCCTGCTCAAGTTCTCCGTAAGCTTTTCTTACTTTATTAAGAGCGCCAACGCGGTTTAACGGTAATCTAACCATTCTTGATTGTTCAGCAATTGCCTGCATAATGGATTGCCTGATCCACCAAACTGCATATGAAATAAATTTAAAGCCTCTTGTTTCATCAAATCTCTGAGCGGCTTTAATCAATCCTAAATTACCCTCGTTTATCAGATCGTTCAATGAAAGCCCCTGGTTCTGGAATTGTTTAGCAACACTAACAACGAATCTGAGATTTGCTTTGGTAAGTTTATCTAAGGCTTCTTTATCTCCTTTTTTTATTCTTTTTGCTAATTCAATTTCCTCCTGTGGAGTAATCAAATCAACCTTGCCGATATCCTGGAGATATTTATCCAAAGACTGACTTTCCCTGTTTGTGAATTGCTTAGTTATTTTCAATTTTAATCAACTCCGTGGTTTTTATTGGTTAAAAAAAAATACGTTTGTATTTTTACTTCTTAAAGTATTTAACTAAATATGATGTTTTTAGATGCCTTTTACAGCAAAAAGGTGCGAAAACAATTAATAAAAATGCAGCCATAATTGATATGCAATTAAACGGGCAAATATATAAAAATTCTTTAAATATAAATAGTCATTTTTTCGTCCCAAATTATTAATAACCGCTTTTTTCATCAAATTTTAACAAAAAGGTTTTATGATGATAAAAAAACTTCATTTGATAGCTTTTACTTCTATAATCCTGTTTGGTTGCGCAGGCACATCAAATTTTAATAGTGCAAAAATTGATACACTTCCTGAACTTCAGACTGAAATCAGTAAAACATTCAATTCACCACTTTTTGAAAATGCTCATTGGGGAGTTTTGATAAAATCTCTTAAAACCGGAAAAATTTGGTATGAGCAAAATTCTAAAAAAATGTTCATGCCAGCTTCTAATGAAAAAATTCCAACTACAGCATCAACACTTATAACACTTGGCCCGGATTTCCGTTTTAAAACTGAATTACTGCATAACGGTACTCTCACGGATTCATCAATAATTGGAGATATAATTGTTAGAGGGAATGGAGATCCAACTCTGTATAATCGTTTCTTAAAGGATCCTAAAGATGTTTTTAGAATTTGGGCTGAAGATTTAAGAAGCCTCGGTGTTGTTAAAATTACCGGAAATATAATCGGGGATGACAACGCTTTCGATGATGATCATATTGGTTATGGCTGGTCATTTGATGGGCTTGACGTTTGGTATTCTGCAGAGGTTGGTGCGCTTCAGTTTAATGAAAACTATGTTGATATAAAAATTTTTCCACCGAAGGGAAAGGGGGACTCAATACTCATTATTCCAAATGTTAACAGCAGATATTTTAATATTATAAATAATCTTACAGTAATAGATTCCGGCAGAGCATATTTCCGGTTTAACAGACCATATGGTACAAACAATATTTACCTTAATGGAACAATTAAACGCGGTGCTGAACCATTTGAGTTTACACCATCTCTTACAAACCCAACATTATTTTATGTTACAGTATTAAAAGAAACGTTTGAAGAAAGTGGAATTACTGTGGAAGGAAATGCGTTAGATTGTGATGATATTTCCGGCTGGAATTCGGAACAAGCTGATTTAAATTTATTAGCAGTAAGACAATCTCCCCCCTTAAAAGAAATTCTTCAAGGATTAATGAAGCGCAGCCAAAATATGTACGCTGAAACTATGGTAAAGTTATTAGGCTGGAACGAAAACGGAATAGGAACATTCAGAAACGGCAAGAGAGTGGTTGAACGTGTGTTAAAAGGGTTTGGAATTGATCCTGATACTTATGCATATATGGATGGTTCGGGACTTTCAAGATATAATTATATTAGCCCGGAACAACTTGTTAAAATTCTTGAAGGCATGTATAACAGTGAGTATAAAGATGTATGGATTGATTTATTACCAATTGCAGGTGTTGATGGAACTTTAAGAAACAGAATGAAAGGCACAAAAGCAGAAGGAAATGTCAGGGCAAAAACCGGTACAATCTCAAACGTGCGGGGTTTATCCGGGTATGTTACAACTGCTGATGGTGAAGAACTTGTGTTTTCTTTTTTAGTTAACGGTCATCTTGTTTCAACAAAAGATACAGAAGATGTAACCGATGGCGTACTTAAAATAATTTCAGAATACTCTAACTCAAATTAACAGGAATAATTAATGAATAAAAAAATCAAGGTTGTTCAGGTAGGATTAGGTCCTATTGGTACAAAAATCACTCAATTTCTGCTTGAGAAAAAATCAGTTCAAATAGTTGGTGCGGTTGATATAAATGCTGCCTTAACCGGAATAGATATTGGTGAACTGGCAGGCGCAGGAGAAATTGGAATCAAAATCAGGAATGAACTTTCTGAAGTATTAAGTGAAACTGATGCTGATATTGCAGTACTTACAACAACATCCTCAATTGAAAAAATAAAAACACAGGTTCTGGAAATTGTTAATAAAGGTGTGAATGTAGTTTCCACATGCGAAGAATTAGTTTATCCGTGGAGAACAAATCCTGCTATTGCAAAAGAACTTGATGAAGCAGCAAAACAAAATAATGTATCAATATTATCTACGGGTGTAAACCCGGGTTTCTTAATGGATTTTCTTCCAGCTGCTTTAACTGCTGTATGCAGGAATGTAAATAAAATTACTGTTGAAAGAATACAAGATGCACAATACCGCAGAATTCCATTCCAAAAAAAGATTGGTGCCGGTTTAACAGTTGATGAGTTTCAGAACAAGATAAAAGAAGGAACATTAAGACATGTTGGATTAACCGAATCAATTCATTTAATAGCAGATAAATTAGGATGGCGGCTTGATAAAACAGAAGATTTAATTGAACCAATTGTAGCTTCTGAAAAAGTAAGCACATCAGATATCACAATTGAAAAGGGAAATGCGCTCGGTGTTCAGCAGCTTGGTAAAGGCTGGATAAATGGCGAAGAAAAGATATCTCTTGTTTTCAGGGCTTCTGTTGGCGAAGCAAATCCAGGGGATAGAATAATAATTGATGGAACACCCGGAATTAATATGATAATTAATGATGGAGTTAACGGTGATACTGCTACATGTGCAATAACAATTAATGCTATACCCGCTGTTGTTAATTCTAAACCCGGTTTAAGAACGATGAGTGATATTGAACCTGTTGGTTGTATTTTATAATTATTAACGAGGGAAATAAGAAAGCAGTTTAAAGATCCTCGGTTTAAAATAAAAAAACCATGCGGTAAATCTGCCGCATGGTTTTTGTTTTTATATCTAATTCTTAGAAGCCGAATGCTATAGAGAAGATATGATTTCCATCGAAGAAATCAGTATCTCTGTAAGCATAATCAACTCTTAAGGCAAGGCTTTCGAAATTATAATTAATTCCTGCGCCTGCTGTGAATCCATAAATAAAATCATTAGTATTCTGAGGACCTGCAGAATAACCACCTCTTATAAAGAACATATTGTTGTAACCATATTCTAATCCAACTTTATATTCATCACTTGAAAAGTTGTTATTCTGGAATGATGTTGAAATCAACAGTGAATTCATCTCATCAAGTTTTGGCTGGTAACCAAACCCAAGTTCAAATGTAGATGGAAGTTCATATGCTGCTGATTCAATTGAATAAAATTGAGGCGGACGGCTTAATGAACCTGCATCTGCCTGGATTAACAATCCTGAGCCGCCGAATTTCATCTTTGGACCAATATTTTTCATTACTACACCAAAGCTTAAGCCGGAGATAGATGCAAGGTTATCGTAAACAACACCAACATTAAAAGCCACGCCGTTAGAGCTTACATCTGCAAGTGTTTCTGTAACAAAGTTAGCAGTAACACCCACAGCAATTCTTTCGGTTAGCTGTTTTGAATAGGTTATTCCGGCAATCAGGTTCTGCGGTGAAAAGGTTCTACCGGTTCCATCCGGATTATCTACAGTAGTTATAGCAATTTCACCAATAGAAAGAGATTTAACACTTAAAGAAAGTACGCCGAATCCTTCAAAGTTAGCCGAAACTGCTCCGTATTCAACACCGATGTCAGCAATATAATCCATATGAGAGAACATAACATCGGCTGAATTATTTAGTTTGGCAACACCTGCAGGGTTCCAGAATAATGCTTCAATGCCTGTAGCAGTTGCTGCATTTGCACTACCCATGGCTATACCCCTGGCACCAACTGGTATAAGCAGCTGAGAAGCGCCGCCAGTGCCGGTTCGGTTTCCCGCACCAGCATAAATTTCATTTATTCCCACCAGGAGAATAAATACCATTATTAAAAAATTATTTAATAGTTTCATTTTTACTCCTTGAGTTTTATTTCCTTCAACATTTATTAAAATCTATCCAGAATCTGCTGTTCCTGGATAATAGCTAGTTTAAGTATCTTAGTAGTACCAAGATCAGGCATATCTATATAAGCAATATATAAACCGCTTGCTACAGGTAAACCTGATTCATTAGCTAAATCCCAGCGCATAAACTGATCATTGCTATTCTTCTCTATTGTCTTCACCATAACGCCAGCCAGGTTAAAGATTCTTATAGTAGCTTTTTGAGGTAAATGACTGAAGGTTACAAAACGTTCGTATTTATTTAACTCCTGAGAGTTTACACCATAATACGGATTCGGGAATACATTAATTTTTTCAACATCCTGTTTAGCATTTTCTGCTGAGAATGTTGGAGCCGGAGCTGTAAATGAGTAAGTATCTACTCCCGGTTGAATTGGGTTTGCATAAGAGATTGTTAAGATATCTCCCGGAACCATTCTGGTAGAATAGAATACTACAATCCATGTGGCATTTGCGTTCAATGGATCAGGAGTTCCCGGAATTACAGTTGTTTCGCTGTAATCTGTATTAACAATAATTGCGTAAACTCTTTGTTCTGAGTTCCATACTCGGAATGGATCTGCTGCTGCAGATTGTTCACGATCTCTGAAGATTAAATTAACCTGTTTGTTGAGATCTTTATTCCATACTTCAAAAGGAATTCTAACAAGGAATGGAGCGTTTGTTCCCGGGTTTGGATTTAATGGATGATTAGCAAGGTAATCTGCAGTTGGACCCGAAAATACGGTGGCCATCTGTCCGCCTTCAACAACCTTTATAATGGTTCTGCCATTTTCAACAACAGTATCAAGAATTCCGGTATACCTTATCTCGTAATCCTGTTGTAATTGATTCAGATCGTTTGTTCCGATTCCAAAACCATCAATTGCTTTACTTGAAGGTATTCCATACAAGGTATAATTTGCTAATGTGGTTCTAGTAGCACTTGGTGAACTTCCGGTTCCAACAGTTGAAGTGGAGCCTTCATTCATGCTAATTGTGTTGTATTCAATTGGTGCTGCAAAACTTCCATTAACTCTAAATTGAAGACCATCAACAATTACGTTTTCTTCGGCACCAACATTCGGGTCCTGTAATTTTGAAGAACCGCCAGGCCCTAATACGCCGGCATAAATATCAACACCGTCGTATATTGTTTGGTCTTCCAGAACTACCTGACCGGTTGTAACATCTCTAACATTCCAGTGATCCTGGGTTACAAAGTAATTTCCGATTTCAGTAATGTTTGCAGTACCAACTGCATCTATCGGATTTCCGTTTGCTTCATAACCATCATCATGAATTACATAATCAATTCCAAGAGGCGGAGTGAAAGATTGAACAACGAGTGTAATCACTTCACCACCATGGAAGACACCTTCTAATGTTTGTTCGCCGTTAACTAAACCATAAGTAATTACGTTACCGTTTATTTCAGGCGTTACATCACCGCCGCCTGCATGAACAACAGGAGCCTCAACAAGTGTAAGTCCTGCTGGCAATGTTAATGTAACACCATCAACCCATGCACCAGTCGGTGAATCAAGATTTAGCACAAGGTTAATATCGATAGTTCCCGGGTTTGTACCGTAAACTGCTGCAGGTTCCAGTGTTGATGGAGAAACATCACCAACTTTTCCTATTGAATCAGGGAAGTTTGTGGTTTTCCATTCACCGCTTGCATCAAGATAATAATGCTGCTGGTTGAAGAATACTTCATAAGTATGGCCTGTTAATTTTGTAGGATCAACTACAACCACTTCAACTTCAGCATCAGAAGTTCCCTGGTGCTGAACATTCTCTGCTGTTCCGGGATCAGTAAAATCCACTCCGGGATTTTTGCTGTGAGGAACTGCTGTAATTACTGCAAGAGGTGTTTCAAGATTATTAGGAACTGCTGCAGGATCAGGATTATAGTTGTAAGCGGTAACGGCGTAATAGTATCGCTTGCCATTTACAAGAGGTGTTCCGCCGGATAATTCATCTCTTGTAAGCCTGATGAATCTTTTTATTCCAGTATCATTACCGAATTGTCTTACGCCAACTGCAACAACGCCGGTAGCAGGATCAAAGAATTGATCTTCAATTTTACCAACACCATTTACAATATCGTATGTTGCAATTCTTCTTCCTTCAGAAACATCTGCAGATACAGAAGGAAGCTGATAAACATTATATCCTTCGAAAGCGAAACCTTTTGCATTACTGCTTTCGGTTTCTCTTACTCTTGTAAGATTACTTCCCCAATCAAGAATAATTTCCTGATCAAGTTCAACAAGATTTACAATTGGTGCCGGTGGGGCTACCGGTAAATCAAAGAAGTTATCATAAGCTAACTGAGCCTGCTGATCGTAGAACTTCAATAAACCGATTGCTGATAAACGATCTGTTCCCGGAATTGCGCCTGCTGCTATTTCTGCAACAACCACTTCCTGTGTATCTCCGGGTGCCATTGTAAATGGTCCGGAAGCGGAGCCGATACGTCTGTCATCAGCGGGAATTACTTGCCCATCAACCCAGCCTGTTCTTGTCTGAGGATCACCCGCAAGAGCAAAGGTTGTTGGCTGATTAGTATTTGGATCAACGAATGGGGCACCAGTTAAACCAATTCTTCCCTGGAAGAAATTATAGAATTGTGAAGAACCAGCAATATCTCCTTGTGTAGGATCAACTACGGAGGCATCACCACGGGCAAAATAGTAAAATGAAGTCATCGGTAAATTGATTTTACCCGGGCCTACTCTTTTGCCATCAAAAATACCGAAATCTTCTGCATCATCAATACCGTTTTTATTTAAATCTTGTCCTGCAACGCCATCAAGTATTGGACCCTGGAAGAAGTCGAATCCTATAGCGGGAGGGGGAAGAGGATTGTAAACAGCATCATTAGCGTTTGCATTATAAACATATCCAAGGCTCAATGTGGTATCGCATCCTGCAAAGTCATCAACTGAGTTTCCAAGATCCACATCTGACCACATAGATACATACATTTCATTAAATGGAGTATTACTCTTATTAATTAATTTATATTTTCTAAAGTACATGTTTCCAAGCGCGCCGGTTTGAGAATAAGCCCAGAATGTAGCCTGAACTTCTATTCCAAGCGGCTGAGCACCATAAAGGAATGTTGTTTTGCTTGGGTTAACATCGTTTGCAATAAACCAGATTGTTTGGTCTGCACCGGGAACGCCAGGAATATCTGCATCTGGTTCATAGGTGCCGTTACCATTTCTGTCATCAAATGGAGCACCATATTGAGCTGGCCACTGTGTCCAGTCCAGTTCATACTGTGCTCTGATTGATGCTTCAGTTCCGCCTTCATCTGCAATTTCAGAATCAAAATTAGCCGCTGGTCCACCGGGATAAACATCTCTTCTAACTCTGTAAATTCTTACATGGTCGGCAGAATTTGATTCCGGAACTAATTGTGAAACCGGAACGCCGCTGTTGGTAATACCACCGGGTTGTAAACCGGTTCTGTAAGCAGTACCGCCAACTCTTGGCTGCGGATCACCGGGAACTAATGCGCCCCAAAGCAATCCGGATGTAAATACAGCGCCCTTTCCGCTTCCTTTAGGGAAAATTAAGCCGGAATTTCCTGAAGGGTGAATATCTGAAATTCCATCATTATTAATGATGGTTGATATGTTATTGATATTCAGATAAGTACGGCTGGGGGAACCCTGCACTTTATCCAAATTACCTGATTCTTTCCTATCACCTTCAGCATTAGCTGAGCCGGCAATAAATGCCAGGCTCAGTAAGAAGGTAAATAAGAGTTTAGAAATTTTTGAATACATATTTTTTAAAACTCCTTTGCTAATTAATACCCGTTAATATTTCAATATTAGTATTCGAATCTAACACCAAGCCTGATTTGTCTTGGTGTACCATAGAAGAACGGTGTTGTAGTATACGGTGCACCTGTAACAGCTCTCTGATATCTTTCATAATAATTTATGTTGATAGCTTGATACAATCTGGCGTAATCAGGGCCATTTGTTTCAACAAGCTGTCCGCCTAAAGAAGGATCGCTCAGGTAACCATCATCGGTGGTAGAACCGGTTCTTAAGAATACGTTTTCTATGTTTTTGGTATCAAACAAGTTAATTACATACAAATAGATATTTGCATTTAATACATCAAACAGGTTGAAGGTTTTATCAATTCTTAAATCAACCTGGTATGTCCAAGGAGTTGTGGAAGCATTAAGAGCTTCAACAGGCTGTCTGTCTCTTGCATCTCCTTCAAGGTCAGAACCGCCGATTCCAGTGGTATATGGATGTCCGCTGTTGAATTTTAACAAAGCAGAAATTCCAAAGTTATGAAGGACAGAAGGCCCGTCATTTTGGCCCCAGCGATAATCGAAATTAATGTTTCCTTTGAATGCATTATTGTATTCAAGAGGTGATATATATTGAGGTTTAAAGATTCTGTTTTCAGCAGGTGCGCCAACAATACCACGTGCTGAGTTGGGGAATGAACCTGTTCCCTGTGCATCCTGGAAAGAAACTGAACCGTTAACCTGAAGTCTTTCGGTTCTTCTCATATTAAATGCAATTTCCACACCTTTGGTAGTTGCAAAATCACCATTAGTTAAAATATTGTAATCAGCAAAACGTGAATCATCAGCAACCTGTTGTTTATCGAATACAACCTGATCCTGAATATCTTTATAAAATGCAGTTATATCAAACGAAGCGAAATCGCCGATCTGCTGAGTGAATCCTATTTCATATTGTGTAGTTCTGGTTGGTCTGATGTTAAAACCAACAGGAGCGGTAATTTCAAAACCGCCGCCAATGTTATATGATGTTGCATAATAACCCTGGTAAACGTCTCTCAATCTTGTCTGCTGAACAAATTTTCCATATTGTGCATGGAAAACGGTTTGATCTGTAACAGGGAAAGAGAAACCAAGACGCGGGCTGATTGCACTGAAAGTTGGTACATCTTTATAACCATCAACTTTTACTACTGCCGGATCATCTTTATCCAAAGCAAGATCCGGGCGGGTAGGATCAACAAATTCTTTGTTATCTATATCTATATAATCATAACGGAACCCAACGTTTATAATAAGATCATTGTATTCAATTTTATCCTGTGCATAGAAAGCCATAAACATTGGTTTTTTAGCTTTCAAGAGTTCATCACTGCCGGTGTATTCATTTCCAAGAGCATCATATCCGTAGTTATTGACACCTCTTGCATAAATGATTTGTTCTGTAGTAAGCTGTTCATTCTGTGGTAAACGGCTGTTCTGATCTATCAATCCGGCAAGAGCAAAAACACCTTCGTTGCCAAAGCTGTAGTTTCTAATGGTGAACATCTGAACTTCTCCGCCAACTTTAACTGAATGAGCTTTGCCCAACTGAGTTGACAATGCAGCACTTAAATTAAGTGTTTCTCTTTTGTATTTCTGATATCCGGCAACAACTTCACCAGGAGCGTTGAATGCAAAATCAAAGATTGTAAATCTTGTTGGTCTTGCAAACCTTGAATCAGGAGTATTTGGACGTCTGCCCCAAACAACTCCGGCATTTGCGTTTGCAACGCTGTCTCCGTAATGCAGAAAATCATCTTTTAAATAAGGATCGTATCTGTCTAATCCGCTAACTGCATAGCCGGCATTTAATTCATAATAAGTTGTTGGGCTGAGAATATGTGTAGCTTTAAAGTTGAAAGCTCCATCATAAGTATCAACATTTTCAATTCTGTCTAAGTTGAGAATGTTGGCAAGATTTCCCGGATTTCTGTGGGCACTGAATGGATTGTAAGTTTTTCCACTTGTATAGGTTCCAACCAATCTAAGTATGATGGGATTGAAATCCATTGTAAAAGTACCGGTTCCGGTATAATTTTCATCAGAGTTTTTGAAGATAGGACCGGCTGGATATTGGAAATCAATTGTATCACCGGTGTTAGGA
>Ga0079224_100005113_pt1 | contig 17171 bp, 13 predicted proteins | sample Stecom2015_FD_80414 | JGI IMG/M metagenome (GOLD analysis project Ga0079224, IMG submission 80414) | Agricultural soil microbial communities from Utah to study Nitrogen management - Steer compost 2015 | ecosystem: Environmental > Terrestrial > Soil > Agricultural land | place: USA: Utah... | reverse complement strand
CGCGCCACGAGCTCGTCGTGCGAACCCGACTCGACGATGCGCCCGTCCTCGATCACGTGGATCACGTCGGCGTCGATGACGGTCGACAGGCGGTGGGCGATCGTCACGGTCGTGCGGCCGTGCGCCGCCGAGTCGATCGCCTCCTGCACGACGCGCTCGCTCACGGTGTCGAGCGCGCTCGTCGCCTCGTCGAGCAGCAGCACGGGCGGATCCTTGAGCAGCACGCGCGCGATCGCGATCCGCTGCTTCTCGCCGCCGGAGAGTCGGTAGCCGCGCTCGCCGACGACCGTGTCGTAGCCCTGCTCGAAGCTCGCGATCTTGTCGTGGATGTTCGCGCGGCGGCAGGCGCGCTCGATCTCCTCGTCGGTCGCGTCTGGCTTGGCGTAGCGCAGGTTGTCGCGGATCGTCGCGTGGAAGAGGTAGGTCTCCTGGCTCACGATGCCGACGTGGTCGATGATCGAGCTCGCGTCGAGGTCGCGCACGTCGGCGCCCGAGAAGAGCACCTGCCCGCTCGAGGCCTCGTACATGCGCGGCGTGAGGTAAAGCACGGTCGTCTTGCCCGCGCCGCTCGGCCCCACGAACGCGACGTGCTGGCCGGGCTCCGCCGCGAACGAGACGCCGTCGAGCGTCGGCGCCGTGTCGTCCGCCGCGTCGGGATAGCGGAAGGTCACGTCGCGGAACTCGATGCGCCCGAGCGGTCCCGGCGCGTCCTCGACGCTGAGCGCGCCCGGGCGGTTCGCGATCGCGGGTCGCAGGTCGAGGTACTCGAAGATGCGCGCGAACAGCGCGGCCGAGGTCTGCGCCTCGAGGGCGACGCGCATGAGGCTCACGAGCGGCATCGTGAGCCGCGCCTGCACGGTCGTGAACGCGACGATCGCGCCGGCCGTGATGGATCCGACGTCGCCCGCGATGAGGAAGCCGGCCGCGAGGTAGATGACGGCGGGCACCGACGACATGAGCACGCTGACGACCGCGAAGAAGCCCTGGCCGCTCATCGTCTGGCGCACCTGCAGGCGGATCTGGTTCGCGTTCTCCTCGGCGTAGCGCTCCGACTCGGCCCGCTGCCGGTTGAACGACTTCGACAGCAGGATCCCCGACACGCTCAGCGTCTCCTGCGTGATCGCCGTGAGCTCCGACAGCGACTGCTGCGTCTCCGAGGCGATGCGGGCGCGCACCTGGCCGACGCGCCGCTGCACGACGATGAGGGGCGGCATGATGACGAGCGCGATGAGCGTCAGCCGCCAGTCGATGAGCGCCATCGCGACGACCGAGGCGATGACCGTGACCGTGTTGCCGAGGATGCTCGTGACGGTGCTCGTGAGCACGCCCGAGACGCCGCCGACGTCGTTCTGCAGGCGCGACTGGATCACGCCCGTCTTCGTGCGCGTGAAGAAGCCGAGCTCCATCGACTGCAGGTGGTCGAACATGCGGATGCGCAGGTCGCCCGTCACGCGGTTGCCGACGCTCGACGTCAGCCAGGTCTGCACGATCTGCACGAGCGCTGCCGCGACGTACAGCGCGATCATGAGGACGACGAGGCCCGCGAGCAGGCCGAGCTGCACGCCGCCCGACGCGGGGAAGAGCGCCTCGTCGAAGACGCGCTGGATCACGAGCGGCGGAACGACGCCGAGGCCAGCGCCCACGACGACGAGCAGTGCCGTGAGCGCGATCCGCCCGCGATACGGCGCGAACAGCCGCACGACGCGCCGCCCGAGGTCGGGCACGCGCGGCGCCTCGGCGTTCCGTCGCCGCTGCGCGGCCTCGTCGATCGGGCGCGCTCCGCGCCCTGCGCCCATCGGTCGTCCCATGCTCACTCCACGAGCATAGGTTCGCCGCGGGGCCGTCGGATTGTGACGAACGGGTGAATTCCCGGTCTGCGCGGGAATGCGCAGCACCGTCCCGCCGTTAAGCTGGAACGTCCGCTCGCGAGGGATTCTGCGCCTCCCTGACCCGGAGCGGTCAATCTTCACCGAGATGGAGCGTTTCTTGACGACCACCGATACAGGAAGCGTGCGCGCCCCGCACACGCACGCCGTGCCGACGATCGACCCCCGAGGCATGCGGGTGATCTGGCTTCTCCTCGTCGCGGCATTCGTCGCGATCCTCAACGAGACCACGATGTCGATCGCCATTCCCCACCTCCAGGAGGACCTGGGGATTCCTCCCGAGCAGAGCCAGTGGTTCACGAGCGGGTTCATGCTCACGATGGCCGTCGTCATCCCGACGACCGGCTTCCTCATCCAGCGCTTCACGACCCGCCAGGTCTTCCTCGCCGCGATGACGGCGTTCTCCGTCGGCACCGCGATCGCGCTCGTCGCGCCCGGCTTCACGCTGCTCCTCGTGGGCCGCATCGTGCAGGCCGCCGGAACCGGCATCATGATGCCGCTGCTCATGACGACCATCATGAACGTCGTGCCGTCGCGGTCCCGCGGCCGCGTCATGGGCCGCGTCGGCCTCGTCATCTCGTTCGGTCCCGCGATCGGCCCGACGCTGTCGGGCATGATCCTCGAGATCGCGTCGTGGCGCTGGCTGTTCGGCATCATCCTGCCGATCGCGATCGTCGCGCTCGTGCTCGGCGCGATCTGGATGACGAACCTCGGCGAGACGAGCCACGCGCCCGTCGACGTCGCCTCGATCGTCGCCTCGGCGCTCGGCTTCGGCGGCCTCGTGTACGGCCTCAGCCAGCTCGGCAGCCACGACGGCACGAGCGGCGGCATGAGCCCCGCAGCGATCGTCGCCCTCGCGGTCGGCGTCGTGTTCCTCGCGCTGTTCGTCTGGCGACAGATCGCCCTGCAGAAGCAGGATCGCCCGCTGCTCGACCTGCGCGTGTTCCGCTCGCGCAACTTCGTCATGGGCATCATCACGATGACGGTCGTCGCGTTCTCGATGTTCGGCACCTTCGGCCTGCTGCCGCAGTACCTGCAGAACGTCGCGCGCCTCGACTCGATGATGTCGGGCCTCGTGCTGCTGCCGGGCGCCGTGCTCATGGGCGTGCTCGGCCCCGTCATGGGCCGCATCTACGACGCGCGCGGCCCAAAGACGCTGCTCTTGCCCGGCTCGATCCTCATCGCCGCCTCGCTGTTCTTCTACTCGATGGTGAACGCCGAGACCGAGGCCTGGACGATCGTGATCGTGCAGATCGTGATGTCGCTCGGCCTCGCGAGCGCCATGACCCCGCTCATGTCGGCGTCGCTCGGCTCGCTCGAGCGCCGCTACTACTCGCACGGCTCGGCCATGCTCAACACGGTGCAGCAGGTGGCCGGCGCCGCCGCGACCGCGCTGCTCATCGCGATCTACTCGTCGCTCATGTGGAGCGGCGTGGCCGACGGCGTCGACATGGCGCACGCGGGCGCCCAGGGCACGCACGTCGCGTTCCTCGTCGCCGCGATCGTCGCGCTCGTGCCGATCGTGCTCGCGTTCTTCATCACCAAGCCCGCGGAGGACGACGAGGAGCCCGCTCCCGTCGCGCACCACTGACGCGGATCCCGCGAAAGGAGCCGTCGCCTGAATGGGCGGCGGCTCCTTTCGCTACGCGCGGGAGGGATCCAGCGCCATGCGCGTGCGGAACTCGCGGCGCTCGCCCGTGAAGGGATCCGCGAACGCGAGGCGCTCGGCGAGCAGCTGCAGCGTGTGCGTGAAGTCGTACGGATCGGGATCGACGTCGACCGGGTACACGGGGTCGCCGAGCAGCGGCATGCCGAGGCCGTTCATGTGCACGCGCAGCTGATGCGTCTTGCCCGTGTGGGGCGTCAGCTCGAATTCTCCTGCCGCCCGCCCCGCGTGGACGAACGTGCGCAGCAGCCGGATCGTCGTGTGCGCGTTGGGCTCCCCCTCGACCTCGCGCACGGGCCGCTCGCCGTCGATCTTGCGCAGGCGCGAGCGCCTGTCGCGGGGCTCGCCGGTCTCGAGCCCGAGCGGCAGCGGATCGCCCTCGGACCATCCCTCCGGCAGCCACGCGAGCGCCCGGTACCGCTTCTCGATGCCGCGCCGCTGGAACAGCACCTGGTACGCACCGCGCGTGGCGGGCCTGCGCGAGAGGGCGAGTAGCCCGCCCGTCACGCGGTCGAGCCGGTGGATCGCGACGAGGTCGTCCTCGCCGCGCTCGACGCGCAGGCGCGTGACGACGCACTCGCGCACGAAGACGCCGTTGGGCGTCGAGGCGAGGAAGTGCGGCTTGTCGACGACGAGCAGGTCGTCGTCCTCGTGGACGACGCGGATCTCGAACGGCACGCGATCCTCGTACGGGATCGGCTTGTGGAAGAAGTAGAAGCCGCCGGGGCGCACGGGGTCGTCGAGCGCGACGCGCGAGCCGTCCTGACCCGTGAGCTCGCCCGGCCCCGTGAAGTACTCGGGCACGAGGGGCGAGTCGCCGAACGCCTGCTCGCGCCCCAGCGTCGTCGGGATGATGACGTCGGCGAGCCAGGCGCGAATCGTCGCCGGCACGGGCTGATCGCGGGCGGCGTGCGTCTGGGTTCCGCCGGGCGCACGCAGGCGCGCGGCCGTGATCCCGTCACGGGGCGGGAGGATCCTCTTGCCGAATCGCGCCACGAGGTGCGAGCGTAGCGCGGCCCGCTGGGGCGGCGCCGTCAGCGACCGACGGCGTACCCCTGCGCGCCGCGCGGGTTCGCGGCCGCGCCGAGCAGGCCCGTCCCTGGATCCCGCGTCACGGCCGAGAGGCGGCCGAGCGCCCAGTCCCCCGCCCGGGTCACGACGTGCCCGCGGCGCTCGAGGCCCGCGATGACCTCGTCGCCCAGCCGATCCTCGACGACGGCGCCGCCCGGAGTGCCCGTACGCGGCCAGAAGGATCCAGGCATCGACGTCGTGTGGAAGGCGGGCGCGTCGATCGCCTGCTGCGGCGTGTAGCCGCCCACGAGCACGCGCAGGAGGAACAGCAGCTGCCACTGATCCTGCTGGTCGCCACCCGGCGAGCCGAGCGCCATGACGGGCACGCCCCCGTCGAGCACGAGCGTGGGCGTAAGGGTCGTGCGCGGCCGCCTGCCCGGGCGCAGCCGCGACGGCGACGCCTCGTCGAGCCACGTCATCTGCAGGCGCGTGCCGAGGCAGAAGCCGAGCTCGGGGATCTCGGGCGACGACTGCAGCCACCCGCCCGACGGCGTCGCCGAGACGATGTTGCCCCACCTGTCGACGACGTCGATGTGGCACGTGTCGCCGCGCGTGCGGCCGTCGGCATCGGTCTCGAGCTCGGCGTTCGGCACGGTCGGCTCGCCCGCGCTCGCGTCGGCGGCTCGCTGCGCGCGGAGCACGGGCGCGGGTGGCGCGGCATGTCCCGGCACGGATCCCGGCCGCACCTCGTACGATGCGCGCTCCCCGATGAGCACGCGGCGCTTGGCGCCGTACTCGGGCGAGAGCAGGTGCGCGAGCACCTCCGGATCCACGTCCTCGCCGTACCAGGCGTCGCGGTCGGCGAGCGCGAGCTTGAGCGCCTCGAGGATCGTGTGCGCGCCGACCTCGGTCTGCGGGTCGAGCGACGCGTCGTCGAACCCCTCGAGGATCCGCAGCGCCTGCAGCAGCACGGGCCCCTGGCCCCACGGCCCCGTCTTCGCGATCGTGCGGCCGCGGAACTCGATCGTCGTCGCTTCCTCGTACGACGCCGCGAAGCCGCGCACGTCGTCGGCCGTCAGCACGCCCGCGTGGTCGGCGCCGTCGGCGTGCCGGTGCGGCCGCGCGACGAACGACTCGACCGCGGATCCGACCCGCTCGCGCCACCGCTCGCGGGCGGCGTCGATCGCGCGCTCGCGCGGGAGGCCCTCGCCGGCCGCGACGAGCTCGCGCAGCAGCGCGCCGTACGACTCGGCGCGGATGATCTCGCCCTCGCGCGGCGCGCGGCCGCCCGGCATCCACCGCGCCGCGGACGTGGGCCAGTGCTCGCGGAACAGGTCGGCGACGCCCTCGATCGTCGTCACCACCCGCCCGAGCACGGGGTGCCCACCGACGGCGTAGTCGATCGCGTACGCGAGCACGTCGGCCGGCGTCCACGTGCCGTGGTCGCGGAGCAGGAGGAGCCACGCGTCGACGGCGCCCGGCACGGCGGCCGCGAGGGCGCCGGACCCCGGCACGAGGTCGAGGCCCTCGGCGCGGAACCGCTCGATCGTCGCGGCCGCCGGTGCGGGCCCCTGCCCCATGAGCACGGTCGCCTCGCTCGCCCCGGCGGGCGCGAAGACCGCGGTCATGTCGCCGCCCGGGCCGTTGAGGTGCGGCTCGACGACGTGCAGCACGAACGCCCCCGCGACCGCCGCGTCGAACGCGTTGCCGCCGCGCTCGAGCACCGCCTGCGCCGACGCGCTCGCGAGCCAGTGCGTCGAGGCCGCCATGCCGTGCCGCCCCGCGAGGTCGGGGCGAGTCAGGTGTGCGGGCGGCGGCGTGAAGGAGCGCGTCATGGCGAAGAGGTCCCGGTCCTGTTCGGGCGCCGCGGTCGCCGCGGCGCGATCGGTCGTCGCCTCCACGCTATCGGGTTGCGCGCGGCGCGCCGTGCCCCCGGTGGGGTTCGAACCCACACTCGACGGATTTTAAGTCCGCTGCCTCTGCCGATTGGGCTACGGGGGCGGATGCGAAGCGCCCCTCCGCAGGTGTGGAGGGGCGCTTGGCAGGGGCGTTACTTGGCGTCGTCGGCCGGCGGCTTCGGGCGCGAGGCGAAGGCCTCGAAGAAGGCGCGCGGCTCCTGCACGCGGCGGATCTGCACCTGGTCGCGGCCGAGGAAGAAGTTGTGGAACCAGCCCCACAGCACGCGCCACTTGCGCTCCCATGTGGGCATCGCGAGGCCGTGGTAGCCGCGGTGCGCGGCCCAGGCGAGGAAGCCCGTGAGGGCGATCTTGCCCGACTGGAACGCGCCGTGGTACAGGCCGAGGCCCGCGACCGCGCCGAGGTTCTTGTGGATGTAGTCGACCGGCTGCTCGCCGCGCAGCGTCGCGACGAGGTTCTTCGCGAGGCGCTTGGCCTGGCGCACGGCGTGCTGCGCGTTCGGCACGCACATGCCGCCCACGCCGCCGCCCGTGAGGTCGGGAACCGCGGCCACGTCGCCCGCGGCCCAGGCGCCCTCGACGACCTCGCCGTTCTCGTCGATCACGCGCAGGTCGGCCTGCGTCGAGATGCGGCCGCGGCCCTCGCGGGGAAGGTCGCTGCCGTTCACGACCTGCGGGTTCGCCATGACGCCCGCGGTCCAGATGATGAGGTCGCTCGGGTACTCCTCGCCCGTGTTCGTCTTGACGACGCCGTCCGTCGCGTCGGCGACCTGCGTGTCGAGGTGCACGTGCGCGCCGCGGTGAGCGAGGTCCTTCAGCACCTTCTCGCTCGTCTCGAGCGAGACCTCGGGCATGATGCGGCCCATCGCCTCGATGAGGTGGAACTGCGTCTCCTCGAACGAGATCTCGGGGAACTTCTCGAGCAGCGCGTTCGCGGCCGAGCGCAGCTCGGCGATCGTCTCGATGCCGGCGAAGCCGCCGCCGACGACGATCGTCGTGAGCAGGCGGCGCCGCAGCGGGCTCTCCTTCGGCAGCGCCGCGGCCTTCTCGAAGTTGCTGATGAGGGTGTCGCGCGCCGCGACGGCCTCCTCGATCGACTTCATGCCGATCGCGTGGTCGGCGATGCCCGGGATCGGGAACGTGCGCGAGACCGAGCCCGCCGTCACGACGATCTGGTCGTACGCGTACTCCCAGCTCTCGCCGCCCTCGGGCGAGATGGTCGCCGTCTTGTTCGCGTGGTCGATGTTCGTGACCTTCGCGTTGATGACCTTCGTCTTCTTGAGGTGACGGCGGTGCGAGACGACCGCGTGACGCGGCTCGATGTTGCCGGACGCCACCTCCGGGAGGAAGGGAAGGTAGGCCATGTACGGGAGCGGGTCGACGACGACGACCTCAGCCTCGCCCTTGCGAAGGTGCTTCTCGAGCTTCCACGCGGTGTAGAAACCCGCGTATCCGCCGCCGACGATGAGGATCTTGGGCACGGAAAAAATTCTCCTTGTTTCGATCAGGAGCCCGAATCGCGGTGTGAGCGAGCCGAGCGAATGCGCCGGGACACAGCGACGACGCCGAGCACCACAAGGATACCAGCGGCCGTGACCGCGATGAGCGGGAGCGTGACCTCGCGAAGGCTGTCGGGAGAGGGCAGGAACGGATTTGCCGCCGCAGCCGGGGGATCCGGCGGGGGCAGCGCGGGCAGCTCGATCGCCTCGGGTGTCGGCGTCGCGGTCGGATCGACGGATCCGGGGTCGGACGCGCCCCTGTTGAGGCGGATCCACTCCTCGAGGCTGCCCATCGGGTTCTCGTCGACGGGCGCGATGCCTGGCGCCGCGACGGCGCGGGCGGCGTCGATGATGCCGAAGCCGTAGATCGGATCGCGCTCGCCGTTCTGCGCGGGCGCCGGCGTCGCCGTCTGCACGATGCGGTTGATGATGTTGTTCGCATCGAGGTCGGGATGCGCGGCCCCCACGAGCGCCGCGACGCCCGCGACGATGGGCGCCGCACCGCTCGTGCCGCGCCACGAGTCGATCTCGCCCGTGGGCCCGATGCCGATGAGCTGCTCGCTCGGCGCCGAGACGCCGATCGTCGCGCCCTGCGTCGAGGCCCCCTGGCTCGTCTGGCCCGACGGATCGACGCCGCCGACGACGAGCACGCCCGGCATCGTCGCGGGCGCGCCAATCATGTTCGTGCCGCTCGCCCGGTTGCCGGCCGCGACGACCACGACGACGTCGTGTTCGAAGGCGTACATGAACGCCTCGTCCCAGTTCTCGTCCCACGCCGTCTGGTTCGTCGTGAACGACAGGTTGATGACGTCGGCGCCGTTGTCGACCGACCAGCGGATCGCGTCGGCGACCTGCTCGGAGAACGGCACGTCGCTGACCGACCCGAAGCCGAGCGAGACCGAGAGGATGCTCGCCTCGGGCGCGACGCCGATCATGCCCTCCTCTTCGCCCGTGCCGCGCGCGGCCGCGAGCGAGGCGACCCACGTGCCGTGGCTGCGGGTGTGCACGTCGGCGCCGAGCGGCGTGCGCCCGTCGGCGCTGCCGACGCCCGAGACGTCGGTGCCGCCCGCGACGGCGCCCTCGAGCTCGTCGATGCCACCCGCGACGCCGCTGTCGATGACGGCGATCGTCTGCCCTGCGCCGCGCGAGTGCTGCCAGGCGTCGTCGATGCCGTAGCCCGAGAGCCAGTACTCGGCCTCGCGCGTGGGATCGGGTGTCGGCGTCGGGGTCGGGGTGGGCGTCGGCGACTCGGTCGACGAGCGCTTCTCGGGCCGGTCGTCGTCGGTCTGCGCGGTCGCGGGGGCCGGAAGCGACAGCAGCGCGCACGCGATCACGAGCACGGCGACGACCGTGCGCATGCTGCGGCGCGGCGCCCGCGTCATGCCGAGGAAGCCCCGTCGCCCGCGTCGCGGAGGGCCGCGCCGGGGTCGTCGCACTCGCAGCGCTCGGGCGACCAGCGCGAGCGCTCGAGCGCCAGATCGCCGATCGGGTTCACGCCGTGGCCCGCCGCGAGCGCGTGGCCCGCGAGCGCGTGCAGGCACTTCACGCGCGTGGGCATGCCGCCCGCGGAGATGTTCGCGACCTCGGGCACGTCGCCGAACTGCGCGCGGTCGGCGAGGAACGCCTCGTGCGCCCGCTGATACTGCGCGCGGACGTCGGCGTCCGCTGCCAGGACCTCGGTGAACTCGACCATGACCTGGCCCGCCTCGAGGCGCGACATCTCGGCCGTCGCAGCCGGGTGGGTCAGGTAGTAGAACGTGGGGAACGGCGTGCCCTGCGGGAGCCGCGGCGCCGTGGCCACGACGGTCGGGTTGCCGCACGCGCAGCGGGCCGCGATGCCGACGACTCCGCGGGCCTCGCGGCCGAGCTGCTCGCTGACGACGCGGAGCTCGGCGTCGAGCACGGGGGCGAAGGGAGGAGTGGTCACGCGACGAGGCTACCGGGCAGGGCTGACATTCCGCCGGGCGACGTGCCGCGGCCCGCGAACGGCTGAGGCGCGGCGGTCAGGAGCCCGGCGACGGCGTGGGCTGGAAGAGGTCGCTCTCCTCGGGCGCGGCCTGCTCTGCGAGGCCCGACTGCACGATCGAGCGCAGCGTCGTTCCCATCCAGTCGGCGTCGCGCTCCTGCGCCTCGGTGGCGACGGGATCCGGCTCTTGGGTCGTCTCCTCCTCGGGCAGGTCGTTCTCGATGAGGTAGACGACCTCGCCCGGCTTGACGTAGTAGAGGCGCTCGCGGGCCTCGCTCATGACGTAGGCGGGGTCGCGCCATCGGTCGCGCTCGCGCTCGAGATCGTCGATCTCGCCCTGCGTGACCTTCACCGAGGCCTCGGCCTGCGCGATCTGCTGGCGCATGTCGACGTAGCCGCTCACGGACGGCACGAGGACGAAGGCGCCGAGGACGACGAGGCCGAGCATGATGACGGCGAAGCCCGACAGGCGGATCCCGCCGAGCCACTCGCGCGCGCTGACGCCGGATCCGCGCGACGCGCGGACACGCGGAGAGGGAGCCGCTCTTCGTGCCATGCGACTCCCTCTCTCGAATGCGTGCGTGCGATCAGCCCTGGAAACGGGGGTACGCACCGCGGCCGGCGAACGTCGCGGCGTCGCCCAGCTCCTCCTCGATGCGCAGAAGCTGATTGTACTTGGCGACGCGGTCGCTGCGAGCGGGCGCGCCCGACTTGATCTGACCGCAGTTCACGGCCACCGCGAGGTCGGCGATCGTGACGTCCTCGGTCTCGCCCGAGCGGTGCGACATCATGGCGGTGTAGTGCGCGTTCTGCGCCATCGCGACGGCGTCGAGCGTCTCGGTCAGCGTGCCGATCTGGTTGACCTTGACGAGCAGCGAGTTGGCGACGCCGCGCTCGATGCCCTGCTTGAGGCGCTCGGGGTTCGTGACGAACAGGTCGTCGCCGACGAGCTGCACCTTGCCGCCGATGCGCTCCGTGAGCGCGGCCCAGCCGTCCCAGTCGTCCTCGGCGAGGGCGTCCTCGATCGTGACGAGCGGGTAGTTTGCGAGGAGCTCCTCGTAGTAGCCCGTGAGCTGCTCGGCGGTCCACTGCTTGCCCTCGAACGTGTACGCGCCGTCCGAGAAGAACTCGGTCGAGGCCACGTCGAGGCCCACCGCGATGTCCTTGCCCGGCGTGAAGCCGGCCTTCTCGATCGCGGCCATGAGGAAGTCGAGCGCGGCGCGGTTGCTGGGCAGATCGGGGGCGAAGCCGCCCTCGTCGCCGAGGCCCGTTGCGAAGCCGCCCTGGAGCAGCTCCTTCTTCAGCACGTGGTAGGTCTCGGCGCCCCAGCGCAGCGACTCGGCGAACGACTCGGCGCCGTGCGGCACGAGGAAGAACTCCTGCATGTCGATGCCGTTGTCGGCGTGCTCGCCGCCGTTGATGACGTTGAGCGCGGGAACCGGCAGGACGTGCGCGTTCGCGCCGCCGACGTAGCGGTACAGGGGGAGGTCGGCGCTGTCGGCGGCCGCCTTGGCGACCGCGAGGCTCACGCCGAGGATCGCGTTGGCGCCGACGCGCTTCTTGTTGGCGGTGCCGTCGACCTCGTTCAGGGTCTGGTCGACGAGGCGCTGGTCGGCCGCGTCGAGGCCCTCGATCGCCGGGCCGAGCTCGTCGAGCACGCTGTCGACCGCCTTGAGGACGCCCTTGCCGCCGTACCGGCCCGCGTCGCCGTCGCGCAGTTCGTACGCCTCGAACGCGCCGGTCGAGGCTCCCGAGGGAACCGCCGCGCGCTGCACGATGCCGTCGTCGAGGAGGACCTCGACCTCGACCGTGGGGTTGCCGCGCGAATCGAGAATCTCGCGTGCGCCTACTGCTTCGATCTGTGCCACGAATGAACTCCTTGAAAGGTGGGCGTGGACGGGCGGTGGGGCCCGCGCCCAGTCTATTGCGCGGCCGGTCAGGGCGCATGCGGCGCGTCCGGGCGGATCCCCTATCGCGCCCCGCGACGCGCGGGCACAATGGCGGACATGACGAACGCGGGAACATTGCGCGAACGCGAGATCCTCCTGGCCGGCGGCACGTCGGAGGTCGGCTGGGCGATCGCCCGCCGGCTGCGCGACGGCGGCGCGCGTGTGACGGTCGCGGGGCGCAGCGCAGAGAAGCTCGAGGCGTTCGGCGCCTCGGGCTTCCGCACGCTGCAGGTCGATTTCACGGACGCCGCGGCGACCGACGACGCCCTGTCGCGCTTCGACCGCCTCGACGGCCTCGTGCCGCTCGTCGGCGGCTGGCGCGGCGGGGGCGGGATCCCCGGGCAGAGCGACGACGACTGGGCGGCGCTCGAGACGGCGCTCACAACCGTGCGCCACGCCTGCCGCGCCGCGTGGCCGCTCCTCGACGCCTCCCCCGCCGCGCGCGTCGCGATCCTGTCGTCGACCGCCGTCGCGCACCCCCGCGCGGGCGCCGCGAACTACGCGGCCATGAAGGCCGCGAGCGAGACGTGGATCCACGCGGTCGCGCATGGGTTCGCGCTCTCGGCGCGGAAGGCGGAGCGGGAGCAGACCGGGTCGTGCACGATCTTCCGCGTGAAGGAGCTCGCGGGCCTCGAGGACGAGGTCGCCCAGCGCACGGCGGCGCTCTGGGAGGCGCCGGCGCAGGGCGACGCCGCCGAGGTCGTCGCCCTCCAGGCCTGAGTCCTCAGGCGAGCTCGCGCCCCGCGCCCCACACGCGGCGCACCTCGAGGTCGGGCCCGAGCAGCACGGCGTCAGCCGCGAAGCCCGCCTCGAGCGCGCCGAGGTCGGCGCGGCCGAGCGCCCTCGCGGGGGTGCGCGTCAGGGCGTCGACCGCGTCGGGCAGCGCGAGGCCGGCCTCTCGCACCGCGAAGCGCAGCGCCGCGTCGAGCGTGAGCGTCGAGCCCGCGATCGATCCGCCGCCCGCGAGGCGCGCGGCGCCGCCCGTCACCTCGACGTCGAGCGACCCGAGCACGTAGTCGCCGACGGGCGCGCCGGCCGCGGCCATCGCGTCGGTGATGAGCGCGACGCGGCCGGGCGCCGCCGCGAAGAGTGCCCGCGCCACGACGCGGTGCACGTGCACGCCGTCGCAGATCAGCTCGAGCGTGACGCCCGCGCGGTCGAGCGCAGCGCCGATCGGCCCCGGGGCGCGGTGATGCAGCCCGTCCATCGCGTTGAAGGCGTGCGTGAGGATCGAGGCGCCCCGATCGAACGCGGCGAGCGCCTCGTCGTAGCCCGCCGCCGTGTGCCCGACCGCGGCGCGCGCACCCGCGGCGACGACGGCGTCGATCGCGTCGAGCGCGCCCGGCAGCTCGGGCGCGAGCGTGACCTGCACGACGGATCCGCCGCCGGCCTCGAGGAGCGCCGCGACGCGATCCGTCGTGGGCGCGACGAGCAGGCCCGGGTCGTGGGCGCCCTTGTGCCCCGGGTCGAGGAACGGGCCCTCGAGGTGCGAGCCGAGCACGAGCGGATCCGCCGCCGCGAGGCGCGCGACCCGGCACACCCGGTCCGCGAGCACGTCTGGCGGCGCCGTCACGAGCGAGAGCACCGAGCGCGTCGTGCCGTGCGCGCGGTGCGTCGCGAGCGCGCGTCGGATCGACTCCTCGTCGTCGTCGAAGCTCGCCCCGCCGCCGCCGTGGCCGTGCAGGTCGATGAAACCGGGCGCGAGCACGCCGCCCTCGGCGTCGACGATGTCTTCGGCGGGCGACGCGCACTCGCGCCAGCCCGCGCCCGTACCGTTCGCCGCGACGCGGTCGCCCTCGAAGCGCACCCAGGCGTCGGCGGTCTCGCGGCCCGCGGAAACGAGGCGGGCCGAGTGGATGACGGTCATGCGGTCGATCCTGCCATCCCCGGCGCCGCTGCAGGAGTGCCGATCAGCGCGCGGCCATCTCGCGCCGCAGCAGCGCGACGGCCGTCTCGGCGTCGTCGACCGTGACCGTGACGTCGCCGCGGCCCGTGCGCGAGACGCGGATGCCCTCGCCCGCGCGCACGACGAACCCCTGCCCGCCCGCGCCGTGGCGCCAGCCCCACCCGCCAAACTCAGCCATGGGGCTCACATGGACGACCTCGGCCGAGGTGAGCTCGTCGATCGGCACGCGCACGCGGGGCCAGCCGACGGGCGAGCTCACCGCGAGGCCGTTGCGGTCGACGCGCACGCGGATCCGCAGCATCTGGGTCGAGAGGATCGTCACGACCAGCACGAGCGCGAACGTGCCCCAGAGGGGCCATTCGATGGATCCGCGCGTGCGCAGCTGCGCCGCCATGAGCACGATGAGGAAGATGTTCGTGCCGCCGAGCAGCGCGCCCATCGTGATCGCGCCCGCTCGCGAGATCGACGCCGTGCGCACCCACACCGCCCGCTCGCCGGGCTCGAGGCCGAGCGGCGCGACGTGAGCCGGCTCGGGCGCCGCGCGCGGCGGCTCGTCGATGACGAAGAACCACGTGAGCCCCAGCGCGGCCGCCGCGACGAGCCCCATGAGCGCGAGCCACCCCGTGCCCGTGACCGTCGCGGCGTCGTCGACGCCGACCTGCATGATCGCGAGGCCGAGCATGAGCACCGCGAGAAACCCCGTCATGGCGCCGACGACGGCGCCGAGGAAGCGGTACGACGTGCGCGACGTCGCGCGAGGCCGCTCGACGAGCGCGATGCCCGCGAGCAGCGCCGTGAGGCCGCCGCCGACGCCGAGCGTCAGCAGCGGCAGGGTCCACGGCGCGCCGAAGCCGTCAGGCTCCCCCGTCGTGCCCCAGTGCACCGCGATCGGGTCGGGCAGTGCCGGGATCATCGCCGCCTGCGCGATCGCGACGGCGGCGACGACGCCGAGCGGGATCCAGAGCGCGAGGATCGCGAAGGTGCGGCGCGCGCGAGCGCGCGCCGCGAGCAGGTCGGTCGTCATGGCGTGGCCTCTCGTCGGGTCGGAGCGGCGGGCAGCTCGCGGACGAGCGAGGCGAGCACGTCGCGCGCGACGCCCAGCTGGTCGGCGCGGCGGACGAGCTCGGCGGCCTCGGCGTGGATGTCGGCGAGCGCCGACCCCTGCGCCGATACGGTCGCGCCGCGACCCGGGCGCATCGCGACGACGCCCTCGTCGCGGAGCACGCGGTACGCGTGGAGCACGGTGTGCAGGTTGATGCCGAGCGATGTCGCGACCTCCTTCGCGGAGGGCAGCCGCTCGCCGGCCCCGATCCGTCCCGCCGCGATGTCGGCGCGGATCGAGCCCGCGAGCTGCTGGTACACGGGATCCTCCCGCGTGGGGTCGATGCGCAACAGCATGCACTTATTCTACTTCAAGTAGCACAAGGCATCCTCGGTCAGATCGCGCGGCGCTCCAGCACGAGGCGCACGGCGCGCAGCGCGACGCCGACCGCGACGACCGCCGCCCCGCCCGCGACAGCCTGCCATGGCAGCGTCACGGCGAGCACGGCGCACAGCACCGCGCCCGCGACCTGCAGGGCGCGCGGGTACCGGCGCACGGCCGGTCGCTGCCGCAGCGCGGCGAGGTTCGCGACGAGGTAGTACAGCAGCACGCCGAACGACGAGAAGCCGATCGCGCCACGCAGGTCGATCGTCACGACGAGCGCGATGACGACGACGCCGACCGCGATCTCGGCGCGCCGGGGCACGCGGGATCCCTCGTGGATGCGCGCGAAGAACCGCGGCAGGTCGCCCTCGCGGGCCATCGCGAGGCTCGTGCGGCCGAGCCCCGTGATGAGCGCGAGCAGCGCGCCGAGCGCGGCGCACGCGGCGCCGATCCGCACGACCGGCTCGGCGGCCTCCCACCCCGCCGCCGCGACGACGTCGGCGAGCGGCGCGGCAGATGCGGCGAGCGCGTCGGACCCGAGCGCCCGCAGCGCCGTCACGGCGATCGCGGCGTAGACGACGACCGCGCCGCCGAGCGCGAAGACGATCGCCCGCGGGATCGTGTGCGCGGGATCGCGCACCTCCTCCCCCATCGTCGCGATCCGCGCGTAGCCCGCGAACGCGAAGAACAGCAGGCCGGCCGACTGCAGGATCCCGAAGGCGCCCGCCTCGAGCGCGCGGGCGCCGACGACGTCGCCCCTGGCGGGCGCGGAGGAACCCGCAGCGACGACGACCGCGAGCGCGACGAGCACGACGACGACGAGGATCTTCGTCACGAGCGCCGTGCGCGTGACGCCGAAGAGGTTCACGGTCACGAGCGCCGCGACGGCGAGCGCCGCGACGAGCCGCTCGTGCCCTGGCGCCGCGTACGCCGCGAACGTGAGCGCCATCGCGGCGCAGCTCGCGATCTTGCCGATGACGAAGGACCAGCCCGCGACGTATCCCCACCACGCGCCGAGCTCGGCGCGGCCGTACGCGTACGTGCCTCCTGCGACGGGGTGCACGGCGGCGAGCTGCGCGGACGACGTCGCGTTGCAGAACGCGGCGACGGCAGCGAGTGCGAGGCCGAGGAGCAGGCCGGGGCCCGCCGCGCCTGCGGCCGGCGCGAAGACCGAGAAGACGCCGGCGCCGAGCATCGAGCCGAGCCCGATCGCGACGGCGTCGGCGAGACCCAGGCGGCGGGCGAAGCCCGCTGTGCGTGACATGCCGGAAGCGTAGCGAGCGGCGGCCGCGCCGCCCCGCCTCACGCGGCGCGGTTCACGCGGAGTTCATCGCGCGGTCGCGCTCCGCCGCCGCCTGCGCGGCGAGCACGCGCGCGGCGCCGTCCGCGTCGTCGGTCGCCACCACGAAGCGCGTGCCGTCCGCGCGGTCGATGCGGATCCCCTCGCCCGCGCGGATCGCGACGCCCGCCTGGGGGCCGGCGACGCGCGTGTGCCAGCCGAGCCGGCCGATGTCGGCGACAGGATCGACCTGGGCGACCCGCGCTCCCGCGATGTCCGCGAGCGGGATGCGCACGCGGGGCACGCCGATGGGCGATCGCACGAGCACGCCGCGCGCGTCGATCCGCACGACCACGACGAGCTGCGACGCCGCGCCCAGCGCGTTGACGACCGAGAGCGCCGCGGCGACGATCCACGAGGCGGAGCCGGCCGGCGCGAACGCGTGCGCGGCGATCGTGAACAGCGCGAGCGTGCCCGCGACGAGCGCGGTCTGCGCGCCGGAGCGCGCGGCGACGGTCGTCCGCGTCCACTGCCGCGGGTCGGTCGCGGATCCGTCGGCCCTCGCCGGCACGCGCACGAGGGACCCGGCCGCGATGGCCGCGGCGCCGCCGGTCGCGAGCGCGACCGCGAGCGAGGGCCCCGCGGCCGGCGCGCCGTCTGCGACCTG